>Ga0308158_10002869_pt1 | contig 15727 bp, 13 predicted proteins | sample PhyBR2_FD_201038 | JGI IMG/M metagenome (GOLD analysis project Ga0308158, IMG submission 201038) | Phyllosphere microbial communities from UC Gill Tract Community Farm, Albany, California, United States - DLSLB.R2 | ecosystem: Host-associated > Plants > Phyllosphere > Unclassified | place: USA... | reverse complement strand
CCTGCTTTTCCCTCGGGTGGGTATCACCCGAAAAGGGTAATTTTCGTTGTTTCCAGAAGCTTTACACTGGTATCCTCGCCTGCGGTGCGGGCGCTTGCCGGGGGAACAATGATCGTCGCTGAAGATACCTATGACAGTCTGGTCGACACCATCTACGGTGTAATTTTCGGCGAGGCCACCTGGGACATGTTTCTTGGCCGATGGAACGACATCGTTCCCGGCGGCAAGACCACGCTGTTCTACCACGACCCGATGCGGGCGGAGGGCGCGTCTCATATAGACAAGGGTTTCAGCGATGAATGGGTTGAAAGTTACTCCGATCATTTCGCGAGCATAAACCCCTGGGCGCCGGCCATGAGCGTGATGCCGATGTGGCGCGGCTTCCTGTCCGAGGAGTTGCTGCCGCGTGAGCAGTTCGTGAAGACAGAGTTCTACAACGACTTCTGGAAGCAATGCGGCGAGACCGCAATCGGCATGGCGCTGGTGAAGCGAGACGGCCGGATGTTCAACATCTCCAGTTCGATCGCAAACGGCGGGCCCGAGGAAAACAGGGTTTACGCCGATACCTTCACGCGGCTTGCGCCGCATCTGCACCGGGCGGTGCGCTATTTCGAGGCTGGAAAGGGCGAGAAGAGCGCGGATGAGCTCGGTGGTCGGCTGTTCGACGCGATCGGCGTCGGCGTTTTATTGGTTGGGGACGGCGGCAAGCTGCTGTCGGCCAGCGCGGTCGGGGAGCAGGCATTGACCGAGGGGCGGTCCGTACGCCTCGACCTACAGGGAAAAGTCTGGCTCGCCGATGCCGACGCCAATGCGTGCCTCGGTCGATTGCTCTCGCAATGGCGTGACGGCGAGCGGCAGCAGGTGCTTGATGTGAATGGCGTCAAGCTTACCCTCGTCCGTCTGCAGAAGAGTGCCCGCATTCAATTCTTCGATGCGCCGAGCATTGCCATCATCATCGAGCCATCAGCCAAGCCCGTGGCGATGGATGTGCCGGGGCTTGGAGGCAAATTCGGGCTGACCAGGGCGGAGATCAAGATCATGCAGGGGCTGCTGCACGGATCATCGATCACCGATATCGCCATCGAGAGCAACAGGTCGCGCGAGACGATCCGCAGTCAGCTGAAGTCGGTGTTTGCGAAGACAGGGGTCAATTCGCAGTCGGAATTGTTGCGGCTCGTCTATTTCAGCGAGCAGGCGCGCCGCAACAACTAGAGCCTTTCCCGCTTAGATTGAAGCATTCTGCCGGAGCAGGTTTTCGTCAGGGCAAAGGCGATTGGCGAAGGGCATACCCTGGGTACGGTCGAGCCGATCGCCTTTGAACCGGGCGGAAAGATGCCCGGCCCCTCCGGGGTTGGCTGAAACAGGCCGCCCGATCGCCCGGCCGGCTTGGCCGTATGCTTTGGCTACGACGCGCGCCAGCCGGGCGACCATTCGACTCCGTTTGAGCCAACAGAATGTTTCAATCTAAGCAGGAAAGGCTCTAGCGCTTATCAGTCCACGAACTCGACGGTGACACCGGGCTTGACCATCTTGGCGAGTTCGGTGGCGTCCCAGTTGGTCAGGCGGATACAGCCGTGGCTCTGGGTGCGGCCGATCTTCGAGGGTTCGGGCGTTCCGTGAATGCCGTAGGTCGGCTTCGACAGCGCCATCCACACGGTGCCGACAGGGCCGTTCGGGCCCGGCGGGATGTTGAGGATCTTGTCGTTGGCGCCCTGCTGGAAGTTGATCTTCGGATTGTAGGTATAACCGGGATTGAAAGCGACGCGCTCGACCGTCACCGTGCCCGAAGGCGAGGGCGTGTCGGTGGAGCCGATCGAGGCCGGGTAGGCGGAGATCAGGTTGCCGGAGGCGTCATAGGCGAAAACCTGCTTCTTGCCCTTGTCGGCGATGATGCGGGCCACACTGCCGGTCTTGACCTCACCGGGATTGACCACCTTGATGATGGTGCCGGGGACGGTGAAGTCGGCGCCTGCGTTCAGCTCCTTCAGGAAGCCTTCGTCCATGTGGAAGCGTTCGGCCAGAGCCTCGGTTACCGAGGTGAAGGCGAGCGAGGTCATCTGCGACTTGTGCGCATAATCCTCGGGGATCTCGGCGACATAGGGGCCGGCCGCGTCTGCGGGCGTGATGGTGTAGCTGACGACAGGCAGGCCGCCGGACATGCGCAGCTGCTCGAGGATCGCGTCGGTATTGTTCGGATCGAGCGTCTCACCGGTCATCTGCTCATAGGCGTAGACCGCCTTGGTGACGTTAGCGCCCATGTGGCCGTCGATGGCGCCAGGCGAAACGCCGGCGCGGTCGAGGAAGACCTGCAGCGCGACAATCTCGGATTTCGACTTGTTCTTCAGCGTGATGACGGGATCGGCCGGACGGGTCGGCTGCGTGACCTGCGGCTGCTGCTGGTCTGGATCGATCGATGCGTAGTCGCCATCGTTCTGCGGGTAGGGCTGATCCAGCTGCTGGCGATCGATCGATGCCTCGCGCGGGATGGCGCCAGTGACCGCGCCGCGCTCGGAATAGCGCGTGTCGCCGTACTGGTCTTCGCTGTAATAAGGATCGTTGTTGTAGACATCGCGGCCGTAGACCTGGCGCGAGGGCGGCGGCGGATAGTAGCCGCGTGAGCGCGCCTCTGTGGCGATGATGTTGCCGTAGCCGTCGACCAGCACGCGGTTGCCGGCGCGATCGCGCGTGTAGCCGCTGCCTTGAGGCATGTAATCGAGGATCTCGCCGTTCGGCGTGACGAAGACGACGCTGCCCTGGCGGCGATATTGTTGCGCGGACGCATCCTGAACCACTGCCGACATGGCCAGCACGATAACGGTCCCAGATAATGCCGATTTCAGAAAGCGATTCACGTCTTCGTATCCTTCAGTGACTTGGCGACACACACCCGCGAATTTTGACGCTAGTGTGGAATTTATGAAATCGTGCTGAACAAAAAATGAAAAAACCAATAAATTTCCCTTTACTCATAAACATTTGAGAGGGCCAGCTGGTTCCAATCAAAATCTCGTTGGCGGTGGCGACACCTTGGATTGACGAAACAGCGGGTGCCGCCTAACCCTACGGAAGTTCATTTTGAGGGGGAGACGGGATCATGATGGAATTCGCAGCCGCGACGGGGCCGAAGCTGATGCTGGACGAGACGTCGCTGATGGATATCGGTGGCTGCTTGGTCGAGGGCATCGATATCGCCCCGAAGCAGGCCGTTCCCGACGACGGCGATGAGCGCATCTCGCATTCGGTGCAGGGGTTCCTTTTTACCTGCGGGCCCGACCACATCCGCCATCGCGAACCGATCCCCGGCCGCTCCGACGGCAAGGTCTTTCCGCTGCACGGCTCGGCCGCCGGCCATGCCGCCAAGGTGCTCTGGACCAAGTTCGAAAACGGCAATGCGGAATGCCGCGCCGATATCGACATTGTCACCGTTGAGGGGTTGCCTGCCCGGATCGAGCGCCATTGGTTCATCGACGGCAAGACCGGCGAGGCGCATCTGAAGGACAAGGTGATCAACACCAGCGACCAGACCGTGCCGACGTTCCTGATGTATCATATGAACATCGGCGGCAAATGGTTCGACGAGGGCACGCGGCTCGAAGGCGCAATGCTTGAGAATGGCGGCTTCCCCTGGCGTTTCGGCAAGGATGGCGGCGATATCTTCTGCGTGGAAGCGCCGGCAACGCGCGATGGCCTGGCGGAAGTGCGGCTTGGGCCGATGGCTTCAATCGGCGGCAAGACGCTGCGGGTGCGGGTGAAGGCCGATACGCTGCCGCATCTGCAGGTCTGGCGCAACCAGACGGCGCCGGCCGATGTGCTCGGCATCGAGCCGGTCTCGCACCGTTGGGTGCCGCGCGCGGAGCTTGAGGAAGCCGGTGAATTCAACATGCTCAAGCCCGGCGAAAGCCGCGAGTACGGGCTCAGCTTTGCTTTCGTTTGACACGCAAATCAACAGGCTGATTCAACCGTGTTGTGCGGTTGACGGCATTGATCGGGCGGCGTAGTCATTCAGCCCACGATTTCAGGAGTATTTGCGATGGACATCCGCCAGATCGACGACGAATATTCGGTTTCCGGCCAGATCACGGTCGATGAGCTCGACGAGATCAAGGCCATGGGCTTCAAGTCCATCGTCTGCCATCGTCCGGACCAGGAGAGCATGGACCAGACGCCGTTCGCCGATATCGCCGCGCGCGCCAAGGAGCTCGGTCTTGAGATCGCCCATGTTCCCGTTGGCCCCATGGGCGTGACGGAAGAGGCGGTCGCCGGCATGGTCGACGCGCTCGACGAGTTCCCGCGCCCGATGCTCGGCTACTGCCGCTCCGGCGCCCGCTCGACGGCGATCTACCAGAAGACCCATCACATCCGCACCTGATTCAAGGCGCGGGCTGTAAAGTCCGGCGCTGCGCTTGCGTGCGGCGCCTCTTTCATTTCATGACAAGGAGAACAACATGAGCATCAAGCGTATCGACGCCGGCGCCCGCATGAGCGGCGCGGTCATCCACGGCAACACCGTTTACCTCGCCGGCCAGGTTGGTGAAGGCGCAACCGTGACCGACCAGTGCAAGGACGCGCTTGCCGAAGTCGATCGCCTGCTGGCCGCTGCCGGCTCCGACAAGTCGAAGATCCTGCAGACGCTGATCTATCTCTCCGACATCTCGGATTTCGCTGAAATGAACGCTGCGTGGGAAGCCTGGGTCGACCCGGCCAACACGCCGGCTCGCGCCACCAGCGAAGTCAAGCTGGCCGCTCCGAAGTACAAGGTCGAGTTCATCGTCACGGCTGCGATCTAATATCGTTTCCATTGCGATTTCGAAAGCCGGTGAGGAGTTCAGCTCCTCACCGGCTTTTTATTTGTGCGATTTCCGAGAGCGTGCGGGTCGGGGTGATCGCCTCGGGGTCGAGCTTGATCTCGATGATAGCGGGCAGGCCGCTTTCGCGGGATCGCTCGAAGGAGGGGGCGAAGTCTTCGGTTTTCTCCACCGTCTCGCCATGGCCGCCATAGGCGCGGGCGAGGGCGGCGAAATCGGGGTTGGTGAGACCGGTGCCGCTGACGCGGCCGGGATATTCGCGCTCCTGATGCATGCGGATCGTGCCGTACATGCCGTTGTTGATCAGAAGCGTGATGAAGGGCAGCTTGTAGCGGATGGCGGTGGCGAATTCCTGGCCGTGCATGAGAAAGCAGCCGTCGCCGGCAAAGCAGATCACTTCGCGATCCGGAAACAGCGCCTTGGCAGCGACGGCTGAGGGGACGCTGTAGCCCATGGAGCCCGATGTCGGGGCTGCCTGGGTGTTGAACTGGCGGAAGCGATGGTAGCGATGCTGCCAGGTTGCGTAGTTGCCGGCGCCGTTGGTGAAGATGGCGTCGGGCCGTGTGTTCTCTTCGATCCAAGCCATGATCGGCCCCATGTGGACGTCCCCCGGTCCCGTTTGCGGCGGTGTCGACCAGGCGAGATAGCCTTGATGCATGCGCTCCGTGCGGTCCGCCCATCGCGCTTGCGTGGGGGCTTCGAGATCGGCAAGGGCTGCGACGAAATCCTGTGGGCTGGCCGCTATGGCGAGATCCGGGCGATAGATACGGCCGAGCTCGGATGGGTCAGGATGGATGTGGACGAGCTGCTGCTGCGTGTAGGGGATATCGATCAGCGTATAGCCCGAGGATGGCATTTCCGACATGCGGCCACCGAGCAAGATCAGCAGATCGCTCTCCTTGATCTCCCGCGCGAGTTCGGGATTGATGCCGACGCCGATATCGCCGGCATAGCCGGGATGCAGATGATCGAACAGCATCTGGCGGCGGAAGGAGCAGCCGACCGGCAGGCTGAAGCGTTCGGCGAAGGTCTTGAAGTCGGCCACCGCATCGGCATCCCAGCGCGAGCCACCGAGGATGACCATCGGGCGTTCGGCCTTCAGCAGGCGCAAATAGAAGTCGTCGACCTGGCTGCGGCCGGGATGGGCTTCGACGCGCGAGTAGCGCCTGGCGCGCGGTGCTTCGACCATATCGCGCAGCATGTCCTCGGGCAGTGACAGGACGACGGGGCCGGGGCGGCCGGAGGTGGCGAGCGCGAAGGCACGGGTGACGAATTCGGGGATGCGGGCTGCGTCGTCGATCTCGCCCACCCACTTGGCGTATTCGGTCAGCGCGCGGCGAAACTCGACTTCCTGGAAAGCTTCGCGTTCGCGGGCGTCGCGCTGGACCTGGCCGATGAAGAGGATCATCGGGATGGAGTCCTGCTTGGCGATGTGCAGTCCTGCCGTCGCGTTGGTGGCGCCGGGGCCGCGGGTGACCATGCAGATGCCGGGCTCGCCGGTGAGGCGGCCCCAGGTGTCGGCCATCATCGCGGCGCCACCCTCCTGGCGGCAGACGATGACCTCGATGTCGCTGTCATGGAGCGCGTCGAGGACGGCGAGGAAACTCTCGCCGGGAACGCAGGAGAGGCGTTTCACCCCATTTGCCTTCAATGCCTCGACGATCAGTTCTCCGCCTGTCCGTTTCATTTTTTCCCCTCCCATTGGATGAGTTCCGCGAGCACCTCCTCCTGGTGCTCTCCCAGTCTCGGACTGGGTCTTTCATAGCTGAGCGGCGTCCGCGACAGGACGACCGGGGTTCGGACACCGGGAATGACGGTGCCGGCGCTATCCTCGAGATCGATGCGCAGGCCGCGTGCGACGATCTGCGGATCGTTGAACATGTCCTCGATGGTGTTGATCGCGCCCGAGGGGACCGCATTCGCTTCGCAGGCCGCAAGAAGATCGGCCTTCGCCCATTTCAGCGTTTCGGTCGAGACCAAGCGTCTCATCTCGTCGCGATTGGCGACGCGGGCCTTGTTGGTGGCGAAGCGTTCGTCGTCGGCGATCCCGCCGAGGCCGAGGATGGCGCATAGGCGGCGGAACTGGCCGTCATTGCCGATGGCGAGGATGAGGTAGCCATCTGATGTGGGGACGACCTCGTAGGGCGAGATGTTGGGATGGGCGTTGCCGAGGCGCGTCGGCGGGCGGCCGGATATGAGGTAGTTCATGTTCTGGTTGGCGAGCACGGCCGACTGGACGTCGAGCAAGGCCATGTCGACCAGCTGGCCTTCGCCCGTCTTCAGGGCGTGGATGAGGGCTGCCTCGATCGCCGAGACCGCGTAGATGCCGGTGAAGATATCGGCGATGGCAACGCCCGCCTTCATAGGCTGTCCATCGGGCTCGCCCGTGATCGACATGAAGCCCGACATGCCCTGGACGATATAATCGTAGCCCGCGAGGCTCGCATAGGGACCTGTCTGGCCGAAGCCGGTGATCGAGCAATAGACGAGCTTGGGATTGATCTGGCGCAGGCTTTCGTAATCGAGCCCGTATTTGACGAGGCCTCCGAGCTTGAAATTCTCGATGACGACATCGGCGGTGGCGATCAGCCGGCGGACCAGCGCCTGGCCTTCCTCGCTGCGGAGATCGGCCGTTATCGAGCGCTTGCCGCGATTGGCGGCGTGGTAATAGGCGGCCGAGAGGTTTTCGCCATCGGCACCCTCGACGAAGGGGGGACCCCAGTGCCTCGTATCGTCGCCGCCATCGGGGTTTTCGACCTTGATCACGTCGGCGCCGAGATCGGCCAGCATCTGGCCGGCCCAGGGGCCAGCCAGGACACGCGCGAGTTCGATGACACGAATGCCTGCGAGCGGCGCTCTGTTAGGCTGGGTCTGCGTCATGTTCCTCCCACGATAGATCAGGGTGCCCGCGTCTCCTCAGATGTATCGGATACGGGCTTGGATGCAAAGCGCCGCTCGCGCCAGATGATATAGAAGCCGGAGCCCATGATGATCGATATGCCGAGCCATTTCAGCGCATCCGGGAAATCGCCGAAGACCAACCATGCGAAGGCCGTGGCGGAGACGATCTCGAAATATTGCAGCGGGGCCAGCGTCGAGGCCGGTGCCGAGCGATAGGCATAGACGCCGAAGATGCCGGCGATCGCTGCTGTGACGCCGACGCCGAGAAGATAGAGCCAGGCGCGGGTGTCGGGGATGACGGGGTCGAGTATATCGGAGCCGCTGCCATGGCCGAGATAGAGCAGGACGGCGCAGATGAGCAGGCCCCAGAGGCTCATGTGGAACTGCATGACCCACGGGTCTTCGCGCTGCGCCAGCGCCCGGTTCATCATCGCGGAGATGGCGATGCAGACCGCACAGACGACGGGCAGAAGTGCGACATAACCGACCTCCTGGAAGCTCGGCTGGATGATGAGGATCGCGCCGAAAAAGCCGACGCCGCAGGCCGTATATCTGCGCCAGCCGATTTTTTCCTTGAGGAAGATGCTGCTCAGGATCGTCAGGATGATCGGCTCGACGAAGAAGATGGCGATGGCATCGGCGACCGCCATGTATTTCAGCGCGGTGACGAAGGAGATCATCGAGACGGTGATGATGGCGCCGCGGATGGCGTGGAAGAAGCTCTGCTTCCAGGTGATGTCGGTGAGGTTGTGACGCCAGAGCACGATGGGCAGCATGCAGAGCGCCTGCACGCCGAAGCGCGCCGCGGTGATCTGGGCTGAGGGGACCGTGCTGATCGCAAGCTTGGAGAAAATGTCGATGATGGGCGACAGCAGCACCGAAATGAACATCAGGATCAGCCCCATCATCACTTCCGATGGGGTGTTGCTGGTACCGGTTGCCGCGTTGCTGCTCATGACGGAATTCTCTGATTGGGGTAGGGGACCGGGATCAGCCGTTGACGGGACGAGCGGTTGCCTGATCGCACCAATCGGCGAATGCCGATATGGCCGCGTCGGCGCCGATCTCGTTCAAGGTCTCGTGGCGCATGTCCTGATATATCTCAGTGCTAATACGGGAGAAGCCATGCGTTTTCAAATGGTTTGAGAGCCAGAGAATGGCTTTTCCATTCTCCGTCGCCGGATCCTTGCCGCCGCCGACCAGATGGATCGGCGTCTCGGTCGGCAGGCGGGCGAGATGTTCTTTCTGCGGCGCCCTGAACGTCAATTCGAAGAGGTCGAGCCAGAGCGAAACGGAGGCGCCGAAGCCGCAGAGCGGATCGGCCACATACTTGTCGACTTCAGCGGGATCGCGCGACAGCCAGTCGAAATCCGTGCGGCGGTTGGCGACCGATTTCGCCCAGGTGCCGAAGGTCAGCTTCGGCAGCAGGTCGCTCGGGACGTCGGAGCCTTTCAGCGCGCGCTCGATCAAGAGGATCGCCTGCGCGGCGCGGCCGGCGAGGCCGGGATTGAAGTTCGAGTTCCAGACGGCGACGGCGTCGAATTTTCGCGGGTAGGTGACGGCGGCGTTGAGGGCGATCAGCCCGCCCATGGAGTGGCCGAAGAGAATGATCGGCAGGCCGGGATGCTCGGTCGCGGCCTCGTCGCGCATCGCCTCGATATCGTCGACGACGTAGCTCGCGCCATTACGCCTTGCGAAGCGACCGATCGGCGCGTCCGGCGCGGTGGTCTCGCCGTGACCGCGATGGTCGTGGGCGTAGACATGGTAGCCGCGCGCGGCCATCGCTTGCGCAAAGCGCTGAAAGCGTTTCGAGTGCTCGGCCAATCCGTGGCTGATCAGCAGGATGCCGCGCTCAGTGCCTTCGGGCTGCTGATAGTGATAGGCCAGTGAAGCGCCCGCATGGTCGAGGCGCCGGGTTTCTGCAAACATGATTTCCTCCGTGGCGGGAGAAGACCAGAACAGCGGTCAAATGCAACAGGCGGAGCGGGTTGTGCCGGAGATTTTCGCTTGCCTCGTTTTGCCGCTTGCCTGCCGATGCGCCGCGTGCTTTGATGTTCATGAATTGTTCTTTCGTGGGGATGGGTATGGGCAATCTCGGTTTTCGTGTCATCGCATTGTTCCTGTTGTCGATCATGGCCGGCTCCGCTTTTGCGCAGGAGGGCGGCGGGCGCACGCGCTTCATTCTCGCGGCCAGTTGGCAGCCGGCCTTCTGCCAGACCAACCAGCGCAAGGCTGAATGCTCCAGCCAAGGCAGCGACCGCTACGACGCCAAGAACTTCTCGCTGCACGGGCTCTGGCCGATGCGCAAGGATTATTGCGGCGTTTCCGACGCTGATCGCTCCGCCGACAAGGGGGGCGACTGGAGGGACCTGCCGGAGGTGAAGCTCTCGGCCGAAACGAAGTCATCGCTCGACAAGGTCATGCCCGGCACGCAATCGGCGCTCGAGCGGCATGAATGGATCAAGCACGGCACCTGCACCGGCATGAGCGCCGACGCCTACTTCGCCGATGCCGCAAGGCTGATTGAGGACCTGAACGCATCCGCCGTCCAGGAGCTGTTCGCCGCCAATATCGGCAAGTCACTGGCTGGAGACGCGATCAAGGCGGCCTTCGACAAGAGCTTCGGCCCCGGCGCCGGCGACCGGGTGAAGATGAGCTGCCGCCGCGCCGGCAACAGCCGCGTTATCAGCGAACTGACGATCGGTCTGTCCGCCGATGCGACGGATGGGAAGGGCAAGGATCTCGCCGATCTCATCCAGGGCGCGGGCCGGACATCCTTCGGTTGCAACGAGGGCATCGTCGACGCGGCGGGATTTTGAGGTCGTAGGATAATCTCAATTTTTGACGTCTATCGTCTCGAGCTGGCGGTGACCAATAGCATGAGTGGCGACTGATGTCCGAGATGGTGGCATGTGAAAGCGATCAGACTGCTGCAGGCGAGATGCCGTTATGGCGCATGTTCCTGATCGTCTACGCGACCGCCCTGGCAATGGTGCTGTTCGATCTCGTTGATGGGATAAGGTTCGTCAGCGATATCGACGATCAGTTGCGCGAACTCCAGATTCGGCACCTGATGTCCCCGCAGGGGCACTGGTTCGATCTGTCGCTTCCCTTCATCTCGATGCCGACGACTTACGTGTCGCCATGGTCACGGCTGGTCGATCTTCCTTACGTGGCGATTGCCTGGTTGCTGCAGCCCTTCATGCCGACCGCGCAGGGGCTTTCCGTTGCCTTCCAGGTGTGGCCGCCGATGTTGCTCTCGCTATGCTGCCTGCTGGTCGCAACGACCGCACGGCGCTTGCTTGCGGGGTTTTCGCTGACGGAAACGACGCTCACGCTGTCGTTGATGCTCGCCACCGTTCTCATGAGCATGGGCGTGCTGGAGTTCACACCGGGTCGTATCGATCACCATAACGTCCAGATCGTCGCTCTCATGATGATCATCGCAGGGCTCGTTCGATGGGATCGGGCAGGGGGGCTGATGATCGGTGCCGGTGCTGCGATCTCGACGGTGATCGGGCTCGAGTGTCTTCCGCTCGTCGTGATCGCCTATGCCGGGCTCGTTGTCTGCTACATCGGAAATGTCGCCGGGGTGCGCACCGTCCTTGTCGCCGCATCCGTCTCGATGGTGATCGTCACGCTTGTGTCCGCCATGGCGTTCCTCGGCCCCGCCGCTGCCGTTTCGACGCAATGCGACGCCTTCTCCGCCCCCTACATCTTCCTGCTCTCGGCATTTTCCGCCGTTCTCGGTGCGGGCGTGGCGATCCAGAGTGATCGCGCGGGGCCTTTCATGCGGCTCGTTGCCCTGGCAATTCCGGCCGTCGCCGTTCTGGTCGTCGCCGCCTACCTCTTTCCATCCTGCATTTCGGGGCCCTACGGTATCATAGACCCGGTGTCGCGGGAGCTGTGGTTCGATCGGGTATGGCAGGAAAAAAGCATCCGGTATTTCTACGAGAACGGTCAATATGATCTGTTGCTCCTCCTGGCATTGACGGCTGCCGTCGGCGCCTATGTCGGTCCGCTCGTGTGGTTCAAAATGCGGGAGCGGTCGTTTGGACCAGCAATCGCCTATCTCATGGCGTTGGGCGCCCTCGTTCTCACCTGCTTCGTGACGCGCAACATTCGCTTTCCGATCGCGCTGATGCCGGTGTTCCTTCCCGTCGTCATCGCGACGATGACGATGAAATCACAGGCTTTCTACAAAATGTACCCGTTTTCCGCGGTGGCCGCTGCTGCCGTTGCGGCCGCGCTTTGTGTCTTCTTCGTGCTGGTGCCGTCGGTTCAGCATAAATTCGACGAGGTCGACTATATGGTGGCGAGCGAGTGCGAGCGGCAGGATTTCTCCGTGCTTCACACTGTCCCGCCGGGCCGCGTCGCCGCGCCGCAAGGGATCGCCATGCCTCTGATCCTGGCGGCGCCATCGGGCTTTTCGGTCGCCGCCATGCCGTTCCATCGTGCATCGCCCGGAATGAAGCGGATGTTCCAGGCGTTCATGACCTCGGATCCCCAGCTGCGTCGCGCGGCGCTGGCGCCTTTCGATTACGTCGCCGTCTGCCGCTTCCCCCTCGAAGCCGATCCGAAGCAGGCGCCGCTTTATGCCGCATTGGCGCGTGGGGATGGCTGGCCGGGGCTGGAGCGGGTCAATCCGCCCACACGCAGCGATTTCCAGCTTTTCCGGATCGATCACGCCGCCTTGCAATAGAGCGGGCTGATTTTCAGCCTCAAACTGCGGGTGATCTGCGACAAAGCGGGTGGATTTTGCCGCTGGCGCGTTGCCCCCGGGCGCCAATTCGCCTACATAGCGGCAAACCAATTTCCCCCGGAGCAGAATTACCGATGGCACGTCAGTTCATCTACCACATGTCGGGACTGAACAAGTCCTACGGCGCCAAGAAGATCCTCGAAAACGTCAACCTGTCGTTCTACCCGGATGCCAAGATCGGTATCCTCGGCCCGAACGGCGCCGGTAAGTCGACCGTGCTACGCATCATCGCCGGCCAGGACAAGGAATTCACCGGGGAAGCCTGGCTCGCCGAAGGTGCGACCGTCGGCTACCTCGAGCAGGAACCGCATCTCGATCCGGCCAAGAACGCCTTCGAGAACGTCATGGAAGGCGTGGCCGACAAGCAGGCCGTGCTCGACCGCTACAACGAACTGATGATGAACTATTCCGACGAGACCGCCGACGAAGGCGCCAAGCTCCAGGACATCATCGACAGCCAAAATCTCTGGGACCTCGAACAGCAGGTCGAGATGGCGATGGAAGCATTGCGCTGCCCGCCGAAGGATGCCGACGTCACGCTGCTTTCGGGTGGTGAGCGTCGTCGTATCGCGCTCTGCCGCCTGCTGCTCTCGCAGCCGGACCTGCTGCTCCTCGACGAACCGACCAACCACCTCGACGCCGAAACGATCGCATGGCTTGAAAAGCACCTGCGCGATTATCCGGGCGCCGTGATGATGATTACCCACGATCGCTACTTCCTCGACAACGTCACGGGCTGGATTCTCGAGCTCGACCGCGGCCGCGGCATTCCTTACGAAGGCAACTACTCCGCTTACCTGCAGGCGAAGGCCAAGCGCATGCAGCAGGAAGCCCGCGAAGAAGCCGGCCGCCAGAAGGCGCTGTCGCGTGAACAGGAATGGATCGCTTCCAGCCCGAAGGCTCGTCAGGCGAAGTCGAAGGCCCGTATCAAGGCCTACGAACAGCTGGTCGACGCGGCCGAAAACATCCGCCCCGGCGATGCGCAGATCATTATCCCTGTGTCCGAGCGTCTCGGCCAGGTCGTCATCGAGCTCGAAGGCATCAACAAGGGCTTCGAAGGCCGCACGCTGATCAACGATCTCACGATCAAGCTGCCGCCTGGTGGTATCGTCGGCATCATCGGCCCGAACGGCGCCGGCAAGTCGACGCTGTTCAAGATGATCACCGGCCAGGAAAAGCCGGATGCCGGCTCGATCCGCATCGGTGACACCGTTCATCTCGGCTATGTCGACCAGAGCCGCGATGCGCTCGACGGCAACAAGACCGTCTGGGAAGAAATCTCGGGCGGCGCCGAAGTCATCAAGCTCGGCAAGTTCGACATGAACTCCAGAGCTTATTGCGGCGCCTTCAACTTCAAGGGCGGTGATCAGCAGCAGAAGGTCGGCAATCTCTCGGGTGGTCAGCGCAACCGCGTTCACCTCGCCAAGATGCTGAAGGCCGGCGGCAACGTTCTGCTGCTCGACGAACCGACCAACGACCTCGATACGGAAACGCTCGGTGCGCTGGAAAGCGCGCTCGAAGCCTTCGCCGGTTGCGCCATCATCATCAGCCACGATCGCATGTTCCTCGACCGCCTGGCGACGCACATCCTGGCCTTCGAAGGCGACGGTCATGTCGAATGGTTCGAAGGCAACTTCGAAGACTACGAAGAAGACAAGGTTCGCCGCCTCGGTCCCGACGCGCTGAACCCGGGCAGCCAGGCCTACAAGCGCCTGACGCGATAAGCCTTCGCTCGGAAGAGCAACTGCAAGAAAAGCCCCGGTTCGCCGGGGCTTTTTTGTGAGGAGAGATGTCGCGATTTGCGCAGGGAATTTCGTGAACTGATCGAAATCCCGCTTGCACGACCAAATCATTTCACATAAAGATATCTTTATATGTTGATTGGATCGGATATGGGTGAGCCCGTCAGGCTAGGTTTGGATGCGTTGGTGGACGTGCTGCGGGCGGCGGGCGAGCCGACGCGCCTGCGTCTTCTGGCGCTGCTGGCTGCCGGCGACGTGACCGTCACCGATCTTACCGAAATTCTCGGCCAATCCCAACCGCGTATCTCGCGCCATCTCAAGCTGCTTGGCGAAGCCGATCTCATCGATCGCTACCAGGAAGGCGCCTGGGCCTATTTCCGGCTGCGGCAGGAGGGGAAGGCGGCGAGCTTCGTGCGCAATCTTCTGGCGCATGCCTCCGACAACGATCCTGTCATCCTGCGCGATGGCGAGCGGCTCGATGCCGTCAAGCGCCAGCGCTCGGAGCGGGCGCAGGCCTATTTCAGCCGCAACGCCGCCGAATGGGATGAGCTTCGCCGCCTGCACGCCGCTGACGAGGAAGTCGATGCCGCCGTGATCCGGCTGCTCGGCAACCAGCCGATCGATTCGCTCCTCGATCTCGGCACCGGCACCGGCCGCATCCTGGAGCTTCTGTCGGGGCTCTATCGTCGCGCGATCGGCGTCGATGCCAGCCGCGACATGCTGAGCGTCGCCCGCGCCAATCTCGACCGGACAGGCATCACCAAGGCCTCGGTGCGCCATGCCGATATCCTGAACCTGCCTTTCGAGGCGCAGGATTTCGACCTGGTGACGATCCATCAGGTGCTGCACTTCTTCGACCAGCCGGAAATCGCCATTGGGGAAGCGGCACGCATGCTGCGCCCGGGCGGACGGCTCGTCATCATCGATCTGGCGCCTCACACGCTGGAATATCTTCGTGACGACCACGCGCATGTGCGTCTCGGCTTCTCGCACCAGTCGATGACCGACTGGCTGCGCAAGGCGGGGCTCGATATCGAGCAGGTCGTCGATCTTCATCCGGGGCACGAGAGCGGGCAGGGGCTAACTGTTACCATCTGGCTCGCGCGCGACCCCAGGCGCCTGATGGCCTCCGCCGAGAGCGATCACGCCGCACCCACATTTGCCGGGAGAGACTGACATGGCTTTGAACCAGGACGCGCGCAACAGGATCGGCATCTCGTTCGAATTCTTTCCGCCCAAGTCGGAAGAGGCCGAGGGCCAGCTCTGGAAGACGGTCAGCGAGTTGCAGGACTGGAATCCCGACTTCGTGTCGGTGACCTACGGCGCCGGCGGCACGACCAAGGCGCCGACGCTTGCGACCGTGTCGCGCTTCATCAGCTCAACGCCGCTTGCCACGGCCTCGCACCTCACCTGCGTGGGCGCCACCAAGGAAGAGACGCACAGCGTCGTCGAGAGCTTCCGCAAGGCTGGCGTGAAGCACTTCGTGGCGCTGCGCGGCGATACGCCCGATGGCGTCG
>Ga0308158_10002868_pt1 | contig 15729 bp, 12 predicted proteins | sample PhyBR2_FD_201038 | JGI IMG/M metagenome (GOLD analysis project Ga0308158, IMG submission 201038) | Phyllosphere microbial communities from UC Gill Tract Community Farm, Albany, California, United States - DLSLB.R2 | ecosystem: Host-associated > Plants > Phyllosphere > Unclassified | place: USA... | reverse complement strand
TGCTGGTCGGGCAGCCGAACGTGGGCAAGTCGTCACTGCTGAACGCACTGGCCGGGGCCGACGTCGCGATCGTCACGCCGATTGCCGGCACCACGCGCGACAAGGTCAGCGAGACGATCCAGATCGAGGGCATCCCGCTGAACATCATCGACACCGCCGGCATCCGCGCGATCAGTGACGAGATCGACGTGGTCGAGCGCATCGGCATCGAGCGCACCTGGGGCGAAGTGGGCAAGGCCGATGTGATCCTGCACCTGCTCGACGCGAACCTGGGCCCGAGCGCAGCTGACGAAGCCATCGTCGCAGCCTTCCCGGCCAACGTGCCGGTGGTGCGCATCTGGAACAAGATCGACCTGTCGGGCCACAAGCCATCAAAAGATGAAAGCACGGACGCCGTGCACCTGTATCTGTCAGCGCACGAAAAGCTCGGCATCGACCTGCTGCGCGCCGAACTGCTGCGCATCGCCGGCTGGCAGCAGACGGGCGAATCGCTGTTCCTGGCGCGCGAGCGGCACCTGATTGCGCTGCGGGCAGCAAGCGAGCACCTGGAACTGGCGCGCCAGCACGCAATGCAGGATGACCAGTCGCTGGACCTGTTTGCCGAAGAGCTGCGGCTGGCGCAGGATCAGCTTTCCAGCATTACCGGGCAGTTCACGCCGGATGATTTGCTGGGGGTGATTTTCGGGCGATTCTGTATCGGAAAATAGCGAGTCGGCAAACTATGTCTTTGGTTGCCAAAACTTCAGGATGCGTCATAGGTGCGTGGGCAAGGTTTGGCAAACCAAGTTATTTGACGGCAACAATCTTTTAGTACACACTTAAGTACACGAACCGATGTGTACTTAATCCTGTGTACTAACTATGCCAAAAACCGCAATTCCCCTGAACGACAAGCGCATTAAAGCGATGAAGCCCAAAGCCAAGCGCTATATGGTCGCGGATGGCGGCGGCTTGGCGCTGGAGGTGATGACGTCGGGCACCAAGATATGGCGCTACCGCTATTCGCTGCACGGCAAGCAGCAGCCCCTTGTGACGATAGGTGAATACCCTTCGATCAGCTTGCAGGACGCGCGGGACCGGGCGCGCAAGTACAGCGAGACAGTTTCCTCCGGCGTGTCCCCTGTCGCCGATGCAAAGAAAGACCGAGGCGCTGTGCAGTCACACGATTCCGTTCGTGGTTTCGCCGATTTGTGGTTTGAGGCGGAAATTGCCGACAAATCCAAGTCATACAGCACCGTGACGCGCCGCGCGCTCGTCAAGGACGTCTATCCCGCCATCGGTAACAAGCCGCTGGCCGATGTCAACGCGGGGGATGTGCTGGCCATTTGCGACAAAATTAAGGGGCGGGGAGCGCCTCAGATGGCGCTCTTCACCCGAAATGTGATTAAGCGCATGTATGAGTATGCGATCGCGCGGCAGGTGGCAACCATCAATCCTGCGCAGCAACTGGTGGCGCGGTTTATCGCTACGCCGCAAAGCCGCACCCGCGTGCTGTCACCTGATGAAATCGGCAGGGTCATGCGCGCGGTGTACGCATCTGACATGAGCCGGGCCTACAAACTTGCGCTGCACCTGCTAGTCATCACAATGGTACGCAAGTCCGAGCTGATCGAGGCCGAATGGTCGGAGTTCGACTTTGATGCCGGTATCTGGCGCATCCCGGCTGCACGCATGAAGAAGGACATCGAGCACTGGGTGTATTTGTCGGCCCAAGCGGTCGAAATGCTCCGCGAGCTGCAAACATTGACACATAGCCAGCGGTTCCTGTTCCCAATGCGGCGTGGCAATGAAGACCGGCCCATCGCCAAATCGACGCTCAACCAAGCCGTTCGCGCAATGAAGGCGGACGTTCAACACTTCGTTATCCACGACTTTCGACGCACCGCTTCGACACACCTTCACGAGATGGGGATCTCGTCTGATGCAATCGAAAAGGCGCTGGCGCACTCTATCAAGGGTATCAAGGGAGTGTACAACCGAGCCGAGTATGCGGACGAGCGCAGCAAGATACTGCAACTGTGGGCCTCATTCGTGGATGCGCAGATCAACGACGGAAACAAGGTAATCGTCGGAAAATTCGGCAGGGCCGCAGCATGACGCGACGAGTGCTAGGCAAATCTTTTAACCAGTTCGGCCAATGCCTACCGCGACGGCGGGAACACCGCGAAACAGCTAGCTTTCGATTTAAGGACCGTAAGAGATTATATGCATAGCTTTCAAGTTATTGATGGGAAAGATGATGGATTGATTTTTCCTGACTGGATAAGTCCGTCGTTGATGAACTACACAGCGAAGATAAGGGGCGAAATTCAACGTATTAACAACGATTTGTCGTGGGACCAAATCGGTATGCTCGCTGCCTTTGGAAAGAAAGAGTTGGATTTGGCTGCCCACCACTTGGCGAACTTGTATGCCAATCACGTGGCAAGCGACGAAGGCACCGACCCGGAGGACAAGATTTATTTTCAAAAATGCTCGACTCCAAAGGGTGTTTGCCTAATGGAAGGGGAAGGATTAATTTTGCATGCACGCTTGACCGAGGACGATGACGAAATCGATCCTCCTGATTGGAAATCAGTTGAGAAAATACTGCCGGAAAAGGATGCTGTATGCATTCTCTATGCACATGCGCTGCACCTCGTCGACAATGCACTTTCGAGTCAAATCGCTGGCGACATGGACGGTGCGCTAGGATGTCTTGCTATGGCTGGAGATGTCATGATCATGGCAAGCGAAGCCACTGCGAAAGAAAATGGCATTCACTGGGAACGATGGCATTCCGCTGCGCCTAGGCGAAAAGGTGCGCAAAAACTGCATGTTGAAACCTACAAGCTTCAGCGGGAAGTTATCGAATACTGGACGGCGAACATCAACAACAGTCTGAGTGCGGCAAAGGCTGCAACACTTTTGTCTAAAATATTTCCTCTTTCGCATCGAACATTAAGCAAATACGTGATGATGGAAAAGAAATCGCTTCGTGCTAGCACGGTGTAACTGCTGCTAGCAGAGTGTACGTCCTGCTAGAACAGCGTCTAGCTAGCGGCGCTTGGAACGCCTAACCTTTGCATCAATCCGCTAAACCACGGCGGCAACATACAAAGTTAGGCAAACATGGCACAGCAACCAACAACCGCAACACCAGCAAGTCAAACCCTCCCAGCAGACGGCATGAGCCGCTGGAATCAGATAGCCCCCTTCGCACCGTTCAGCCGCGAGAAGTTCCGTCAGTTGGTAATTGCTGGCAAAGCACCCCAGCCAATCAAACTCTCTGAACGTTGCACGGCATACCAAAATCGAGAGCTGCACAAGTTCTTCGCCGATCCGGTGAACTACCGCGCCGCTGTCAATCTCGTGGCCATAGGGGCAAAGCCATGATGGAACTGACCTCTGAATCTATCGTCTCAGTTTCCGTTCCTGACCATCTGGACAAGCGGGATCAGTTCGACGCCGGTGCGGCAAAGTTGCGCTCGCTCCTGGCGATGCTTTCCGGCGAAGGCTTTACCGCGTTCAAGATTCTGTCTGACGACAATCAGCAAAATCTTATCTGGCTGGCGTCGTCTCTGGCCGACGACGTTGCACGCGCTGGCCAGCTCGTAGCCGGGGCGCGCCCATGAACGCGCCGCTGACGACTGAGCGAATAATTGGCGGTGATGTTCTGGTTCATCGAAGGATCGTTCGCTATGTCCTGCTCGCTAGCACCGTGGTGTTGGCGCCAGTCTGTGTGCTTATCGCTGGGATCGCGTGATGCACGCCCACTTCCTGCGCATTAAAAAGCTGACCGGCAAGGCCATCATCGAGGTGGCGGCCCGACACAACCACCGCGAAATCTTGGCCGAACTTGGAGCTTCGCCGGATGGGCACATCGATCCGACACGAGTCGAGCTGAATTGCCTATTGCGCGGGCACAGCACAGCCGCAGCTGTGGCCAGTGAGGCGCAATCGCTGATGGATGCAGCCGGGGTTAAGTCGCTGCGCAAAGATGCCGTGCGTGGCTTGGAAATCATTTTTAGTTTGCCGCTTGATTCGGGCATCGACCACGACCGATATTTTAATGACTCGGTCCAGTGGGCGGGCCAATACTTCGCCGCGCCGGTTATCAGTGCCATCGTCCACAACGACGAATCTGCGCCACACTGCCACGTCTTGCTGCTGCCGCTGGTCAATGGCCGGATGATCGGCAGCGAGTTGGTCGGTGGCCGCGCCAAGCTGCAAGCCTTACAAGCCGACTTTCAGGCGCAGGTAGGGCAGCGATATGGATTGGCCCGCCAAACGGCACAGAAGCGCCTCAGTGCCGTGACGCGGAAGCGGGCGATAGATTCGCTATTTGATGTGCTGCAAGCCAACAGCGGGCTTTCTGATGCTGTTCTGCTGGCGCTGCTTGCGCCGCACTCCAGCGATCCAGCACCGCTGCTGCTGGCGATGGGCATGGCAATGCCAACATCCCCAGACAAAGGAAGTTTCGTCGCAATGATGACGAAACCATGCAAACCAGAAAAGCCTATAGGGTTTGGCAAGAAGAAGCCTATAGGGTTCGATGGATCAGCCGCACCCGAAAAAGGGCAAACCCTATCCTGTGTAGGCTTTGCCGAAATTACGCCATCTGATCCACCACCAAACGAGCCTACCAGCATCAGCCAAGGGACCACGGTGAATCCGCAGCCGACCAGCGCCAGCACTGCCAGCAGCACCACTAGCAACCGACGCGATTGGCCAGCATCGCCAGCGCGATCGGCACACCCTGGTCGACACGATTGGCCAGCACCACACTGGCCAGCGGCGCCAGCTCGACACCCGGCACGCGCACTGTTGAGCCAAGTCACCGAGGCGCCAGCCGTGAACTACCTTTCGGGCTGCGGAGTTTTCTTACGCTGAGCGGGCGCGCGCATGCGCGTGCGCGCGCGAGGCGGCAAGGGCAAGCCCAGCATCCATGGGGGTTTCAAGAGGTCCTACGGCTCTCTCCCTTGAATCGAATCGACTCTTCCTGGCCCGATTGCCCAGTAACTTTGCGCAACCGAGAAAGCTACGCTGCGCAACCATGACACGACCGTCACGCGCCCGATCAAACTACGGTGCGACCAAAGGAAGACTTGTTGGCCGGAAAGACAATTCCTGATATGCTTAGCAAAACGCTAGCGTTTTTCACACAGGAGCAGCTCGTGGCCGTTACAAAGACAGAGGTTGTTAGCGTTAGAGTCCCGCCAGATGTGAAGGCCGCGCTGGTCGCCGCCGCCGAGCACGAGCGGCGCAGCTTGGCATCTATGGTCGAGTTCATGGTGCTCCATTACTGCAGATCGCACGGCATTGAAGGTGAGGGGGAGGCGGACGCCGCAAGCGCGCATAAGAGCGTTGTGAAAGCGTAAGTCTACCAAACACCGCAGGCGAACGAGCTTGCAAGGACTCAGGGGAGCAAGAGGTTAATGGCGAGAGACATCGCGCAAGGACTCAGCAATTTCGGATTTCTATCTGAGCACAGCCCGTTACTCGCTGATCTTGGGGCGACCGCCGAGCGGCTTTATCCTTTCGATCCGGCCAGTTGCGTGCTCAAGCTGCGGTTGCTAGCCGAGTCGATCACGCAGGATGTGGCCTCCCGCGTTGGTGTGCGCCTGATCCAACCCACTCAGGCCGAGCTGCTGCGCGCGGTAGATCAGCGCCTGGGACTTGATCCGCAAGTGCGGCAAATGTTCCATTTGCTGCGCCAGAGGGGCAACGAGGCTGCACATCAGGTCGACCATCGCATCGGCTACCGCGAGGGCCTAGAGGCTCTGAAGGTTGCCCGTGAAATCGCGCTTTGGTTCCATCGAAGCTTCGGCAGCGACGCGGACTTCAAGCCCGGCTCCTTCATCCTTCCGGACGACCCCAGCCAGCGGTTGCTTACGCTGCAGCAGCAAGTGGCTGACCTCACGCAGAACCTGCAGCAGGCCCAGACCGAGCATGCGGCTAAAGGCCAAATTGCAGAGTTGCTGGCCGCCCAAGCAGCACAGGAGCGCGTGCTGGCCGAACGGGCCGCCGAAGAGCGCAGCGTCTACGAAAGCTTAGCCGAAGAGGCCAGCACCCGCTACGCCGCCCTCAAGGCCGAATTCGACGCCCACCTGCAAGCCGCCAATGCTGCGCCGGCCGCACCCACCTCGCAGGACATTCAAGCCTTTGCGCAGCGCACCACCCAAGCTGCACAAAAGGTGGCGATGGACGAAGCTTCCACCCGCCTGCTCATCGATCAGATGCTCAAGGACGCCGGCTGGGAGGCCGATACCCATGAACTCACCCACGCCAAAGGCGCACGACCGGAACGCAACCGCAACTTGGCGATCGCCGAATGGCCCACTGCGGGCAAGCAGAGCGCCGACTACCTGCTGTTCGCCGGTCTTACACCCATTGCCGCGGTCGAAGCCAAGCGTCTGAACGTCAACGTCGCCGGGAAGATCGGCCAGGCCGAGCGCTACGCCCGAGGCTTGCAGGTCGAGCCCGAGCACGAAGCCGCTTGGCTGGCTGAAGGCCGCCAGGGCCCATGGCCCGACGGCCAGGGTGGCGTGTTTCATCTGCCCTTTGCCTACTCGTGCAACGGCCGCCCTCTGGTCAAGCAGAGCCCGGAAGCCAGCGGCACCTGGTTCCGCGATCTGCGCCACCAAGGCAATCTGGCCAAGCCGCTGCAAAGCTTCCACTCACCTGACGGGCTGCTCGACCAGCTCCGCCGGAACAAGGCCGAGGCGGAAGCCAAGCTGCGACTGGAAGGCTTTGCCTACTTGGGTCTGCGCGATTACCAGCAAAAAGCTATTGGCGCGGTGGAAGCCGCGCTGTCCGCCGGCCAGACCAACTGCCTGCTGGCCATGGCCACCGGCACGGGCAAGACGCGCACCATCATCGGCCTCATCTACCGCCTGCTCAAGGCCGAGCGTTTTCGACGCATCCTGTTCCTAGTGGACCGCACGGCGCTGGGCGATCAGGCCATCGACGCCTTCAACGAAGCACCGCTGGAGCAAAGCCAACCCCTGTCCAAGATTTACAACATCGCCGAACTGGGCGACATGGCTGCCGAGGCCGAAACCCGCGTGCAGGTGGCAACGGTGCAGGCCATGGTCAAGCGTATCTTCGGCAGCGACAACCCGCCTCCGCTGGACGCCTTCGACTGTATCATCGTGGACGAAGCCCACCGCGGCTACACACTGGATCAGGACATGACTGAGGGCGAGCTTGCCATGCGCGACCAGGCCCAGTACCTCTCCACCTACCGGCGCGTGCTGGACTACTTCGACGCCGTCAAGGTGGGGCTGACCGCCACCCCTGCACGCCACACCACCGAAATCTTCGGCCGGCCGGTCTACACCTACTCGTACCGTGAAGCCGTGGCCGACGACTGGCTCATCGACCATGAGCCCCCCATCCGCTACCAGACACTGCTGAGCCAGCACGGCATTCACTTCGACAGCGGCCAACAGGTTGAGGCCATTAACGTTGGTACCGGCGAAATCGAAACCGCGGAGCTGGACGACGAACTGCACTTCGAACTCGAAAGCTTCAACAAGCGCGTCATCAGCGAACCGTTCAACCGCGTCATTTGCGAACAGCTCGCGCAGGAGTTAGATCCCATGGGCGAAGAGAAGACCATGATCTTTTGCGCCACCGATGCTCATGCCGACATGGTCAAACGCCTGCTGGGCGACGCCTTCAAGGCTGTCCACGGTGACCACTACAACCAAGCCGCGGTCGAAAAAATCACTGGCGCGTCCGACAAAGTCGACCAGCTGATCCGTCGCTACAAGAACGAGCGCTTCCCCACCATCGCCATCACAGTGGACCTGCTGACCACCGGCATCGACGTGCCGCCTATCTGCCACCTGGTCTTCATGCGCCGGGTGCGTTCACGCATCCTGTACGAACAGATGATTGGACGCGCCACTCGACGTTGCGACGAAATCGGCAAGACCGTCTTCAAGATCTACGACCCGGTGGATCTGTACGCCTCGCTTCAGGCCGTCAACACCATGCAGCCGTTGGTGAAGGACCCTAAGGTCACGCTGGAACAGTTGTTCGAAGAGCTGAACAACCCGACCGCACACGAGGCCGCGGGGAGCGACCCCGGCTGCAGCCACGCGCACGACGTGCTCGACCAGCTCAACCAGAAGCTCATGCGCATTCTGCGCGACGCCGCGCACAGGGCCGAGAAGAAGCCGGCTCTGAAAGAAAAGCTGGACCAGTTGGAGCAGCAATGGGGCGTCCCGCCGCAGCAACTGCACCGCCACTTGCACCAGCTCGGGCAGGAGAATGGCCCCCAGGCCGCAGCCGATTTTCTGCGCCACAACACCCGCCTACTGTTGCAGCTTGCCGAGGTCAAACAGCTCCTGGGCAGTGCGTACATGCCTGTGATCGCCACACACGCCGACGAGCTGCGGGAACGCAGCCAAAGCTGGGGCTTGTACGCCAAGCCCGAGGACTACCTCGACAGCTTCAGCCACTTCGTGCGCGCGCAAGTCAACCAGTCGGTCGCCATGGCCACAGTGGTGAACCGCCCCAGGGACCTCACTCGCGAACAGCTGAAGGAGGTTCGCTTGTTGCTTGACGGGGCTGGCTACTCCGAAGCCAGCCTCAAGGCCGCTTGGCGCAATCACAGTAGCCAGGACATCGCTGCCGGTATCATCGCCTACATCCGCCAAGCTGCACTCGGCGAAGCACTGCTACCCTTCGACCAGCGAGTGGCCCAGGCGATGCTGAAGATCTACACCCTACACGCCTGGACACCAGTGCAGCGCAAATGGCTTGACCGGCTAGCCAAACAGCTCACGCACGAGCTGGTCATCGACAAAGCCTTTGTCAACAACGCCTTTGCCAGCGACGGTGGTGCGAATCAGCTGGACAAACTGTTGGGCGGGCAGCTCGACAGTGTGATGGGTGCGCTTGCTGCCGGGCTCTGGCCACGCGCCGCCTGACAATTAACGTTTGACACTTTAATAGATTCACAAAACTCAAAAATGACCACCCAAGACATCGTCCAGAAGCTCTGGAATCTCTGTGATGTGCTGCGCGATGACGGCATCAACTACAGCGACTACGTCACCGAACTCGTGCTGCTGCTCTTCATCAAGATGGAGTACGAGAACACTGAGAGCGGCATCCTGCAAAGCCACAAGCTGCCGACCTATGCCCGTTGGCCCGAGCTCCGCGACAAGAGCGGCCTAAACCTTCTGCGCCACTACCGCGAGACCCTGCTCAAGCTCTCCGCCAGTGAAGACAGGCTGATCGCCGCCATCTACGCCGACGCGCAGACCAGCCTGAAGGAACCACGACACCTGGAGCAGCTCGTCAAAAGCCTGGACGGCATTGACTGGTTCAGTGCTCGGCAAGACGGCTTGGGCGACCTGTACGAAGGCCTGCTGGAAAAGAACGCCAGCGAAACCAAAAGCGGCGCCGGCCAGTACTTCACGCCTCGACCTCTCATTGACGCGATCATCAACGTCATCAAGCCGCAGCCTGGCGAAACCGTGCAAGACCCAGCAGCCGGCACCGCCGGCTTCTTGATAGCGGCTGACCGCTACATCAAGGACCAGACGGACGACCTCTACAACCTTAGCGACAGAGAACGCAAGTTTCAGCGCAACCAGGCATTCCTTGGCATGGAGTTGGTACCCGGTACCCGCCGCTTGGCGCTGATGAACTGCCTGCTGCACGGCATGGAAGGCGACGATGAAGGCGTAGTGCACTTCGGCAACACGCTGGGCAGCGCCGGCAGCGGCCTGCCCAAGAGCCACATCATCCTCAGCAACCCACCCTTTGGCACCGCCAAGGGTGGCGGGGGTCCCACGCGCGACGACCTAACCTTTACCACCAGCAACAAGCAGCTCGCCTTCCTGCAGCACATCGTGCGTCACCTCAAGGACGGCGGCCGCGCCGCCGTGGTGCTGCCCGACAACGTGCTGTTCGAAGCCGGCGCGGGGGCTGACATTCGCCGCGACCTGATGGACAAGTGCCGCCTGCACACCATCCTGCGCCTGCCCACCGGCATCTTCTACGCCCAGGGCGTCAAGACCAATGTACTGTTTTTCGAGAAGGTCAGTCAGGCCGCCACCGGCAGCACACGGGACGTCTGGGTGTATGACATGCGCGCAAATGCACCCAAGTTCGGCAAACGCACCCCGCTGACCGATGCGCACTTTACCGGCTTCATTGCCGCGTATGGCGATGAACCCAACGGAAAAGCCACGCGGCAAGACCAGGGCGAACAGGGCCGATTCCGCCCCTTCAGCCGCGAATGGATTGCCAGCGAAAAAGGCGACAACCTGGACATCGCCTGGCTCAAGGACGACGGTGCCGAAGACCCAGCCGACCTGCCCGAGCCGGCTGTGCTTGCGCGAGAGGCGGTCAAAGAGCTGAACGGGGCGCTGGCGGAGCTGGAGGCGATCTTGGCCGAGCTGGGTGAGGCCGCGGAATGAGCACGCTTCCAAAGGGTTGGGTTTCAACCACGGTGAAGAGCCTCGCTGGTACTTCAGGTCTCTTCGTGGATGGCGACTGGGTTGAAAGCAAAGATCAAGATCCGAATGGAGACATTCGCCTCCTGCAACTTGCCGACATAGGCGACGGTGTATTTCTAGACAAGTCGGATCGCTGGATCAACGAGGAAGCATTCGCCAGGCTCCGCTGTACTGAGCTTGGAACCGGTGACGTGCTGATCGCACGAATGCCAGATCCACTCGGTCGAGCATGTCTGATGCCTTCGCTGGAACAACGCTGCGTCACGGTCGTTGACGTTGCTGCGCTGCGAGTTGATCCGCAGCTTGTTGACAACCGCTGGGTAATGCATACCGTTAACTCGCCACAGTTGCGAGCGGAAATCAGTGCTCAGGCGTCTGGAACAACCCGAAAGCGAATATCCAGAGGCAATCTTGGTGGCTTGCAGATTCCGTTGCCTCCAGAGTCAGAGCAAAAACGCATCGCCGACAAACTCGACAGCGTCCTCACCCGCGTAGACGCCCTCAACACCCGTCTGGCCCGCGTCGCCCTCATTCTCAAACGCTTCCGCCAGTCAGTCCTCGCCGCCGCCACCTCTGGGGAAATGACGGCAGACTGGCGAGGTAGAGCGCAGAGCAACTGGCCGACACTGAGTGCAGAACAAGTTTGCGCCAAGGTGCAGAGTGGTGGAACGCCGAAAGCAGGATTTCTCGATGCAGGAATTCCATTCCTGAAGGTCTACAACATCGTCGACCAAAAGGTGGCATTCGACTACAAGCCGCAATACGTGAGTGCTGAAGTTAACAACACGGAGCTGCGGAAGTCGCAAGTCCAGCCAGGTGATGTGCTCATGAACATCGTCGGACCGCCACTTGGCAAAGTGGCCATCGTTCCCGCCGATCATTCAACATGGAACATCAATCAGGCGATCACACTATTTCGTCCGTCTGAGCAAATCAGTTCGCAATGGATCTACTTTGTTCTTTGTGAGGGCACGCCAATCCGCGAGGTGCTCAACAGAACGAAAGGCTCCGTCGGCCAAGTCAACATTTCCCTGTCGCAGTGTCGTGCGTTTGAGTTGCCAGTTCCTCCCGTGGATGAGCAAGCCGAAATCGCTCGCCGAGTTGAAATCCTGTTCGCTTTCGCCGACCGTCTTGAATCTCGTCTGCAAGCCGCCCAGGCTGCAACGGAGCGCCTGACCCCGGCCATGCTGTCGAAGGCCTTCCGCGGCGAACTGGTACCCCAAGACCCGTTCGACGAACCGGCTAGTGACCTGCTGCGAAGACTGCAGCATGAAGTACCGTCGACCAGTACAAACCACAGACGGACGAGTGCCGCATGAAGCTGTTGTCGATTGAGCTGTTTGGGCAATACAAAGGCCTGAAGGATCAGGCCTTTGACTTCTCAACGGTTAAGGGCGATGTTGCTGTCCTCATTGGCGCCAACGGTTCGGGCAAGTCACAGGTCATGGAACTCATTGCCGAGGCCTTTGCCTTCCTTGAACGGCGGCAGCGACAGGATTTTAGAGTACGTGCGCCGCTGGGGTATGACTTTCGCGCTACGTACGAGATGGCTTCGTCTCGCTACGAGGGTTTACGACGGTTCGCCGTGGACACTCGGGATCGCCTTCGTATTGCGGTGCATCAGCTCTCTGACCAGCCTCACGATGGTGTTGAGCAGCCGGCCGATGGAGCGTGGAGTGAGATCACGGCAGATGCTTCATTGGAAGAGTTGGCGCTACCACGGGTCATCGGCTACGCCTCTGGCATGTCCGAGAACCTTCAGCGAGCCTTCATGCGCAACGCGCTTCAGTATTTTGACGTGATTCGTGTCAGGGCGAACCTAAAGAAGGAACTTGCGCAGCCCAAAGTGGATGAAAAGGCGACGCTCGTCATCAATAAGCGCTATCTCAAGCGCAACCCGGGCATATTCGCTGCCGAAGGGGAGGATCCCGAATCGGGTCTTTTCAGGCTACGCGAAACAGACACTGCGATACCCAGAAATCTCTTCCTCGACTATGACTGTGCAGCGCTGCTGATCGCAACACTTGGCATGCTTCCGCATGCTGATCGTGACGAGGTGTGGAATGAGATCCCATTCCGCCATCCAGCGCGCGTGGTGTTGAGGTACGACCTGCGTGGCCAAGCGACCGCTTCGGACAACGCCCGCGACATCAAGCGATTGATAGAATTGGCGGGGCCAAAAAGGTGTACGCCGATCTCTCCGAGAACCACCGAGCCCGAGTATGAGTTGCTGGAGCTGGAGTACTTGTCTGGCGACATCGAGATCGATTTCCTTGACCCGGAAGTCATCCGTCGAATGGCTGACAACCCACGAGAGCCCGACCAATGGTTCTCGGCGCTCTACAAGCTTCAACTTCTGGGCGTTAATGAATGGTCGGGTACGGCAAAGCGCGCGCTGCGTCGCGACAGCTATCAAGGCCATGTTGAGAAGCCACTGAAAGGAAAGCTCCCTCTCTCGGTGCAGGAACTCTGGCTGTCAGCTGGCGAGCGAACGGTCGCGTTCGACGACTTGAGCGATGGAGAAGTACAGCTTCTATTGACGCTCGGCGCCGTGCGACTCTTCGGGGACGATGAGACGCTGTTCCTCTACGACGAGCCCGAAACACACCTGAATCCAAGCTGGCGCACCCGATTCCACTTGGACTTTGAAAAGGCGAATGAGGCCAACGGAAAAGCCCAGGCCATCATCTCCTCGCACTCGCCGTTTCTAGTCTCTTCACTACCTCGCGAAGCGGTGTTCCATTTCAAAAAGGTCAACGGCGTGACTGACATGACGAATCCGCCAGGAGAAACCTTTGGCGCATCATTTGACGTGCTGATCAAAAAACACTTTAACCTGCGTGCAACGATCTCCGAGACGGCTGTCCAGGAAATTCGTGAGAGGCTGGCAGATGGTCAATTTACGAATCAACAAAAGTTGGACTGGCTCGAAGACTCAGTCGGCGAGTCGATGGAACGCTCGTACCTCATCAACAAGTTACGGGCCATCTAATGCTGTTTGCGATCAGACCCCATCTTCAGCAGCCCAAAGTTTTCGACGGACTCAATCGCTTTCTTAGAGAGACGATGCTCGCCACGCTTGAGGGGCGGCAAGTTGATGAAACGAACCTTCCCGCCGGCCTGTGCGCTGCAGTAGCTGGAAATCCGCCGACTTGTGCAGCAATTGACGCTCTGTTGGCGCAGTTGTCAGCGCTTCATCAACGGCAGAAGCAAACCCTAAAGGACGCATTGGCACTCAACACAGAGCCTTGCACATTCCTGGCTGATCGGACAAAGCCGCTTCCAGTCATACCTGACTCAGTATTTCCCGTCTTGAAAATTCTCGCAGTTCACTTGTTTGAGCGCACTGCGAAGCTCAAAGGCGTGGAGCAGGCATGTGGTGAATGCATCGACGACCACTACGCTCGCTTCCGTCACGGCAACGCGCCAGGCAATGGCAATGTGTGCTGCGTTTGCGGGACCGAATACCTTGCTCAGGTTCGTGCTGACGAGAACGACAATGAGCAGTGGCGCGGCCCGTACGACCACCTTCTGGCAAAAGATGTGTACCCGCTATACGGAGTCGATCCTAAGAATTTGCTGCCCATCTGTAACACCTGCAACTCCAAAGGCAAGCTGGCCAAAGACTTGGTTCTCAAGGATGGAGTCCGTCGCCTCAGCTTTTCGCCGTGGACCGAACGCGCGTTATTTCAAGAGATCGAGGTAGTTGTAGATGACGCGAACGATCTGTTTCCGCGCGTGGTCGTGAACTTCAGGAGCGCTGATCCTGATCGACAAGAAAAGCTCGCGACCTGGAATGACGTCTACCAGATCAAGTCTCGTGTGGAGGGTGAGTTCAGAGAATTGGGAGCAAAGATGGCCGAAGACGCTCGCGCGCCTGACGATGCGTCCTTTTTAGAGAAACTCCGCGATGCTGGTCTTGCCAAAGCCCAAGCACAAAGGCTGACGCCCTTCAACTACTGGCGTGCGCGCGTCTACGCAGCGGTAAGAGGCATGAATCCAAGAAGCCGTGCGGCTTTGCGTCAGGCGACTACTCCCACGCCCCAAGCGATTCAGGATATGGAGGTGCTGTTCTTTTAATGAACAGCGATCTCTGTGCATGGAAAAAACAGTCCCCGACGGGGCTGTTCTTACACTCGAGGTGGACGTTTTTCAGGCGGTTGTGAGCCGGAAGATTGTGAACCAAGTCGAAGGAGTCATCGGTTAGCCGAATGATGCCAATCTCGTGCTGTTTACGCCAGCCTTTCCGCAAATTGCCCGGCGACCGGCGCAACCAGACCCATCGACCGGCCAGCACCGGGCACTGGCCAGCCTGACGACGCCACCAGTGCCAACAGCACAACCGACGCAGGTTGATAAGCGCTCCTGGTTCACTTACACTTACACTTGCGCGCAAGGACTTGCTGCGATGGCGCCTCGTTGCAGAGCAGGGCGGGTAGTGAAAGTTTGGTGCCATCGACCGAATCGAGTATCTCCGTGCTTCCACCCAAGTCCCCCGAGCCAGCACCAGCACCGCCCAGCAACCGGCGCGATTGGCCAGCGCCACACTTGCAAGCAGCTCCAGCTCGACACGCAGCACGCCATGCGCCGCCAGAAGGTCACGGAAATTTTTCCGACATTCCGCCATGCGCCGATCATCCATAGGGCTAAATTTTCAGACCTGCCCCAAAGCGCCAGCGATCCTAAAAATTTAGGACCGTCGAAACTGGAATTTCGATTTATGGTCCGCCCAAGCGCCAAGGCCCGCACGGCTGGCGCTGGATGCCGCGCACAAGCCACAGAGGGAAGCGAAACCGTGGTCGGAATGATCCATTAGTACACAGGTTAGTACACAAAATCCGTCGGTGTTGGCGAAGCGCGCGTCAGCAGTGGCTCTACGGCTTGTCACAAGCTTCTGTATCGGGAAGTAGGTAGTTGCCAATGGGGGATTCGATGCCTGTCCCGGCTCGATCCTCTTGATAGGAAGGCGACTACCGGGACTATGACGCCCAACTGGATCAGCGCCAAACTGACGCGGATCGCGCAGGTATTGCCGTAGCCGGGATGTTTGATCAGGTCATCCCACCCGATCTGCTGGAACAACGTGTCGCGGCTGACGACGCGGTTACTCTGGTAGTTTTTCAGCAGCGCAAGGGAAGCGAGTCACATACAGCGCTATCAGCTCGGCGGCTGCATTGCCCGGCATCGAGCCAGCGCGCCCGCGCAGCTCGTCCCATATACGATCATCGATTTCCAGCGGCTTCATACCGGGCGGCGCGCACCACAGCCG
>Ga0308158_10002864_pt1 | contig 15743 bp, 2 predicted proteins | sample PhyBR2_FD_201038 | JGI IMG/M metagenome (GOLD analysis project Ga0308158, IMG submission 201038) | Phyllosphere microbial communities from UC Gill Tract Community Farm, Albany, California, United States - DLSLB.R2 | ecosystem: Host-associated > Plants > Phyllosphere > Unclassified | place: USA... | reverse complement strand
CCGGCGGGAGGATGCTGTCGGGCGCCGGGATCGGGATGACGATGACCTCGCCGTCGGCCGATGCGGAGCCGTTCGAGATCGTGTACTCGATGCGGATCTGGCCTTCGAGCGAACCCTGGTCGGTGATCCGCAGCGTCTCATGGTCGAGAACCGAGACGGAGACGCCGCTGCTGGGGTCGATCGAGACCGACTGCACCACGAGGATGCCGCCACCGGGGTCGGAGTCGTTGGCCAGCACGCCGATCAGCACGTCGCCGCCGGCCGGCAGCAGCGCCACATCGCGCACCGCGATGGGCGGAAGCTCGGAGGCGCTCGCGTCGAGCACATCGACTCGGACCAGACCCTCGGCGTTCTTGGGGCCGGCGGTCGCCAGATACTGCACGTAGTAGGTGCCGGGCGCCTGTGCCGTGAAGCTGAACTGCTGGTTCGTGAAGTCGGGCGCCACGGCCGCGCCGGGTGCATCGCCGACGCGTCCGAGCCGCAGCGGCTCGGCTCCTGAGCTCGTGTCGTTCGCCAGCGGCGACACCGTCACCTGCTCGCCGACCCGCGTCACCACGTGGTCGGCATTCGTCTTCGGGTCGGTGCTGCCCTCGGCGCGCACGTCGAGAGTGATCGTCGCGGTGCCCACCTCGCCGAAGCCGTCGGCCACGGTGACCTCGATGTCCTTGCGGCCCTGCAGGCTCGCGGTGGCCTTGTAGCTGATCTGGCCGTCGGTCGTGAACTCGACCTCATCGCCGGGCGCCGCGATGACGGACTTCAGATAGATGTCGTCGCCGTCGGGGTCGATCCAGTCGGGAAGGATGTTGTACGAGATCGTGCCGCCGGTCTCGACTGTGAGGCTCGTCTTGCGCTTCGGCCCGGGTGCCGAGTTCACATCCCAGCCGTGCACCGAGAGCGTGACGACAGCCGTGTCCGTGCCGCCGCGGCCGTCATCCGCCTTGTAGGTGAAGCTGCCGGATCCGGACGCCTTCTCGTCGACGGCGATCTGCAGCGATCCGCCGTCCTGGATCGGCTGCACCGTGCCGAGGGCGGGCTGCTGCTCTGCGAGCGCCGCGACGAGGACGTCGCCGTCGGGGTCGTTGTCGTTGTCGAGGACGGGGAGCATGGTCGACGCTCCGGGCCGCACGCCGAAGGAGTCGTCTTCGGCGACCGGCGGGGTGTTCTGATCCGACCGCTCGGGGAGGGTCGTCTGGACCGTCTCCTGCGTGGTGTCCTCCTGGTCGTCGGACTCGCCCTCCGGCGGGGTGAGATCCTCCCAGTTGTCGACCTGTGACAGGCTCTCGTCGGCCAGCCACGCCTCGCCGCCGACCGCGTCGTTCAGCACGATGACATCGCGGTTGACGCGGAACGTCAAAGCGGTCGCGTCGCGCGCACCGGGGATCTTCGACGCGACGTCGCTGCCGTCGCCCGTGCAGTCGCGCACGAACCTCGCGCTACCAGCCCAGGCTCCGTACGCGCACCCGCGCAGCGAGACGGGTGTCGCGGGATCTCCTTCGCCGCCGGCCTTCGTGACCGTCGGCTCTCCGCCGTCGAGGGGCACCGAGAAAAGCGCGTCCTTCGTCGCGACGACCACCGCCGATGCCGCGGCGGACGGCTGCTGGAGCACGGCATCCGCCGCATCCGGGATCTTCGTGCGGAATCCGCCGGGAGTCGTCAGCACGCCCGCTGCGGCGTCGAGCACGACGGGGGTGCGCCCGACAGCCGTGATGTGCGGAGCCGACGAGTCATCGAGGTCGCCGATCGACGACGTGGATGATTCGAGCGGCTGACCCTCGTTGTCGACGGGGATCGTGACGATCTCGTCACGGGCGGAGGCGAGTCCGAACACGGTGCCGTCCTGCGCGACGGCGACATCCGCGCCCTTTCCGAGCTCAGCGGCCGGTTCGGCGGTCTCGGGTTCGAAGGCGGCGATGCCGCGGACCGGCACGACCCAGAGATCGCCCGAGTCGCGGTCGAGCACGGCCGCGGTCCGCGCGCCGAGCGCCACCTTCGCGGATGCCGGCAGCTTCGCGGAGTCGCCGAGCGTGACCCTGGCGGGGTCGACGGCGGTGACGGTCGAGGCGGTCTCATCGACCACGAGGACGTTCGACTCGTCCTGCAGGATGTCGTAGTCCTCTGCGGCCGTGCGCAGCCCGCCGTCGAGGAGGGTCGATTCGTGATTGAAATGACCGACCAGCAGGCTCGAGGTCTTCGTGATCCACACGCCACCGTCGTTCAGGTCGACCTTCGTCGTCGGATTGCCCTGGTAGGAGAACGCCAGAGTCGTGACCGTGACGGCGGCCGCAGCCACGGCGGCAGCAGACGCGAGCTGCCGCGGGCGCGCGCGCATCCACGTCAAGGCCTTCATCCCTGGACTCCCCCTGGGTCTCGATCGCACTCTCCGCGCCGTTGCGATAAGCCACGACGCACCCGTCGAGTCTAACCGCCGGTGCGAAAAGCCCCCATGGGCAGATCTGCCCGCCTGCGGCGGTCGCACATCCGCAGCTAGAAGTTGCCTTCCCGCGCGCTCGAGGGGTTGCCGCCGATGATGTTCACGCCCTTGCGGGTGACGTAGCCGTTCCAGCAGTCGATGATCACCGACCCATTGGAGGGGATGTCGACCGGGAACCCCGCGTTCGTCGAGAACACCTTCCCGTCTGCCGTGCATTCCACCCGATAGGAGCCGCCCGCGAAGTTCTTCGTGTTCAGCCTCAGGTTGTAGCAGGGCCCGCCGTTCACGCTGGTGCAGCCGTTCGTCTTCGCCTCACCCCTGGTGACCCAAGCCTCGGGCACCGGCTTGGCGTCGGTCGTCGCGGATGCCGACACCACCGCCGACCACTGCCCCGCCTCGTCCTTGGCCTTGACCTGGATGCTGTGGGTCTCGCTGTAGCCGTTGCCGAGACTGCGGCTGCCGCTGAGCCCCAGATCCTGCCAGCCACCGTTGTCGAGGCTGACGAGGACCTGCACGATGTTTCGTCCGTTCGGGCTCGGGGCCGACCAGGAGACCTTCACCGAGGTGCCCTGGTTGGCTGCAGAGACGCCGGGATTGCGCACCGGCCCGTAGGGGCGCAGACCGCCGGTGGGGGCCGATGCCGCGCCGGGCTGAGACTCCTGGCCTCCGACGACCGAATACGCCCTGACTCTGACCGTGTAGGTGCCGCCGTTGGCCGCGTTGATGCGCGATCCGTCCCAGCTGCGGCTCCATGCACCGCCGTTGAGGGAGTACTCGTAGCGCAGCTCCGAGGCGGCCGCGCCGTTCGTGTCCGAGACGGTGTAGCTCACCGTGACGTAGCCGTCGTGCTCCTGGGTTCCGGTGATGGTCGGCGCTCCCGGGCTGCCGAAGGCGCGCTGCGGGGCGGATGCAGGGCTCTGCGCACCCCAGCCGGCCTTGTTCCGCGCGAGCACCGCATAGGTGTAGTCGGCGGTCGAGGTCGCCACCGTGACCGTCTGACTGAGCTGCGTCCCGGCGATGCCGGTGATGCGGTTCACGACGCTGCCGCCACGCATCACGACGAGCTGGTACTCCGCGATCGCGTCACCGTTCTGCGGCGCCGCATCCCAGGAGACCGTCATCTGCGCCTGGCTGCCCACCGAGGGAGCGCTCTGCGCCCGCGGGGCCGCGACGGTCCCCGGGACGCCTGCCGGGATCTCGGAGGCGGACCAGCCACTCCAACTCGACGGTTCGGGCGCCCGGTTGATCGCCTGCACCCGCACCTGGTAGTTCGCGCCGTTCTCGAGCCCCTCCCAGGTGAGCGAGTTGCCGGTCACACCGGTCTTCTGGGCGATCCCCGACGGCGGTGCCGGCGAGATCTCCAGGGTGTACGACTCCACGGGAGAGCCGGGCGTCGTCGGCGTCACCCAGGAGACCTTGAGGCTCTTGTCCCCGAAGACGAGCTTCGGCGGCTGCGGCGTATCGGGACGCGCATCGGGGCGCGCCACCGCGGAGCTCGGCGACGGCTTGCCGTCGCCGACCCGGTTGGTCGCCACGACCTGGAACACGTACTCGACGTTGTTCGTCAGCCCGTCGAGGGTGCAGGTGGTCGAGGTGCACTTCTTCGTGTAGTTCCCGGCGACCGATCTCACCGTGTACGAGGTGATCTCCGCACCGTTGTTCGACGGCGGCGACCAGGACAGGACCACGGTGCGGTCCTGCACGCTCGACACCGTCGGGGTGCCAGGGGCCTCTGGCACCCCCTGCACCGTCACGACGATGCGTCCGTCGACCTCGCGATCGGCATCCTTCGTCGCGTCCTGGATGCGGTAGCGGACCACCATCGTCCCGACGAAGTCGGCGGCCGGCGTGACCTTCACCTCGCTGCCGGTGAAGGACACCGCTCCTGAGCCCGTCTCCGACACGGCCGAGACCACCTTCAGCGGCGTCTCCGGGAACGGGTTCACGTCGTTGTCCAGTACGGGCACGGTGATCGGCTTGCCCTGGTCGGCCTCGCTGATCGTGTCGGTGTTCGCCGTGGCGAGGGATCTGGTCGAGGCTGCGACCAGCACGGCGACCGAGCCCTCGACCGGCTCGGTGGTGCCGTCGTCGATGCGCAGCTGCACGGTGGCGCTCGTGCCCTTCGGCGTGCTGGAGTCGGCTTCGACGAGCAGCTTCGTGCCGTCGATGCGGGCTGTGATGCCGCCTGCGGGCTGCCCGCTGATGCTGAAGCTGATCTTCTTCGCGTCCTCGGGGTCGGGGTCGGTGGTGAGTGCGGCGAGATCGAGCGACGTGGCGGGCTCGCCGGGGGCGACCTCCACCTGGCCGTTCACGAACACCGGCTGCTGGTTCTCGGGCGGCAGCACCGTGATCGGGATCGTGAGGGTGGCCTTTCGCCCTTCGGGGTCATCGGGGCCGGTTCCGTCGGTGACCTCGAACGTCAGGGCGTCCTTGCCGAAATAGCCCTGCTTCGAGGTGTAGACGAGCGTGGACTGATCCTTGATGAGCGGGGCGCCGTCGGCGTTCACCGCGCTGACCTTCGCTGCCTCGGTGATCACGACATCGCCGCCGCCGGCTACCGTGACGTACGTCGACAGCGGCAGCTCGATTGTCTCGCCGCTCTTGACCTCGACCGGTTTCGTGGAGGTCAGCGTCGGGCGCAGCTCGCTCAGCGCGGGGACGAAGATGAACGCGGAGGCCGTCTGGTCGTCCTGATCGGTGACCGTATAGCGGATGAGCTGACGCTGGTCGCCGACGGTCACCCTGATCGATCGGTCGTCCTCCACGACCCCGCCGGTCTCGACGGAGAGCTCGAGCGCATCGACCGTGCCGTCAGGGTCCTCGTCGTTCGTGAGCACGTCGACGTCGACCCGCAGGCTGTCCTTCGCGTCGGCCGCGACCACGCGATCGTCGCGTGCGGTCGGCACTTTCAGCGGCACGTCCTCGTCGACGGTGATCTGCAGCACGGCGGTCGCCGTCGCACCCCTGGCATCGCGGATCGTGTACTGGATCGACGTGTCCATGGGCGTGTTCGGAGCCTTCACCACGACGCGGTCGCCGGACACCCTCGCCTCGATCCCGGCATCCGGGGGGATCTCCAGCCCCTTCTTGACGAGCGAGATCGCGTCGCCCTCCGGGTCGGAGTCGTTCGCGAGCACCGGCACGGCGATCGAGCGCCCTGGGCGCATCACCACGGTGTCTTTCACCGCGTACGGCGCCTGGTTCGACGCGTCACCCGGCGCGATGCCGACCCTGATGGTCGCCACGCCCTCCTTGCCCAGACGATCGCGCACTCGATAGGTGAAGGTGTCGACGCCTGTCGCATCGCCGAACGCCTCGTAGACCAGGTGGTCGCTGCCGACCTCCGCGACCTGCCCCTTCGTCGGCGCGCTCTCCTGACCGACGAGCTCGACGGAGTCGCCGTCGGCGTCGATTCCGTCGAGCGGGATCGCGATCCGCACGGTCGACCCGCTGAGCGCCCGCACGGTGATGTCCTTGGGCTTCGGCGCGGAGTTCGCCTCCTCATCGATCGCCCTGACCTGGATCGTGATGTAGCCGGCGTCCTTCTGCCCCGCCGAGTCCACCGCCTGATACGTCACGTAGACGGTCCCCGGGGTGTCGGAGGCGCGGAAGCGCACCGCGTCCTGGGAGACGAAGGCCTCGCCGTCCTCGGGATCGACCAGAGGCTCGACCAGCTCAGGGTCGACGTGGAGCACGTCGCCGTTGGGATGCGTGTCGTTGTCGAGCACCGGGATCGTGACGACATCGCCGGCGCGGACAACGACCTGATCGTCGTTGGCGACGGGCGGCGACAGCAGCGACGGCCTCGGGATCGGGATGACGATCACATCGCCCTCGGCCGTCTGCGTGCCGTTGGAGATGCGATAGCTGATGCGCACCTGCTCGTCGAGGGCACCCTGATCGCCGATGCGCAGGGTCTCGTGGTTCAGCACCGACACCGAGATGCCGCTGTGCGGAGGCACCGTGACCGACTGCACGACGAGGATGCCGCCCGAGGGCTCGGTGTCGTTGCCGAGGACGCCGACGAGGACCTCTCCCCCCGATGGCAGCAGCGCGACGTCCCGCACCGCGATCGGCGGGAGCGCGGTCTCCGCCGGCGGCAGCACATCGACCCTGACCAGGCCGGGCACCGCGTTGGGGCCTGCGCTCACCAGATACTGCACGTAATAGACGTTCGCGGTCGCCGACTGAAAGGTGAACGACTTGTTCTGGTAGTCGGGGACGATCGTCGCGCCCGCGACCTCGTCGACACGGGCCAGACGCAGCAGCTCGCGACCTGAGCTCGTGTCGTTGACCAGCGGCGCGATGGAGATCGCTTCGCCGACGCGGGTCACGACGTGGTCGGCGTTCGTCTTCGGGAGCGTCGAGCCCGCCGGCCGGACATCGAGGCGCAGCGTTCCCGTCGTGGCCTCGCCGAGTCCGTCGGACACCACGATCTGGATCTCCTTGCGGCCCTGGAGGCTGGCGACCGCGTGGTACGTGACCTGGCCGTCGGTCGAGAAGTCGACCTCGTCGCCCGGTGCCGCGATGACGTCCTGCAGGTACATGTCGTCGCCGTCGGGATCGAGCCAGTCCGGCAGCACGTTGTACGAGACCGTGCCGCCCTCCTCGACCGCGAGTCCGGTCGTTCGTCGCTGCACCGGCGCGCCGTTGACATCCCACGCGTGCACCGAGAGCTGCACGTTCGCCGACGCCTTGCCTCCTCGTCCGTCGTCGATCTCGTACTCGAACGACCCGCCGCCGGTCATGTCCTCGTCCACGGCTATCTGCAGAGCACCGCCGTTGTTGACGGGCTGCACCTCACCGAGCGCCGGCTGGCTCTGCGCCAGCGAGGCGACCAGCACGTCTCCGTCCGCGTCGGTGTCGTTGTCCAGCACCGGCAGCATGGTGGTGCGTCCGGGGCGCACCCCGAACTCGTCGTCCTCCGCGACCGGAGCCGTGTTCTGCTCGCTGCGCTCGGGAAGCGTGGTCTCCACCGTCTCCTCAGTGGTGTCCTCCTGGTTCTCGGTCTCCCCCTCCGGAGGGATGATGTCGTCCCAGTTGTCCACGCGCTGCAGGCTCTCGTTCGGCAGCCACGCCGCGCCGCCGACCGCGTCGTTCAGCACGATCACGTCGCGGTTCACTCGGAAGACCAGGCTCTTCGAGTCCTCGGCATCCGGGATCTTCTCGCTCATGTCGTTCGCGTCGCCCGTGCACTCGCGCACGAAGCTCGCCGATCCGGCCCACGCGCCGTAGGCGCAGCCGCGCAGCCAGACAGGTGCCGCGGGTGCGCCCTCGCCTCCGGCATCCGTCGTCGTCGGCTCCGCGCCGTCGAGCGGGACGCTCAGCAGCGCGGTCGCGGTCGCGACCGTGACCGCAGCAGCCGCTGCCGAGGGCTGCTGCAGCACCGCGCCGTCCGCATCCGGGATCTCGGTGCGGATGCCGCCGGGCGCGAGGATGGCCCCCGACGCGGCATCCAGCACGACCGGCGTGCCACCCACCGCGGTGATCGTGGCCGTCCCGGAGCCGTCGAGCTCGCCGATCGAGGCCGAAGAGGGTTCGAGGGCCTCACCCTGGTTGTCGACAGGAACCGTGACGACCTCGCCGCGGGCGGAGGAGAGCCCGAACACCGTGCCGTCCTCCGACACGGCGACATCGGCGTCCTTGCCCAGCTCCGCCGTGGGGTCGGCGGCTTTGATCTCGAACGAGGAGAGCCCCTTCACCGCCACGACCCACAGGTCGCCGGACTTCCGGTCCAGAATGGCGGCGGTGCGGTTCCCGAGCGCCACCTTCGCCGATCCGGGAATCGCGGTCGAATCCGCGAGCGCGACGCGCGCGGGGTCGACGACGGTGGCGGTGGCCGCGCCGGTATCGACCACGACCACGTTCGCGGCGTCCTGCAGGACGTCGAAGCTGTCGGTGCCGTTGCGAGCCCCGCCGTCGAGCACGGTGGACTCATTGTTGAAGTGACCGACGAGCAGACTGGACGTCTTCGTGATCCAGACGCCGCCGTCGTTGAGATCGACCTTCGTCGTCGGATTGCCCTGATACGTGAACGCCAAAGTTGTCAGGACGACCGCGCCGGCCGCGACGACGGCGGTCGAGGCCAGCGTCCTCGGACGCACGCGCATCCACGACAAGAACTTCATGCCGGTCCCCCCTGGGTGCCTCATCCGCGCTCTCTCGTGCCCTCAGACGAAGACGGCGAGGAACCACACGAGTCTAACCGCCGGTGCGAAAAGCCCCCATGGGCAGATCTGCCCGCGTGCAGCGGATCAGTTCCATGCTCTGCGCTCGTACTCCTTGCCGTTGATCACGGCCGACGCCTGGTATGTCCCGTAGCCGCGTGACCCGTGATAGCAGCCGAGGCGGCCCTGATAGTGACCGTTGCCGTCTGTGGTGACCGAGTACGGGCCGCCCCACGAGCCCCAGTAGCCGTCGGCAGGGCGGTAGTCGGCGCACTGCACGGAGTAGGTCGTGTTGGCGGCGAAGTTGTCCATATGCACGTAGTACCACGCGCACGTGCCGTCGTTGCAGCCGTCCTGCCCGTTCGCGTTGCCGTCGGAGGTGATGTACGCGACGGGAGGCGGCGGCGGGCCGGAGACCTGAGAGGTCCGCGGACTCGTGATCGTCTGCCCGACGGAATCGGTGACCCGGACTTCGATCCAATGCGTCTCGGAGTAGGCGTTGCCTCTCGTGATGCTGCCCGAGATCGGCTGGCTCGTGAAGCCGCCGCCGTCGATGTTGATCTCCACCTTGCTGATCGGACGCCCGTTGGCAGACGGGGCCGCGTCCCACGACATCGTCACGCTCTTGGGGTTCTGGGTCGCGCTGACGCGCGGCTGGCGGAGCGGACCGTAGGGATTGCCTCTCGCGACGTCGGAGGAGTCGCCGGGGTAGGCCGTGCCGGAGACGGTTGCGAGAGCACGCACGGTCACGTTGTAGTCGGTGCCGTTGCTCAACCCGGTGATGACGTTGTTCGAGGGCACACCGGCCCACGAGCCGCCGCCGTTGAGCGAGTACTGGTAGACGATCTCGCTCGTCGACGCCCCGTTGCGCGCGCCCGGCGTGTACGCGAGCCGGAGCTGGCCGTCGGCACCGGTCGGGGTCACCGACACGCCCGTCGGCTTGCTCGGCCGGTTGACGCCGCGGCGCGGGGCGGAGGCGTCGCTGTAGCCACCCCATCCGGCCTTGTTGTGTGCGCGGATCTTGTACGTGTAGGGCGTCTCCGAGGTGGGAACGGTCACCGCCTGCGTCTTCGCGTCGGCAGCGGGAGTGATGGTGCGCACGAGGCTGCCGCCCTCCCACACCTGCAGCTCGAGCGCGTCGATCGCGTCGCCGTTGTTGCCGGGCGGCACCCAGCTCACCTGCATCTGAGCCTGATCCCCCACGCCCTGGATCTCGGCGGTGGTAGGCGCGGCGGGCTTCAACGGCGGGCCCGCCGGAACCTCCTTGGCCGACCAGGTGCTCCACGCCGACGGCTCGGGGGCCTTGTTGTGGGCCTGCACCCTGACCTGGTAGTTGGAGCCGTTCTCCAGCCCCTCCCACACGAGGGAGTTGCCGGTGACCTGCTTCTGGGTGATGCCGGACGGCGGCGCGGGAGAGATCTCGAGCGTGTAGCTCTCGACTGGCGACCCGGGCGTCGACGGCGTCTTCCAGCTCACCGACAGCGACTTGTCGCCGAAGACGAGCGTCGGCGGAAGGGGCGTGTCGGGGCGTGCGTCGGGGCGCGCCACCTCGGACGTTCCCGAGGGCTTGCCCTCGCCCACGCGGTTGGTCGCCGTCACCTGGAAGGCGTATTCGACGTTGTTCGTGAGCCCGTCGAGAGTGCACGTCGTCGACTTGCACTCCTTCGTGTAGCTGCCGCCCTTGACCGCCTTCACCGTGTATTTCGTGATCTCGGCGCCGTTGTTCGACGGAGCGCCGTACGAGATCACCACGGTGCGGTCCTGCACGCTCGTGATCGTGGGGGTGCCCGGCGCCTCCGGAACGCCCTGCACGGTGATCACGATCTGCCCGTTCGCCTCGCGCTCGGCATCCTTCGTCGCATCCTGGATGCGGTATCGCACGATCATGGTTCCGACGAAGTTCGCCGCCGGTGTCACCACCACTTCGTCGCCCTTGACGGTCGCGCCGCCGGCGCCCGACTCTGTCACCGCCGACAGCAGCTTGAGGGGCTTGTCGGGGAACGGGTTGTAGTCGTTGGCGAGAACGGGGACGGTGATGCTCTTGCCCTGATCCGCCTCGGACACGGTGTCGGTGTTCGCCGCGGGAAGGGCACGAGTGGATGCCGTCACGAGCACCTGCACTGTGCCCTCGACCGGTTCGGTCGTGCCGTCGGTGACCCGCAGCTTGAGCGAGGCGACCGTGCCCTTCGCGACGTCCGACGACGCGGAGACGCGCAGCGTCGCACCGTCGACCTCGGCCTTGATGCCATCGCCCGCACCGCTGACGTAGGTGTACTTGTGGGCGCCCTCGTCTTCGGGATCGGGGTCTTCGGTGAGCGCCGCGAGATCGAGGCTCGTGGCATCCTCTCCAGGAGCCACCTGCATCTGCGCGCCCGTGAAGCTCGGCGGCTGGTTCTCGGGGGGCAGCACGTCGATCGGGATCGTGAGCGTGGCCTTGCGCCCGTCAGGATCATCGGGGCCCGTGCCGTCCGTGACCTCGAAGGTGACCGCATCCTGCCCGAAATAGCCCTCAGCGGACGTGTAGACCAGGGTGCTCTCGTCCTGCACCAGATCGGCGCCGTTCGCGTGCACCGCGCTGACCTTGGCGTGCTCCGTGATGCGCGCGGTGCCGCCGCCGGCGATCGTGACGTACTCCGAGAGAGGCAGCGACTTCGTCTCGCCGCTGACCACCTGCACGGGCTTCGTGCCGTCCTTCAGCGTGGGCCGCAGGCCCGAGGTCGCCGGCACGAAGATGAACGCCGAGGCCTCCAGGCCGTCGCGGTCGGTGAGCGTGTAGCGGATCAGCTGCATCTCGTCGGTGACGGTCACGCGCACGGTGCCGTCCTCGAGCTCCTTCGCCCCGGCGCCGAGGTCGAGTTTCAGACCCTCGGTCGTGCCGTCGGGGTCCTCATCGTTCTTCAGGATGTCGATGTCGGCGGTGAGCCCGCCGTCCTTCAGATCCTCTGGACGCACCCGGTCATCGCGGGCGACGGGGGCGAGCAGCGGAACATCCTCGTCGACGGTGATCTGCAGGACGGCGGATGCCGTCGCCCCCCGCGCATCCCGGATCGTGTACTGCAGGGACGTCTCGAGGGCATGATCGGGTGCCTCGACCAGCACCCGGTCGCCCGACACCCGGGCCGACAGCCCGTCGATGTCCGGCAGCTCGAGCCCGTCGTTCTTCTCGCTCACCAGAGTGATCTTGTCGCCCTCAGGGTCCGAGTCGTTCGCCATCACCGGCACCGCGATCTCGCGCCCAGGACGCACCACGACCGCATCCTTCACGGCATACGGCTTCTGGTTGATGTCCTGCGGCGGAGCGATCCCGACCCGGATCGTCGCGGTGCTCTCCTTGCCCAGATGGTCGCGCACGACGTAGGTGAAGGTGTCGACGCCGGTCGATCCCTCGAATGCCTCGTAGGTGAAGTAGTTGGCGCCGGTCTCGTTGATGCGCCCCTTCTGCGGGCTCGACGAGATGTTCAGCAGCTCGACGGAGTCGCCGTCGGAGTCGATTCCGTCGAGCGGAATCGCGATGTCGATCTCGGTGCCGCTCAGGGCGCGGGCCGTGATGTCCTTCGGGCTGGGCGCCGCATTCGTCTCGGCATCCACCGGCAGGATCTGCACCGTCACGTAACCAGCCGACTTCTGCTGGCGCGAGTCGACCGCCTCATAGGTGAGGTAGACGGTCTTCGCCGCCGACCCGGCCTTGAAGCGCACGGTGTCCTGCGAGACGAAGGCCTCTCCGTCGGCCGGATCGACGAACGGCTCGATCAGCGCGGGGGCCACATGCAGGGCGTCGCCGCTCGGATGCGTGTCGTTGTCGAGAACGGGGATCGTGACGACGTCGTTCGCACGCACGTACACGACATCCGGGTTCGCGACCGGCTGCAGGATGCGGTCGGGGGCGGGGATCGGGATCACGACGACCTCGCCGTCGGCGGACTTCGTGCCGTTCGAGATCGTGTAGCTGATGCGCACCTGGTCCTTCAGCGCACCCTGGTCGGTGATCCGCAGCGTCTCATGATTGAGGACCGAGACGGAGACGCCGGTGCGGTCCTCGATCGACACCGACTGGATGACGAGCACACCGCCCGATGGATCGATGTCGTTGGCGAGCACGCCCACCAGCACGTCGCCGCCCGTGGGCAGCAGCGCCACGTCGCGCACCGCCACCGGCGGCAGGTCGGATTCGGCGGTGTCGAGCACATCGACGCGCACCAGACCCTCGCCGTTCTCGGGCCCGGCCGTCGCGAGGTACTGCACGTAGTAGGTGTTCGGGACGTCGGCCTCGAACGTGAAGGTGTTGTTCGTGAAGTCGGGGAGCACGGTCGCGCCCGACACCTCGTCGACCCGCCCCAGACGCAGGCGCTCGCGTCCGGAGCTGGTGTCGTTGGCCAGCGGGGCGACCGTGACCTGCTCGCCGACGCGCGTGACGACATGGTCGGCGTTGGTCTTCGGCTTGGTCGAGCCCTGCGGTCGCACATCGAGCGAGATCGACCCGGTGTAGACCTCGCCCTCTGCGTCGGAGATCGTGACCTGCACGTCTTTGCGACCCTGAAGGCTGGCGGTCGCCTTGTACGTGATCTGCCCATCGGTGGAGAAGTCGACCTCGTCGCCCGGTGCCGGCTCGACGTTCTGCAGGTAGATGTCGTCGCCGTCGGGGTCGATGTAGTCGGGGAGGATGTTGTACGAGATCGTCCCGCCGCTCTCGACGGTCAGGCTGGTCTTGCGCTTGGCGACCGGCGCGGCGTTGACGTCGTGCTCGTGCACGGAGAGGGTGACGACGGCGGTGTCCTTGCCGCCGCGTCCGTCGTTCACCTCGTAGGTGAACGACGCCGTGCCCGATGCCTTCTCGTCGACCGCGATCTGCAGGGCACCGCCGTTCTGGATCGACTGCACGACGCCGATCGACGGCTGCTGCTCGATCAGCTCTCCGACGAGCACATCTCCGTCGGGGTCGTTGTCGTTGTCGAGCACCGGCAGGAGCGTCGTCGCTCCCGGCCGCACGCCGAAGGAGTCGTCGCCGGCCTCCGGAGGCGTGTTCTCGGCCTTCCGGTCGGGCAGCGTGGTCTCGACCGTCTCCTGCGTGGAGTCCTCTTCGTTCTCGGTCTCGCCCTCGGGCGGCGTGATGTCGTTCCAGTTGTCGACCTGCTGCAGGCTCTCGTTCGCCAGCCACGCCTCTCCGCCCACTGCGTCGTTGAGCACGATGACGTCGCGGTTGACGCGGAAGGTGAGCGAGGCCGATCCCTCAGCGCCGCTGATACGGGCCGCCACGTCGTTCTCGGCTCCCGGGCATTCGCGCACGAAGCGGGCGGATCCCGCCCACGCGCCGTACGTGCAGCCGCGCAGGGAGACGGGCGCGGCGGGGGTGCCGGAGCCGCCTGCCTCGGTGACGACCGGATCGCTCCCGTCGAGCGGAACGCTCAGCAGCGCGTCGGCCGTCGAGATGACGACGGCGTCCGCGGCAGCGGATGCCTGCTGCAGCACCGCGTCCGCCGCATCCGTGATGGTGGTGCGGAACCCTCCGGGAGTGGTCACCGTTCCCGACGCGGTATCGAGAACCACAGGGATGCGGCCGACCGCCGTGATCCTGGCCGGTGCGGAGCCGTTGAAGTCGCCGAGTGACGCAGTCGTGGCCTCGAGCTGCTGGCCCTCGCGGTCGACAGGGATCGTGACGACCTCACCGCGCTCGGACGACAGGCCGAAAACAGTGCCGTCGTCGGCGACGGTCACGTCGGCCTCGGCGCCGAGGTCGGCGGCGGGCTTCGCGGATTCGATCTCGAACGCGGCGATGCCCTTCACGGGCACGACCCAGAGCTTGCCCGACTTCTGGTCGAGGATCGCGGCGGTCTTGTCGCCGAGGGCGACCTTGGCGGATGCAGGGATGCGGCTGTTGTCGCCGAGCGAGACCCGTGCGGGGTCGATCGCCGTGATCGTGGAGGACCCGCGGTCGACGAGGACGATGTTGCTCTTGTCCTGAAGGATGTCGAAGTTCTCGCCCGTGGTCCGAAGTCCCCCGTCGAGCAGGGTCGATTCGTGGTTGAAATGACCGACGAGAACGCTCGAGGTCTTCGTGATCCACACGCCGCCGTCGTTCAGGTCGACCTTCGTGGTGGGGTTGCCCTGGTAGGTGATCGCCATGGTGGTGACGGCCACGGTGCCCGCGACCACGGCTGCTGCCGACGCGAGCGCCTTCGGACGCGCGCGCATCCACGTCAAGATCTTCATTGCCCGGTTCCCCCCAGGGCCGATGGCCCGAGCCGCCGACGAAGCGCCGACGGTATATCCACCGAGTTTACCTTTCCCGAGGGAGGGTCTCCACGGGGAGGACTACCCATCAGGAGTGCGCGAAGGTCACGCCGTTCGCCGACGGCGACACCGGGGCGTGACACCGACCGCGATGGCATCGCGTTCATCGTCGCCGCCGCGAGCCCCGGAGCAGGCGTGAACCGCGACTCTCGCGGTCGCGAGGACCCCCGACGAAGCGCCAAATCCCCGCACCTTCATCTCTTCCTTTCTTCGAAGTTATGTTCTATACTCAGAGCATGGCCTCTCTTGACGACGAGTTCGCGCAGCGCCAGGCGCTGTTGGACGACTGGGTCGAGGTGCGCCGCGAAATCGCGGCGCTTGAGGCGCGGGCGGCAGGTCTTCTCGCCGCCCGGCTGCGGGTGTACGACGCCGAGGTGCGGCACGACGGGTTTCAGCGCGATGCGGTGCACCGGTCGATGATCTCGGAGTACTCCGCCGCAGGCCGGATCGCGCAGGGGACGGTCGAGCGGGGATTCGTCGACGCGTTCTTCCTCGAGCGTGATTATCCCGAGCTTGCGGCGTCTTTCGTCGCCGGGAAGGTGACGCCCGCGCACGTGCACGAGATCGTCTCCGCCGGGTTCCCGGTGCAGGACGCCATCGATGACGGACGAGCGGACGCCGGCGTGCGGCAGGTGTATGAGGCAGCCGCGCTCGTGGTCGCCGAAGCCCAGACTGCGGCGCGGACGAAGGTCCAGGTGCGTCAGATCGCGGCCGCTCTCGCCGGGGTCAGCGTGATCGAGCGGCACCAGCGCGCGCGGAGCGAGCGGACCGTGACGGTGAAGAGCGTGGGCGACGGTCTCGCGCTGCTGCAGCTCGTGCTGCCCGAGTATCTCGCGGTCACGATCCTCGACCGGCTC
>Ga0308158_10002860_pt1 | contig 15760 bp, 16 predicted proteins | sample PhyBR2_FD_201038 | JGI IMG/M metagenome (GOLD analysis project Ga0308158, IMG submission 201038) | Phyllosphere microbial communities from UC Gill Tract Community Farm, Albany, California, United States - DLSLB.R2 | ecosystem: Host-associated > Plants > Phyllosphere > Unclassified | place: USA... | reverse complement strand
ATTCCGGCAAGCTGATTTGAATTATCCTTATGGGGCTTCGTTTGGGAAATGGAAAATATTGTACGTTAAGGCTAAAAATTGACCATTAAACCCAAAGGATCTTAAGAAGGTCCTTCGGGGGTAATTGGTGGGTTACCAGTTTCCGTAAGGGTAGTTTTTCCCTTTGATGAAATCTTTTATATCTTTGTCATATCCATAAGAAAAATCGCTCTTGGTTACCCCTTTGCAAATATCCAGTTTATCTCCAGACACTGTTTTCATAACTGATGGCGTTACGCGATAACTAATTTCCCCCCGAGCTACCCCGCTTAACCAGACAGCAACCTTCCCCTCAGGAGCCAACCCAATTTGCACAGTATTATGTGAATCATGTTCCCCATAAGGATTCTGCATTTTTTCCACAACGCTCTCAGGAAGAGTCAAGTGGGTTTCATACACCTTTTTGTCTATCACCGAGTCCCAACAAAAAAGAATATGCTTTGGGGCGTTATCAACGTGATTCCAGTGCCCATTGAGGGCGCGAGTACTATCATTCCATTCACCAATCACGCCATTCAGAGCCTTCGTGCTATCGAGAGTATTAAACCTATAAATCGTTCCGTCAGTCCCCTGGACAACGGCGAACGTTACCACCGCGGGCAGTGCTTTTGGCGTGAAAAAGTTAAATTTCCACTCAGTCGGAATATCATTTTTGACTGAGGTATTGGGCTGGTCAGTTCCGTGGCAGGCCGTCAGCACAAGCACCAGGATCAGACCGGCCAGACGAATTATTTCCATATTTTATTCCCGTCCATATCGTAGACCGTCCGCTGCCAGCGCTCGTCCGGCCGGTTGGTGAACGTCACCAGCTTCGCCGGTTTGACCGCTCCGCTGATCATCCCCTGACCGTCCCGCACCACGCTGTTCCAGTTGGCTGAGCAGTGAATATATTTTTCGGCCAGCATCAGGATTTCTGATGTAGTGAAGCCGGGTGCAGACTTACCACTTCTTATGGCACGGCCCATCACTATCGCTTTTTCACACAAACTATTGAGTTCTGGTCGAATTTTTAATTCTGCATTTGTATCTCGAATAGGATCAAATACCGCTCCCGCATCCTGCGCCGCATCGAGCATCACCCGCAGCACTACCTTCGACCAGTCATTACGCGTGGGGCGGTCAATCACCAGCGCGGCACCGCTGCGCTTTTGCTGCGTGCCGTAGCGGTCAGTGGCCAGCCTGTCGTCATACCAGGTGTCCGCATCTACCACCACCGCATTCAGCAGCGGTGATATCGCCGGATAACTATCCATCGCTTTAAGCTGCGTGCGGATCTGCCGGTAAATTCGCGTTTCCGTATCCGGGGTGGAAAGCGGCACCGTTTCAAACTCCGGCCGGGTCAGGAAACAGGCTTCGTGCTCGTCAGGGTTGTAGCCGCCGCCAATGTCGGAATGAACACCGGGCAGGGCCAGCTCCGGCCACGCCGCCTTCACGCTGTTCAGCGCGAAGTTAAACCTGCACTCGTGCTGCGCGGTGATATGAAAAACCTTCTCCGCAACGCCAGGGTGCAGCACCAGATTAACCTCGCCGGTGTCCGCGCTGTGCGGATTGAGGCCGTTAACCGGCGTTCCGATAGCGGCCACGGTGTCAAATATCCCCAGAAAGCGGGTTTTACCTCCGGGCGTACCGGAAAATTCATTGCCAGCCAGTCCGGCTTTAATCGCCGCAATAATCGCGCTGTCCTGACTGAATACCCGGTTGGCAAAATGTCGCGCCGCAGCCGCTCCCCGGCTGAAGCCGAAAATATCAAACTGCAATTCCCTGACGAGTTCCACATCAGTTTCGGATGGCCTGGCTAAATAGTCTTTGATAGCAGTAGCCAGTGCCGCAACAGCCTTGTCCGTTTTTCTCACCACACCGGTGTCGCCCCGTCCGGTGCCCATTCCGTAAGTGCTGTCACCTTCTCCACGTTCTGTGCCGATCCCCTCGATATAAACAGCCTGCTGCCCTTGCGTTCCGTCATCGGGAAAATCGGTGGTATACAGCATATTGAGCCAGTGCACGTTGGTGTAATAACCGAGATAACTGCCAGCAGCAGTGCTACTGTAACCCCGTTTCAGCCGGGTGCACTGAATTAAAGCAGACTGGGCATCGGCATCATTCAGCCCAAAATGTTCACCGGTGCAGGCCTTTTGACGGTCTGCACTGTTATCCGCGTTGTTGCCGGTGCCGTCGAAGAACACTCCTATCGTCAGCGTAATTTCCCGTTTCTTTTTCTTCGCCGCCTGCGCGTACTGCTCAGGCTCAACGGACTGCTGCGCCTTTCTCTCAGCAGCCTGTGTCCGCTCTGCCGCAAGCCCGGCGTTGCAATCTCTCTCATAGGTGTGAGTCTCGACGGAAGGAATAAACTTCGCCCGGCAGGGACAGGAGCTGTAGCTGTCGAGAGACCCCGCCCACACTTTCAGCACGCCGCCGACTTCATAGGTATCCCCCATGCCGCCACAGACCTGGAAGCGCCCGGGATGCTTCCCGCAGGTCACCGGATCACCCTCCCTGACCCGCTGGCGCTCAATGCCGCCGATTTCATAAGTATCATCCTCCGCCCCCGACAGAATGCGCCCGCCGCAGGTGGTTCTGTCCAGGTGATACAAAAAGAATCCCGTTGCCATAATCCCTCATGAACAAAGTGGTTATAAAATCAGCACATCATACCTTACTCATGACTTAACCAGAATCTTCGGCTTCTGATTGCCGGTACAGTGCCTGGATGCGGCAGATTTGCGAAAGGCTGTAGCCCGTTACGTCTGAGGTTTCGCGGATACTCATTTTTTTACCTGCCGGTAGTACAGGACTTTCTGATGCCGTTCCTGATCGGCCTGTTTTCCCCGGTAATTACCCAGCGAATGGGCCCGTTCAATTCTCTGCTTCTGGCGCTGGCGACGGCTCAGCCAGTCTTTATGTGACATCGCGGCCATCAGGTCGCTAAGCATGTGATTGGTGGCGGTTATCACGGCGCGGGTGATTGGGTCAGCCTGCGAAGGATCTTTATCTGACAACGACTGCCATGAGGTGGGGACATCCAGGCTGACAATCCGCAGCTCATGTTGTTCTATCTGCTTTTTCAGTGTCATCCAGTCGCCGTTGCTCAGGCGGGTCAGGTGGTCTATCTGCTCAACCAGCAAAAGCGGAACTCTTGTGGCAAGTACAGCGCCATAACATCCCGGGCATTATCCGGCTAAGTCAGAAATTGCCGGAATATCGCCTTATGAGGCACAGGCGTGCTGTTCTTTTTCACTGGCCAGAATCCTTTCTGTTCCTGAAGCCAAGTCGGGCATGACACCTATCCCGTCCGTTTCAGCTGACCACATTAATCGGCTCGCCCTGAATAAAGGCCTCAATATTGTCCATTACGCCAGTTACCAGATTCTCGACGCCGCTGCGACTCGCCCAGGCGATGTGAGGCGTCAGCAGCAGATTGGGTAAATCCCTCAGAAGCGGGTTATCGATTGCGGGCGGTTCGCTGCTTAGCACATCCAGCGCCGCGCCCCCAATCACACCTTCTTCCAACGCGTCAGCAAGATCGGCCTCGTTAATGAGTCCGCCGCGAGCGGTATTGATCAGCAGCGCATGCGGTAGCATTTTTTCCAGCGCCGCGCGATCGATCATCTGGCGGGTACTGTCACTTAACGGGCAGTGCAGCGAAATAATGTCACTGGTCGCCAGCATCTGTTCAAAGCTGACATAACCCTCACGCACTCTGTCACTTCCTTTGCGCTCGGCGTACTGCACCTGCATTCCCAGCGCCTGAGCCAGCCTGCCGACAGCCTGACCAATATCGCCTTTGCCCGCGATACCCAGCGTAGCGCCCCCAATATCGCCTATCGGCTGTCGATGCAGACAGAAATGTTGAGCCTGTGGCCAATCGATGCGTGTAGTGCTGGCATAAGCCATTATCTGACGGCGCAGGGAAAAAATCGCTGCGATCACCGCCTCTGAAACGCTCTGGGTTGAGTAGCCCGGAACATTACTGACCACGATGCCGCAGGCACGACAGGCATCAAGATCGATACAGTCATAACCGGTCGCGGCGACACAGATAAATCGCAGTTCGGGTAGCTGCTCCAGGGTCTCAGCACGCAGCGGCACTTTGTTGGTGATAGCCACACTCGCACCCGTAAGCGCCGACACGATGTCACTGACCGGGGTCTGCGCGCGAATCTCCCAGTCCGCATCTTGCTGCCCGGTCGGCAGCGATAAAGGCAGCGTATCACCATCCAGCATGACAATTTTCATTCTCAGTCCTTAACCGATTCGGTTTAAACGCAGCCGAATCATTAATGTTATTTGTATGTGTTGCGTGGGTAACAACTAAGTTAAATGATGCTGAAATTAAAGTGAATATGTTCAAAGAGTGCGAATTTTTTCGGAACAGATGCCACTTTATTTAACCCTTTTATCCCCTTCGCGTTACACTGCCGCCCTGAATTATGGCCCCTTATACGCGTTCAAATAATGCAGAGATCCTCCTTCACACAACAACTTACTGCCGGTATTGCGATACTGGCCGTACTGCTGTTGTTTGTTGCCCCGATGATCTCAAAGAATCTGGCTGAACATCGTGCCTCAATGCAGGATGCCGCTGTCATGAGTGCAGAGATGCCCATGATGGATCATCACAGCGAGATGGCCATGTCGGACCACGGGATGATGATGGGTCAGGGCTTTGCCTGTGGCTACTGTGATTTACTGGTACATGTGCCACTGATGCTTTGGGTATTTATTCCTTTCATCTGGTGGATGTGTCTGATCAGCCGCGCCCCGCCGCCTTCAGCCATTAACCCGCCTCACTGGCGACGGCTACTGCGTCTTCATCGACCACGCGCACCACCCTGTTTCACGTCACACTCAATGTTAACTTAATCGATTGCGTGACAGCGTCACTTGATCGCCTTTGTCTTTTAAAAAGTGTGGAATGCTATGTCCTCTCATCGGGAAATGTCCCCTGCACCACGCGGCACCGTTTTTAACCTGTTTCGCCGCCTGCATTTTTATATTGGCCTGTTTATTGCGCCGTTCATTTTTGTCGCCGCCCTCACTGGGACGCTCTACGTTCTGACACCGCAACTGGAACAGGCGATTTACCATGATGCCCTGACTACTGACGCGCAAGGTTTAGCACAACCGCTGTCAGCGCAGATTGCCGCTGCTCGTGCCCGAGCCGGTGAAACCGCACGCATTTACGCCGTGCGTCCCGCACCGGGCCCACAGGATACAACCCGGGTGCAGTTTGCTGAGCCTCAGCTGGGCCCATCTGAGTCACGCTCGTTGTTTATCGATCCCTACACCCTGCAGGTGAAAGGCGATATGACGGTGTATGGCACCAGCGGCGTGTTGCCCCTGCGCATGTGGCTGGATCAGCTGCATCGCGGCCTGCTGCTGGGTGATTTTGGCCGTAACTACAGTGAACTGGCGGCTTCGTGGCTGTGGGTCGCCGCGCTGGGCGGGATCGTTTTATGGGCGGGCACCCGCACGCCCCGCACCCGTAAGAAAGTGCGCAGCGGCTTTGCAGCAATGCGTCACTGGCACGTTACGCTGGGCCTGCTGCTGGCCATCGGCCTGGTCTTCTTCTCAGTCACGGGGCTGACCTGGTCACAGTGGGCGGGCAACAACATCGATAAGATGCGCAGCGACTTTGGCTGGACAACGCCGCAGGTCAATATTGCACTTAACGGTGACGCACCTGCCGAAGCCGCTGACCCGCATGCTGATCACCGTGGCACGATGGAAGGGATGACGATGTCCGGAATGACCATGCCAGCGAAAACCGCTGTGCCAGTAATCCTGAATCAGCCTGATATCAGCTGGGATAAGGCACTGGCTGCTGCACGTCAGGCCGGACTGCATGCCACGAAACTGGAATTGCGCCAGCCTAAGAACGCTGAACAGGCATGGACGGTTTCAGAGATTGATCGCAGCTGGCCGAGCCAGGTCGATGCGGTTTCCATTAATCCGGTTGATTTCAGCGTGGTCGATCGTGTTGAGTTTGCCAGCTTCCCACTGGTGGCGAAACTGACCCGCTGGGGCGTAGATGCCCATATGGGTGTGCTGTTTGGTTTGCCTAATCAGCTGATTCTGGCGCTGTTCGGCTTTGGACTCTGCACGATGATTGTGCTGGGCTATCGCATGTGGTGGATACGCCGCCCGGCTGTTCCGCAACTCAGCCCATCGCAGACGCTGTTAGCCGCCTGGCTGGCACTGCCGCGCTATGCGCAGGGCACCAGCCTGATCGTGATGCTGGCGCTGGGCTATGCCCTGCCCGTCATGGGTGTCAGCCTGCTTGTCCTGATACTGCTGGATATTCAGCGCTGGCGCAGCGCGCAACGCGCGTCGGTCGTCCAGGTAGAAATCGCGCCGGATAAGCAATCGCCACTGGCCATTGTTCAGTCGCGCTTTGCCGGTAAGCGCAAAGAGATGCGTTATTTTCTGCGCAGCGTGACGGTGCTGGCGCTGATCGTCATTTCGGTGATGGCGAATGCGATGATTGGCGGCGTGATTGATCAGTATCAGATCCCCTTCAGCCACTGGTCGCTGACCATGTATATCACTCAGGCAATGATGATCCTGCTCTACTCCACGGTTTTCACCGGACTGTTGTCGATTCCGCTCTGGTATTTCTTTCTGGGTGAAAGTGACGAACAGGGCAAGTAAGCTGCCAGCACAGCAGACTGTGCTTTAATCAAAATAACTGACAAAGCCGGGCAAATCTCCCGGCTTCTCATTCTCCGCCTGAGGTCTATGATCGGTGTTATGAGTCACTTTATTTAAGAGCTAACCATGAACATTGTGCGAGCAAATCCTGAACAACTTTTTGAATACGGTCCTTTTACCGTCCGCCGTCAGCGGCCTGGCGAGGCGTTCAGCCCGCTGGTCAGTATTGACCTGATGTCACTGAAACTGGATGCCCGGATCCCGATGCAGCATCATCAGGATGAAGAAGTGTTTACTTATCTGTGGCGCGGGTCGATGCAACATCAGGACAGCAACGGCGAGCGTACCCAACTCTCCGCCAAACGGGTGATGGTGGTGAATGCAGGTGATGGCGTTCAGTACGAAGAGTCAGTGCCGTTGTATGAAGCGGAGCTGTTGCAGGCGGTTATCCGGCCATCGCAACCGGGCGGTGAAGCGATGACTCAGGTGCTGGAGCGCGATCAGGGCATCATGACGAATGGATGGACCGAACTGGCCGGGCCGGAAGAGTCTGACGCTCCGCTGGAACTGCGCCAGGAAGTCTATATCTACGACACGCTGCTGGAACGCAACCAGACGCTGAATGTGCCATCGATGCCGGGCTTTTTCGCCTATCTCACCGTGCTTGAAGGGATTATTCGCATCGGCGACCAGCGACTGGGTCGCGGTGATGCCGTCAGCAGTCTGGATTCCAGCATTGAGATCGTGGGCGACCGCGATGCCAATCTGGTCTGCTTCCTGGTGAAAGCCGATAATTTTGCATAACAAAGCGCGGGAAAGTTCCCGCGCTATTCTTCTGTTCCGCGCTTAAAGCGTTTTACGTTGCTGCATCGCCTGAACCCGTTTGTAAGCATGATCAAACTGGCGGACATCGTCACGGAGCCAATGGCGTTGCGTCAACGGTGCATTATCCAGCGCCTGTGGCAGCGGCACCCCTGCCAGCGATCCCCGGCAGCAAAAGGCGCGCGCCAGCGTTGGGGTGGCGATGCCGATATAACGGGCAAATTCAGGTAACGTCATCAGTGCTGTACTCATTTTCCACCTCCTGCTAACAAATTATTCCCTGTATTTTCAGCCCAGTTCTTAAATGGTTTTATTGATCTGAAACATAGATGTGGTACTAATCTTCTGCCTGCTAATGAGATAGCTCGCCTCGCCTGATGCAAAACGAGAAAAGAAGTGAGGAACCCGTGCGCCATTATGGATTGATGATTGCCCTGCTGTTTTCCGGCTTTGCCACTGCTCACACCCTGACGCCAGGCCAGCCTGTACCACCCGCCTACGTTGCCGATAAAGGCGAAATGATGCTGAATCAGGGTGACATCACTTATCAACGCTGGAACAGTCAGACCCTGACCGGAAAAGTGCGTCTGGTGATTCATGTGGCAGGGCGTCTTTCTGCGAAAGATCAGAGTGAACCCTTAATTAAAGCCCTGCAGGGAGCCAGTCTGCCACGCGACCGATTTCAGACCACCACCATCGTCAATACTGACGATGCCCTTCCGGGCAGTGCCATTTTTGTGGTGCGCAGCATCGCTTCCAGTAAAAAAGCTGACCCCTGGCAGCAATTCATTATCGACAGCAGCGGTGTGACCGCCCATAGCTGGCATCTTCAGCCAGAAGGTGCCTCCGTTGTGGTCATTGATCCAGAGGGGATTGTGCGCTTCGCTAAAGATGGCGCATTATCTGATGAGGATGTTGCCAGCGTGATGAAAGCGCTGCGCGCATTACTGGGCTGATTCAGGCAGAATGACCCACTGCGAAACGCGGAATGCTGCTGAATTTGCCGACATTTTTGATACTGTGGACTACGCTTAGTTGTAATGGAATCACCCGCCGTTCTTTGAAAACCTGCCAACTATGCTGTGGCAGTCGGGGACGATTATTGAAGATGGCATCGAAGAATTTCGACCTGCTGCGACTTCCTCTGTAGATAAGGACAGCCATGATGACGGTCTGTGCAGAACAACACGTCAATTTCAACCACAGTGATGCAGCCAGCCTGTTAAACGACATTGAGCAACGACTTGATCAGCTTTTACCGGTTGAGAGTGAACGTGACCTGGTGGGCGCTGCCATGCGCGACGGTGCGCTGGCACCGGGAAAGCGCATTCGCCCGCTGCTGCTATTACTGGCTGCGCGCGATCTCGGCTGCAACGCCACGCCCACCGGGCTGCTTGATCTTGCCTGTGCTGTGGAGATGGTCCATGCCGCCTCCCTGATTCTGGATGACATGCCCTGCATGGATGATGCGCAGTTACGCCGTGGACGTCCGACCATTCACTGCCAATATGGCGAACATGTGGCGATTCTGGCCGCAGTGGCCCTGCTGAGTAAAGCGTTTGGTGTGGTCGCCATGGCAGAAGGCTTAACAGCCGCTGCCAGGGCAGACGCGGTCGCGGAGTTATCTCACGCGGTCGGCATGCAGGGTCTGGTGCAGGGCCAGTTTAAAGATCTCTCAGAAGGTGATAAGCCCCGCAGCGCCGACGCCATTCTGATGACCAATCACTACAAAACCAGCACGCTGTTCTGTGCCTCCATGCAGATGGCCTCTATTGTGGCAGAAGTCCCGAAAGAGGCACGCGAACAGCTGCACCGGTTTTCACTTAATCTCGGTCAGGCTTTTCAGCTACTGGACGATCTCACCGACGGCATGGCTGATACCGGCAAAGATGCCCATCAGGATGAGGGGAAATCGACGCTGGTGAATCTGCTGGGGCCACAGGCGGTGGAAACGCGACTGCGCGATCATCTGCGCTGCGCCAGCGAGCATCTGCTCTCGGCCTGCCAGGACGGTTATGCCACTCATCATTTTGTTCAGGCCTGGTTTGAGAAAAAACTCGCTGCCGTCAGTTAAGGATGCTGCATGAGTCACTTTGCGGTCATTGCACCGCCCTTCTATAGCCATGTGCAGGCGCTCGCGCATCTTAGCCAGGCCTTAATCACACGTGGACACCAGATTACTTTTATCCAGCAGACGGACGTTAGCGCGCTACTTACCGACAAGCGGATCGGCTTTTTCCCGCTAGGCTTAGCCTCACATCCTGCGGGCAGTCTGGCCCATACTCTGCAGCTGGCGGCGCATCCTCTTGGCCCGTCGATGCTGAAACTGATTAATGAGATGGCCCGCAGCACCGATATGCTCTGTCGCGAACTGCCCGTGGTCCTGAACACTCTGGCGATTGATGGCGTGATCGTCGATCAGATGGAGCCTGCCGGCGCACTGGCGGCAGAATCGCTGAACCTGCCTTTTGTCTCGGTGGCTTGTGCGTTGCCACTTAATCGTGAGGCGGATTTCCCGCTGGCTGTGATGCCGTTTGAGTATGGCAGCAGCGACCAGGCACGTGATCGTTATCGCACCAGCGAAAAAATCTATGACTGGCTGATGCGTCGTCACGATCGGGTTATCGCCAGAAATGCCCATGCGTTAGGGTTAACGCCACGGGAAAAACTGCACCACTGTTTTTCACCGCTGGCGCAGATCAGTCAGCTGCTCCCGGAACTCGATTTCCCCCGCCAGGCGCTGCCCGATCATTTCCACTCCGTGGGCCCGCTGCGCGCTGCGGAATCATCAACGGCGGTGTCGCAACCGCGCTATTTCCCGCATGGCGACAGAACGCGTATTTTTGCCTCCCTCGGCACCCTGCAGGGCCATCGCTACGGTCTGTTCAAAACCATCGTCCGCGCCTGTCAGGAGATCGATGCGCAGTTATTGCTGGCGCATTGTGGTCGCCTGTCACCGTTTCAGGCAGAGAAACTCGCGCAGGCCAGCCATGTTCAGGTGGTCGATTTTGCCGATCAGGCGGCTGCTCTGGCACAGGCCGATCTGGCAATCACCCACGGCGGTATGAACACGGTGCTGGACGCGGTTAATCATCTGACGCCACTGCTGGTAATCCCTCTGGCCTTCGATCAGCCGGGTGTCGCTGCCAGAGTGGTCTGGCACGGTATCGGGCGTCGGGCGTCACGTTTCACCACCAGCCACTCAATGGCCCGTCAGCTTCAGACCTTACTGGCTGATGAGCGCTACGGCCAGCGGATGAAAACGCTGCGCACTGCCCTTCATCAGGCCGGCGGCACAGCGCTGGCGGCAGATATCGTCGAACAGGCAATGCTGACCCGCAAACCCGTCATCACCAGGAGAGATTATGCCTCGGTTTGATCTGATTCTGGTGGGCGCGGGGCTGGCGAACGGCCTGATTGCCCTGCGACTGCGCCAGCAGCAGCCTGCCCTGCGCATTCTGATAATTGACGCCGGGAGCGAACCGGGTGCGCATCATACCTGGTCGTTTCATGCGGAAGATCTCACCGAAACGCAGCATCACTGGGTCGCCCCGCTGGTGGTTCATCACTGGCCCGGTTATGAAGTGCGCTTTCCGCAACGAAATCGATCCCTGAACAGTGGCTATTTTTGCGTGACCGCGGAACGCTTCGCGCAGGTCATCCGTGACAGATTTGCATCGGATCTGCTGTTGAACACCAGAGTGGCGAACGTTGCTTCACGGTCGGTCACACTGGAGGATGGCCGGGTACTGAAAACTGATGCGGTGATCGATGGTCGCGGCTACCAGCCCGATTCGGCGCTGCGCATGGGCTTTCAGTCGTTTGTCGGACAGGAGTGGCAGCTCAGTGAACCACACGGCCTGACCGTGCCGATCATCATGGACGCAACGGTGGATCAGCAGGCAGGCTATCGCTTTGTCTACAGTCTGCCCTTTTCGGCTGATACGCTGCTGATTGAAGATACGCACTATATTGATAACGCTACGCTGGATGGCGATCACGCCCGGCAGAACATCCGTCACTATGCCGCGCAGCAGGGCTGGACGTTAAACCGGCTGCTACGCGAAGAGCAGGGCGCGTTACCGATTACGCTGACCGGTGACGTTGCCGCCTTCTGGGAGAAACGCGATTTACCCTGCAGCGGTCTGCGTGCCGGGTTATTCCATCCCACCACCGGCTACTCTCTGCCGCTGGCGGTCGCGATGGCTGACCGGCTGGCACAGATGCGGACGTTTACCTCTGAAACACTGCACGCCAGCATTGCGCAATTTGCCTCACAGGCCTGGCAGCAGCAGCGCTTCTTCCGCATGCTTAACCGCATGCTATTTATGGCGGGTCCGGCTGACCAGCGCTGGCAGGTGATGCAACGTTTTTACGGCCTTCCCGAAGGTCTGATCGCCCGTTTTTATGCGGGAAAACTTACTTTGTCTGATCGGCTGCGTATCTTAAGCGGCAAACCACCGGTTCCCGTACTGGCGGCGTTACAGGCTATTATGACTCCTCACCGTCAACAGGCGATGCAATGAATAGAACGACAGTAATTGGCGCAGGCTTTGGTGGTCTGGCTCTGGCAATTCGCCTTCAGGCGTCAGGCATTCCCACCCGACTGCTGGAGCAGCGTGACAAGCCTGGCGGCCGGGCTTATGTCTACGAGGATCAGGGCTACACCTTTGATGCCGGTCCGACGGTGATCACCGATCCCAGCGCCATTGAAGAGCTTTTCACCCTGGCGGGCAAAAAGCTCTCCGACTATGTTGAGCTGCTGCCAGTCAGGCCGTTTTATCGCCTCTGCTGGGAGTCCGGCAAGGTGTTCAGTTATGACAACGATCAGCCTGCGCTGGAAACACAGATTGCCGCGTTTAATCCACGCGATGTTGAAGGCTATCGTCGCTTCCTGGATTATTCGCGCGCGGTGTTTGCGGAAGGCTATCTGAAGCTCGGCACCGTACCGTTTCTGTCGTTCCGCGACATGCTGCGTGCCGCTCCGCAGCTGGCAAAATTACAGGCGTGGCGAAGTGTCTACAGCAAAGTGGCGAGCTACATTGAAGATGAGCATCTGCGTCAGGCGTTCTCTTTCCACTCGCTGCTCGTAGGCGGAAATCCGTTTGCCACCTCGTCAATCTATACTCTGATTCATGCCCTGGAGCGTGAATGGGGCGTCTGGTTCCCGCGCGGCGGCACTGGCGCACTGGTGCGGGGTATGGTCAAACTGTTTGAAGATCTGGGCGGCGAAGTGGAGCTGAATGCCAGCGTTGCCCGGCTGGAGACGCAGAAAAATAAAATTACCGCCGTGCATCTGAAAGATGGCCGGGTATTCCCGACCCGCGCGGTTGCCTCTAACGCGGATGTCGTTCACACCTACCGCGAACTGCTGAGCCAGCACCCGGCGTCTATGGCGCAGGGAAAATCTCTGCAGAACAAGCGTATGAGCAACTCGCTCTTCGTGATCTATTTTGGACTCAATCATCATCACGATCAGCTGGCGCACCACACGGTCTGCTTTGGCCCACGCTACCGCGAATTAATTGATGAGATCTTTAATAAAGATGCTCTGGCTGAGGATTTCTCGCTCTATCTGCATGCGCCTTGCGTGACCGATCCGTCACTGGCGCCGGAAGGCTGCGGCAGCTATTACGTGCTGGCACCGGTGCCACATCTCGGCACCGCCAATATCGACTGGTCCGTTGAAGGTCCTCGCCTGCGCGATCGCATCTTTGACTATCTGGAAGAGCATTACATGCCGGGCCTGCGCAGCCAGCTGGTGACGCATCGCATCTTCACGCCGTTTGATTTCCGCGATGAGTTGAATGCGTATCAGGGATCTGCGTTCTCAGTAGAGCCGATCCTGACGCAAAGCGCCTGGTTCCGGCCTCATAACCGCGATAAAAATATCAACAATCTCTACCTGGTCGGTGCTGGCACCCATCCGGGCGCGGGTATTCCCGGCGTGATTGGGTCGGCCAAGGCCACCGCAGGATTGATGCTGGAGGATCTGGGTTGAATAGTCCGTCACTGCTCGATCATGCCGTAGAAACCATGGAGGTGGGTTCAAAAAGCTTCGCCACTGCATCGAAGCTGTTTGATGCCAAAACCCGACGCAGTGTGCTGATGCTCTACTCCTGGTGCCGTCACTGTGACGATGTGATTGACGATCAGGTGCTGGGATTCAGTAACGATACGCCATCGCTGCAATCCGCCGAACAGCGCCTGGCGCAACTGGAGATGAAAACGCGTCAGGCCTATGCCGGTTCGCAGATGCATGAGCCTGCCTTTGCGGCCTTCCAGGAGGTGGCGATGGCGCACGACATTCTGCCGGCTTACGCGTTTGATCATCTGGCGGGCTTTGCGATGGATGTGCAGGAGACCCGCTATCAGACGCTTGAGGATACGCTGCGCTACTGCTATCACGTGGCGGGCGTGGTAGGTCTGATGATGGCGCAGATTATGGGCGTGCGCGACAATCCCACGCTGGATCGCGCCTGCGATCTCGGTCTGGCGTTTCAGCTGACCAACATTGCACGTGATATTGTTGAGGATGCTGAAGCAGGACGCTGTTATCTGCCCGTAGAGTGGCTTGCTGAAGAGGGACTGACGCGGGAGACGCTGGCTGCCCCGGAAAATCGCCAGGCGCTCAGCCGTGTTGCCCGTCGTCTGGTGGAGACAGCAGAGCCTTATTACCATTCGGCTTCGGCTGGCCTGCCGGGCTTACCGCTGCGCTCAGCGTGGGCGATTGCAACTGCAAAACAGGTCTATCGTAAGATTGGTATGAAGGTGGTTCAGGCGGGCTCACAGGCGTGGGACATACGTCAGTCCACCAGCACGCCAGAGAAACTGGCTATGCTGGTGGCGGCATCCGGTCAGGCGGTTACTTCCCGGATGGCGCGTCATGCTCCGCGCCCTGCTCACCTCTGGCAGCGCCCCGTTTAACGCCGTGACGTTCCCGCAACGTCGCCTGCAGTTTTGACAGCGGCGGCGCATAGAGGAAACCAAACGATACACAATCCTCTTTGCCCCGTACCGCATGATGCATGCGGTGCGCCATATAGAGTCGGCGCAGATAACCCCGACGTGGAACATAGCGGAAGGGCCAGCGCTGATGGACCAGCCCGTCATGAACAATAAAATAGAGCAGTCCGTAGAGCGTCATTCCTGCACCGATCCACTGCAACGGCCAGACGCCTGTGCTGCCCAGATAAATAAGCAAAATCGACAGGCAGGCAAAGACGACAGCGTAAAGATCGTTAACCTCAAACCAGCCTTTATGCGGTTCATGATGTGACAGATGCCAGCCCCAACCCCAGCCATGCATAATATATTTGTGCGCCAGTGCAGCCGTTATCTCCATACCGATAACAGTGACCAGAACAATCAGGGCATTCCAAATCCACAACATAGTTTCTCCCGAGCATGCATCCTGCAAAGTGGCGCAGAGGGATAATTTTAACAGAGATTGGAGGAAACAGGCTTCACGGGAAAAATAAGAGGACAAATTACGTATGCATGAATGAAAAGCATCCCCCATGAGGCAGCGACAGAACCTTTAAAGCAACTCGTTATCCATCGGCGTGCGAAAAGCATGGCGTGCGGCGATCATCAACTGACTGGCTGTCACGGTTGTGGGTAATCGCATCAGAATTTTACTCGCCTGCCAGTAACAGAGCACCATGACCTCATCCTCTTCCTGTTCAGCCAGCTCATGCAGCCGGACACGCAGTGACAGCACATCAATGGTCTGCTGCGCATCCAGCATGTCAGAGATCGTCTGATTAATGACGCGATGGAGAGTTTTCCAGGTGAGATCGGTATACAAAATTAACCTCTTCTAACGCTTATCGGCTTCCTGCAGACAGGCAGCAGGGAAGTAGCAGAAATGGCTTCGTAAAACAGGAGAGCAAACTCTGCTGATAACTATAGCGGCTCTTCAGCGGCGATGCAGGCCAGCTGTTGAGAATGCTAAAGCCGATAATTTTAACGACAAAGGGTCCTGCCTGTCGCCTGTTCCGCACAGGTCAGCGACTGATTGCTGATTTTTGTAACAATTGCGGCTGATTCTTAGCTGGCTGAAGCAGAGAGGATTTGCCAGGGTAAATACCTTTACCGTTCCGTTTCTCTTAAAGGAGTTAATCATGAGTCAGCATGCAGATGCGCTGGTCTGGGGCCATGGCCCGGCGATCTTCGAAGTCTTTCTGGAACCCACCTGTCCTTTTTCGGTTCGTACATTCAATAAATTAGACGCCTTACTGGCGCACAC
>Ga0308158_10002858_pt1 | contig 15764 bp, 12 predicted proteins | sample PhyBR2_FD_201038 | JGI IMG/M metagenome (GOLD analysis project Ga0308158, IMG submission 201038) | Phyllosphere microbial communities from UC Gill Tract Community Farm, Albany, California, United States - DLSLB.R2 | ecosystem: Host-associated > Plants > Phyllosphere > Unclassified | place: USA... | reverse complement strand
CGGAAAATCGGCCTGGTGCGCCGCGCGCGAAATCGTGATCTGGCCCGATTCGAGCGGCTCGCGCAGCACCTCGAGCACGCGCCGGTCGAACTCGGGCATTAGGATAGAATCGAAATTGTCCGCTCTTACCAAGGTAGATGTATGGTTTTCATTATTGATAGCTCACCGTTCCAAAACGGACTAGCGCCAAATGTCGGGCCGGACGTTGACGCATCGTTGCGATTTCACAAGGTACGCTCATCCCTCGGACTCACCGCCAGCTTCCCCGTATTTTTCTCACGCGACGGGCGCCCGATCTGGCCGATTACTCTCTACGTTTACGAATGTGGTGTCGTCTCACCGAGCAGCTCATCAAAAACCATCCAAACTTACAAAGAGAACTTGATCTCGTGGCTACACTTCCTTGAAGCACGAGAAGTTTTTTTTGAAGATGCGAACGAAGAAGACCTACTTACCTATCGTAATGAGATGCGTCAGTGCATCTCTAGTCGAACCGGAAAACGACTCAGTGCAAGTACTATCAATCAACGCACTGCCAGCGTAGCCCGATTCTACAGCTGGGCTAATGCAAAAGGACATTTTTCATCGCGCATCGGAGACTTTGTTTCCACCTACGGGAGCCGAAGCCATTCTTCGTTTGCCACTACAGATGGAGGTAAAGAAATAGTTGGCTACCGACTGAGACTGCAGACAGCTGAACCGTTTCCTTCAATCATCCGCATCGACCAATTCAAATCGCTTCTAGCGCATTCACGCTCCGAAGGAGAGGCTCTTGCGTATCGGTTAATGTTTGCAACTGGCCTGCGACGGGGAGAAGTATGTCGTCTCAACATTGGCGATATACCTGACGTTTCCAATCAAGACCCGGATTTAGCACCACTTATTGAAATAGAAATTACGCGTAAGGGGGCGAAGCGCGACAAAATCAAAGTGCCTTTCGCACTAGTCGAAGAGTTAAATTGGCATATCTTGACAGAGCGCACCAATGTTATCGATGAAAATTTCAGATTGCGTAGCGCAGAGCCATTGTTTGTAAATAAAAGGAACCACCGTTTCAACCCAGACCATTTTGGAGCAAATTTTAAAATGGCTTCAGCTGCGGCAGGGGTCAGATGTACTTGCCATTGTTTACGGCATACATTCGCAATATGTGTTCTCAAGATTTTACAAGACGCCGTAAAGCGCGGCGCGGAAATCAATCCTTTAAAAGTATTGCAAAGACTGATGTGCCATAAGCATAGTGAAACTACTGAGATATACCTCCGCGCGCTCGAGATTTATTCAAGTGAAGTTGTAGCTGCGCTGGAATATCTTTACGGTGCCGCTCTACCAAGGTCTGAAAGCGAATTAAAATTATGGTAAACGGAAATGAGATTCTGCTTAGCGTGAATTTTGAATACAAGGATGCAATTCCACTGACAGCATCCTTTTCGAATTCGATGCTTGCTGCTCCAGTTATTCAGTCTTTAGTGGAAGGCTTTGCACAACTTGCCGGCGGTTATTCAAGAAATTCTGCAATTGCATTTCTCACCTCAACTCGCAGGCTCATTGCCTATCTAGAACTGAATCCTCAGATGGTGGCCGGCGACGTCTTTGCGCCAAATATGTTGCCGGCATATAGGGCTGCAATTGCAGAAGATTTTTCGCTGCAGACGACTTCAAAAAATACGACTTTAAACTGTGCTATCAGGCTAATGAAATGGGTACATCGGAATCGGCCCAAAGTGGTGCCATACGGAGTGTGCACGAAGGGTCTTCGTTTTCCTGATGAGAATGGCGTGAATCTCCCTCACTTCCTAAGTGAAGAGGAATTAAAAAGCATTCTTAGGGCCTGTCAGGAAGACATCGATTTCTATTGGCAAAAATTTCTCGATGGACAGCGCATACTGGCGGGGGATGTGAAGGACGCTGGCGAGCGAGAGCTATCAGAAGTTATAAATACAATATTAAATTGCGGTGGAGGAATCTTTCCAACCCAGGCGCAACTTCAAAAAATCCAAAAAAATACTCCTAACTTGATGCGTCGAATTAATAACCTCGGCGGTCTATTGGCCTTGAGGCAATATTGCTTCGCCACCCTCGCAAGTTTAGTCCCGTATTATATTTCAATTGTTGCGCAGACAGCCGGCAATGCAGATGCAATTCTACTTATGTCGCGAAACACATTGATTGACCATGAAATATTTGAGACGAGCAAATTTGTCACTTGGGAAAAACGTCGTGGTTTGCGTACTCAGCGCCGTGAATTCGATACCCGAAAACGTTATGCGCCGCCAAATCTTATTGATGACATCATGAAAATGACTGATCGGTTTGTTGCCTTAGCGCCTTCGATCCATAAGGATAGATTGTTTCTACATCAGGGATTTTCAATTCCTTCACTTATGAGTCGGCAGAGCTTACATAACTATTTGAAGGATTTTATTGAGAAACATGCGCTCCCGGACTTCGATCCATCTGATTTGCGCCGCACAAGCGCAGATTTGCATGAAAGGGTAGGTGGTAAGCATGTCGCGCAGAAAGTATTGAACCACGCAAAGGTAAGCACCACTGAAATCTACGTCGACAAAAATCGTAAAAGGCAGGAGCACGACAAACTGATTCATCGATTTCAGGGCGAGCTTTTGAAAAAAGTTTCAGGTATCACCGATGAGGGTACAGTATTGCGACAATACAGATCTGAAGTAAATACGACAACTTTCGGTTTCGATTGTAAAGATCCATTTAGCGGGATAGCGCCGGGTAGCGTTCAGGGAAAGCTCTGCGATAAATTTCAAATGTGCGCTACATGCCCTGGCGCGATAATCGTTCTAGACGATGCGAATGTGGTGGCTCGTCTCTTAAAAACAAAACAGCATTTAACTGGCTTTTCCGATATTGCCCAGCAACGTGGTTGGGGCGAGCGCTTCGAAGCAGTTTATCGACCATCTCTTAATATCTTGGAGAAAATCACAGCGAAAATCGATAGAAATATTCTTTGTAAGGCAGAACAGCTTCTTCCACAAATTCCACCACTTCCGGATTTAGAATAATGCGCTCTCCTACGTTAGTTAGTCTTCTAGAAAAAGTTAACGATATCAGGGCCGGTCCCAGAGTTTGGACTTTGGGTACGTCCGAAAATGTAGACGATGTCAGAGAGCTTTCGCTAAATTGGTGGAACATCTTCGATAAGAAATCTGAAAGTGCTGCCTTAACTTTACAAGCGAAGCGTTTCTTTGCATGGTTTTTGAGCACGCATTCCGGTAAGTCCGGCGAGCGGTCGGCTGCAACCCTACGTAACTATTTCACACACCTTCGGGTCTTGCTAGTTTGGATGGTAAAAAATAATATATTTTCCTTTCGAGATATTCCACAAGAGCAAATAGCTGATTATTTACTGTTTCGAAATTCATTGCAATTTGGCGATGGACCACAAGCTTCGCGCACTTTAAAAGGAAAGGTGAGATTGCTAGAGCTTTTGTTTGAATCGAATTTGCGTATCGGCGTCGGCGTAAGATTCCGAGTTGACACGCTATTGGACCATCGAGTAATTATAAAACTATCGCAGGATAACCGATGGCAGCCGCTTCCAGAAGAGGTTGCTGTGCCACTTCTAAAAGATTGTGTAGATTGGATCCGAGGGCCAGCAGGGGCGTTTCTAGATGTCATAGAGATGTGTCAAGAAAAAAAAGATTCTGTAGTAGGAAAGTCAAAAGAACTTAGAAAAAGTGAGGATCACCGGCTCATTAAAAATCATTGTGAACCCGCGGAGATGTCCCGTCTAGCGCAGCTTCTTAAGCTGCCTACAGACACTACTTGGGGAAAGTTGTTGCGATTGGGACGAAAGGAAACGGTCGCTGCTTGCTCTTTTATATTGTTGTTTTTTACAGGTGTACGGGTAAGTGAATTACTCAGCTTAAAAAGAGGATGTATTACTCAGCTACGCCATACGGATGGTCAATTGTTCCCGTACTTGGTTGGCGTGATCAGAAAGGGCGGAGTTAGGAGGCATCAATGGGTCGCGTATGATTTGATTGCAGAAGCCGTAACGCTCCTGGAGCGAATAAACGAGCCTATCTTTGTTTCAAACGGCGATGATCGTCTTCTGGCCGCGCCCCCTGCTACTGCGGTATTGATGCACCCAGGAATGAGATTTACTCGAAAAAGAGTGCGGGATGTAAATGATTTACTGAAGATTTTTGCTGCGGCTCAGAACAGAGCACGTCCTATTAGAACAAGAGTTCACTCTCATCAAGGACGCGAAACTTTTGCTCAGTTTGTTGGCTATCGGGACAAGAGCGGGCTTGACGCCTTGGCGGCCCACTACGCACACGCCCACAAGCGGGTAACGGACAGCAGCTATCTCGGACATGACGTTGATCTGAGTAGAATGATGGTTGAGAAAGACAAACAGGATTTGGGACGTGCTCTAGAAGACATCCTTTCGACAACAAATATAGCAGGAGGTGCGGGTGATTACTTGAGTAAACGATTTAAAACGGAAGCGTTCCGGGGGAAGGAGACTCTGCAAGTAACTGTTGATCGGTTAATTAGACAAGGGGTGAGGCTTGCGCCCTGTAACTGGGGGTACTGCCTATACCGTGCAGAGTTATCCGCTTGTCGTGGCGACGCAAAAGGCCCAAGCGATATAAATAGAACTGTTAGCGTTTGTTCGTCATGTTCCAATTTTTCAGTGACGACAAAGCATGGGGGTTGGTGGCAAGACAGAAAGCAACGAAATCAACTCTTCCTAGAAAATGAAAATACTCCTCTGATGGCGCAACAATTGGCTCGAAGTCGCATCCAAGAATGCGACGAAATTCTTGATAAAATCTATATGAAAGTCTAGCCTTAATAATGAAGAATATCACAGAGTACGAGGTTTGGTCGCAGTTGAAAATCGCAGCGGAGCAGTTGGTAGTGTCTGGGAAGAAATCAAATCCTAGCATAAGTGAATTATGTCGGAAGGCGAATATTAGCCGCTCTCACCTTTATGCTTCTTTTCCACATCTTTTGGAAAAAATCCGCGCACCTAAGCTGGAAAAAATACAATGCTCATTATCTGAAAAGTTGAAATTATTGGAACTGGAAAATGACACGTTAAAACGCAATAATGCTGTGCTGGCTCAGGCATGCTTGGAGTTGAAGCTTTCAGTTTTGAAAATGGAGCAAGAATTAAAGAGGCCGATACGGATAAAAAAAGAACGGCTATAGAAGTTTGTGGTAGCTCCAATGTCGCTTTAAACTACTTATAAGGATTAGTACATGGCACTCGGTGATTGCCAAGTTCACCCTACTTTGTTGACTCGAAACTTATTAGCATCGTAATGCTAAGTAAGAGTGGGCAACATGAGCTTTATTTCGGGCGACTAGATCACCAAGTAGAAAAGCACATTTCATTTACACGAGTTGCAGTGCTGCCTCAGCTTGGAAAGCCCACGGACTTGCGAACCAAAGCAGGATTTTTCGGTGACGCCCGAGCCTATAGGAAAGCGGTGGCGAATAATGTGACGATCCCTGTTGATCAGGCGCTAGATTTCGAGTCCGCGACTGACCGCAGGAATGGACGAGACAATCAATGGCCAGGCAACGGGGCTGGTAGCTCGTTCGCTCAGATAGCCGACCAACACAGTAACAAGCTAGCATTTTAAATTATTAGATTTGGCGGACTTTGTAAGTATGCTGCCAACACGTGAGGTATCGTCAACGCTCGACATGGATTTTGGACCCTTGGCTCAGCCACAGCTTTAGCTATATGGGTGTACTTTCGAACCGGAGTAATAAAACCCCAAGGTTCGGGTTCGAACACTCAGCAAAAATCGCTTTCGGCAAACTTTTAAGTACCGTAATCACCGAGCAAGTGGTAAAACTTTGCGCTTCCATTACCTGTCGTACTAAAGGCTCTGGTGACTCACGCTGGAGGCTTCTTCGAATCGCAGAGTTCTAGGTAGACGTCACGAAGACAGAAGCCGATTAGCCGGTGTTCTACTTGTCCGATAGGGCAACCAATCACGAAACGTTCCACCGGAATTACTGACTTTAGCTTGGCTGGGATCTTGTCATAGTCATCGAATCGGTCAATCAGATCCATTACCTCATGACGATACCAGTGATATCTCTCACTTAATAAGAAATTTTCTGATAATGCTTTTGAGCGGTCGCAAGAAGAAATGACTCGAATCGTTAAGTCGTCGACCGTTCCTCCTAAATTTTTAGGAATCCAGCCGATTGCGCTGAAGCGGATGTCGATTGTAATTGAGCTGTTATGTGGGCTAGGCAGATTGAGGCTAAGTGGATCGGCGCTCGACTTAATGCTTGAATTACATTGAGTGCAGGATGGGATTAAGTTGTAGAGTGAGACTGCAAGATATGGGTAGATGGACTTTGGAAGAAAGTGGTCGAGCGGTGGACGAATACGATATTGTTTTTCCACAGTAGTTGCACTTGCGTCAACATGATAGTTGATATGATGCGCATGACAATAGGGGCAAATCCGCAGGTTGTGTGCGCACACCAATGAATAGGCACTCCAACAGTTAGCCTTTTCTGAAAATTTATCGTAATTGAAGCAAGAGTGGACGACCGCAAGCGTGTTTCGATGAATCCGATCGTCCGGAGACGTGCCTTTCTTCGTGGCCCCGACGTACGCACAAAACTCCGGATATCGTCCAAAGAAGTCATGAACAAAACCTTCCAAATCGGCCGCAGAGCCGACTAAGATCAATTCTAATGAGTCAGCTAAATACTCTAGCAAACCGCGATCATACTTTTTCCGTTCCCTTGGTTTTAGCGACTCAAGTCCAAAAAATAGACCTTGATAAAAGCGATCACTCAGTAATTCTAGATGTTTATTTTTATTAATATCGCTGAGCGGCTTCATCTTAATCATCTTGCAATTCCATCCTGCGAATAACCGCTTCCTCCAGATATTTTCTTAGACGTGGCGACGCAATCTGCGAGACAAGAAATTGAACTTCCTCGGCCTCTTCTATATCTCCGCCGGATTTTAAATAGGTGCTGATCTTTGTGAACAGTTTCTCCGCGAGTTCGCCAGAGAACTCTGGGACATGATATACCGTTTTAAGCAACTCGTCCGGCGGGGCCGCAAAGCCATTGTGCATTCGGCCTGAAACAATATCGAAGAGACGATTTGGTGGCGCATCTCCTGCGACAATCAGCGAGTGAGTTGACACCATCAAATGTATTGATTCGAACTGCGATCGATAGAATTGTAGAAAATTCACCAGCTGCGATAAGAAAGCCCGCTGCCATTCTGGATGCATGAACATTTCGCCCTCATCCACAGCCAACATAAGACGCCGTGTTCGCCTTCGTGCGTGCTCATTTAGCGCGCCTGCTAATGAGGCGAACAGCATTAACATCGCGACTTGGCCACTACTAAGTTTGAGGAAAGACCATTTCAGAAGCGCCAGTTTTTCTGCTTGCTGTAGGCCTTGCATAGTTTCATCGTCCCATCCTGCAATCTCGTCGACATACTCGATAAAACGTCCTCGTGCACTGAATCGGAATTTCGCTGACGTTTTTGCCCTTTGAATTGCGCTACAAATACTTATGCTTGAGAATTGCCGCAGGTGTCCTTGGGTTTTCAGAAGATTTTCTACTGCAGAGTTCGTGTCTGATGCCCATATTAATTCACGTAGATCTGACAGTAGACGACTTGCAACCTCTTTTCCTTCGAGATATGCCTGATGCATTTCAATTGCGAGTGCGTCGCGAAGGAAATCGTTTAGTTCCTTAGGAAGTCGTTTAAGCTGCGTTCGCTCCTCATGATCCAGTTCGATGTATCTAACCTCAGAAGGTGAAAATTTGTCGCGTCGAATGGAAGTGTATTCCTCAATAAGCGAGCGAAGCGACGGGATTTTTAATTTGGCTTGGACCTCCATTTCTTTAAGAAACACTAAGTCGGGTGGTAGCGCCTTCGCAGCTTGAAACAGTTGCAGTCCGCCGAATGGCGTATCATTGCTGAATCCAGGGGTTGCATCCAAGGTTTCGCTATCTTTGAAGGCAAGCTTGCGCCTTACTGTCTCGAAAGGGGATGTCGTATAAAACACTGCGCCACACTTAACGTTTTTATCGGGCAGAAACGCAATTTTAATTTGTTTGTCGCCGATTACCCGCGCTCTGCGTAAATGATTGCCTGGGTCAAAGTAAAGTTGTCCAGAGCTCTCCCAAAGTATGCCTAACGGCCTATTTCCATGTCGATGGGTGATCGTATTGCAAACATCCAACAGGAACCTAGTTTTTCCGCCGCCGTTAATGCCGTACACGACCGTTATAGAATCGACCACGTGGGGTATTTTGCTCCGTTTAACTGTGTCTTCGCTACCGGCTGTGGTTACCAAAAATATAGGATTCTGCGACTCGCGCAAATCTGTGGCAATTTTATATTTATTGGTAAGGTGAAGTACGGCAAAATTGTCTTTAAGAGGAATTAGAAACGCGTGGAAAATACAGTTATTCATATAAGGGCAAAATCGTCGCTATGGTTTTCTTTTGTCATTAAAATCGATGCGATATCGGTTTCCGCGGCAGTAAGAGCATCAATCGGGTCAGCCAGCTTCATGCTTAACCTGCAGATATCAGGACAGTAGCTGACGGCGAGCTTTCAAAATGCTGCCGTTCCTGTATGGAATTTTTCGGGCATTGCTATTGCGCAGGATCTTATGTTGTCTTTCTCTTGGCGTGTTAATAATTAGCTTTCCAAGAAGCGCATGCTTAGGTGAATCAAGCTGAAGAGCAGACGAAGGCGGCCGCGAAGTGGTGCAACTTAAGCGGGGAGTCGACCTTGACCCGCTACCTATAAGCGGTGAACGTCTTCGTCAACTCTTACCCCGCGTGTTGAGCGATGGGGTAGATGGAAGTGAAGGCTACGAAGGCGTCCTCATCGTCTTGTCCTTTGCTCAAGATTTCGTTTGTCATATTGTCAGTTATATTTGCAAGAGCGTTTAAGTCCATCGAGAGCATAAAGCGGTATGTTCGGAAACGGAAGAGTTCTCGCCGGCGCCGGTTCCTGGTGAGGGCGAGGAGGGCAGCGCCGGCTGTAGCAACCCTGACGCCAATACGAGACTAGGCGAAATATTTCATTAGTTTCCATGGGCGTCGCGCCACCACCGAATCCATCAGCGCGACGTCGCCGTGCGGATTACCCGCAAACCTGATTGGGCCCACCTACTTGGGTGCGGCACACGATTCTGCCGACTTGGTCGGCATCACGCTACACGGCTACAAACAGCGGCCCCCATAGTTCGTGTTTGATGCAGACTGCGTTCTGTGAACAGGTCTACGCAGCAGTCCCTCTCATGCCTAGAAGTACCTCACATGTACTTGCCAGACACTCTGCGGATTCAAATTGCCATCTGTCTTAGTTACGCAGGACAAGGAGCATTATGTCAAGACTTTGTCTGCTGGGCGTTGCTAAATTGCAACTCTCAGTTTGGTGCCTACTGCTTACTGTGCGTTGGCGCTATCCCTGACTATCGAATCGCACGAAAAGTTACCTGTAAATAAACACAGCTGTAGAGGGAAAGTGTACAATCGGCCTGCCGAACTGGCGTGTTACGCCAGTCCGTTTTTTGCTCGACTGGAGGGGCTCTCCAGTTTGTATTAGAACGAATGATGACTACTCAAGAATCAGATATCGCTCACTTTTCCGGGCATGAGACCTTCCCTTTGCGGCAAATGTGGTTGAAGAAGGCAGTCGACCGCGCCGATCGACATTGGATGGTTTCGAAGGAAACCTTTTCAGATGATAGTGCCATCGCGACCTTCGGCGTCGGGCGCAATATGGTCTCATCCATTAAGCATTGGGCGCTTGCGTGCGAGGTGATGGAAGATGATCCATCGAGAAAAAACTTTGTCATCAACGATGTCGCACGCAGAATTTATGTCGATGGTGGATATGACCCATATTCGGAATATCCGACGACGGCATGGTATGCGCATTGGTGCTTAGCGGGCCGCGGCCGGCGTTCAACGACATGGCGTTGGCTGTTCAACATGCTGAATGCCCAAACGTTTACGCGCGACGAGATAATGCCCATGTTGACGAAGTATGCACAGTCGATTTCGGCAGGGAAGAAACTATCGCAGGCGACTTTGGCACGTGATTTGGAGACGTGTCTACGCGGTTATGCCCCGCGTTCGGCCTCGAGTTCGGTCGAGGAGGCAGCAGAGCCCATGTTGGCTGAGCTTGGTCTCATTCAAGAGGAGCGCAAGGGTGTGTACTCGTTTCGGCGTGGCCCAAAGTCCACACTGACCAATGCGTTTTTTGCTTGGGCGTTGATCGATTTTTGGGAAGGCAAACATGCCGTTGAGACCTCGTTGACGTTTGAGTCAATCGCCTATGGAGTTGGTTCTCCTGGCCGCGTGTTCAAACTCGACGAAGAGTCGACTGCAGAGCGCCTATTTGCTCTCTCAAGTCTTACCGACGGCAAATTAAAATGGTCCGATACGTCGGGGCTACGCCAGATTTATCGCAGTGACTTTGACGTCAACAATTTTAAGCGCGCTATGATGGAAAAGTCGTATGAATAAGGCCCGAGAAATTTCCATGGGCCAGACTGTTCAGATCTCTCGCCATTACCGCCGTTCTGTTCGTATTGACTCCGATATTGGTCGTGGCGACGCGGTTGACGGCTACATGTTAACCGACACCGCAAGAGAAGCGCTGTTGATTATGAGCCGTCAGATCAACGAAACCTCGGATCGCGCGTTCACGTGGACCGGTCCCTACGGTGGCGGTAAATCGTCGCTGGCTGTCGTGCTGGCGTCTGCCTTGTCTTCCGACAGCGCCGTGCGCGCTCGTGCGAACGAGATTCTTGGTAACGAGGTTCCCGGGTTCGACAACGCGTTTCCTGTGTCGCCCAAGGGTTGGCTCGTTCTTCCCGTGGTCGGGAAGCGGGAGAGCATCGCCGCTGAGACGTCCACAGTTCTTGATGCGGCCTTAGCACCGGCTAGTCCCCACGCGCCGAGCCAAGTCGCCAACGATCTCGTCGCCTTAGCCGAAAGCGATCGTTTCGACGGCGTGCTACTGCTTGTTGACGAAATGGGTAAATTTCTCGAGGCCGCTGCCGCGCGAGGCGAGGATATTCACTTCTTCCAGGATCTCGCCGAGAAGGCGGGGCGTGCCAAGGGCCGACTAGTGATCGTCGGACTGCTGCACCAATCCTTCCGCCAATACGCTTCGCGTCTCGGGATCGTGGCGCGTGAGGAGTGGGCTAAAATCCAAGGGCGTTACGGTGATATCTCGTTCGTGGCGACCGGCGACGAGGTGGTTCAGCTGATCGGCAAGGCGATCGAATGCGATCTCAAGCATCCGGACAGCATCGACACCGCGCGTGTCATCGCAGCCGCGATCGCGAGCCGCCGCCCGAGCGTTGGTGAAACTATGGCAGAGTTGTTGGACAATTGTTGGCCCTTACACCCAATCACGGCGTCGTTGCTTGGGCCCGCGTCACGGCGCCAGTTTGGTCAGAACGAACGTAGTGTTTTCGGCTTTTTGTCGTCCCTTGAGCCGCACGGCTTCCAAGACTTCCTGCAAACATGGGATGGAAGGGCAACGTACGGTCCCGACAAATATTGGGATTACCTACGGGCCAATCTCGAGCAAGCGATCTTGGCGTCGCCCGATGGCCACCGCTGGGCCCAAGCCGTTGAGGCGGTCGAGCGCGCTGAGGCGAAGGGCGCCGATCAGGTCGAACTAGCCGTGGCCAAAGTATTGGCGTTGATCGACATTTTCCGGGGCGCCTCCGGCTTAGCAGCGACCGATGATGTACTGCGTACGACGGTAGCTGCAACGCCGGAGAAGAAAGTCAAGGCCACGCTAGAAAAGCTCAGTCACTGGCGTGTTGCCGTATTTCGAAAGCACATTCCATCGTGGACTGTGTTCGAGGGCAGCGACTTTGATATTGACCAGGCCGTAACTAAAGCGCGTGCGAGTTTTGTCGGTATCGATACGACGACCCTTACCAGCATGGCCAATCTTCATCCGGTCGTGGCGAAACGCCATTATCACGAGACCGGAACGTTCCGCTGGATGGGCGTGTCTTTGCACACGCTGCAGGAAGCGGAGACCTTGACCGAGGCCTTCAAAGCTGAAGGGGGCGAATTCGGTCGCTTCGCGCTCGTGCTGCCTGACCGTCAGGCCGTCGAGCAAGACGTCCTCGATAAATTGATTGCCCAGCCTCAAGATCCTCAAAAAGCCGTGGTATTTGGCGTTCCGCCCAACTACCAGATGATCGCTGACCTCGGTGCCGAATTGGTCTCGCTGCGGATTGTGCAGGATACGAGTCCAGAGATCGAGGGTGATGCGGTGGCACGGCGTGAGGTCGCAGCGCGTTTGTTGGCAGTCAAGGGAGCGCTCGAGGAGTCGCTGCGTGAAGCCGTCGCAAGAGCCCAGTGGGTGTTCAGTGACGGCGTCGAGCGCGCGCATCTGTCTGCGACTGCGTCGACGATGGCGGACGAGCGTTTTTCCGCTGGCCCTAACGTATGGAGTGAGCTGATCAACCGCGACGTACTGTCGACCAACAGCGTCAAGGCACGTCGCGATCTGATGCACCGGATGGTCAACTATAGTGACCAGCCAGAGCTAGGCCTGGAAGGTTTTCCAGCCGAACGCGGTTTATATGAGACCGTATTATCCGAAACTCGGCTGCATGGCAAGATTGACGATCAGCAATGGGGTTTTAAAACGCCGCACTCCGGCGACAAGGCTCGCTTACATATCCTGTGGGAGGCCACCCGGCAAGCACTCCTCGACGGTGCGGGAAAGGGGCTCGATGCTGCTGACGTGTATGCGCTATGGAGCAAAGCTCCCTATGGCGTCAAAAATGGTTTGATGCCGGTATTTCTACTTGCCTTCGCGCTGGCGCATGCTGAACACATCGCCGTATATCGCGATGGAATGTTTGAACCAAAGCTGACTGACGTTGATGCGGACGAGCTGCTTCAAGACCCGCGACGCTTTAATCTGCGTTGGGTCGACAAAGATACCGACCATATCGCGTCGCTGGAGTCGATCGCGCTTAGCCTAGGCCGGTGCGGCTTCCCGACGAATGGTAACTCGCCATTGGACGTGTCCCGTAGTCTCGTCAAGGTCGCATTCTCTCTATCTTCTTGGGCCAAGCGTACGCAACGCGTTTCCAAAACGGCGAAGGGAATGCGCGATATTTTACTGCGGGCAAGCGACCCAAATCGCCTGCTAATGATCGATCTGCCGACCTTACTCGGCGTGCCACTTAGGGAAGTCGGCGCCACGCTCGAGCCCCTATTGAAAGAATTGCTGGATGCTTATCCGCAGATGTTACGCAGGGTCGACCAGGCAATGGCCGAGTCGCTCGATGCCGGCAAGGGCGAGGATATCGAGCTGCGCGAACGCGCAGCGCCGATTTCGAAGTTCGGCGCCGATCTACGGCTGCAAGGCTTTGCCGCCCGCTTGATGAAGCGCGACGGCTCGCTCAATGCGATCGAAGGCATTCTGAGCTTAGCTGCGAATAAGCCGCCACGCGATTGGACAGACCTCGACATCGATAGCGCTTTGTTGGCGGTCTCCGATCTGGCGCTGGCCTTCCGCCGGGTGGAAGCCCTTGTAAATGTCCAAGGCCTCGGCCTCGGCCGCGAAGCGATTTCCGTAGTGGTTGGCACTGGTGGCGTCTCCGAGGTGATAACCAAGACGTTTGAATTGGCGAACCGCGACAAGCGGGTAGTCGGAGAGGCTGCGCTGGACGTTCTCAGCCTTCTTGAGAGCCGGGGACTGAAGGGCGACCTGCTGTTCGCCGCGCTGGCTAAGGCGAGCTCGGCCTTGTATGAAAAGGAAGTGAACAATGGCTGAACGACATGTTTTAGGTTTGTCGGGCGGGCGTGATAGCGCCGCGTTGGCGGTGTACGTGCGCCAGACTATGCCCGAGCTGGATTTCGAGTATTTCTTCACCGATACCGGTAAGGAGTTACCCGAGGTGTATGAGTTCCTGGGGCGTCTCGAGGGCTATCTCGGCAAGCCAATTCTTAGGCTGAACCCGCGTCGCGACTTTGATTTTTGGCTGCGTGAGTACGGCAATTTCTTACCTTCGCCACAGACACGGTGGTGCACGCGGCAGCTAAAACTCGCACCGTTCGAGCAGTACGTGCGGCCTATGCTTGCCGCTGGCGATAAAGTGTTTTCGTACGTAGCGATCCGCTCCGACGAGGACTACCGTGAGGGGTATTCCGCGAAGCAGGCCAATCTCAAGGTCTTACTCCCTTTCCGCGAGGATGGCATCGACAAGTCAGGCGTCATCGAGATTCTGGAATCCTCGGGCGTGGGTATGCCCAAGTACTATGGTTGGCGTAGCCGTTCGGGTTGCACGTTCTGCTTCTTCCAGCAGAAGATCGAGTGGGTGCGCCTGCGCGAACTGCACCCCGAGGCGTACGAGGAAGCGAAGAACTATGAGAAGACCGCCCTGGACAGTGGCTCGCCGTTCACGTGGACGCAAGGCGAGGCCCTGACCGAGCTCGAAAAGCCTAAACGTGTCATCCAGATCAAAAAGGACTACGAAGTTCGCCTGGAACGCGAAAAGGCTCGTCGTCCCGTGAATCCCTTGCGCCAATGGGACGAACCGATCGACATCGATGATTTGTATGGCGAGGACGAGGGTGGAGGATCGTGCAACATCTGCCACAAGTAACAGCGAAATAGGCGTTTTGTCGACCACAAAGGGGGCACTGCCCCTTTCTTCTTGGGCTTGGAGTCTCCGGCGCGTCCGCCACTATCCGTCTACATCATCTTGCAGGCCACACGCGTCGGTATACTCGTTGCGTTAGCACTGTCATATACTCAACAGGAAACACTGACCGCGATCGCGAGCCTGTGGAGTTAACCGGCTGGTTAGGGACGAACTGCCCGTGTGGCGGGACCAAGTGAGCTATCCATATGAGCAAAGAGGCGTTAAGCGCAGTTGAAGTCGGCAAGTTCGTCGGCGGCTATCTGTATCTGCATACGGCCGCCTTACCAGTCTTGCCGGAGGCATGGCGCCAAACGGCCGCGAAGGCGATTGAATTGGCGTGCGTGCGACCGGATTACGACTTCAACGTCATCAAACTTCACCAAAATGGTGAAGAGCTCTCTCTGCTTGATTATCGCGACTTTTTCGACGACCCATTTCCTGCGCTGGGAAGGAGCTGGCGTATCTTGCTCGGCCGCGGCTCGGTGGTATACCGTACCTACGAGGAATCGCGCAATCCACCTATCTTGCACCGCAAGGAACTGTTGCTGCCCGCCTCGCACGATCGCCTCCAAGAATATCGTGCGATGACCAAAGCGGCGGAGGCACTCGGACTCTTTTCCGAGACCAATCGCATCGGTTTTCGCGCCCAATGGCACGCGTTGATACGCGAGCGGGGGTACGAGCTGATCGCGGGAAAACTGAGACCGCTCACCGATGCGGTTACGGACCGCAAGATTGGCATTGAGTCTCACATAAGTTGAGATGAGAACCGCCTGAAATCAAAGACTTAGCCGGAAAAATCTCGCAAAAGTTGAGATCACCTCTCAGATAAGATGAGATTTTTCAGCCGATTCTCATATAAGTTGAGATTATTCAGCCCGCGCAGTTTCTCGTGAAGAAACTCTTGCCCTATTGTCCTCTACGTTGCGACCGGCCGGATTCGGCCAAAAGCGGACTGTCGCTGTCCGGCAAGCCCGTAGTAGCGAACCTGTGGGCCAGTTGGTGCCCGTCGGCCGTCGAGAGACGACGGTCTTGGCCAAAGCGCAGGCAGGGCGTGGCGATGTC
>Ga0308158_10002853_pt1 | contig 15794 bp, 18 predicted proteins | sample PhyBR2_FD_201038 | JGI IMG/M metagenome (GOLD analysis project Ga0308158, IMG submission 201038) | Phyllosphere microbial communities from UC Gill Tract Community Farm, Albany, California, United States - DLSLB.R2 | ecosystem: Host-associated > Plants > Phyllosphere > Unclassified | place: USA... | reverse complement strand
CCCACCGATGACGAGTCGCTCATGCCGTCCAAACTACTGCACACCACGTCAGCGCAGGGGAGGGGCTACTCCGTCAAGGAATACGAGGAACCCGAAGGCGTGCGCTGCAGCACGCCGAAGTCGACCATGTAGCGGCGCAGCAGCACCACGTCGTCGGTATAGCTGAGCAGCCGCGCGTTGACCTGCCTCTCAGTGAGCTTTTCGCCGGGTGCGATGCTCTCGGTGGCGATCCTCGCCAACAGCGCCCTCCGCTCTTCGAGTTTGGCGGGATATCTCTCTATCCGGCCCAGCCGCATGAACCTGTCCAGCCCGGTCTGCGGCTGCCGGCGGGGCTGCTGGGCCAGCAGGTCCCGGAAGATCGCTTCCCCCGCCACCAGCTCACCGGATGCGTGCCGCTGGACGAGCCCGGACTCCAGCAGGCCGGCGATGGCCCGTTGACGCCGCTGCTCCCTCACATCAGGCAGGACATCATTAGGGCCCGCTCCCAGCACTATCTGGGCATAGGCGGTCCTGGCATCAGCGTTGCCCAGCGTCGCCAGCACGCGACGCCAGTGGGGTCCGTTCATCTTCGATCCTCGGGCCACACCAGCCTCCTCTTCTGCCGCCGAGCCACACCACTGCGTCGAGGTGTGCTGGAGATAGTAGCTCGCATGCCACAGTTCCCGGAAGCTGGCCGGTGCAGTTAAGAACATCCGCAGCATTGGCCAAGTATTCGGGAAAGATGCTGCCAGGAAAGCCCGGGAACCGATCCGGACAACCAATGCACCCCCTACGCTCGTCATGCACGCATCACATAGTGGGGGAGAAAACCGTGAGCACTGATTCAGCACCGCCGCACTTAGGGACCCGTGTACCGGGCCAGGCCGTCATTGAGGAGTTGCTGGCATTGCAGGGCCAGGTGCCGCCGCGCTCCATGCTCCAGCGGATCTTCGGAGTGAGTCCCCTCAGTGCGGAAAGCTGGCCCTGGTACCGGGGTGCCATCGGCGAGCTGGTGGTGGGAGAGATCCTGGATAATCTGGGACCCGAATGGCTGGTTCTCCACGCCGTCCCGGTGGGTTCAGGTTCGTCCGACATCGACCACGTGCTGATCGGCCCCGCCGGGGTCTTCACCATCAACACGAAGAACCATTCCGGCCAGCCGGTCTGGGTGGCAGGCAGGACCCTCATGGTCGCCGGCAGGAAGACCCGGCACCTCTACAACGCGGCCCACGAAGCTGCGCGCGCCACAAAGCTGCTGACTGCCGCGGCGGGCTTTCCCGTTAAGGTGACTGCCGTCGTCGTCATTGTCGAGCCGAAGACGCTGACCATAAAGGCGTGCCCCGAGCAGGTGGTGGTCACCGACGCCCAGCTGCCACGCTGGCTGCGCACGGCCAGCCCCGTGCTCGCCTGGGCGGAACTGGCCCGTATCTCCGCCGTCGCCGTCCAGCCCGGCACCTGGCACAAGCGTCCGGCAGTGCAACATGACCCTCGGGTGCTTCAACAAAAGTTCGACGCGCTCAGGCACCTTGTTGTCCAGGCACGACGGCGGCGCGCGGCCTGGGTGCTGGGCGTACCGGCGGTGGGCTTCCTGGCGTTGATGTACGGTGCCCACATAGGCGCGGCTATCCTGCAAGGGTTGGCCGGCCGCTGACCGGGGCCCACGGGACATTTGGCACTGTTCCGCCGCCGGGCAGCTTGCCAAACTGAGGTGATGCGACTCCCCACGCGCTTGGTCCCTGTGCTGGGGATCGCGGCCGCGGTGGGAGGCTATATTCGCTGGTACCGTCCCTGGCAGCTCACCTGGGGCGCCAGGCCGGAAGAGGTCTCCCGGGCAATGCCCCGCGAGCGCGCCGAAACGTTGCCGCTTCAAGGCCCGGAACCCCGCTAGGACTCCTCCGCCTTGGCATAAAGCGCCAGGAGATCGCGGCTGAACTCATGCGGGGATGTTTCGCAGGGGCTGTGCCCGCCCCTGTAGACCCCGATCCGGGCACGGATCGCCTGCGCGAACAGCCGGTGCAGGTGGAGCGGTCACAGGTCATGTTCGCCGACGGCCACGAACTTGGGCAGCGGGGCCTCTGCCAGCTCGTGCCGTAAGTCCGGAACGTTCTGCATCAGGGTATAGATGTCGCGGACCGAGGAGCGGCGGGTGAAACGGAAGCGGTAATTGACGAACCGCTGCCTTCCCGGAGGCACGTGGGCCACCCTGCCGCTGCGGATTCCCCAAATCAGCAGCGCTGCACCGGCCCTGCCGTTCACCCACGTGCTGAACCGCCCGATGCGGCTCACGCCCCGGAAACTCGCGCCCGGCTCCGGCGGGCACCCCAGGAAGGTGATGGACCGGAAGAGGTCCGGCCGCTCAACATAGGCGAACTGGGCAATGATGCCCGCGAAGGAATAGGCCACAACATGCACGGGAGTGGCCGTGGATTCCATGACCGCCAGGAAATCGTCCACGAACAACCGGTAGTCGTAATGCTTCCGGGGCGGCACCAGGTTCTCCGGCCCTGCGCCCGCTGATTGGTACTGGCCGGCCAGATCGTACGTCAGCGCGTAGTACCCCGCGGTGGCCAGGTCCGGCATCATAAGGGAAAAATCCTCCTTCGAACCTGTGGCACCCGGCACCAGGACGACGCACGGATCACCGGATTGCCCAGCGCCATGGCCGCGAGCTTGCCGCTGGGGACCTCCAGCGTGAACTGCGCAGAGCCAGGCGGGGGCACGGACCAGTCGACGTCCCCCAGCTCCGCATCCAGCAGGGCTGCCGCATCCACGCGGGCAGAGCCAAACTCCTCGGGATCAACCCCGAACTCTCTTTGGCCCGGCTCCGGCATGGTCCCAAGATAGCCCAGCCGGCCGGGACTAGTCAGCGGAAGCGGGCGGAGCCGCCACGTTGCCCACGAACGCATGGAGCCGCCGGTACACCTCCTGCGATTCCGGGTAGCGGTAATCCTGCTGCCAGGTATGTTCGGTGTTGGCGCTGGCCCAGGGGTAGATGAGGGCATCCACGGGAACGCCATGGTCCTGGAGCCGCTCGATGAAATTGAGGGTGGACCGGTAGAAGAAGTCGCGCTCGGAGGTGGTGACGAATACCGGGGGATGGTTCCCGTCCAGCCACTCGATGGGGGACAGGTAGCCTGCTGCAGATCGTAGCCGTGCCGCGGTCAGGGGTGCCGTGGCCGGGAGCAGCATGCGAACGAAGTTCAGGCTGAGGACAAAGCCGCTTTCGAAGAACACGGAGAAATCGACGGCGCTGCAGTGCTGGACAAGGCCTTTTACATGCCCTGCCGGAACGGCCGGCAGCAGCGAGTAGTGCGCTGCCAGCTCAGGCCGCAGGCTGATGGCGGTAAGCAGGGCCGAAATCTGCCCGCCCGCGGAGTCCCCGCCCAGGACCAGGCGCGCAGGGTCACCGCCGTACTCCTCGATATTTGCCGCAACCCAGGCGAGGGCGGCGTTCGCGTCCTCGAGCACGTGGCCCATGTGGAACCGCGGCGCGTGCCGGTAGTTGACGTTGACCACCACCATCCCGCCCAGGGCTTGGTTGGCGCAGTACTTGGTCAACGCCGACTTGTCGCCGGACGTCCATCCGCCGCCGTGGAAATAGACGTAGACCGGCAGGCCGCCACCAGAAGCCGCTACGTCACCCGACGGATGTGCCAAGGGCGTCAATACATCCAGCCGGTGGGCGCGCAGGCCGTCGCCCACGTAGTCGAGGTCGTGGACATATGCCACCTCGGTGACGGGATCGGTGTTGAACCGCACCCGCTCCCGCGAACTGACCGAGCGCATCAGCAGGCGCCATGTCCACACAGGTACACGGCGCAACGCAGTCCTGGCCCGGCGGTCCGGCGGGAATGCGCCACCGGAATGGGCAGCCACCGTCATTCCTCCATTTTACCGGCCGGCTACCCCTGCCTGCCTTCCATGATCCGCCGCGCATCCTCCTGGGCCTTCAGGGCCAGGGGTGTCACCACTTCGCCCCTCATCACCTGGCTGGAGGCGGGGCTCATGTTCCGAAGTTCGGACACCGTGCGCGGTGGGTTCACGCTGTGGGCCACCGCATGGCAGTTGGGGCAGAGCGGAATGAGGTCGGCTATGGGATCGAGCTGATATCCGCTGCCCAGCATTTCCGGCGGTACCACATGGTGCACGGCCAGGGCCTCTGGTGCGCTGCCACCGTAGGCGGACTCGAAAGAGAACCCGCAGGCGGCGCACGATGTGCCGTGGAACGCCAGGCAGATCCGCCGGGCGTCAGGGTCCCGTTCGTAGCGGCTGACCTGGACCGTGCTGACGGCGTCCGGTGGCAAGGTGCCGCCAACCACCTCGGCGCGGCCCGCCGTCGTGGGCCCGCAGGCACGCCACACCAGGCGCAGGGCAGGCGCGCACGACGGCGGCAAGCCCACTAGGGAGGGTCCATGGGCCTTGGGCCAGTGGTCACCGGGGAGGGCGTCGCCGAGGATGCCGGGACGTATTTGTTCGCCCAGTGGAAGCAGCGCGTCGAAGGCGACCGCGATGAACCATTCGCCCGCTCCGGCCAGCTGGTAGGGCTCCGACGCCACCACCCCGTGACCGATCAAACCACTGCCCGCTTCGTTACTGCCGTGAAGCAGGAGCCAGGCTTCGGTGCCCGGGCTGACATCCGGGCGATGCTCAAGGCACCACCGTGTGATTGCCGCGCCGGACTCTGCAACGCGCTCGACGACGGTTTGGTAGTCCCAGCGCACCAGCCCGTTTGTGTCGCATCCGAGAATTACTGCAGCCAAAGCGCACCGAACCCGACCACGCGCCGTCGAACGTCAAACACCGGGCGGGACTTAGATCGGTTCCTTGGCCAGTGCTTTGGTCTTGGCCGGCGTTTCGCGGCCCAGGCGTTGATCGAGCGTGACGCGCAGCCGCGCTGCGGCAACCTGGACACGGTGCTCGGCGGCCGTACCGGTTTTCTTGGCGGGCTTGGCCGCCGTGTTCCGTGGAGTGTGGACGAAACGGTGTTCAGGCGATGTTGCGCTCACGGTCCAACCTCCTTGGTACTGTCGTCATCCGTCATTCCATTCTCGCCTAAGTTGTCGCGGTCGTCCACGAAGGCCGGCTCCTGCCCCGCCCCGGCATCCACCCGGGCGTCGTCGCCGTTCTCCTCGCCGTTCTCGTCGCCGGACACGCTCTTCCACGCGATATCGAACAATTCGAGTTCCTCGGTGCGGGCCAACTCGCTTCTGGCCAGGACTTCCAGGGTCGCCAGCCCCAGCGCCTTGGTTCCTTCATCCGGGTCCAACGCCCGGTCCAATGCCCACTGGGTGCGGCGCCACCATTCCGCCCGGCTGTCCGCCTCAGTCTTCTGCCGCAGGGCGTCGGCATCGGCCTCGCGCTTTTGATCCAGCGCCGTCTTGTCGGCGGCGGTGCGCTGCTTCAGGGTGCGCCAGTTGATGTAGAAGGCGAGCAGGGCTGCGATGAGGACGGCCAGGGGGCCCAGGCCCGCAAGGATGACCCACCAGTCCGCCGCTCCGGAATGGACGACGACGTCCAGGGGGCCGGGGGAGGGAACAGGGGTCACCGGACCAGCTTAGGCGCCAGGTTCCGCCCGCAGCGGGCCGACACTCCACCCGCATTCCTTCCTCATCTGCCGCTGGCCTCCTGCGTAATGCCCCTGCGTCAACTGCCCCGCCGGGAGATGAGCACCGGACCGTGGGCGTGGTGCAGAACTGCATGGGCCGTGGAACCCATCGTTTCCCTGAGGATGCCCCGGCCCTGGGAGCCCACCACCACAATCCGGGCCTCTGCCGAGGCCTGGAGGATGGCGTGCGGGACTGAGCTGTCCGCGAGCATCTTTCCCTCGACGGGAACAGCTGGCGCCACGGCACGTGCATGGGCCACCGCGGACGACAGGACTTTGTGGGCCTCAGCGTCGGCTTCCTGCGTAGCCGGCCCGTGGCCCGGGAGCTGGTGGTGGACATGGATCACCGTGAGGGGTGCCTGCCATGCAGTTGCCAGGGCGCAGGCATCCTCCAGTGCTGCTGGGGAACCTGAGGCGTCGACGGCGGCGACGACCGGCCCGTCCGGGTGGAGGTCCCGGCGAATCACGGCGACCGGGCAGGCAGCGGTGGCCGCCAGTTCCAGGCTCACAGACCCCACGAGCAGGCCCAGGAAACCGCCGAGGCCGCGGCTGCCGACAACCAGCAGTTCTTCTCCCTTTGAAACCTGGGCCAGAACCTGCGCAGGCAGTCCGTGGAGTAGTGTGCTCCTGACCTCAAGGCCGGGAACCTCCGCTGCCGCATGCGCCACGCCCTCTTCCAGGATGGACTGGGCGGACTGCTCCAGGCCGCTGCCGGATACGCCCGGGACCGGACCGAGGTGCCTGGTAAGCAACGGCCACATTGAACAATGCACCACGTGGAGCGGGCACTTCACCGCCCGTGCGTGCCGGGCTGCCCAGCGGACGGCGGCCGCGGCCCCATCAGATCCGTCATAGCCGGCCACTACGGCTTTTGGCTCCTGCGTCACCTGACTGCGCTCCTGACCGGACCGGCCATCACCCGCGGGACCTTCGGCCCTCTTCCAGCAGGGGGACCTTCGGCCCCTTGGCGGCCCTGCTCCTTGGTTTCATCCTGATTCTAAGTAATGGGGAGGGATATGGGCAGCGTGGTCAGCCGGATTGCCGCGATGATGCTTGCCCTGGCTGCCCTCCTCCTGGGGTTCGCGGCACCGGGCACGGCGGTGGCGCCCGTCGCTGTCGTTGCGGAGGACGCCGCAGGGGTGCTTGACCTGAACACCCTGCTGCCCGCCGTCGAACGCATCCAGTTCTATGAGCCCACCCGCGTTGCCGTCTTCACTTACAACGGAAAGGCGGAGGACAACCTCAACGAAGAGGTCCTGAAGTTTGCCCGGTCCAAACATCCTGAATGGATCAGCGCCGACGGCCAGAAGTGGGCCGATGGGCTGTTTATTTTTGCGCTCGACCCTGTGGGCCGCCATGTGGGGACCTACATGGGCGAGGACCGGAAGGTGTCGCTGGAACAGCGCGGCGACATCCAGGACGCGTCAAAGAACCTGTTCCGCGACGCCCAATGGACCGACGGGACGGTGGCCGGAATCCGCCGTGCCGCCGAACTCATCAACCAGCCGTGGTACCGGTCCGCCGCATTCCTGATCACAGCGTGGGTCACCGTTGGCATTGCGGCACTGGGTGCTGCCGCATGGTGGATAGTCCGCGCCGTGACCAGGAACGCGTGCCGGAAACAAATCGAACGTGGGGACCACAGTTACTCCAACGTCAGCATGGACCTGGATGTGACCGAACTGAACGCCGGAACCATCCCGGAATCCTCCCGCTATGGAAGCCAGGTCCTGGAGAAACACCGCACCTTCCTGAGCCGCTACGCCGCCGTCACAGAACTGTCCAACGAGGTGCACTCGTTCGGCAAACGGTCCTTGAGCAGCCGGAAGAACCTCAAGCTTGCCCGCCAATTCGCGGACAGCGCCGCCGAGCTGGATGCGCTGGACGACGTCATCGCGGACAGCAATGCCTTGCTGAACCGCGCCGACACCTGGCCCACCGCATGGGACCGGCAGCTTGCCCCGTTCCGGAGGGATCTGGCCGGGTTGGAGCAGCTCCTGGCCAAGCGCCACGGACAAGGGGACTCCGCCACGGCCACAGCGCTGCGGTCCTTCCGGGACGAAAGCCTGCGGGAGGTTGAGCGGTGGACGGCAGAACTGGCGGACGGACGGATATCACCGGAAAAGGCCTTGGACCGGCTTTACCAGGCACGTACCCGGCTCTCGGAACTACTGGAAAACCACGCGGAAACAGTCATTCAGGGCTTTGCGAAGAACGAGCGGGAGGCGCGGCTGATGCGTGACCAGATGGAGACGGCGCACGAGGGCCTGGACCACCGCCGGCACCGGACCTATGAACCGAGCATCCTGGGGACGGTGTACCCGTCGTACCAGTTCTTCTCTGTCGCCACCTTCAACTCCGGATTCAACACCGGGGTCAGCAGCGTCAATTCGGCCAGGGGCGGCGGCAGCACCACCGGTTACGGGAGCAGCGGCGGCAGCTTTTCCGGCTCCGGCAGTTCGTCCGGCTTCTAGCGCCGCCCCGTCCTTGCGCAGGTGTTTACGGCGCCGCTACCGGCAGCAAACGCACAGGAGTGGGGCCCATCGTCAGCGATGGGCCCCACCGGCCTTCCTGGTCAGGGCTGTCCGCCCTGTGGCCTTGGACGGCGCTTGCCTTATGCTGCCCCGACAGAGTTAAGCCGGCGAAATCCGCGGCGGACTGCGTAACGCGGATGCGGTGCCGGAGAATGGAGGACGCCTGGCGGAGGCGGCGCCACGTCCCGGATCAGGCCGGTGCCTGCGCATTCACGTACCTCTTCGATGGCGGCGGCCGCGGCGTGCTTGTCCGTGAACTGTCCGGAAACCGCCAATACATGTCCATCGGGCATCACAAGCCGGAACCGAATCTGTGAATCATCGTCGACAAACAGTTCGAACGTACCTGCCATAAGCCTTGTTCTCCTCTATCGTCTTGCCTCCGTTGATGAGGCTGCATGCCGTGCCGGCATCCGGCGCAGCGAAAATTCCGGGCGCACAACCCCAGCGTTGTGCACCGTTCGGCCTAAACCACCATCTCAGAAGCCCTGGCCCGGCTTTTAGGGACCAAGGTCCCGGATCAAAACGGTGGAGCATGCTAAGCAGCCAGGCGCGACAGGCGGATCAACGCAATCCCTGTGGCAATGAACCACACCCAGAGCAGAATGCCGTAGCCCCAATAGAAGTCCGGGACAGGATGGCGGAGGACCTCGCTGACCACTCCCAGGGCGCCAGTGCCGATGCCGAGCCACGACAGGAACTGCGGGAAGGGCGCCCTTGCCGTGAGCATCGCCAGTCCCATCAGGAGGATCCCGAAGGCGGAGAGGGCGCCGACGATGGCGGGTGTGTTGTTTTCGGCGATGATGGCTTCAGCGGCGGTGGCATAGGCGCTTCGTTCACCATCCGTCCCGGCAATGTAGCGGTCGCTGAGATACACGAGGTTGAGGGAGCCCCGGCTGCTGACCGGGACGGCAAGCAGGAGCGCCCAGGGCAGGGCGCCAAAGATCAGTGCTATCAGGGGCAGGCTCTTCCGGAAGGGCATAAGCGCCACGAAGAGGGCTGTGAAAACAAGCACCGGAAGGATGTTCGGCAGGATCCACAGGACCTGCTCGGCCACGTAGTTCGCCTTGTTGGCCGCAATGAATTCCAGAGTGGCGGCTCCGCCGTGCACCGGCGGGGGCGCCAGGAAGTCGAGGACCAGCGCCGCTATCAACAGGAGGACAAACATGATGGATGACGCCCCCGCCGCGAGATAGAGGAGCCCCCAACCCCGCCGGGCGCGGGGCGCACCGTGCCTTTTCATGCCTGGAGCCTGCCATCAGTGCGGAGGGTCAGCTAGTGCCGTTGGGCCCGGCTGCCCCATTGCCCTTCGTCGCTGCCGCCAGTGACCAAGGACCCTGGTCCGTTATGCCAGCCCTTGGCAAAATTCGGCATTGGATACTGACTGCGTTTGCCGGGAGGAAGACATGTCAACAAATGATGCGCACCCGGACAATGGCACGGAGGAGCGGTTGCGGATAGAGCTGGAGGACGCGGCATCGGCGAAATGGTGGGCGCGAATCCTATACACCTTTGGTTCGCAGTATGGCCGGACTCAGCTGCGGTTTGTCGGCAGGACGGAGGACGGCCGCCGGCTTTATGTCAGCGACACATTCCCCGGGCCGCCCCTGAACGCCACCCCTCCCACAGAAGCCTGGGCACCAGGCCTGCAGGCGAGCCTTCACCAGCTGCGCGGGGAGATCGCCCGCGACGGCTGGTCGGAAACCAGCCACGGAAAGCAGCCCTGGGACCTGACCTTCAGCCGGCACAGGGCAAAATGAGTCCGGATGCGCTGGTGCCCAGCCGTTCCCGGCCTTGACGGTTCGGGCCTCAGGCGACCGGCCACACTACCCTGGTCTGCCATGTGGCTGGATCCGGTTGCTCCTGGGGATCGGTCAGGTAGTACTCCCACATCGTGTCCGAAGGGGCGGCGCCGACAGCTTCCATGCGTTCCCTGATGGCATCATAGGTGGTGCCCAACGTGTCATAAGGGCCGGTATGGACAGCTTCGAAAGCGTCCGTATCAGGAAGCGCCCCGCTGGCCACTTCGCCTGTCCCGTGGAAGTTTCCGGCGATGGGAAATCCTGCCTCGACGTCCACGGTTTCGCCCGGGATCCCGTGGTACATGGCGAACGGCGGGCCGGCTGGCCTGGCTCCCTGCATCTGGACCGCGGCCATCACGGCGCCAAAAGCGCGGCCAAAAAAGCTGGTCAGTGCGTCCATGGGGACCTTTTCACGAACTACGGCAACAGGCTGTTCGTCGACATGGATCTTTTGGGGCTGGTGGCCGTTTTCACTCATGGCATCAGCCTCGCCCTCCCCGCACCAGCGGTACAGGGCCAGAGGACTCTAACTATCAGGATCCCGGGCGCCAGAGTTAAGCGGACCTGCAGCGCCGGCGAAAGGAAGTCCGGCTCTCGCCCATCGGGTTCCCGGAGCAGGGCTGAGGTTCACGTGCCTGGACTGCAGGGGAGAAGCCGGGGCCAAATGCCCTAGCCCGCCCGGCGGCAGGAGGGTAGGTTCAGTTCCATGTGCGATGACCTTCACCGCCCCCTGCCGAAGGGTCCTGGATGAGAAAGCAGGCGTCCCCACCCACGGTAACCGGCGGGGGTCCCGGCAGCCTTGATACCGGAGAACCGGCCGGTTCTCCCGTGGAAAAGGCCTGGGCCTTCCTCAGGCGGTATCCCGTCGTCGCCCTGACCTTCCTGGTGCTCTTGGCCACGCTGGTGCTGATGCAGTTCGGCCTGGAACAGCAGGTCCGCATCCTCGCGTCAGCCTACGCGGCCGTTATTGTGGTGGCGCGCGCGGCCGGCATGGTCCGGTCGCTGCGCGAGGGCCGGTGGGGCATCGACCTTTTGGCCCTGATGGCCATTGCCAGCACCGTGGCGGTGGGCGAGTACCTCGCGGCCCTGGTAGTGATCCTGATGCTCACCGGCGGGGAGGCACTGGAGAATTTCGCCCAGGGACGCGCGGCGCGGGAACTGCGGTCCCTGCTGGACCGGGCTCCCCGCTTTGCCCACCGCGAGGAATCCGGCGCGGTGCTGGCGGACACCCCAATCGGCGAGGTTGCGCCCGGGGACGTACTGGTGGTCCGCCCGTCCGAACTGGTACCCGTCGACGGCGAACTCCTGTCCGATTCAGCAATCTTGGATGAATCATCGCTGACGGGCGAAAGCCTGCCGGTGGAACGCAGCCGGGGGGAACAGCTGCTCAGCGGCGCCGTCAACGGCGTGGCGGCTATCCGGATGCGGGCAGCGGCCACCGCGGCCGACTCGCAGTACAGCCGCATCATCGCCCTGGTGGAGGAGGCCTCCAACAGCCGCGCCCCGGTAGTCCGCATGGCCGACCGCTACGCAGTGCCCTTCACCCTTCTGGCCCTGGCCATGGCGGGAACGGGCTGGTTGCTGTCGGGTGAGCCGCTTCGCTTTGCCCAGGTCCTGGTGGTGGCCACGCCGTGCCCGCTGCTGATCGCGGCGCCGGTGGCATTCCTGGCCGGGACCAGCCAGGCCGCCCACAAGGGCATCATCATCAAGAACACCAGGACCCTTGAACAATTGGCGAAGGCCAAGTCTGCGGTCTTCGACAAAACCGGCACCCTCACCTCCGGGCGTCCCGTCCTCGACGAGATCAGGGTGGCACCCGGCCACGGGGAAACGCTGGGCAGCAGGAAGATCCTGCAGCTTGCCGCCTCCGCAGAGCAATACTCCTCGCATGTGCTGGCAGCTTCGGTGATCGAAGCGGCCACGGCAGCCGGCCTTGGACTCCTGCCCGTGCAGCAGGCGACCGAAAACGCCACCCACGGTGTGGAGGCCGTCTGTGACGGCCAACAGGTGGTGGTGGGAAAAGCAGGCCTGGTCCGCAGCTCATCCACCGGGTTCCGCGAGGCTGCGGTCCACAGCGGCCAGCTTGCCGTCCACGTGGCGGTCAACGGCGGGTACGCCGGCGCGTTGATCATGAAGGACCCGTTGCGCCTCAATGCCGTGGACACCCTGGCGCGCCTGCGCAGCCTCGGCGTGCAGAACACCATGCTGCTGACCGGCGATGCCCGCGCCACGGCCGCCCACATTGCCGAGGAAGCCGGGATTGGACGCGTCCAGGCTGACTGCCTTCCCGAGGACAAGGTCACCACTGTTGCCGCACTGGCGGAACGGCCGGTCCTGATGGTGGGCGACGGCGTGAACGACGCCCCCGTCCTGGCCGCCGCGGACGTTGGCATCGCGATGGGGGCCAAGGGAGCCACCGCGGCGAGTGAATCGGCGGACGTGGTGATCATGCTCGATGACCTGTCCAAAGTGGCCCAGGCCGTGGCCATCGGAAAGCGCACAGTGGCTGTTGCCCTGGTGAGCATCTGGACGGGCATAGGACTCAGCCTTGTCCTCATGGCCATCGCCATGACCGGATACATCCCCGCCGTCGCCGGCGCGCTCCTTCAGGAACTGGTTGACCTGGCCACCATCCTGAACGGGCTCAGGGCACTGCATGGTGCTGACAAGCAACCCGGTGCCGACCGGAAACCCAGTCCACGGAGGCTGCCGGCGGCATGACTTTTGGCCCTTCCCAGCTCAACCCGCAGCCGGGATCGTGGTGAGCATGAACGCAGAAACAGGAGCCAAACCGGTCATCGTCGGTGTGGACGGGTCCGAATACTCCTCCGCAGCCCTCCGCTACGCGGGCACGCTGGCAGCCCGCCTGGGCGCCCGGCTCGAAGTCATCTCATGCATCGGGATGCCGGACTACCTGGTGATGTCACGCCTTGAAGGGGCAGACCGGCAGTTCACCGCCAGGCTGGAGGACGCTGCCGGGCGCCTGGTGGAGGATGCCCTTGGCCGGGCGTTCTCCGCTGAACGGCCGGAAAACATCGACGTGACCATCAAGTTCGGATCGCCGGCGAAGGTGCTGGTGGATGAGAGCCGGCGGGCGCAGATGCTGGTGGTTGGACGGCACGGCGAGGGTGGCCTGCTCAAGTCGTCCATGGGCTCCGTCAGCAAGGCCTGCGCTGCCCACTCCAACTGCCCTGTGCTCCTGGTTGGGCAGGAGGCGGACACTGTGTGAGGACCGCGGAGGGCCTAAGTTCTGAGCGGGCCGCGCAGCTCCTAAAGCAGGCAGGCGCCAACCAGCTTCCTGTGGAAAAAACCGTCCCGCAGTGGCGGAAGCTCTGGGGCGAACTGACGCACTTCTTCGCCCTCATGCTGTGGTGCGCGGCGGGACTGGCGTTTATCGCCGACATGCCGCAACTCGCCGTGGCGATCATCGTCGTCGTCATTGTCAACGGAGTCTTCGCGCACATCCAGCAGGAACGCGCCCAGCACGCCGCCGCCAGGCTGCGCGGCCTGCTGCCCGCCGACGTGGGGGTCAGGCGGGACGGGAAGGTGCGCAAGGTCCACGCCAGTGAGCTGGTGGTCGGTGACGTGGTGCTACTGGCTGCCGGCGACCGCGTCCCTGCGGACATGGTGCTGCTGTCAGCGTCAGCCTGTGCGGTGGATGAATCCATGCTAACGGGCGAAAGCGCTCCAGTGCCCAAAATTGCCGGTGACACGGCCTGGGGCGGCACGTTCCTGGTCAACGGCTACGGGGAATCCGCCGTGACCGCAACAGGTGCCGGAACCAGGCTGGCCGGGATCGCTGCCCTGACCAGCGGGGCTGCTCCTCCGCCTACACCGCTTTCCCAGGAACTGCGCCGGATCGTCCGCCTGACCGCCGGCATGGCGCTGGGCATCGCCGCGGTCTTCTTCCTGGCATCGCTGCTGGTGGGCTTCCAATGGCGGGACTCGTTCCTGTTTTCCATCGGCGTTGCCGTTGCACTGGTCCCGGAAGGCCTCCTGCCAACCGTCACGCTGTCGCTGGCCATGGGGGCCCAGCGTATGGCGTCCCGCAGCGGGCTGGTCCGTAACCTCGAAGCAGTGGAAACTTTGGGTTCCACCACCTTCATCTGCACTGACAAGACCGGCACCCTGACGCAGAACCGGATGAACGCCGTCGAGGTCTTCACAGCGGCTGGTTCCGTCCAGGTGACGGGTGAGGGATATGCTCCCGACGGCGGCGTCCAGGGGAGCGCGGTGGAAAAGGCTGCCGGGGCGGCGCTGGCAGCGCGTACCGCTTCACAGGGCCGGGCCGAGTTCCACGACGGACAGTGGCGGGCGCAGGGCGACCCTATGGAAGCGGCCATTGACGTCCTGGCCCGCAGGCTCACTGGCTCCGAGGCCGGCCCTGCCCCCTGGCGCCGGTTGCCGTTCGATCCCGTGCGGCGCCGGGAATCCGCCCTCCTGGGGGCGGACCTGTTCTGCAAGGGCGCCCCCGAAACTGTGCTCCCCGTCTGTGAAGCCGTGCCCGGGCCGGTCAAGGAACAGGTGGAGGTGATGGCCGCACGCGGGCTGCGTGTCATCGCCGTTGCCAGGCGCCGGCTCGGGGGAGCCTCTGTTGAGTGGCAGTCCGCTCCTGCCTTGGAGCTTGAAACGGGCATGGAACTCCTGGGCCTGATCGGACTGCAGGACCCGCCCCGCCCCGATGTGGGGGACGTGATCCGTGCGGCGCGGCAGGCGGGCCTCAGGATCGCCATGATTACCGGCGACCACCCGGCCACGGCGGCGGCGATTGCCCGCCAGATCGGGCTGATCGGGAACCCCGAATTTGTGCTGGAAGGCGCGGACCTGCCGGAGGACGACCAGATCCTGGGCGCACTCCTGGACCGTGACGGAGTGGTGGTCAGCAGGGTCTCGCCGGAGCAGAAGCTCCGCGTGGCCAAGGCGCTGCAAGCCCGCGGGCATGTGGTGGCGATGACCGGCGACGGCGTCAACGACGGCCCGGCCCTCCGCGAAGCGGACATCGGCGTGGCCATGGGCCTCAGCGGAACAGACGTGGCACGTGAAGCCTCGGATCTGGTCCTCCTCGACGACCACTTCGGCACCATCGTGGCCGCCATCGAACAGGGAAGGGCCACTTACGCCAACATCCACCGGTTCCTTACGTACCACCTCACGGACAATGTGGCCGAACTGACCCCCTTTGTCATCTGGGCACTGTCCGGCGGCCAGTTCCCGCTTGCCCTGGGGGTCCTGCAAATCCTTGCCCTGGACATCGGCACCGACCTGCTGCCCGCCCTGGCCCTTGGTGCCGAGCCGCCCGGCGGGCGCATCCTGGCCCGGCCACCCGAACGGCGGCATCTCATGGACCGGCAGTTGATCATCCGGGTCTTCTGCATCCTGGGTCCCGTCGAGGCTGTCATGGAAATGGCCGTGTTCTCCGCTGTCCTGGCCGGCGGGGGATGGAGCCGGGGCCGGATACCGGAGCCAGGGCTCCTGATGGTTGCCTCCGGTGCTGCTTTCACGGCCGTTGTCCTTGGCCAGTTGGCCAACGCCTTCGCCTGCAGGAGCGCCACGGTACCGCCGTGGAAGCTGGGGTGGGGGACCAACAGGCTCCTGGTATGGGCCGTACTGGCTGAACTGGCCATCCTTGCAGTCTGCCTGTACGTGCCCTACCTCGCCACACTGCTGGGCCAGGCACCGCCAACACCTGCGGGCTTCCTGCTGGCGCTCCTCGCGGTCCCTGCGGTCCTGGCGGCGGACTGGGTCCACAAATCGGTGCGGGGGCGGCTGCGGCGGAGCAGGACCTAAGACTCTGCATGCCACGGCCGGCGAAGACCAGAATCAAGCCATGAGTGCCGCCGCAGACACGTCCCTGGCCAACGTCAACGTCGAGTG
>Ga0308158_10002850_pt1 | contig 15806 bp, 9 predicted proteins | sample PhyBR2_FD_201038 | JGI IMG/M metagenome (GOLD analysis project Ga0308158, IMG submission 201038) | Phyllosphere microbial communities from UC Gill Tract Community Farm, Albany, California, United States - DLSLB.R2 | ecosystem: Host-associated > Plants > Phyllosphere > Unclassified | place: USA... | reverse complement strand
CTCGCACCAGTTCTGTTTATTATTTTAGCTAATAAAAATGCAGTTGCTTCCGCTATTTATAATGTCTGGAAATTCAAAATTGCTGATTTTGTGGAACCTAAAATTGAGTTTTATGTTGATAAAATTCTTCAGAAACAACCAGATTTTCTAAAGAATATTACAGATTGGAGCGTTGTAAAAGTGAAACTGCTGGATACAATTAATAATGATTCGCAAACGCCTAAGCTACAGAAGAGAATAATCAAATTTATTCTGAAAAAAATCAAAATGGATGATGTGGATTTTAAAAATCCGAATACCAATCTGAGCAGTATTTTGTCTTTTAAAATAAGACAATTCATAGAAGGTTTTGCAGAACCAGACCTCAAATTAGTTTGGATATTGGTAGCCATTGATATTGTGTTGATTATTCTGGCTTTTGTTTTCAATAAACATTAATTATTTACCATTCATATATTTCACATTGACAGTTTAGATAGGTTCTGAATAATTAATTCCCGAAATTTGTACTCGATTTTTCAAACAAAGAATTATATTTGAAAATTCCAATTTTGAAAGAAAATGGCATTTATTCCTTAAAATAAAATAATTTAATAATAGAAATGGAGAACAATATCTTAGACTGTGTGATTGTAGGTTCTGGACCAGCTGGTTTTACAGCAGCAATTTATGCAGCAAGAGCAAGTCTTAAACCTGAACTTTTTACAGGACTAGAACCCGGAGGACAATTAACAACAACAACAGAGGTCGAGAATTTTCCAGGCTATCCAGATGGAATTACCGGACCGGAAATGATGCTTCACCTTCAAAAGCAAGCGGAGCGTTTCGAGACTAAAGTTCATTACGAGATGATTTCCAAAGTTGAGTTTTCCAAAGTAAGAGGCGGGATTCATAAATTGAGTACAGGTTCTCGTGAGATTTTGGCGAAAAGTGTGATTATTTCTACAGGTGCAGCTGCAAAATATTTGGGTTTGGCAGATGAGAAAAAATATGCTGGTGGTGGTGTTTCGGCTTGTGCAACTTGTGACGGATTTTTCTACAGAGGAAAAGATGTAATCGTTGTGGGAGCAGGAGATACAGCGGCAGAAGAAGCGACTTATCTTTCCAAAATCTGTAACAAAGTAACTTTATTAGTTAGAAAAGACCACTTCCGTGCTTCAAAAGTAATGGTTGACAGAGTTCTAAGCACTTCTAACATCGAAGTAAAATATAACCACGAACTCATCGGAATCGAAGGTGAAAACTTCTTGGTTGAAAGAGCTAAAGTGGTTAATAATTTAACAGACGAAATTTCTACAATAGACGTTCACGGGATTTTTATCGCCATTGGTCACAAACCAAACACCGGAATCTTCAAAGGACAAATCGACTTGGACGAAAACGAATATATCATTACAGAAGGTAAATCTGCAAGAACCAATCTTCCAGGTGTGTTTGCAGCAGGAGATGTACAAGATCACCATTACAGACAAGCGATTACGGCTGCAGGAAGCGGTTGTATGGCGGCGATGGATGCAGAGAAATACCTTGGCGAATTAGCCGGAGAAAACCATACTTGGGTAGAGCAAGACTAAATACTCAATTTATCATAAATCAAAACCGCCGAAGAATTTCTCCGGCGGTTTTTTAATAAAGAACTATTACAAAAAATTGATTTATGATGAAGTGTTTTTAGAGGAATAATTACTTGTCGCTAAAGGCCAATTTTGCATTAGTATTAGGTCTACTTACAGTTCTTTTCTCGTCTTTATTGTGGATTTTGTAGTACAGAAATGCGATGAAGGTTGGCTTGTGATAGATTTTATAATATCTATATTCTGTATGGAAATGTCTGAGGTTAATTTTGTAGAAATCATAACCGATTACAACCAAAAGACAAATGCTTATCACATAAAAAACTCGGAATTGCAGATGATAATAGGTCAATCCAGAGAACACAGCACCAAGAACATAAGCCGTCATAATGCTTAGCAAAAGTTTCGCTTTACCCATTAATTCAGGGTTTTTCCTGAATTTTTTCTGAGTAAACATAGATGCTAAAATTCCCAAATCTGTAGTTGTTCCCGTAAGGTGCGTTGTTTTTACAGAGAAGTTGGAGATACTCGCCGTTAAACCGTTTTGCAAACCAGTTGCAAATAACATCAGTGCTACCAAAACTTCGGTTTCTCCCAATGTTTTTTTATAATAAAATTGTCCATAGATTCCCACTGCCAAAAGACAGAGTATTTCTAGTATAATTGGAAAGGCGTGAGCGAAGTATTTACTTTTCTTATTAAAATTGATAACACTTAAGTTGGCTACAAAGCCTCCAAAGAAGAATAGGAAAATCCATCCTGCAACTACAGCAACCTGTGCCCAGTTTCCTTGGCTGATTTCTGCTGCGAAAATCGCATAATGTCCTGTTACGTTGGACGTAAATGAGAGAAATATCAATAGAGATGCTATATTTATAGTCCCTGCAGTGAATGCAGTCAGCGTCCCCAGTCTAATGTTGTCTCCCAACGTTCTGCTGTTACTATAATTCCTTAACATAATTTATTATTTAAAATTGATTTGATGTGTTTTTTGAGTATGTTTTTTTACAAGAAAACTTCAGCCAATCTTCCTTTTTCAGGAACAAATTCTGGCGTTTGCGTTAGAACTTCGATAGCATTGATGTTTTTGCACTTTTTCAGATAAGGCGTCACATCAAATTGTCCTTTGCTGAGATTTTTACTTTTCACAGAAGAGAAGTAAGCCTCGTCTATCGCAGCAGTTTCGATATAACTGTTGAAAGTTCTCTGGAAGCTTCCTGTGAAAATGTCACAAGTGATTTTGTTGATCAGGTTTGGATATTTGTTGTTGATAATGCTGTAAGCATCGCAAAACTCCTGAGATCTTATTTTTCCAAAAATTGTACTTTTGGTCGTGAACAAAAGATCTCTGATAGAGTCGCCCATATCGTATCCCGAAACGAAAAGGATATTATATTGGTTCTCATCATTCTGTTCCGTTTTATTTTTTAAAACTTTTTTCAATACGTCTAGAGACTCTAAAGAAAAATCCGTAGCAATTAAAATGGTTTTGATCATAACTATATAATTTTGTGAGTTGTTATTTTTTGATAATACAAAACTATACTCACCAAATTAAAAAGTCTTTGGAACGAAATTAAAATGTAATTAAAGAGATTAAAATGAGATTAGAATTTCATTTAAGGAAATTAATTTTGGAACAAAATCTACTTTAAATAAATAACTATCTAAAGGTAAATAATGATTTGGGCAGCTTTTCCGCCTTCCGCTCCCAATCTTTTTTGCAGAAGCTTTTTCTCTTAATAGAACTTTAGTACAAGCAAAAAAGGATTTCCGCTCAAGTCGGGCTGCTAGTGATTCAACGTTTTATTCCGTGGGAACATAAATAGGAAAACGAATTTGAACCGTGGTGCCAACATTTTCTTTAGAATTCACAATCAGTTCACCATTATGGATTCTGATAATGTTTCTGGCCAAAGGTAAACCAATTCCGTAACCTTCATAGTTTTTCGTATTAGAAGCCCGGAAAAAGGGGTCATAAATTTTATCCATCTCAGAATCCGGAATTCCGATTCCCTTATCTTTTATAATCACATAAACGTGATCATCTGTTGCACCAAGAGAAACTTTAACCTGTTGGAAATTAGAATATTTGCAGCCATTGTTGATAATGTTAGCCATTGCGAGGTGCAGAAGCTGCTCATTGCCCTGGACTTTCAGTTTTTTAGGATTTTCGGGCAACATACTGATATCCATAAAAACATTATTTTTAGAATTAATTCTTGTTGCCGTTTCGATAACATCCCAAAGCAGCTGATCCATCCTTACTTTATCCATTTTCTGGATTTTACCATCAAAACCCGTTTGGGCTATCATCAGTAAAGCCTTGATTTTCTTGTCCAGTTTTTCAGCTTCATTCAGAATAATCTGAAGTGTTTCCTGATAATGTTCCTCCGATCTTCTGATTGAAAGTGCAACATCCGCTTCACCCATAATCGAGGTCAAAGGTGTTCTCAATTCGTGAGAAACATTCCCAATCAAGTGGTTTTGTGTTTCAAAAGACGTTTCAATTCTATTCAACATATCGTTGAAGGTATCAACCAATTCATTCAGTTCAGTATTTCCTGGCTGAGGCTCCAGTCTAAGATGCAGATTTTCTGAACTTATTTCTTTTACTTTACCCGTAATTTTAAGAATCGGGCGGAATAAAGTCTTCGATAAATAGAAAGAGAAGATCATCGAAAAGAATAATGCTAAAACCATACAAGTAATCAAAGTCCTTTTCAGGTAGCCCAAATAATAAACTACATAATGGTTTTGCGCAGAAGCTATTGCTATGTAAGTTTTGTTGTTTGAGGTGAAAGATTGTCCTATATAATAGAACTCTTTATCGTTAAAATTAGCTTCACCTTTTTTTACAATGCTTTTGAAAAAAGTATCAGGAATATGAATTTGATTCGAAATCTGGCTGTAATTAGAATCCTTTGGAACCTCGAAAACATAATCTTTTTCCATCGGGAGTTCTTCGTCATTCAAGCTATTCAGAATATGATTTTCAGGAATATCAAGATGTTCTTTACTTTTCTCAATTTGGACAATTGTTGTAGCTCTGATTTTCAGTAATTCGTAAAACCGTTGATGCGAAAAATTAACAATGGAAAAATATACCAATCCACTGAACAGCAGAATGACAACTGTAAAAACCAGCATCAGGAGAAGCATTGTTTTGGTTTGGTTGGTAGGATTTCCTTTCAGCATTTTTTATGATTTTTTTAGAACATAGCCCATTCCTATGACAGTGTGGATCAATTTGTCATCATCCTGATTATCGAGTTTTTTTCTGAGATAGTTAACGTAAACATCCACAACATTGGTTCCCAATTCGTAATTTACACCCCAAACTGCTTCCAGAATTTCTGCTCTGGAAATTACTTTTTCCGGATTATTCAGAAAATAGAGTAGAAGCTTATATTCTGTTGAGGTTAATGAAATTTCTGCTCCAGCGCGAGTCACTTTTTTGGTGTAATCGTTAACGGTTAAATCTGAAAATTGATAAGTATTTTCATCATCGATTTCGTTAGATTCAGTTCCGTTGCTGTGTCCACTTCTTCTTAAGAGAGATTTGATTCTTGCCACCAATTCTATGAATTTGAAAGGCTTCACAAGGTAATCATCGCCACCACTTTCTAGTCCAAGAACAATATTCTCGGAAGAATCCAAAGCGGTTAAAAATAGAATAGGGACGATTTTATTCTTTTTTCGGATTTCTTTACAGACTTCCAAGCCGTTGATATCAGGCAACATAATATCCAAAATGATCAGATCAAAATCGTTGTCTTCGACCAATTTGATACCTGTGGAGCCGTCCAAAGCTACGGAAATCTCATAATCCAATTCTTGCAGTCCTTTTTTGATAAAGGAAACAACACTGGATTCGTCTTCTATCAGAATAATTTTTTTCATAACTAATTCTACAAAAATATAAAATTACGGTTATTAGAAAAACTTTGCTGGAGTATAATTAATCTCTTCTGTTGGATGTTGATAAAAGTGCAAGGCCTAAAACAACAATAGCTAATAAACCAAAGTAGTTGAAAGATGTATCGTGCTTTGCATCTAATAGAAAAAATAATAATCTACCCAATTTATTGATATCTCTTTTTAAGGTTAAGAAATAACAGAATTAGATTAATTATTACAAGCGAAATAATAATGTAATTGTCGTAGTCGCCAAACATAAATACTTTTTAGTGTGGCAAAACTAGTTTTAAAGGGGGAATTGGGATTCAGTATTAATACTTAAATAGTTTTCGTTATGTAAGTCTCCCCGAAGTTTGGTCAGAATTACACCTTCATTTTATATTGTAAAACTATTAAATATATCATTATGTTGTTGGTGATGTAAAAATTTGTTGGAAAGGAGAAAACTTGGTGATGGAATCTTGCCTTGGCGAGTTTTCCTTTTTATTCATTTACTTCATATTTTTTATGGTATTCATGATTCGCTTCGCTTAGTTCAACAAATACTGCATTGGTGAAAGGTTTTGTAAACTTTCGTGTGGTCTCTGATTGTTGTAATGCTCTGTCCATTCCGAAGTTATTTGACCTTGTCGAACCTTCGGTTTCTCTGACTTCTATCAAATTATTAAAAATTCTTGCATCCAAAACTTCGGTTCGGTAGCTACGATTGAATCTCTCGATAAAAGCATTTTGTGTTGGTTTGCCAGGTTGGATTTATCTTATTTCAATCCGATGCTTGTGGCACCAATTTGTGAAAACACTACTCGTAAATTCAGAGCCATTGTCTATACGAATCGCTTTGGGTTTACCTCTGGGAGCAGTTCCGTTTGTTCTGATGTTATTCTTTTTGATAAAGAATAACAGGTTGAATGTTTTGTTCATTGTGTGGTAACTTTAATTGTTTAATAATTTAGTTTTTGTTACCACTTTTTGCAAGATGTACAATCGTTAGACTGCCTGTTAGTCGGCTTTCCCTGAATTTTCCGTGACCCATTTTCAAATTTTCAGGATGGGTCACGGAATAGGTCATATAAATCGTGACCTATTTTGATTTTTTTTGATTCTAGCGCAAAACAAAAAACGCTGTAAACATCAATGTTTACAGCGTTTTAGCTTATTTTAGTTTCTCAACTGGCGGAGAGTGAGGGATTTTGTACCCTAGCTTCATCCCTTTATTGATAAGCGTTTCGCTGTAGCATCTTCTGAAAGGCCCTAAATAGGTCACCTGCAAAAAAGCGGTAAAATCCTAATTTAAATTTTACTTAGTAAAACTAGGAATTTTCGTTCTAATTTGCAATTTTCTTGACTAAAATTTAAACTTCTTTTTGAACTGCCAGCTTGGTAATTTTAGTCATAATTTCTTTGGTAATTATATACTTTCATGTACCAATTCAAAAAAAATAAAATACTATTTATTTTATAAGCAATTATACTATACATCGAGAATTGCAATTTATTTTTCAGTGTAAAAATAAGTCTGGTTCATTTAAGTATATAGTAACCTTATTTATTCTATTCGGCCTATGAAAAATAATCTTTGTCCACTTTTCGAAAATTATGATAAATGAAAAGTAAAAAAGTGCGATAAATTTTTAAGGAGATTCAAGCTTCTCAGATATTATAGGTGATCAGAGATTTTAAATAATTTTTCTTAAACTCGATAAAATAAATTTTCTGTCATAAATAATTATTTTTATCAATTACAAACTGTTTTTAATCATTTTACAGGTATGCTTTTTGTTTATTAACTAAAAAATAATCAAATCCAAATTGTATATTATGAAAAAAAACAAACTATCTGACATCAAACTGGAGCAATTGAAAGAGCATGAGACTGACAACTCTGATCAGGCACTTACAACTAATCAAGGTCTAAAAATAAGTAATAATCAGGACTCTCTGAAATCGGGAGAAAGAGGACCAAGTTTATTGGAAGATTTTATCTTGAGAGAAAAAATCACTCATTTTGACCACGAGAGAATACCTGAAAGAATTGTTCACGCGCGTGGCTCCGGAGCACACGGCACATTTAAAATCAATAAAAGTCTGGCAAAATACACCAAAGCAAAATTCTTATCAGAAGAAGGAAAAGAAACACCTGTTTTTGTGCGCTTTTCTACCGTTGCAGGAAGTGCGGGAAGTACAGATCTTGCGCGAGATGTACGAGGTTTTGCCATCAAATTTTACACTGAAGAGGGAAATTATGATCTGGTAGGGAATAATATTCCAGTGTTTTTTATTCAGGATGCAATGAAGTTTCCTGATCTGGTTCACGCTGTAAAACCTGAACCCGATAATGCCATTCCGCAGGCTGCATCTGCACACGATACATTTTGGGATTTTATTTCCTTAATGCCGGAAAGTATGCATATGATTATGTGGGCAATGAGTGACAGGGCGATTCCAAGAAGTTACCGAATGATGGAAGGTTTTGGAGTTCATACTTTCAAATTTATTAATGAGGAAGGGAAAATACATTTTGTGAAATTTCATTTTAAACCGAAGTTAGGTGTTCATTCCGTAGCTTGGGATGAAGCGACTAAAATTTCGGGAAAAGATTCAGATTTTCACAGGCGAGATCTTTGGGAGGCCATAGAAAACGGTGCTTTTCCGGAATGGGATTTTGGAGTACAAATTATTCCTGAAGAGGATGAACATAAATTCGATTTCGATCTGCTCGATCCTACAAAGCTGATTCCTGAAGAAGAAGTTCCTGTTGAATTGGTCGGAACTTTAACGCTTAACAGAAATCCCGATAATTTCTTTGCGGAGACTGAACAGATAGCTTTCCACCCTGGCCATTTGGTCCCAGGAATTGATTTTACCAATGATCCTCTGTTGCAGGGAAGATTGTTTTCTTACACTGATACGCAGTTGTCAAGATTGGGTTCTTCGAATTTTCACGAGATCCCTATTAACAGATCCATTAATACTGTTCATAATAATCAGCGTGACGGACATATGCGCCAACAGATCGTTAAAGGAAAAGTAAGCTATGAGCCAAACTCTATCGGCGGCGGCTGTCCTTTTCAGGCGATGTGGAAAGATGGTGGTTTTACATCACAAGAGGAAAGAGTCGATGGAAAGAAAATACGAGCGAGAAGTCAAAGTTTTGTAGATCATTATTCCCAAGCAAAATTATTTTATAATAGCCAATCGGAACCTGAAAAGATGCACCTTCAAAATGCATTGATTTTTGAATTGTCAAAAGTTACAATTCCTGCAATCCGTGAAAGAGTGGTTGGGCAATTGGCTTTTATCAATAAAGATTTAGCGGCGTTGGTTGCTAAAAAAGTGGGTGTTGATGTTACTAAACTAAAACAACCCAATGGAAGTATTCCTGCAGATGCCGATTCGAAAACCTTACAAAGCCCTGAAAAAGAACCTTCAACAAAAAGTTCTGATGCTTTAAGTATGAAAAATACGGTTAAAAATACTATAAAAAGCCGTGTTATCGGTTTTATTATGGAAAATGGTGTAAATGCAAAAGATGTAAACACTCTGAAATCGAAACTTGAAAAAGAAGGAGCTGTAATACAGGTCATTGCGGGAAGTCTTGCGCCTGTAAAAGCGGATGACGGAACGACTTTTGAGCCGAAACATTCTCTTACAAGTACAGCAAGTGTCTGCTTCGATGCTCTGTATATTTCCAGTGGTAAAAAGTCTGCAGAAACCTTGTTGAATGAAGATAACAAACCGGGAGCACTTTTATTTGTAAATGAGGCTTATAAGCATTGTAAAGCAATCTACTTCGGAAAAGAAACTGATGAAATTTATAATGCAAGCAACGTTAAAAGTAAAAAACACGAAGATCCGGCAATTATTACCTCAGACAATAATAATTCTGATTATGCCTTTATTAAAGCTGTAGCCAATCACCGCGTTTGGGAACTAGAGAAGGATAGAAATAACCCGGCATAAGACATCTAATCACAAAATATTAAAGTTATGAAAGCAGCAGTTTTTCACGCACCGGGTAAAATTACCTGTGACACAGTTGAAGATCCGAAAATTGAAGATCAAAATGACATTATACTCAAAGTAACATCGACGGCGATTTGCGGCAGCGATCTCCATATGTATTCCGGAGGAATGCCACAATTAAAACCAATGGTTATGGGGCATGAATTTATGGGAATAATAGAAGATGTCGGGAAGAATATTACCCATCTAAAAGTGGGAGATAGGGTCGTAGTACCTTTTCCAATAGCTTGCGGTGGGTGTTATTTTTGTGAGCATGATCTTCCGGGAGCCTGTGAAAACAGCAATCCCGACCATTATGGTCCGGAAGGTGGAATCTTGACGGAAAAAGGTGGCGGAATGTTTGGATACACCGATCTGTATGGTGGTTATAGCGGGGGACAAGCTCAATATGTGAGAGTTCCATATGCTAATTTTGGCCCTAGGAAAGTCCCTGAAAATTTAACTGATGAACAGGTGTTATTCTTGACGGATATTTTCCCAACCGGTTATACAGGAGTAATGTGGGGAGATCTGAAAGGAGGAGAAACTGTTGCTGTCTTTGGAGCGGGACCAGTAGGATCGATGTCCGTTAAAAGTGCGATCCTTCACAATGTCAGGAAAGTCATTGTAATTGACACATTACAGTATAGGCTCGATCAGATTAAAAGACTAACTGGCTGCGAAACGATTCTATGGGAAAGCGCAGAGCAGACGGTTGAAGAAATCAGAAATCTGACGGATGGCAGAGGTGCAGATCTATGTATTGATGCCGTCGGTTTTGAACCAGAGCGGAACCTATTAGATAAAGCGAAAGCAGTTTTAAATTTTGAAAAAGGCTCCATTAAAGTTTTAGAAGCTTGCATGAGTGGTGTTCGAAGAGGAGGCTTTGTTTCTGTGTTAGGAGTTTATCCTGTGAGTTATGATAATTTCAAGTTGGGTCAGATCTTTGATAAGGGAATAACTATCAAGGCCGGACAATCGCCAGTTCATTCTATTATAGATAAACTACTAAAATATGTGGAAACAGGTCAGGTAAAATTGGATGATATTATTACACATAAGTTAAGTTTGGACGATGTAGCCAAAGGTTATGAAATTTTCCATAAAAAAGAAGATGGATGTGTTAAAGTAGTCCTGGATCCATGGATTTAAAATATAATTAGAAAGACCATCACAATGATGGTCTTTCTAATTATAGTATCAATTTTAAATTGAATTACGAATTAATATTATCATATATTCCTTGGAATTGATGACTTGAATCTTTGATTTTTTTGAGTTGTTCAGAAATGACTTCAGAACTTTCAGGATCAAGATCACCACTGTCCAATGCCTCCTGATACGATTGTATGGCAGCCTTCTCACCGAAGATAACATTCTGTAATGTCGATTCTTCTAAATGACTGACAATGACTGAATTTTTAATATCAATCCAAGCTCTGTGAAGGCTTCCGGACAAAGAAACTGAATCACTGGGATTACCACCTAAAGAAGTAATCAGATTAATGATCTCATTCTTCATTATTTTACTTTGGGTAGTAATATGCTCATATTGATCCTTAAGTTGATGGTTCTTCTCCCACACCTTGCCTTCAACGTTTTCAAAACCCTCCAAACGGTCATTAATGATATGAAGAAGATCATTTAAAATTGAAATTGTTTTTGAATTTTCCATTATATATTGATTATTTCAAATATTGAAATAACAATTATAATGCCCAATTTTTTAATTTTTAATTTTTTAAATTATTGATATGCTAGGTTTTAACCATAAAAAAGATTCAACTGATAAAAACCTATTTGGCTTAAAAATGGTTAAATAGATTTTATCAACTTTAAACTATTTCTAATGCAGAATGACAACAATATTATCATCATAGGAGGTGGATTTGCTGGTGTAGAACTGGCAGAACGTTTATTAAGATCCAATCAAAAAAAACATATTATATTGGTAGATAAAAATAATTACAATTTTTTTCCGCCGTTACTTTATCAGGTAGCTACAGGTTTTTTAGATGTTTCAAACATCAGTTATCCGTTCAGAAAACATTTTAGGGATCATTCTGATTTCACTTTTAGGATGGGGGAACTTGTAGAAATCAAACCGAACGAAAACAAAGTAGTACTCAATAATGGTGAGCTTTCCTATTCTACATTAATATTGGCTACAGGAACGGTTTCCAACTATTTTGGAAATGAAAATATCAAAAAAAATGCGCTTCCGATGAAAACCATTTCTGATGCCATCAATCTGAAAAATATACTTCTGGAAAGGTTGGAAAGAGCATCCCGTACATCTAGTCCCGAAGAGAAAAAAAAGCTTACGACATTTGTTATAGCAGGAGGTGGCCCGACAGGCGTTGAGATTGCTGGGATGTTGAGCGAACTTAGAAAGAATATACTCTTCAAAGATTATCCTGAGTTGAAAGATGTTTTATTTGAAGTATATCTCTTGGATGGACTTCCGACAATATTGGCACCAATGAGCAAAGCATCTCAAAAATATGCCACTGACTCTCTGAAAACAATGGGAGTTATTATAAAGCTAGGGCAAAATGTAAAAGATTATTTTGACGAAGTTGTTATTTTAGCGGACGGTACAAAGATTGAAACTGCAAATCTCATTTGGACTGCCGGTGTAACAGCAGAGATTTTTAAGGGTCTTCCGGAGAATTCTTATGGTAAAGGCAAACGGTTGATAACAGACGGATGTAATAAGGTACAAGGCCAAAATAATATCTATGCAATTGGTGATACGAGTATAATGACAACGGATCCTGCATTTCCGCAAGGACATCCTCAATTGGCACAGGTTGCGATTCAGCAGGCTAAGCTTCTTTCATCTAATATAATAGCCGTACAAAAAAATCAGGAGCAAAAAACATTTGTTTACAATGATAAAGGTTCTATGGCAATTATAAGAAGAAACAGAGCTGTTGCAGACCTCAATGGACCTATCAAACATTTTAATGGATTCATCGCCTGGCTGGTATGGATCTTCATCCACCTAATGTCACTAATGAATGTAAGAAACAAAATAACGACCTTTCTGAACTGGTTAAATTCTTATACTACTAAAGATCAACCGTTAAGAATGATTATCGATCCATCAAAGAAGAATATATAAAACTCAAATTTAATAAATAAAGAAGCTGTCAATTATTGAAGGCTTCTTTATTTATTAAATTATGGTTGTTCACTTCCATCAGCCAAACCTTAGATCTGGCTTGTTGCAAAATTTCCATTGTTATCAGCAAACTGTACAAAGATGGAAGCCGGTTCTGCAGTTGTTCCGGTCTTCCTAATGGCCTGTTACCACCAAATTCCACGAGCTTTTCTGTGTCTGTCCGCTACTTACTTCCAAAGCCGTAATTGTTTCGCCAATGATTACTCTTAATAGAAAAACTAAAAATCACATTTTCTGTCTGGGAAGGCCAATTTCATGTACTTGAGGATAAGGATTTCTGTGAGTCATACTGATATCTTCCTGAAGACTTCTTTTAACTTCTTTAGCCTTATCCTCATCCATGGAATATCTAGGATCAGCAATCAGCGGCATCTTTGCCATCTTAGTAATGGTGATTGTTGGAAAATGGTAATCTACTTCAACTGTCCCCAATAAAAGATAAATTCCCCCTTCTTTAAAAGGAAATTGTTTTAGACTGTCAGGAAAATGAGCTGTGTCAAAATACTGGCCTTCTGCATCAATCCAGGTTCCAAAATACATATCATCTTTCTTTCCTGGATGATTTTTCATTTTAATGGGAACGTGTTTTCTGGAAATAAGATAAGCCAACATTTTTATCTGTTTCTTATGGTACTTCAAAAGATCTTTTACCAAAACATGACCTCTGTATTTTGTTTTTAATAAATCGAAAATGGAATAGGAGACAGGGAAACCTAATATCTCAATTTCATCAAAAGCATCTTCAAAAGGATTTCTTTCAATAACAGGTAATTCATAATCCTTTTGAGTTTCTTCAAATAATGATATAATCCTTATTTTATATTGATTCTTTGATAAGAGAAATCTTGCCTCTATCAGCAACTCATGTTTTTGTTTTCCCGTGAATCTGAAAGCCCCGACAAAAATTAAAATCTGTAAAGTTTCAATACCGATATTGATCCTTTTGACAAAATCTTCCAATGATCTGTAATCACCATTTTCTTTCCTTTCTTCAGGAATAAATAGTTTCACAGATGCTTCAAGTCTTTCAATATGCATTAAGCCTAAATAAACATTTTTGTCATAGACTGTTGTATGAAATTCGCTGAGGTTAACACAGGGATTATGAATCTTAGCTCCGGCCATTTTTGCTTCATGAACATATACTTCTTTTCTGTAAAATCCCCCACCATTATTAATGGCAGATACCATAAATTCAATAGGATAGTAAGCTTTTAAATATAGACTCTGATAACTTTCTACGGCATAAGAAGCCGAATGAGCTTTACAAAATGAATATCCTGCGAAAGATTCAATTTGCCGGTAAACTTCTTGGGAAAGTTGCTCAGGATGCCCTTTGATTTTACAGGATTCAAAGAAATCATCCTTTAATTTTTGTAAAGCAGAAAGGGATCGCCCTTTACCACTCATTGCTCTTCGGAGAACATCACCGTTTGCAGCTGAAACACCACCAAAATGCATAGCGATTTTAATTACATCCTCTTGATACACCATAATACCATAGGTTTCGCCCAGTTCTTTTTCAAATACCTCATGGAAGTATTCAAACTGTCCGGGATGATTGTGCCGAAAGATATATTCCCGCATCATACCACTTTGAGCTACTCCCGGGCGTATAATAGACGATGCAGCTACCAATACCTTGTAATTGTCACATTTTAGTCTTCTGAGTAAACCACGCATGGCAGGTGATTCAATGTAAAAACAGCCTATGGTTTTTCCAATACTTAGGTATTCATTACACTTGCTTTCCCCTTTCGAAATTCTGGTGTCTTCGATATCTATGGTAATGCCTCTTTTTTCTTCAATTAATTGAACTGCATCTTTAATTGTTCCCAAACCTCTCTGCGATAAGATATCAAACTTTTCCAGTCCAATTTCTTCAGCGGTATACATATCGAATTGGACGATGGGAAATTCTTTTGGGGGAAATTCTAAAGCAGAATAGTTGGTAATCGGTTCTTCGGAAATCAGAATCCCGCAGGAGTGCATACTTCTTTGATTGGGAAAGCCTGTCAATAATTGCTCATATTTATAAATTTGCTGAACTACTGAATTCTGGTCGTGTTGTTCTTTCGGTTTTTTAGATAGCTGATCCAGCTCATCTTTAGGAAGCCCAAATACTTTTCCCAGTTCTCTGAATCTTGATTTCCTTTTAAATTCTACATTCGTTCCGCAAAAAGCCACGTGGTCTTTTCCATACTTTTTAAAAATGTATTCCAAAATAGTATCACGGTTTTTCCAACTCCAATCGATGTCAAAGTCGGGAGGCGATTTGCGGTTAAGATTAAGAAATCTTTCAAAATACAAATCCAATTCAAGAGGGCATATATCTGAGATCCCTAGGCAATAAGCAATGATACTGTTAGCACCGCTTCCTCGACCAACGTGCATAAATCCCATACTATTGCTGTATTGAATAATATCCCAGGTAATTAAAAAATAGCCACAGAAATTTAGCTGATTAATTACAAGCAATTCTTTTTCAACTCTTTCAACAGCCTGCTTGTTACTATCGGGATATCTTCGAATCAAACCTTCATAAGCCAGGTTTGAGAGTAATTTAAAATCGTTTTCCTTACTGTCTGTAAAGTGTTTTTTATTCTTCGGGGTTTTAAAATCAAAATCAAAACAACATTCATTGACGATGTATTTGGTATTTTCAATGATTTCAGGATAATGTTCGAATTGATCCAAAAGCTTTTTTTTATCAATAAAAGATTCATTTTTTTTACAATAATCATTTTCAGTCAGTTTGGTGAGTAGGGTATTGCCGTCAATTGCGCGCAACACTTTATGAAGCTCATATTCTTCATCCGTCTTAAAAGTGACCGGATGCAGAATGATCATTTTAGGAATCAAAGATTTCAGTTCCGGATGAATCAGCAGATTTAATTCATCCTTTCTGATACCAACAAATTCGTGATGTAAGAATTTTTCGGGTCTATTCTGCAAAGAATAGATAACAAAACAATTTTCCAATGGAGGATTGATCTTAGGAATGTCAATGCCTTCACAATTATAAGCGGTCAACAGCCTATTGACTTCAGCAATCCCGTTAGGGTTCTTAGCAAGACAAATATAATACGGCTCATTTTCAACTCTTACATCAACGCCTACGA
>Ga0308158_10002849_pt1 | contig 15813 bp, 15 predicted proteins | sample PhyBR2_FD_201038 | JGI IMG/M metagenome (GOLD analysis project Ga0308158, IMG submission 201038) | Phyllosphere microbial communities from UC Gill Tract Community Farm, Albany, California, United States - DLSLB.R2 | ecosystem: Host-associated > Plants > Phyllosphere > Unclassified | place: USA... | reverse complement strand
ATCAGCGATAGGAAAATACCGCCATACTGCTTCATTACCTGCCGGAATGCGGCATTAGCTGCGTGTCTGTCGCTCATGATACAAATCCCGTAGCAAAGCTCATGATCTTCTCCGGTGTCATCTGATCGCCGGCAACGATGGCGGTGGCCCGCCCTTCGCTCATGACGACGGCGCGGTCGCTCATGCCGATGACTTCGGGAAGTTCGGAGGACACCAGCAGGATTGCTGTGCCTTCCGCCGCCAGCTGGCGGATGATCTTGTAGATTTCAAATTTGGCGCCGACATCGACGCCGCGTGTCGGTTCGTCGAGGATGAGGATCCTCGGTTTGGTCAGCAGCCACTTGGCCAGCACGATCTTCTGCTGATTGCCGCCGGATAGCGATCCAGCCGAGGTCTCAAGCGACGCCGTCTTGATGGCGAGCCGGCCGACTTCCACCTTCGCGTCGTCGCGTTCACGGCGACGCTTGAGGAAGCCGAAGGGGCTGGAATAGTTGTCGAGCGCCACCATCGAGATGTTGCTCTCGACGCTGTGGCTGAGCACCAGCCCCTCTTCCTTACGGTTCTCGGTGACGAAGCCGATACGTCGGTTGATGGCATCGACGGGGGAGGTGATGGTCACCGCGCTGCCGTCGATCGAGATCGTGCCCGAGGTCGGCTGCGTCATGCCGAACAGCGTCTTCATCACCTCCGACCGGCCGGAACCGATCAGGCCGAAGAAGCCGAGAATCTCGCCAGGGCGCACATCGAATGAGATGTTCTCAAACTCGTCGTGGCTGGAAAGGCCGCTCACCGCCAGCACCGGCTTTTCTGCAAGCTCAGGCGCCGGCACGTCGCGCGGCGGGTAGATCTCGTTCATGTCGCGGCCGACCATCAGGGCGATCAGCTCGTCGATCGTGGCTTCGGACTTGTCGCGGGTGGTGATGTAGCTGCCGTCGCGGACGACGGTGATGTCGTCGCTGAGCCGCATGATCTCTTCCATGCGGTGCGAGATGTAGATCACGGCCACGCCGCGCGCTTTCAATTGCGCGATGATCTCGAACAAGATCTCGGCTTCGCTGTCGCTGAGCGAGGATGTCGGCTCGTCGAGGATGACGACCTTGGCGTCGATGCTGAGGCCCTTGGCGATCTCGACCAGCTGGCGCTGGGCGATCGACAGGTCGCCGACGCGTTCCTGGACCGATATCGGCAGTTTCAGATCGGCGACGATCGCAGCCGCCTGGCGCACAAGCGCCTTGTCATTGATGAAGCCGGCCCTGGTCGGTTCGCGGGTCGCGAGAATGTTCTCTGCGACGCTCAGATTGTTGCAGAGGCTGAGTTCCTGGAAGACGATCGTCAGACCCGCTGCCGCCGCATCCTGTGGATTGGCTGGCGCGTAGGGTTTGCCGTCGAGAAGGATCGAGCCCGATGTCGGCTGGTAGACGCCGGCGAGGATATTCATCAGCGTCGATTTACCGGCGCCGTTTTCGCCGAGGATCGTATGGACCCGGCCGGGCCGAACCTTCAGCTGCATGTTCTTCAACGCGGTCACCGCGCCGAAGACTTTCGTAATGTCCTTGATCTCGAGGATCGCGTTGTCGCCGGAGGTTTCCATGGCGTCACCTTTCACCAAGAGCCGCAGGCATCGGGCGGATGCGTGGGGCGCTCTGATTTGTCGCGAGGATATCGCTGCTTTCCGGCGGCCAGCCCTTCAAAAGAACCCGGCCGCCGGAAGGAGCGGTCACTGTGCGATACTTGGGACCTTCGCACAGTGCGCCTTGGGAGGACTTTACTGCTTCTTGACGTAAACGCCGGGAACGATCGGCTGCTCGGCGGGCACGTCCTTGCCGGCCTTGATATCCAGCGCGGTATCGACGGCGAGCTTGCCCATCTGGTCCGGGAACTGCTGGATCACGCCAACCATGTCGGGATCGCTATCGACAGCCTTGATCGCTTCAGGCATGCCGTCGAAGCCGATGACCTTGACCTTGCCGGTCAGGCCGGACGACTTCACCGCTACGGCTGCAGCAAGAGCCGCGTCGTCGCCAAAGCCGAAGATGCCGTTGATGTCAGGGTTCGCCTGGAGCATGTTCTGCGCGACGGCGAGAGCCTCGGCGCGGGTGATGCCGGTCTGGATCGACACGATCTTGATGTCGGGGTGCTTGGCAATGGCTTCCTTGAAGCCGTTGACGCGGTTCACGACCGACTGGACCAGCGGATAATCGATGATCGCGACGTTGCCCTTGCCGCCGAGCTGCTCGGCCATCAATTCGCCAGCCTTGACGCCGCCGGCATAGTTGTCGGTGCCGATGTAGGACGAAACCTTGGCGCCTTCGACCGGAACGTCGACGGTGATGACCTTGATGCCGGCTGCCTCAGCGCGGGCGACGGCTGCGAGCGCGCCCTTGCTGTCGACTGGCGACATGATGATGACGTCAACGCCCTTGACGATGAAGTCTTCGATGTCGGCGAGCTGCTTGTTCAGGTCCTGATTGGCGATCGCGATCTCGACGGAGACGTTCTTCGCCTTGGCTTCAGCGGTGATCGCCTTTGCAAGCTCGTTATAGAATGGGTGCTGCTGCGTGAGAAGCGACGCGCCAATGCCTTCGGCCTGTGCGGAGAAAGCGGCGAGCGTGAAGGCGGCGGAAACGAGCAGCGACTTGGCGATGCGAGAAATAGTCAATTCTTCCTCCCGGAAACGTATCGAGGCCTGTGCTTGGGACCGTCGAATCTGGCCGCCTCCTGAGCCAACCGACGCCGCCTATTCATCATTAAACTTTGCGCGCGTCAACTTTAAAATCTGTGTGCGTCAATTTAATTGGTGAGAACGGAATGCCTCGGGCAACCATTGGGCCACGAAATTCCGGCCCCGAATTTCGTGGCTTTTGGTTCCTCCTAGTGGCTCAGGTGGTAGTCAATGGAGCCAGTTTTCAGGGCGTTCCCGGCGTGTCGAATGGACGTCGACACAGTCTCGAAAATGTCGCGCGAGCGACGTCGCTTCACGCTGTCGAGCCCTTGGCGTTAACCTTTTGTTAACCAAATCATCGTTAATAAATTCTCAACGATTTCTTAACGTAGATGACCAAATTGCTAACAGACGCCCGCTCCATCCGTATCAAGGGCCGCTCGTTCCTGGCGGTGATGCTATCGCCGGACCTGCCGCTCGATGACTGGCTGGTGCGGTTGGATGATCTGGCCGCGCGTTCGGCCGGCTTCTTCCTCGGTCGCCCCGTCGTGCTCGATATCAGCGAGCTCGATGTTGACCGCGCGCAATTGAAGGAGCTGATCGCAGCGCTCGGTGAGCGCAATGTCAGCATCATGGGCATCGAAGGCGGCCGTCCTTCGCTGATCGGACCGGGCATGCCGCCGGCGCTCAAGGGCGGGCGTCCGGTTTCCGATTTCGAAATGCCGCAGAACGAACCTGTGCTCGAAGCGCCACGCAAGCCTGACGCAATCGAGACGCGGCAAACTCCGCAGTCACTGGTTATCCGGGAGCCGGTTCGCTCCGGGCAGTCGGTGATTTTCGCGGAAGGCGATGTGACCATCATCGGGTCGGTCTCGTCGGGCGCGGAAGTGATCGCCGGCGGTTCGATCCATGTCTACGGCGCTTTGCGCGGACGGGCGATGGCGGGGTCGTTGGGCAATGCGTCTGCGCGCATCTTCTGCCGCAGGCTCGAGGCTGAACTGGTTGCCATCGATGGCATTTACAAAATGGCGGAAGACCTGGAGCCGGGGCTTCGCGGACAAGCAGTCCAGCTCTGGCTGGAAGACGACGCGATCAAGGCCGAGAAACTTAGCTGAGCCCAGGTTGGCCAGATATTAGGAGAGAAAGATGGGGAAAGTCATCGTCGTCACTTCAGGCAAGGGCGGAGTTGGAAAGACAACCTCCACCGCGGCACTTGGAGCGGCTCTTGCGCAGAGAAACGAGAAGGTCGTCGTGGTCGACTTCGACGTCGGGCTGCGTAACCTCGATCTGGTCATGGGCGCCGAGCGCCGGGTCGTCTATGACCTGATCAACGTCATCCAGGGTGACGCCAAGCTGTCGCAGGCGCTGATCCGCGACAAGCGCCTCGAGACGCTCTTCCTCCTTCCGGCCTCGCAGACCCGCGACAAGGACAATCTCACGGCTGAGGGCGTCGAGCGCGTCATGGCCGACCTGAAGCGCCATTTCGACTGGGTCATCTGCGATAGCCCTGCCGGCATCGAGCGCGGCGCGACGCTTGCCATGCGCCATGCCGATGTCGCCGTCGTTGTGACCAACCCTGAAGTCTCGTCGGTTCGCGACTCGGACCGCATTATCGGTCTGCTCGATTCCAAGACGCTGAAGGCCGAACGCGGCGAGCGCATGGAGAAGCATCTGCTTCTCACCCGCTATGATGCGAACCGCGCCGAGCGCGGCGACATGCTCAAGGTCGACGACGTGCTGGAGATCCTCTCCATCCCGCTGCTCGGCATCATTCCTGAAAGCATGGACGTTCTGCGCGCTTCCAACATCGGCGCCCCGGTCACGCTCGCAGACAGCAAGAGCGCGCCCGCCATGGCTTATTTCGACGCCGCTCGCCGCCTAGCCGGCGAAGAGGTGGCGATGACGGTGCCGGGCGAAAAGCGCGGTATCTTTGGCAAGATTTTTGGAAGGAAAGCCGCATGAGCATTTTTCGGCTTTTTGGAAAACAGAGAACCGCACCGGCGGCCAGAGAGCGGCTGCAGGTGCTCCTGGCTCACGAGCGGTCGTCGACCGGCTCCGATCTGATTACGGTTCTCCGCGAGGAAATCCTCGCCGTCATCGCCAAGCACGTGCAGGTCGACAACGACCGCGTGCATGTGAAGATGGACCGCGATGAGCATATGTCGATCCTCGAGATCGACGTCGAGATCCCGCTGAACGCAGCCCGCGCTGCCTGAATAGCAAAGTGGAGGCGGCACATAACGTGCCGCTTTCAAATGACGGTGTGGCGGACTTCAGTCCTGTGGACCGCCAGGCTGCCAGTTGTTTTTGGCCAGTTCCCACTCGCCATCGGCGCCGATCTCGACGCGTTTGTTGCCGCGGTAGAATATTGGCGTGCCCGACTTCTTGTCGATCGCGAAGCGGCTCGGCGAAAACTTCGCCTTTTCCTTGCCGTCCAGGGCAAGCGCCAGTGCTTCCTTGAATTTTCCGCTTTTGCATAGTGCCATGAACTGGGCTTCATTCATCGGAGCACTCCTTATCGACACATGCCGTTGTTTGACCGACCTACGCGGCCGCAATGGTTGAGAGCGTGACCTACTGCAGACACATGGCGTTCCGCAAGCCGAATGTCACCTCAGCGTCCGCCCGCGATCATGCGCCGGGCCGACGATGAACGGGGCGGATGGCTTCGTCCCATCACCGATTTGCCGATGTCATGTCCCTATGAAGGCATGCTAGGTCGCCCCGATCAACCGGCCATGAGCCCGGTGACGCCTCGCCTCCAGTAGCCGGCAGCCAGCGTCTGGTCGCGACCGTAGGACAGAGTGTCGCGCCAGTATTCGCGGATCTCCTTGGTGGCCTCGTTTTCCGAAGCAAACCAGCCGAAGCTCGAGACACCCTCGGGCCATTCCACCGCACGGATCGCGCGGACCAATTCGCCATGCTCGCCACCGGGGACGCCGTTGCGGTGAATCCATCGAAGCGCGATTCCCTCGGGATGTGTGATCGGCTGCTCGTCGGTCGCCCTCGCGACTTCCACGAAGGCGTGGCCACGGGCATCAGCCGGCAGCCGCTCCAGGATGCGACTCAGTGCCGGCAATCCCGTCTCGTCGCATCCCATGATGTACCAGTCCGCCGGCCTCACCGGGCGGCCGAGCGGTCCCATGATGCCGACCTCGTCGCCTTCTCTGGCGTGCATGGACCAGGCGCAGCCCACACCTTCGTGCGCGCCATCTCCATCGCCGTGGACGACGAAATCAACGTCGATATAGCCTGCCTTCGCATCCATCTCGCGGATGGTGTAGACGCGCGCGACCGGCTTGCGCTCTTCCGACGGCCAGAATGTCAGGCCGTTCGGTCCGGCGATCGGCCATACCGGCTCGGGAACATCGGCTGTCGGAAAATACATCCGGATGTGCATGCTGTTGGGATTGTCGAAGCGCTCGAGATTGCTGCCCGTCAGGCGCACGCGTCGCATGCCCGGCGTGACCTGCCAGGCGCGCTCGACGCGCATGAGCCGGAAGGACGAGAGTGTCGTGTCGCCGGCGAGATCACCCGACCAGACGAATTGCGGCTTCTCGCTCTTCGCATAGAGCTCGACGGCAACGCCGAGAAGCTCCTTGGCGCGGCGAAGGCCCTCTTCATCCGGCGACGAGGCTTCCATCGTCAGCTGCTCGGGCGTCATGTCGAAACGCGCGGAGGCGAAGGGGAATTCGAAGGTCACGCTGTCATCGGTCTGTACGACGGCGGCGTCGAAGCTCGCCAGCCGGTCGACGATCAGGTGCAAATATTCAGACAGCCTCAGCAGACGGATGTCGGTGCTGCAGCGCAATCGTGTGGGTTCGGTCATCGGGTATCACCTCGGGTAAACGACCGGGGAATGGCAAGCCATCCCCGATGGGACATCGGACACCCCGATCCCGCCCATGGAATGATCCCGAAGCTCGTTTTGCAGCCATTACCGTTGTACCTGCCCTGAAGTGCGCATGCACGGATCGGTATAGGCGACGTTTCGCGGGTTTTCTACACCCTGCCGGCTTTAGACGTGCGCAAATTTGCCGATCGGCAAGGCGGCGGTTGCATTGTGCTCATCGAGTATGAGGGTGATGTGACAGAGTGCAACCGCGCGTATTCTTGCGCGCGCCGCGCCATCCCTGCTAAAGCCGGCTGCGGGAGGCTGCATCCGAGAACGCGGGAAAACGATCCATGGCGACACTACGCCAAGTTGCTGAACGTGCGGGCTGCTCCACGGCGACGGCGAGCCGCGTTCTGAACCATAGCGGGCCGGTCAGCCCCGCGATGGTCGGCAAGGTGCGCAAGGCGGCCGGCGAACTCGGCTATCGCGCTCCCGGCGCCACTGCCAAGGGCGGACGACGCCCCGTCATCGGCGTGCTGGTACCCAGCCTCACAAACCCCGTCTTCGCCGCATCCCTGTCGGGTATCCAGAACCGCATGCTGAGCGCAGGTCACAGCGTGCTGATCGCCCAGTCCAATTACGATCCACTTCAGGAGGCGGATGCCGTTTCGGGTCTCATGAGCGAACGGCCGACAGGATTGATCCTGACCGTCTGCAACGGACTGACCAGCCAGGCACTGCTGGCGGACCTGCCGCCGACGGTGCTGTTGCACAATCTTCCGACGGAGCGCCATCCGGCTGCCGTGACCGTCGACAATTTCGCCGCTGGTCGTGATCTCACGCGCTATCTGCTGCAGATGGGGCATGAGCGGATATTGTTCGTCTCCGGCAGCTTCGCCGCTTCCGACCGCGCCGCGCGCCGCTACCAGGGCTATCTCGAAGCGTTGCGGGAAGTCGGCAAGCTGCCGCTTGCTGCCATGCAGATCTCCTTCGTTTCGGAATACGACCAGATCGACATCCTGACGGCTATCCGGGACGGTCACCCGACCGCGATTATCGGGTCCAATGACCTTCTGGCGCTGGGGGTGATCGCGGCCCTGCGCCGCGAGGGTCTGTCCGTGCCGCGCGACATGTCGGTGGCCGGCTTCGATGGCATCGTCATCGGCCGGCTGATCGATCCGCCGCTGACGACGATGAACATGCCGGATGCCAGCATGGGCACGACGGCGGCGTCGCTGCTGCTTGACATGGTCGAGAACGCCGCGCCCGACCGGCATCTCGAACTCGCCTATTCGCTGCACAAGGGCGGGACCGTTCGGGATCTAAACAAACCATCCAAATAGAAAGAGCCGTCGCACGGGGTGCGACGGCTCGATAGGACCATTCGGTCGCGCTTAGCTGCGTGGCAGCATGCCTTCGACGTCGGCGGCTGCGTCGTCGAGTGCTTCCTTCGGCGCCGACGACTGGTCGACGATGCGCGAGAGATTGTCGACGATCGTCTGGGTGACGCGAACACCGTTGGAGCCCGGGAAGGCGTACCACGGAACCATCAGCGGCATCTGCTTCAGGCCGGCCTGGAACAGCGGGTTCTTGGCGTAGAAGTCGCCGAGATAATCAGGCGACTTGGCGGCCAGTTCGTTGTTCGGAACGTAACCGGTGCCGGGTACGACGACGGAGGCGCCGTAAGGGCCGGCAGCGAACTTGGCGAACTTCCAGGCGGCTTCCTGCTTGGCGGCATCCTTGGTCAGGATGACGACGGCGTTGCCGCCGGTCGGCAGGTGACCCTTGGCGGGGTCGAGCAGCGGCAGCGGAGCGGTGCGCAGGTCGAACTTGTCGCCGACATTCTTGATGGTGTTGCGCAGAGCGCCGGTTGTCTGGAACTCGAAGCCGACCTTGCCGGCCGCGAACGCCTGCTCGCCGGCAGACTTCGTGAACACGGGCAGGCCGCCTTCCTTGACCATGCGCTCGATGACTTCGCCGGCCTTCTGGCCTTCCGGTCCGTTGAAGGTGACCTTGCTTTCGTCTTCGCTGAGCATGGAGCCGCCGGCACCGAACAGCAACGCGGAGAACATCCAGTCGTCGCCCTGCCAGCGGAAGTCGATACCGTCGACGCCGTTGCCGAGCGCCTTGATCTTGCCGCCGAGCGCGATGACTTCGTCCCAGGTCTTCGGCGGGTTCTCGGGGTCGCCACCGGCGGCCTTAACGAGATCGGCGTTGTAGTACATGATCGGGGTCGAGGTCGCGAAGGCGAGGCCGATCTGCTTGCCCTTGACCTGGGCGAGCTTCAGGATCGTGTCCGAGAAGCCCTGCTCGGCCATGTTGCCGTCTTTCTTGACGAGCGGGCCAAGGTCGACGGCGACATCGCGCTCGTCGATCATGCGCAGGCGGTTCAGGCCGATGAAAGTCAGGTCGGGCATTTCCGACGTGCCGACCTGGCGAAGGATCGTCTGGATGCCTTCTTCATAGGTCGCCGACGGGCTGGCGAACTGGATCTTGATGTCGGGGTTTTCTTCCATGAACTTCTTCGAGATCGTGTCCATCACGTCCTTGAAGAAGCCCGGCATCGGGTAGTGGACCGTCAGCGTCGTCTCGGCGAGAGCCGGCACGGTTGTCGCCATCGAGATGGCCGCTGCGGCGAGAAGCTGGGTGATACGTTTCATCGCTCGTTCTCCTGGGTTGAGGCGACCGGTCAGCCTTTGAGACCGGTCATGGTGATACCCTCGACGAAACGCTTCTGCGCGAGCAGGAATGCGGCGACGAGGGGAAGGGTGATGATCATGGTGGCGGCCATCAGCGCGCCGTAGTCGTCCCCGGCCTCGGCGGCGCGGAAGTACATCAGGCCGAGAGGAGGCGTGGCGTAGTCCCCCCGGGTGATGACGACGAGTGGCCAGTAGAGGTCGTTCCAATGGGCGACGACCGAAAAGATCGAGAATGCGGTGACGGCCGGCCAGGCATTCGGCACGATGACGCGCGCGACAATCCCGAGTTCCGACATGCCGTCCAGCCGCGCCGCATGGATCAGATCGTCGGGCATGGACCGGAAGAACTGAAGGAACATGAAGATCGCGAAGACCGAGATCGAGAACGGCGCCACCAATGCGGTGTAGCTGTTGAGCAGCGACAGGCTGTTGAAGCCGACATAGAGCGGCAGGGCGGTCGCATGGATCGGCACCAGCAGGCCGAGCATGACGAGAACCATCATCAGCCGCGCCGCGCGGAACTTCAGCTTCGCCATGGCGTAGGCGCAGGGAATGGCAATCAGCACCTGGAAGAAGAAGATCAGCCCGCAGACCAGTACACCGTTCCACAGAAGCGTTCCCATCGGCACGCGGGTCAGCGCCTTGGTGAAGTTGGCGACGTAGTAGAAGTTCGTCGGGATCAGCGACAGGGCGGAGGTGAAGATCTCGCTCTGCGCCTTGCCTGCCGTCGACAGCATGAAGACATAGGGCGCGAGGAACAGCAGCGCGCCGAAGGAAAGGAGTGCCAGGCGGCTGACGCGGCCGAGGGTCCACCGGTTGGCGGTCATCGTGTTTACGCTCATGAGTAGTGCACCCGGCGGTCGAGAACATTGTACTGGAGGAAGGTGAGCACCATCAGGATGGCGAGGAACACCACGGTCATCGCCGAGGCATAGCCGACTCGCAGATAAACGAAGCCTTCCTGGTAGATGCTGAAGAGCAGCACTTCGGATGCGTGGTTCGGCCCGCCCTGGGTCAAGGTCTGGACGGTTTCGAAGACCTTCACCGAGTTGATGATGCTGATCGTCGTGACGAACAGCGTCGTCGGTCCGAGCATCGGCCAGGTTACGAGACGGAACCGATCGAAAGCCGAGCGGGCACCATCGACTTCGGCAGCCGCATAGAGCTCACGCGGAATGGCGGTGAGGCCGGCCAGGAAGAGCACCATGTTGAAGCCGACGGACTGCCAGACACCGATGATCGACAGGCTGTAGAGCACGGTGCTAGATGCTGCCAGCCAGTTCGGGCCGGGGATGCCGACCAGCGCCAGCAGACTGTTGATCGGCCCGATGGTCGGGTGAAAGAGATATTGCCACACCGTCGCCATGGCGACGATCAGCGATGCCACCGGCAGGAAGTAGACCGTGCGGAAGAAGCTACGTGCAGTCGTCTCGCTTTCGATCAGCAGAGCGACGACGAGGCCGAGAACGATCGAAACAGGGGCGACGATCGCGGTATAGCAGGTCGTGTTCCACAGAGCCTTGCGGAAGGCGCGATCGTTGATCAGGTTCGCATAGTTCTCGAAACCGACGAAGCGGAACTTGCCCATGCCAAGCTCGAAGTCGGTGAAGCCGAGCAGGACGACAGCGACCACGGGCAGGAGCACGAAAACAAAGATCAGGATGATGGCGGGCAGCGCCAGAAGCCAGGCCGTGCGCGCTTCGTTGCGTTCGCGCGCTGCCGTGGTCTTGCGGGCCGCGGGTGCGTCCATGGCGATGCTAGCCATGAGCCTTCTCCAGCGTTGCGTCGATCGTAATCGGGCTCGCCTTAAGGCGGCTGCCATCCTCGGCAAAGACCATGGCCTTGTCCACCGACAGCGAGAGAGCAACTGGCATTCCAGCCGAGACGCCGCTCGCCTCCGCCGGCGAGAGCTTGGCGATCATGATTTCGCCGATCGCATCGAGCTTGCAGTAGAGGATGACCTCGGAGCCGAGGAACTCGATGCGCTCGACCTTGGCCGCAAGACCATCCTCACGACTATCCGCCAGGCGGACGAATTCGGGGCGGATCGCCAAGCTCACCGGCGTGCGGGCCGAAACCGGGGTGTGCAGGCCGAGCCTGACGCCACCGAAGGACACCATGCCGCTTTCGGCGAGCGCCGGCACGACATTGATGCGCGGCTGGCCGACGAAGCGGGCAACCTCGATATGCGCCGGATCATCATAAATGACCTGGGGACTTGCCAGCTGAAGCAGGTTGCCGCCGATCATCACAGCGACGCGGTCGGCCATCGACAGAGCCTCGGCCTGGTCGTGGGTGACGTAGACGGTCGGCACGCCGGCGCGCCGATGCAGCTCGACGATCTCGCCGCGGGCATGGACGCGCAGGTTCGCATCGAGGTTGGAGAGCGGCTCATCCATCAGGAACACACTCGGATGGCGCACCATGGCACGCGCCAGAGCCACGCGCTGGCGCTGGCCGCCCGACATCTGGCCGGGCTTTCGGTCGAGCAGATGGTCGATCTTCAGCGACTTCGCCATTTCGGCGACATCACGCGCGATCGCCGCGCTGATGGCGCGCTGGCCGGGAAGCATGGAGCCGACGAATGGCAGGCGCTGCGCGCCGGAGAGGCGGCGCATGGCGAGCGGAACGGCGATGTTCTGGCCGGCCGTCAGATGCGGATAGAGCGCGTAGGACTGGAAGACCATCGCGATATTGCGATCGGCAGCGGCGATCGCCGACATGTCCTCGCCACCGATGATGATCTGGCCCTGGTCGGCGTGGTCGAGGCCGGCGAGTATGCGCAGTAGCGTGCTCTTGCCACAACCCGACGGGCCTACCAGAGCGATGAACTCGCCCGGCTCGACGTCGAGGCTGACGCCCTTGAGGATGGCGTTGCCGGAGAAGGATTTGGTGATGCCGCGAAGGGAGAGCGCGCTCATTCCGCTCGCTCCCGCTGCTTCTTCGGCGCTGCCTGCGGGTAGACCTCTTCCACGACGTCGTCGAGGAAGTAGGCGGTCATCCCGGGTACGGCGACCAGTTCGGTGGTGACGTCGTCGCCAAGCTCGTGCACGGCTGCACCCACCAGGCGCTCGCCCGGCATCTCACGTTCCATCGTGTCGAGGATGAAGGCCGTTGGCGGCGCCCAGACGACGGAGGTCTGGCCGAATTTGCCCTTCCACGTCCAATGCAGGTGGCCGCTGCCGAAGAGCGCGACGTCGTGGGCGGCGATCAGGTCGTAGAGCTTGCGGCGCTGCGTCGGGCGCACGCTCCAGTAACCGGTATCGCCTTCATTGGCGTCGTCCACGAACAGCGGCTTGTGCGCGAAGATCGCCACACGGCGGTCGCCGCGTTCGGCGAGCGTCTTCTGCAGCCAATCGAACTGCGCCTGTTCTTCCGCGTCCTCGAAGCCCATCAGCAGGCTGTTGAGACCGATGATGCGCCACTCGCCGATGTCCTTGACCCAATAGTCGGGGCCGACGAGATTGCGCCAGCGCGCCAGACGCTCCGGATTGATCGGCTGAGCGGAGCCGGGGAGGTGGCCGACGTCGTGATTGCCGGGAACGATCAGCATGGGGATCGACACTTCGCGCATCAGATCCATGGAGAAGGTCAGATCTTCGTCCTTGTCGGCGCCGTCAACGCTGAGATCGCCAGTGTGGACGATCAGGTCGGCGCCGGCTTCTTCGATCCAGCGGACCAAGGGCGCCCAGTTGCCGTTGAAATGCGGCTTGTTGGGGCTCAGATGTGTATCGGTGATATGGATGATCTTCACGGCGCTTCTCCGGTTCCAAGCCGCCGGCCAAGCTCAGGCCAGCGGCGTCTTCCGGCGCCTCTTTAGAGCGATCATGTGTCGTGGGCGTAACACGGCTTTCCAACCGCGTTTCATTTTCGTCATCGAATTGTCACCGCGCATCCGGGCCGCTTGTTAGTGCCTGAGATCAGGGCCAAAGCCGCGCAAGGATCATCCATTCGATGCAGTGGATTACGAGAAGGCGGCAACCGTCATCTAACTGTAAAGGAAACATTCTAACTAGCTCCTGGGCATATTGCACAGCTGTGCAACGGGAGTTGAAAGATGAGCCAAGACGCGTTTCTGGAATTGCGGTCGGTTGCCTGCAGATATGGCAACACCCAGGTTCTGGAGGACATAGACCTCAATATCGAGCGCGGGGAATTCGTCGCCTTGCTGGGGTCTTCCGGCTGCGGAAAGACGACGCTGCTGCGCGTTCTGGCAGGCTTCGTGACGCCATCATCGGGATCTGTCTCCGTGCGCCATCGCGAGGTGACGCACCTGCCGCCCGACAAGCGCGGCATGGCGCTCGTCTTCCAGTCCTATGCGCTCTGGCCGCACATGACGGTAGCCCAGAACATCGGCTACGGCCTGAAGCTGAAGAAGGTCCAGCGCAGCGAAATCGACAAGCGGGTCTCCGCCATGCAGTCTCTTCTGGGGCTGGATGGGCTTGGAGCACGAAAGCCGGCGGCCCTGTCCGGCGGCCAGCGCCAGCGCGTCGCGCTCGGCCGTGCGCTTGCCGTCGATCCGGAGATACTGCTGCTCGACGAGCCGCTCTCCAATCTCGACGCCCGCATAAGGCTCAGCGTTCGCCACGAGCTGCGCGCGCTGCAGAAGCGCCTCGGCATCACCGCCGTCCATGTCACGCATGATCGCGAAGAAGCGATGGTGATGGCGGACAGGATCGTGATCCTCAATGCCGGCCGGATCGCCCAGCAGGGCACGCCTGAAGACGTCTACAACCGGCCGGCTTCCGCCTTCGTCGCGGCCTTCATGGGCGCCGAGAACGTGATCTCGCTGACTGGCGCGCCCGATGGCAACGACTTCGCTATCGCCGCAGGTCCAACGAATGCCGCAGGCCGCGTCGCCCTGATGGGGCGAGACCTCGCGCAAGGTACCGTCGAGGCGCGCTTCCGGCCGGAGGCGGCGCAAATCCTCTCTGCCGAGACCGCCGTTGTCGGGTCGGGCGTTACGTTCGATGGCGAGATCGCGGCCGTCAGCTATCCCGGCGGCCATTGGCGCCATGCCGTTCGCGTCGGCGACCGCGAGATCATGGCCGACGCGCCGCGTGCATTCGAGCCGGGCGAGCGCGTCCGCGTTTATGTGCCTGCCGACGCCCTGTTTCTTTTCAATTCGCCGAGCACCCAGCCGGCAAATGCCATTTCCCGGGTTTTGCTCGGGAAAGTCCACGCCTGACCTTTTGATGCCCGACTTTCAGAACCTCACATTTTCATAACAAGGAGAAGCCTGATGCAGAGATTGACGTATGCCGCTATCGCCATTGCTCTCGCGACGTTGCCGGTAAAGGCCGAAGAGCTGACGGTCGCCACCGCCGGCGACCAGAACATGGTCGATTACATCAACCAGTATCTCGGACCGTTGTTCGAGAAGGCCAATCCGGGCGACACGGTTCGCGCCGTCGGCACCGGCCCCGGTGATGCGGGCTCGCAGAAGATCCTGGAGCGTTTCGACGCGCAGGCAGCAGCCGAAGCCAAGGTCTGGGACGTCGACGTTGCCGTCGTGCACGAAAAGTTCGCCGGCCCGATGGTTCAGAAGGGTTACCTCGAGAAGTATCGCGGCAACATCGATACCGGCAAGCTCGTGACGCGCGGCAACGCCAAGAACGCGCTCGGCTCGGATGTCGATGGCTTCGTCATGCCGATGTTCAACAGCCAGACGGCGATCGCCTATAACCCGGCGCTGGTTCCGAACCCGCCGAAGAGCTACGCTGAACTCGCAGAATGGGCAAAGGCCCACCCGAAGCAGTTCGGCTATAACGGCATCAAGGGCGGCGCTTCCGGCGTGTCCTTCGTCATGGGCTGGGTCTACGCCTTCGGCGGCGGCGATGCCAACAACCTGATGACGGGTCCCTTCAAGCAGGAAGAAACCACCAAGTGGGACGGCGCTTTCAAGAGCCTCGCCGACTTCACCAAGAACGCCACGCTAACGCCTGGCAACGCCGGCACGCTCGACCTTCTCAGCCGCGGCGAAATCGCCATGGGCCCGGTCTGGGTCGACATGTTCTACAGCTGGCAGGCCAATGGCCAGCTGCCGCCGGAAATGAAGCTGGTGCTGCCGGCACCGGGTATGCCCGGCCAGCCGATGCATTATGTCGTTCCTGAAAAGTCTGGCCACAAGGCGCTTGCCGAGAAGTTCATCGCGCTCGCCACCAGCCCGGAAGTTCAGGCCGAAGGCATCGTCAAGCGCTTCAACTGGTATCCAGGTATCGACGCCAACTTCGTCAAGCCGAAGCTCGACGACGCGACCTGGAACAAGCTCTTCGTCGACATCACGCCTGACGATCTCGCCAACAACGGCAAGCCTTTCCCGATCGCGCCCTACAACACCGCGATCCTCGAAGCCTACGAAAAGTCCGTAAAGTAAGCCTGCGAACCGCCTTCTTTCCCGGGGGAAGGCGGTTCGATGGACCGGATGAGAGGTGGCACACGGTGTCGTCGTCCTTTCGGCGGCGCCGATCTTTGTCACCGCCTCCTCTCATCCGCCTCGCTCGCGTCTCAAGGTCGTAACATGTCGAAACGCCTACTCGGTCTCCTGCTTGTTCTGCCCGCGCTGGCGGTCATCGCAGCCCTGTTCATTCTTCCGCTGATCATGTCGGCGGTGGGCG
>Ga0308158_10002847_pt1 | contig 15825 bp, 19 predicted proteins | sample PhyBR2_FD_201038 | JGI IMG/M metagenome (GOLD analysis project Ga0308158, IMG submission 201038) | Phyllosphere microbial communities from UC Gill Tract Community Farm, Albany, California, United States - DLSLB.R2 | ecosystem: Host-associated > Plants > Phyllosphere > Unclassified | place: USA... | reverse complement strand
TTGCGTAAATAGGCATAATTTTTACGTAATGAAACAGGCGATGTTACTGTAACAGTCTCGTGTCCCGAAAAAGCAAATTGACGATTTTGCGTTGTTGCCAAACCATTGTATTTAAAACCTAGACCGTAACGAATTCCCCATTTGTTATTGGTTTTACTGAAAGGTGTACGCGCGGCAACTCCCCATTCGAAGTAGTTTGAACGCATATAACCGAATTCTGAATTTGCAAAAGCGCCATCGGTAGCTACGTTACCTACACCAAATGCTAAATAAGGTGTTACTTTGGTGCCGTACTTTACAATGGTATCCATTTGTACGCCCATTGCAAAATCGAAAGGTGATGTTTCTTTGCCCCAATCGTAATCATAATTTTCATCGGCTACATCAACTGCTTCCACTTCAACCACTTCCGTTTCATCAAAAATAACTTCAGAAACAGCTTGTACATAAACCGGTTGTTCGTTTGAAAATTTTGTAATGATTTGATACGCCTGATCTTTTGTGATTCGACCGTTATCAACTTGTTGGTTAACAACAGTTATTTTTTCGCTTAAGGTTAGATCCTCATTTGCTTGTGCTGTTTTTATAGCTGCATTTTTTTCGATAACGCTATCGATATTCTGTGCCTGAACAGACATACCAAAGGCAAACACTGCAAAACATAGTAATTTTTTCATTTTTTGTTCTTTTTAATTTTTATAGTGAGTAGCGTAATTTAGTAATTTGTTACAGTGAAAAGCAAAGGGTGTGCCGTTTTTAACATTTTATTATAAATTTATAATAATTCAAAAACAACACTTACATTAAGCACGTTTTGATCTGCAAATGAATTTTTAAATACTTTATTTAAATTATATTCTGCTTTTATACTAATGTCTTTATATCCAATATACGCGCCAACTCCATAAATAAATCTGTTAGAATTAAATTTTGCTTGGGTAGATTCTCTGTATTTATCTCCATTTTGTTCATACACAATATTTCGACTAATTCCATTAAAACCTATAAATCCACCAGCGCCAACAAAGAAAGACTGACGTGATTTTATGATTTTATTTCCGAACTCATCAACCTTATGCTTTGAAAAATCGTACTCCATATAATTTGCTAGCTTAAATTCGGTCATATACATGGTAGATTTTTTTACAGGAAAACCAATATCAACTAAAACGGTTTCGTGATTTATATTTTCAAACGATTTATTATCGTTAAATTTAAATGTTTGCCCGGTTACTTCAATTATTGATTTCCAGAAAAAAGGCGAAGTTTCTTTTCCTACTCGTGTTTTCGCCCCTAAACTTACACCAAATGAAGAAATGGCACTTTTGGTATTGTAAATATCTTGCTTTGTTTTACCGTTAACAACCATAATACTTTGTCCGATATTATAATCGACTACAAATAATGTTTTATTTTCAACCAACTGTTTCTGGTACGTACTCATATCGGTACTAAAGTTGATATTATCTTCGATTTTATTATTAATCAGTACCTTGATTTTATCTTCCTGAATTTTAGTTTCCTCTTCAATTTGTTTGGCATAAAACTCGGCTTTTTCGTTGCGTAACTTATCAGCTTCCACTTTAGTTAATTGATTGCTTTCTAATTTTTGGTCGATCTCGTTTAAATCCTGTTTCAGCTTTTCTTTATTGTTTTTAATAATTAGATCGATATCATACGAAATATCGTTTACCTTTTTTGTAAACTGATTTGCCGATTGAACCGGACGTTTGTCACTAAAAAATTCTTGTGCATTGACACTTAAAATGCTCAATAAAAATGCGGTAGTTAAAATTAGTTTTTTCATATTGTGTTATTTAGAATGTACTACAACTGTGTTTATTTCTTTGACTTTTTTCCAGAAATTTTGTCCGTTCGAAATCATATTGTCTGTTTGGCGTTCCATTTCGGCGCTTCGCAACAACTTATTCGGGTTTACGTAAATCTGGGTTTTGGTATTTTGAACCGATGCAATTTCAGTAGAAACCATTTTCTCTACCGGAAAAACATCTTCTTTAACATTGTTTTGCTGAACAACATACACTTCCCTATTTGCTTTTTCAGAAATTTTTTCAGGAATCTTTTTAATTGTTGTTGATTTCTTTCTACTATTTTCTGTTTTCTGCCGAACAACATCTGCTTTTACAATTTGATTATTGTTTTGTGGTTGCTGAACTTTATTTACCACACTATCTTTTGTTACGTACGAATCATGTGAAGCAGGATTGATCAATTCTTTATCTTGCTTTTGTAACAGCGTAAACAGCCCGAATAGTACAACAACCGACGCTGCCACTGCCCAATAAATTCTATTTGATTTTTTTTGTTTAGCCTGTGGTTCGCTTAAAAGATTTTCCATTCGCTGCCACGCATCTGCCGACGGTTTTATTTCACGGCGTTGGAAAAAATCTTTTATATCTTTTTCAAAATCCTCCATCATCTATCGTATTAATTCAATTTGTTGTTTCAGTAATTTTTTAGCGTAAGCCAGTTGTGATTTCGATGTTCCGACGGAAATATTCAGCATTTCGGCAATTTCCTGATGTTTGTATCCTTCAATCACACTCAATACAAAAATATATCGGCAGCCTTTCGGCAAATCGTCAATCAGTTTTTGGTAATCGTTCGATATTTCGTATGAATCTGAAACCACACTTAATACCGACTGACTGGCGTCTTCTATAAAATCGAGTTCTTTTTTTGACCGAAGAAACGACAGGCTTTCGCGAATCATAATCTTACGGATCCAACCTTCGAAACTACCGTCGTTCCGGTACTGATTAATGTTTTGAAACACTTTCATAAAGGCGCACAGCATTACATCTTCGGCATTGTGAAGATCTTTTATATACTGCCTGCAAGTACTTAACATGGTTGGCGAAAACTGATCGAACAGTTGTTTTTGTGCCGCGCGGTTGTTGTTTTGTACCTGATTTATTAATTCAGACTCGGTAAAACTTATTTTTAGATTCAATTGTTTTGACTCTTTACATATATAGACGCAAAAGAAACGGAAAAGGTTGTAAGAAGATTGTTTTTTTTAAACTATTTTTTATCACGAATATTAAATAGCTAAAAACCAAAACTTTAATTAAAATTTATTATTTTTAACAAAAAAGAAAAACATTATGACACATAAATACTTAATTCTAACAATTGTATTATTTTTTGGATTGAATGTAACGTCTCAAGTTTTATATTCAGAAAATTTTAATTCGCAAACTTCGGGTGCATTAAATACTGACATAACAGGGTCAACACCTGGAAAAGGTAATTGGTACATTTTATCACAAAACGGCACCCTTTCATCGTCATTAGACATAGAGATTACACCATTCACATTTAATAACAAATTTTTAAAAATTCAAAATATATTAAATTCCAAAGATCAAAGTGGCGCAAGCTTATCTCTAAGGAATTTAGAGGCATTATGGAATAATAGAAATAGTGGAAATGATATACTAAAATTTGAATTTGATTTTCAGGTAAACATGATTGATACTGCAAATTATCGTTTACGAATTGATCATTTAATTCTATATAAATATGGTGTACTTGCGCAATTTAGATATTTTTCAAGTACCACCTATAATTATAACGGCATGCTTGATGGTTTTTTTAGGGATAGTAAAGGCGGTTTCAATCATCTATATTTTGATAACAATAGTACTTATCGATATCAAAACTTTCCTAATAACACTTGGGTGAAATTCACATGGTATTTTAATTATACAACAGGCAAAGCACATTGCCACATACCTGCTTTAAATACTTACTATACAACAGACTTTGATTCACGCTTTTTTCTAACTTCTTTTGAAATTAATATCTCAAGAGGTATTATAAACCAAACAACAACTTATAGACAACCTTTTTTAATGTATGATAATTTTAATGTAGAAGCTGTAAACAACGTTCCTTTAAGTACGGATGAGTTTTTAAATTCAAAATTTGAAATTTTCCCTAACCCTACACCTGACATCATCACAATTAAGAACGATGATAATATTTTATTTAAAAATATTGATATAGTTGATTTAACAGGAAAAATTATAAAATCAATTAAAATTGAAGAACAAGATAAACAGTTAAACTTAAATTTCTTAGCAGCTGGCACTTACTTATTAAGTATCAAAACAGACCAAGGTACGGCAGTAAAGAAAATAGTAAAAAAATAAAAAACTATAAAATTGGATAGTCGCTGTTTTTTGAAGGAACTCTGAATTTAATAGCCCGGATTGCAGCGGTATCCTTTTGTGGAACCCTTCGACAAGCTCAGGGCAGGCTGGGTGAAACAAAAGATATAGCGGAAAGCCGGAAAAGCTTCAAATAATTATTATTAAAAATGAAAGATTAATTATAATGAGATTACTTCGTCAGTTCGCAAGCTCGTGTCCGGATCAAGTCCGGAATGACAAAATTAAAGTAAGTTATGATTTATTAGCCAATTGTCCGCAGGCAGCATCAATGTCTTTTCCGCGCGATCGGCGTACTTTTGCAACAATTCCGGCATTGTTTAATGCATTAATATATGCATCAATAACAACTGGATCTGCTTGTTGAAATTCGCCATCATCGATTGGGTTGTATTCTATGATGTTTACTTTACAAGGCACATATTTGCAGAATTTCACCAGGGCATCAATGGCTTTTTTATCGTCGTTAATGCCTTTCCAAACCACATATTCGTAGGTAATTTTACTTTTGGTTTTGCGGTACCAGTATTCTAACGCTTCGCGCAATTCGGGTAACGGAAAACTTTTGGTAAAAGGCATGATTTTGTTTCGGGTTTCTTCGATTGCCGAATGCAGTGAAACAGCAAGGTTGAATTTAACCTCATCGTCTGCCATTTTTTTGATCATTTTTGAAACGCCCGAAGTGGATACGGTAATACGTTTTGGCGACATTCCCAAACCTTCGTCTGAAGTGATTTTTTCGATCGCTTTCATTACATTCGGGTAGTTCATCAGTGGTTCGCCCATTCCCATGAATACAATGTTTGACAGTGGGCGGTTATGATACAGTCGGCTTTCCTGATCGATAGCTACTACCTGATCGTAAATTTCATCGGGTGCCAAATTACGCATACGCTTTAAACGCGCCGTTGCACAAAAATTACAATCTAAACTGCAACCAACCTGACTTGAAACGCAGGCTGTTGTACGTTTTTCGGTAGGAATTAAAACAGATTCTACAATTAAACCATCGTGTAAACGCACCGCATTTTTTATAGTACCGTCGTTGCTGTGCTGCATGGTATCTACCTGAATGTGGTTTATTACAAAGTGCTGTTCCAACAAAATGCGGGTTTCTTTTGATACGTTTGTCATATCATCAAAACTATGCGCGCCCTTGCTCCACAACCATTCATACACCTGATTGCCACGAAAAGCTTTATCGCCCTGCGCCACAAAAAAGTCACGTATTTGCTCTTTGGTTAAACTGCGTATGTCTTTTTTAACTGTATTCATGCTGCAAAGTTACAACAAAAAAATAGCTATTTTATATTTTGAATTTCGGTTGAAGTTGCTGTAGCCGATTTTGTGATTTTTGCTTTGGCAAGTAAATCAGCATCCTGATTGATATTTGCTGTTCCTAAAGATACAATTGCTGTCAAAACCATTGCGCAGCTTAAAAATCCAATCCCAACAATGGCATTTTTTAAAGTAGTGTTCATGTTTTTATTATTAAATAGTTTTTAAATATAGTATTTTTACCTAACAACGATAAAAAATAACGATTAATTGTTTGAAATTTAACATTTTAAGAGTTAATATTAATAGATTACAAACTGCAAAACGTTGAACTATTTATAAAATTGTTCGTTATCTTTGCCGCAAAATAGAAGTATATGCATTTTATTTCAGAAGAATTAGAGAATTATATAGAAAAGCATTCTGCAGCCGAACCCGAGCTTTTACAGCAGTTAAATAAGGAAACTTATCAGAAAATTTTGCAGCCACGCATGTTAAGCGGTCATTTTCAAGGGCGCGTGTTAAGTATGCTTTCTAAAATTATAAACCCAAAACATATTTTAGAGTTAGGAACATACACCGGTTACGCTACATTATGTTTGGCTGAAGGTTTGAAAAGCGATGGAACTATTGATACCATTGATATTAATGAAGAATTGGAAGATATTCAACAGAAATATTTCAATACCTCTGCATTTAAAGATCATATTATTCAGCATGTTGGTAATGCTTTGGATATAGTACCTACTTTGAACAAAAAATTCGATTTGGTTTTTATTGATGCTGATAAGGAAAACTATATAAATTACTGGAATTTAATTGTCCCTATGATGAATAAAGGCGGAATTATTCTATCTGACAACGTTTTATGGAGTGGAAAGGTTTTAGAAGAAGTTCAAAAAAATGATAAATCAACACCGATACTTTTAGAATACAATAAAATTGTAAACGAAGATCCACGGGTTGAAACCGTTTTACTACCAATACGGGACGGTTTAACCGTTAGTAGAGTTTTATAAAACAAAAACGCTTTCTATTCGAAAGCGTTTTGTTGTTGTTTGTCTGTAAGTTTATATTTATTATTGAGATATCTAAAGATATAATAGAATAAAAATCCTGAAGCAATACCGAAAATGTATCCGCATAAAATATCTAACGGATAATGCAATGCCAAATAAATGCGTGTATAGGCGAATATCAATGGGAAAAAGAAAATAAGCCAGGCATATTTGTAATATCTTTTCATAATTAAAAAGATGATCAATATAGAACCGCTGGAATTTGATGCATGCCCCGAAAAGAAACTCGGACTGTTGGCTTTTCGCAGCACACGTAAATAAGGTTCTATCAAAGGATCGTTTACAGGGCGTAATCTGTCAACGCTGTATTTTACAAGATTGGTCATTTGATCGGTAAAAACAAAGAAAAAGGTTAGTATCAATACTAAAAGTCCGAACTGTTTTAGCGAAATCTTTTTTAACAGTAAAAAAATAATGATTAAGAAAAACGGCCACCAGTTAATTTGGTGGGTAATGTACATAAAAATAGGATCCAAAAAATCGGTTCCTAAATTATTTAAGTAGATCAAAAGCTGTTGATCTTTTTCAATAAGGTTTTCAAACATTAGTTTTGGCGTTTAATTGGGCCAGTCATTGTTTCAATATCTTCTTTGGCTTTATCAATTTCCTGCTGCACATCGTTTAACGGATTGTACTGATCTACGTCTAAATTGACCGATTTTTTAATATCATCAATACCAATTCGCTTTTTAATATCCTCTACATTTACGGCTTCCTTAATATCTTTAATCACTCCGGTTTCATCGACACTTTTAGTGATTTCAGATTTTAATTCGTTTGATGCACTTTTAACCTGATTGATTACCCGTGCCAAACCGCGCGCCATTTCGGGAACTTTGTCTGATCCGAAAAGCATTAGAATAACGCCTATAATCAGTACCATTTCGCCTCCACCGATGCCTAAAATAAGCGGACTTATATATAGATTTAAATACATTTTGATTATTTTATTACAAAGTTACGTAAAACTATTATTTTAAAACCTTTACAATTTCTAAAAATTCTGTAGCTTTTTCTGTGTACATAATGTTAAGCTGCGTAATATCTACTGTTTGATACGATGTTACTATGATTGGATCTTGTGCCATAAAGTATCCGAATGCCATATAATACTGTTCCGGAATATTTAAGCGGTGTGTGTAAAATTCTAATGGAAATTTGTTTAAAAGATGTTGCACAAACAGATATTCCTCTTCTAACTCAACCGCTTTTTTAAGCATTTTTGTTCTACCCGATATTGCGTTTACAATGGCATCAACAGGAATAATTCCTCCACTCGAAGATGTTGCCCTGTGCAGTCTGCGTTGTGCCGGCGTTAGTTTTCGCGCTCCGCCTAAGCCTAAACTTTCGGTTGTTACACGACGATCGATCACTAATTCTTCCAATATATTTTCGGCATATTCCATTGGAACAAAAACCAGCGATTTGTTCATATCGGCGTACGATAATACTTTTTCGCGACCTATTAAATGTACTGCCGAAAAAACAAGTGTGTCGTTCGGGTTTGCGTCAATTGAAAAATAACCGCCTTTCTGTGTTAATGCAGATGTGTTTGTATTTACGTTTTTTATATAGATGCCCTCTAAATCTCGTGCCTTTGACACCACTTTACCTAACACCTTTTTTTGCTGTGCAAAGCCGTTTAAACTTCCCAACACCATAAAAAACAGCATTATTATACAAGTAATTATTTTTTTCATATTGCAAAACTATTCATTCTTTTATCAGCACAAAATGTATTATCACTTATTTAACGCTCGGTTTGTGTTTCTTGCTCTAAAAACTGAAACGATTTGTCTAACAAATACATACGCCATTTGGCTTCGTCGCCACTTTTAATGTATTCGTCAACAATATAATCATCATTCAAGTAATAATAAAATTTTTCGACCAGTTCATCGGGAATCTTCAAATAATCAGTCATAACGTTTCTTGGTAAACCCGCAACATAAGGGTTCATTTCGGTTGGACGGCGTTCTACAAATACTTCGCCATCGCTTTTCTTCTTCATTTTACCCAACAACCATAGAAACATCGCCTTAAAATCCATATTTGGGTTAGGATTTCTTTTGTAGATGTATTTATTAATTACAGCGGAATCAAACCCCAATGATTTCCCCGTGATTTTTTCCACTTTAATTTCCCGTAAAACTTCGGTCAATGGTTCAGGATATATACGAATTATATTGTTTTGAAGATCTTCTTTCTTTATAAAATATTTCAATTGATAAAACTCGTTTTCAATCAATGCCAATTCATCGTTTGGCTGCACATTTATTACAAAGTAACCGCCAGCATCGGTAGATACCACTTCTTTTGTTGCTACATTGATTACTTTTAAAGGAAAAATACCAACTTCGGTAATCATCAATCGCATTTTATGTTCGTTTCTTTCTTGCGCAAACGAAGCGGTTGATACAAGAAATACCAAAAAATAAAAATATTTCATAAGTGTTTATTTGGATTTCAACAAAAGTATCAGCAAAAACGTTAAAACATAATCAACGTTTTGGCAAACAAATGTTAAATTAATACGTTTGTATTTATTTGAATTTCATGAAGAATTTAATCATAGCAAGCACCTCAACTATTTACGGTTTAGGATATTTAGAATATTTACTGCCGGTTTTAAAAGATCATTTTAAAAACGCAAACACTATTTTGTTTATTCCGTATGCCAGACCAGGCGGAATTTCGCACAACGATTACACTGCCAAAGTTGCCGAAGCTTTTGCAAAAATCGATAAAAAAGTAGTGGGTTTGCACACGTTTGAAAATCCTATAGAAGCTATTGAAAAAGCCGAGGGAATTTTCACAGGTGGTGGCAATACCTTTTTATTGGTTAAGCAATTGTACTGGTACAAAGTAATGCTTCCGTTAAAAGAAGTATTGCAAAACGGAACACCTTATTTAGGTTGTTCGGCAGGTAGCAACATTACCGGTTTAACTATGGAAACTACCAACGATATGCCTATTGTGTATCCGCCAAGTTTTCAAACGTTGGGAATGCTTCCGTTCAACATTAATCCGCATTATTTAGATCCTGTAGCAGGATCAACACACATGGGCGAAACCCGCGAAACCCGTATTAACGAGTTTCACAGCTTTAATTCGCAACCCGTTTTAGGGCTTCGTGAAGGAAGTTGGCTGGAAGTTCGCGGATCGAAAATCACGTTGAAAGGATCTCTAACTGCGAGATTATTCCGTCAAAATCAGCCACCGATCGAGTTGGAAACCGAAACCGATTTATCAAACTTATCATAAAAGCGATCTTAAACAGATCGTTTTTTATTGACTGCAACTAGAGTTACACCAAGATATGTTTATGCTCGTCACTTCGAGTAAGTTTTCGATAGAAAACTGTATCGAGAAGTCTTTGAATTATAAGTTCTCGACAAGCTAACTGACGAAAATCTTAATTATATTTTGGTTTGGTATAAACTTCTTAATAATCATTTTTTTAAAGACCTCACAGGTTTTAAAAACCTGTGAGGTCTGAAAATCAATTTCTTTTCGTATCTTGAAAAGAAAAATCATGCTGGATAAGATAAAGAAAACCATTGAATTAATTCAGGCAATTGATATTGGTGCAGTACAAAAACTGAATGAGAAAGTTGATCTAAAAAAATTAATGGAATCTGTAGGTTCTTTAAACGACGATCAACTGAAAGGCATTGTTCATCTGCTGAACAATGCCAATAAAAAACACGAAGTTCCACCAATCGATGCCGATTTTTATGATATTGGCGATAAACTTTCTGCCGATGATCGAGCTTTACAGTTAAAAGTTAGAGCCTTTATGGAAAAAGAAATCGCCCCAATTGTAAACGAATATTGGCTTCATGATGAATTTCCTAAAGAAATTATTCCAAAATTAGCCGAACTAAATATTGCCGGATTAAGCTTCGATGGATACGGCTGTGCAGGAAAATCGTCTTTATTAGAAGGAATTATCGCTTGCGAACTAGCTCGGGTTGATGCTTCAATTGCAACATTTTTCGGTGTTCAAGGCGGTTTGTGCATGGGCAGTATTTACACCTGCGGATCCGAAGAACAAAAACAAAAATGGTTGCCACCTTTACAACAATTTCAAAAAATTGGTGCATTTGGATTAACCGAACCCGAAGTAGGATCGGGTGCTGCCGGCGGATTGACGACTACTTGCGAAAAAACCGAAAATGGTTGGGTGTTGAACGGACAAAAAAAATGGATTGGCAATGCTACGTTTGCTGATATTGTTGTTATTTGGGCTAGCGATGTTGCCGATAATCAGGTAAAAGGCTTTATTGTTGAAACAACTACGGAAGGATTTTCGGTTGAAAAAATTAAAGATAAAATGGCGTTGCGTATTGTTCAAAACGGATTAATTACGATGAAGAATTGTATTGTTCAAGAAGACAACCGATTGCCAAACGCCAATTCTTTTAAAGATACTGCTAAAGTTTTACAAGCTACACGCGCCGGCGTTGCCTGGATGGCGGTTGGATGTGCCCGCGGAGCTTACGAAAATGCGTTGGCGTATACCACACAACGCGAACAATTTGGCAAACCAATTGCAGCTTTTCAGTTAATTCAAAATCATTTGGTAGAGATGCTTTCTAATTTAACCGCCATGCAAACAATGGTTTTTCGTTTGTCTGAATTGCAGGATGAAGGCAAGTTGAAAGATGAACATGCATCGTTAGCCAAGGTTTTCTGTACCTTAAGAACTCGAGATATTGTTTCGCGCGCTCGTGAAGTTATGGGCGGAAACGGTATTTTGCTGGAATACAATGTGGCTCGTTTTCTTGCTGATGCCGAAGCGATTTATTCGTACGAAGGCACTAAAGAAATAAATTCATTAATTGTCGGACGAAGCATTACTGGATTTTCGGCTTTTGTTTAAATGAATTAACATTCATAGCAATCCAAAAACATATCTTTACAAAAAAGAAAAAATATGAAAGAAGAATTTATCACACTTAACGTTGTAAAAAACAACGGCAACCATAGATTTGAACTAACCGTAGATGGTTTTACCGCATTTATAGACTTTAAAGAGAAAGACAATGTTATTAAGTTGATTCATACCGAAAGTCCGCCTGAATTAGCTGGGCGTGGTGTGGCAACAGCACTTATAGAAAAAACATTAATTTATTTAGAAGAAAACAATTACAAATTAATTCCACTTTGTCCGCTTGTGTTTGCATACATTAAACGCCATGTAGAATGGAAACGTATTGTTGATGAAAGTTTTAACGGTTTTAAAGATTAACATTTATGAAAAAACTAATCATGATTACCGCACTTTTAATGTGTTTTGTTGGATCGGCTCAAAAAAAGAAACCGAGAAAAATTGTTCCGCCACCGCCTGTCAGAGAAGTTCCACCTCCACCAAAAATAGAAGAGCTTCCTTTTGAAGATGATGACAAAAAATGTTTTGTTTTTAAAGCTGAAGAACAGAAAGATTCTTTAACCTATGTAACCGAAACCCTTTTAGAATATGGTTGGAATAACGATTTGGCTCGAATGATTATCACCACTTACAATTATGATTCGGTTAAAAAAAATCAAGCAGATGAAAATGGCGAAATTTTAGCTTTAACGCAGAACTTACAGTTTATAAACGGAACTTATAAAATAGAGAAGGATGTTTTAACTTTTACACCTGAAAAGCCTGAAAAGTTTAAAACTCAATTGCTTAAAATTACCTATAAATCTAAAACTAAAAAAGTCGATTTTTTAACAGACGAAAACAATAACAAATTACAAACTGGTGAATGTTTAGAACCAATGGTTAAGATGAGTATGTAAAACAAAAGCTCTTGATTTCTCAAGAGCTTTTGTTATTATTTTACAATTTGTAATCGTTTTGTTACCGATTTTATCCCAAAATAAAATCCGGATAAAATGGTAAAAATAATGGTAAGCATGGCTACATATTCTGTAAAACGCATCAATACGTTTGGTTCTTTAGTATCGCCGTCTAACAAAAAACCTGCTGTTGTAATTGCCGAAGCAAGTGCTAAAATGTTTATAACTGATTTTTTCATAATTATATAATTCAAGTTTATTAAGCTAACGTACAAAACAGTTATTTATTATACGCTTACAACGTTTTCATATCAATTACAAAACGATACTTCACATCAGATTGTTGCATGCGCACATAAGCTTCGTTAATTTCGTGCATATTGATTACTTCAACTTCTGATACAATTCCGTGTTCGCCACAAAAATCTAGCATTTCCTGAGTTTCTTTAATTCCACCGATTAACGATCCGGCAATGTTTCTACGTTTGTTAATCAACACACCGCCATGAATCGGAAACGGTTCAATGGCTCCGACCATACACATGGTTTTATCAAGCTTTAACAACAACAAATACGGATTTACATCATGCGTAACCGGAATGGTGTTCAAAAGAAAATCGAAACTATATGCGTGCTGTTTCATTTGATCGGCATCTTTAGAAATTAAAACCTCATCGGCACCTAATTTCATGGCATCTTCGCCTTTACTTGCCGACGTGGTAATCATTAACACATGCGCACCCATTGCTTTAGCAAACTTAACACCCATGTGACCCAAACCACCTAAACCAACAACGCCTACTTTATCGCCTTTTTTCACGTTCCAATGACGCAATGGCGACCAGGTTGTGATACCGGCACACAATAAAGGTGCAACGTTTTCTAAAGGTAAATTGGTTGGTACGTTTAACACAAATTCTTCTTCAACCACAATGTTTTCTGAATAGCCGCCATAGGTGATGCCACCGTGTTTAGAGTTTTTAGAATTGTAGGTTCCTGTAAATCCGTTTTCGCAGTACTGCTCTAAACCTTCATCGCATGAATGGCAATGCTGGCACGATTCTACCATACAGCCAACGCCCACAATATCGCCTACTTTAAATTTTGATACTTCGCTACCAACAGCTTCTACTCTACCAACGATCTCATGCCCTGGAACTGACGGATAATTTGTTGGTCCCCAATCTGATTTTGCCGTATGCAGATCGCTGTGGCAAACGCCGCAATAATCTATTTTAATAAAAACGTCTTTTGCGTTTAAAGTTCTTCGTTCTATAGTATGTGCACCCAGCGGATCTACCGCATTAAAGGCTGCGTAAGCTTTTGTTGCCATTTTTTTATTGAATGTTTGATTTTATAAAGTTAGCGAAAGATTTATTTTGATGTTAAAATCTTTAATTAAATTTTTCTTTATACCACTTGGCTTTTTTTATTGAGCACGTTATAAAATCATTTTACTTAATTCCAACCTAATTCTTGTCTTAACTTTTTTGTTTGTTCGGGATCTGCCAACGGAATTTCTTTATCATCTGGGTTGTTTCGCCAACTTTCGGGAACATCTTCAATTTTGATCAAGTTAAATAATTGTTTGCCATTGTATCTGTACAGATGTGCATCAATATTTCTTAAATTAATAGAGGATGTATTTTTATTGAGATACGATGTTTTATAAAATGGCAGCAAACTTTGCCAAGCTTTCTCGAACGTATCTGAGTGTTGCATTGCATGGGTTTCTACAATTGCATAATGATTCTGAATTAATGCAAACGAATTACCTGTTGGTAGGTTTTTAAGTTTATTAGAAATTTCAAGAAGAGTATTTAGGTTTTTATCAAAATAAGTTCCATCAATTCTCTTAAGTTCTTGAATTTGATCATTGGTTAAACCTTTAATATTCTGTATACCTAAAATAGCTTTGTGAACCAATTGATCTTTTTCCTTTAAATTGTTTAATCTGTAAATATCAATCTGTTTGTCTAAATTTTCACTTAACCATTCGCTATGGTTTTTAATGTACATTTCTTTAAACCATACTGCTAAATCGCCTTGAATAATTGCTTCATAATAATTTTCGTAGCCAGATGCATAGCTTAAATTGTAACCATATTTACGAGTTAGTAGTGTTAAAACTTCTTTAAAATAATCAATATCCTTGAATTTGTAAATATCAGGCAACGCAGCGTGCAAAATTTCAGGATTGTTCTTTTCTTCCAATTTTTCTAATGCTTTGATATCAATCTTTAATTTTTGATAAGCGTTATCATCTTTAGGAAAATTATAAATAATCTGCGACACTAGTGAATCGCGATAAGTTTGGGCATGAATAATAGATAAACATAATAAACTGAAAAATAGAATTAGTGTTTTCATAGATTGATTTTAGTTGGTAATTTATAAAAATAAACTATTTTTTGAAACATTAATATATTGCTATTTAATTACAAATAGTCTTTATCTTTGTACTTTAAATTAAACGTTATGGGAAAAGAAACGAAAGAAGGTTTATACCAAGGCATCATTGAAAAAGATGAAAAAGGAAATTATTTCTGCGGACCTTATTTGTTAGATTATAAATTTACAGAAGCTAATTTTAAGCTGGGCGATAAAATAAGTATTAAAAAATTAATCGCAAATCCTAGTGATATTTCATTTGAACAATATCCTAAAAAATCTATTAAGTTTTCAATGGCTAACGGCGACAAACCTATGAAGGATTCCGATTTCTAAATAAAGTAGCATTATATAAAAAATCCATCGCGTTAAACGATGGATTTTTTGTTTGATCTTTAGGCTTAAAATTTTTCTTCTTTAATTAAATTTCCGTTTTCGAAATATCTCTTTTTTATTAGTTTTCCATTTTTATCAAAATCATCCCAAATTCCATCTGGTGTTTTATCAATTAAATTACCTATCGTTGAAATTTTTCCATTTTTATGATAACCATAAATTTTGCCTTTTAGATGTTCATCGATATAAATTCCATCAATCTCTAATTTACCATTATCTTTCCATTGTTTGAAAGATCCATGTAAAACATTGTCTACATAATACGATTCTAATTTAAGTTGACCATTTTCATGCCATTCGTTGCTTTTTCCATGATACTTTCCATTCTTAAAATTGGATCTAATTTGCATTTGACCATTTTCGTAAAAAACTGTATACACACTATCTTGCAAACCATTTATCCAATATGACACTTCTTTTAAATTACCATTTTCATACCAATGTTTTACTTCTCCATGTGGCTTTCTGTTAACACGATATGATTTTGAAGAAATATTTCCATTTTCAAAAAACCAAGTAACTAATCCAGTTCCATTTACATATTCTTGTATCCATTCGGGTTGCCCATTTTCATAATATCTTACCCAATCATCATTAAAAACTCCATTTGATAACTTTCCTTTTTGATAGACCTTCCCATTTTGATATTTCTCAATATAATCACCATCTTTTAAATAAACATATAATACAGT
>Ga0308158_10002846_pt1 | contig 15827 bp, 14 predicted proteins | sample PhyBR2_FD_201038 | JGI IMG/M metagenome (GOLD analysis project Ga0308158, IMG submission 201038) | Phyllosphere microbial communities from UC Gill Tract Community Farm, Albany, California, United States - DLSLB.R2 | ecosystem: Host-associated > Plants > Phyllosphere > Unclassified | place: USA... | reverse complement strand
TCGAGGAGTGGTACGGCGCAGGGAACCGCTGGACGGAGCGGGACGGGAAACTCGTGCCCAGCTTCGAGACCGACGAATTCCTCGAAGCCGACCGGTTCATCAAGAAAATGGTGGACGAAAAGCTCATCAACCCTGACTTCGCCACCTTTGACAGCACCAAATGGAACGAGCCGTTCTTCAACGGCAAGGGCGGCATCATCGTTGACGTCGATTCCCGGGTGAGCGTGCTGATCAACCTCTTCAAGCAGGCAGACCCCAACAACTTCCAGAACAAGGTGGGCTTCGTGGGCAACCTCGAAGGGCCCGACGGCAAGCTGCACGCCCATCCCACCGACGGCTACTCCGGTTTCCTTGCCGTGCCCAAGGCCAGCGTCAAGACCGAGGCCGAACTGGACAAGGTCCTGCAGTTCCTGAACACCATGAACGGCAAGGACGTGGCCGTCCTGCTGAACAACGGCATCGAGGGCGTGAACTTCAAGGTGGAGGACGGGAAGGCGGCAACGATCAAGCCGGAAACCCCGGAGGGCAAGGCCGTCACCACTGACATCAAGAGCTATGCCCAGCTGGGCATGAACGTTGCGGGAAACACCTTCTACCCGGTCAAGCAGCCTACCGACTACGAACAGCAGGTCTTCGACAAGCGCACCGATGTCATGGCTGAGGACCTCAAGAGCGCCGTCTACAACCCGGCCGCGCCTTACGTTTCCGCAACCTACGTGGCCAAGGGCGCCCAGTTGGACAACATCGTGGCCGACGCGCGGATCAAGTACCTTGCCGGACAGATCGATGAGCAGGGCCTCAAGGACGCCATCAAGCTGTGGGACACCAGCGGCGGCAACAAGGTCAAGGAAGAGATCAACAAGCTCTGGCAGGACAACAAGTAAATGGCAGCCCCTGTCATTGATACCCTCGCCGGGGAGCGGGCGGGCAAGACCGCGCCCGCTCCCCGGAAAGGGGGCAGGTTCTCCGTCCATTTCGCGCACTACAAGTGGCTGTACCTGCTGCTGCTGCCCGGCGTGGTGTACTTCGCGGTGTTCCGCTACGCCCCCATGTACGGGGTATCCATCGCCTTCAAGGACTACGTCCCCTTCCTGGGCGTTAACGGCAGCCCCTGGGTGGGGTTCCGGAACTTCGAGGACTTTTTCGCCAACCCGGACTTTCCCCGGCTGCTGGGCAACACCCTGATCCTGGCCTTCCTGAACTTGGGGGTGGCCTTCCCGCTGACCATCATCCTGGCGCTGCTGCTGAACGAGGTCCGGCTGTCCATCCTCAAGCGCACGGTCCAGACCCTGGTGTACATCCCGCACTTCCTGTCGTGGACCATCGTGGCCTCGCTGAGCTTCCTGCTGTTCGCCCTGGACATCGGGCCGCTGTTCCAGTTCATGAACAACGCCATGGGCACCAACATCGACTTCCTGAGCGACCCGGCCTGGTTCCGGCCCCTGATCGTGCTTCAGGAAATCTGGAAGAACACCGGCTGGGGCACCATTATCTTCCTGGCCGCCCTCGCCACCGTGGACCAGGACCAGTACGAGGCAGCCATCATTGACGGCGCCGGCCGCTTCCGCCGGGTCTGGCACATCACCCTGCCCGCGATCCGCTCCACCATCATCGTGATGCTGATCCTGGCCATCGGGCAGATGCTCAACACCGGCTTCGAACAGATCTACCTGATGACCAACGCCCTCAACCGCGAAGTGGCGGACGTCTTTGACACCTACGTCTACTTCGTGGGCATCACCCAGGGCGCCTACAGCTACTCCACCGCGGTGGGCCTGTTCAAATCCCTGGTGGGCATCGTGCTGATCTTCGGCACCAACTGGCTGGCCAAGCGATTCAACCAGAGCGGACTGTTCTAATGAAGATCCACAACACCCGCGGCGGCCGGATCTTTGACGCCGCCAACTACGTTTTCCTGTCCCTGATCGGCATCATCACCCTGCTGCCGTTCGTCTATGTCTTCGCCGGCTCCTTCGCCACCGAAGCGGAGATCACCCGCCGGGCGTTCTTCGTCTGGCCCGAGCAGTTCACCCTGGGTTCCTACGAGTACATCTTCGCCACCCCGGCGTTTGTCCGCGCCCTGGTGACCACCATCCTGGTGACGGCAGTGGGCACCCTGGTCCAGCTGGCCTTCACCGTGACCATGGCGTACCCCTTGGCCAAGAAAACACTGCGCGGCAGGAACGTGATCCTGTCCCTGGTGGTCTTCGCCATGGTCTTCTCCGGCGGCATGATCCCCACGTTCCTGCTGGTCAAGGACTTGGGCCTGCTCAACTCCTACTGGGCCCTGATCCTGCCGGCGGCGATCAACCCGTTCAGCCTGATCATCATCAAGAACTTCTTCCAGGAACTCCCGGCTGAGCTTGAGGAGTCGGCCAAGATGGACGGCGCCACCGAAATCGGGATCCTCTGGCGGATCCTGCTGCCGCTGTCCAAGCCGGTCCTGGCAACCTTCGCCCTGTTCTATGCGGTGGGCATCTGGAATGACTTCATGTCGCCCCTGCTGTACCTGAGCGACAACTCCAAGTGGACCCTGCAGATGTACCTGCGCCAGGTCACAGCCGCGTCAGACCTGCTGGGCACCGGCAACGTGGATCCCAACTACATCCCGCCGGAACAGGGCATTAAGTTCGCCGTGATCGTGGTGGCCACCCTGCCCATCCTCATTTTCTATCCGTTCCTGCAGAAGCACTTCGCCAAGGGCATGCTCATCGGCTCCGTCAAGGGCTGAGCCCAGGCAGAAGAAAGGACACCATGAAGATCCTGCTGGCCGGCGACTCCACCGTGGCCAACTGTCCCACGCACGAGTTCCCCATGAGTGGCTGGGGTGCCCGGCTGGCCCCGCTTACCTATGCATGGGGCGCGGTGTATAACTTCGCCAAGGGTGGGGCGAGCACCGAATCCTTCCGCGCCGAGGGGCTGTGGACGGACCTGCTCGCCGAGGCAGGCGCCGGCGACCTGGTGCTCATCCAGTTCGGCCACAACGACCAGAAGAAGCAGCATCTGGCGGCCCGCACCGGGTACGCGGCAAACTTGCGCACCATGGTGGCCGAGGTGCGTGCCCTGGGCGCCGCTCCGGTGCTCTGCACACCGGTGGAGCGCCGGCACTTCCTGGACGCGCCGTCGTCGGACGCTGCCCTTGAGGAAAGCCTGGAGGACTATCCGGAGGTGGTCCGCGAGCTCGGCCTGGAGCTGGGCGTCCCCGTCATGGACCTGAACGCCTGGACCCGGGACCTGTATCGGCGGCTGGGACGCGACGGGTCGCGCGGGTTGTTTTGCCATTTCGGGCCCGGTGAGCACGCGCACTGGCCGGACGGCCTGGCTGACGATACCCACTTTTCGCAGCAGGGAGCAGCGCTGGTGGCGGGGGAGGTGGCCGGGCAGCTTGGCGGGCTGGGGTACGGGGTGGCCGGCACAGGCGAGCCGGCCAATGCCAGGGAGTTAAGCCCGACGGCGGGACGCAGCTAGGTGGGCACGGCAGGCCTGGAGACGGGGGTCCTTTACCGCAATCCGCTGGCCGGGCCGGACGACGTTGCGGAGTGGGTGGCGGAGGGGCCGCTAAGCCTTGGCAGCCACGACGGTGCGCTGGAACTGTCGGGGAGCCTGGACGACCAGGAGTTCGGCGACCATGCGCACTGGACGTTCTGGTGCCCGGAGGAATTTCCGGACGGTATCCGCATCAGCTGGGAGTTCCTGCCGCTCGCGGAACCCGGCCTGGCCATGCTGTTCTTTGCCGCTGCCGGCCACCGGGGGCTGGACCTGTTCAGCCAGGCCCTCGCGCCCAGGACCGGCTACTACCCGCAGTACCACTCGGGCGACATCGACGCCCTGCACGTTTCCTATTTCCGGCACAAGTACCAGTCCGAGCGGGCTTTCCGGACCTGCAACCTGCGCAAGAGCGCAGGGTTCGAACTGGTGGCCCAAGGTGCGGACCCGCTGCCGCCCGCGGAAGATGCCGTGGACTTCTATCGGCTGGAGGTACTCAAGGACGGCCCGCTGGCGGCCTTTTCCATCAACGGGCTGCCGCTCTTTGAGTGGCGTGATTCGTCGGACACAGTGCTTGGCGGGGGCCGGATCGGCTTTCGGCAGATGGCGCCGCTCCGGGCTGCCTACCGAAACCTGGTGGTGGAGAAGCTCTAAGCGGTGCGCATATGCACAGCAAAGCGGGCGGCCCTTTTCGGGGCCGCCCGCTTTGCTGGCGTTGCAGGTTATTGACGCGCCGGGAACTAGAGGCCCAGGATGCGGTTGAGCAGGTTGGCCAGGCCGTTCAGGCCGGTCCCGCCGTCCAGGAGCCCGGTGACGGCGCAAAGGAGGTTGCCCACCAGGTTGCCCGCTCCGGTCTGGGATGTGATGTCCAGGACCACCTGGTTGAGGTCCACGTTGAGTCCCAGGAGATCCAGGTGCAGCGGGCCGAGGACCAGGTTAAGGACGTCGCAGCTGCCGCCGGTGGCCAAGGCGGCCGCGGTGGAGGGTGCGGCCGCAGCGGTGGTGGTTACCGTCTGGGTGACCGGGGTGGCCACGCCGTTGAGGTCCGTGAAGGTACCCAGCACCAGGCCGGTGACGTTCAGCTGGCCGTTCTGGGCGCTGAAGCTGGACGGCGTGAACGAGCCAACGAAGGTGCCAACGCCGTCAATGGTCTGGTTGATGGTTCCCGTTACGTTGGCAACCTGTGATGACTGGGAAGCGGCAGAAGGAGCCGCTGGTGCCGCTGCCGTGGCCGGACCCGCCATGCCAAAGAGCATGGCGCCGGAGAGGGCAATGGCGGTGACTGAAGCTGAGACCCTTGTTCGCATTTTCGGTAAATCCTTTCAGCGCCGGGTTGCGGCGCAATGAACCCCCCGAGGCTCCGCCCCCATGGAGAACCCCGGCGGAACTGGCTATTTCAAATGCACTTGTTTCAGATGCAGCCCTCGCGGGCCGCGACACGCAGCTCCGGATGGTGATCCAGGCCACGGGCACGTCGACCAACCTATTAGTAAGCATGCTGATTAGTCAAGCCGGCAGCAGGCTGCCGGGCGTGGGTCGGTCTTCCTGACTCCCCGCGCTAAGGCAAGATAGTGGAGTCAGGAACTGCCCACTGGAGGGAGGCGGGAGATGGAACCCGTAATGGTCGACGGCGGCAAGGGCACCGTGGAATTGCGCGCCGACGGCATCATCCACCTCATCTGGGAGCCCAGCGTCCGCATAGAAGTTGAGGATGCGCAGGCAGCCATGGCTGCGGTGAACCGCATAGCCGGCGACGCCACCTATCCCATGCTGGTGGACATGGCCACCACCGAGAATGTCAGCATCCAGGCGCGCTCGGTCTTCTCCATCCCCTGCGCGGCCAACCGCATCGCCCTGCTGGGGGCAAGCCCCGTGGACCGAATCATCGCCAACTTCTTCCTGGGAGTCCACGTCCCGCCGTGCCCCACGCGCTTCTTCACTTCCCGGAGCGACTCCATGAAGTGGCTGCAGCAGTCCGGCAAATAGCCCTTCCGGGCCTCTGCCGCCGCTGCGTCAGCCAGCGCTGGTTTTTCCGTCCGCGGCTGTGTCGGTGCTTTGCCGGACCACCAGCTCGGGAGTGAACACCACGGACCGGTGGACGGGATTCTGCGATTCCACTTCCTCGGACAGCAACTCGATGGCTGTCCGGCCCAGGAGTTCCGTCGGCTGGCGGATAGAGGAAAGCGGCACCACCGCCGAAGCGGCAAAGTCAATGTCGTCGTAGCCGATCAAGGCAACGTCCTCCGGGATGCGGAAGGTGTGGGTCATGGTGAGCGATTGCATGACGCCCAGGGCCAGGAGGTCGTTGGCGCAGAAAATTCCCTCCGGCAACTTGGCCCTGCCCCGTTCCACCAGCACGTCGCCCACGCTGCGGCCGGCCAGGACGGTCTGACCTTCGGCTTCCAGCACCTCGAGGGTGGCGTCCGGCTCCTCCTTCACGGCCCGCTGGGCCCCCTGGAGGCGGTCCGCCACCTGGCGGATGGAGGTGGGGCCACCCACGAAGGCGAGCCGGCGGCGGCCCGTGTCCAGGAGGTGTCGGGCGGCAAGGTACCCGCCGGCGTCGTCGTCCACTGCAACCGAACTGAACTTGGATTCGTCAGCCAGGCGGTCCACCAGTACCGTGGGCACTCCGCGCTCACGGAGGAGGTCCAGCCTCTCCGCGATATCGCCCACGGGGGAAATCAGCAGGCCCTGCACGCGCTGCTCCTGGAAGAGGTCGATGTAGTTCGCCTCCCGGCCGGCGTTGTGGCCGCTGTCGCCGAGCAGGACTGCGCTTCCCTGGAGTGCTGCGGCGTCCTCGGCCGCCCGAACCACGGAGGTGAAGAAGGGGTTGCCCACGTCCAGGACAATCAGTCCGATGGTGCGGCTGTGGCCCACGCGGAGCTGGCGGGCGGCATCGTTCCGGATAAAGCCGAGCTCGTCAATGGATCGGAGCACCCGCTCCCGGGTCCGCTCTGACACCCGGTCCGGATAGTTCAGGACGTTGGAAACCGTGCCCACGGCCACGCCCGCGTGGGTGGCAACGTCCTTGATGCTGGCTGTGCGGTTCATCGATTCTCCGTGCTGATATGCCCGCGGCAGTCGGTTCCGCGCGGGAAATCAAAAGTTCTTGCCATTGCTTGACACCTGCTCAAATCCAAGAGTACTTTGAATCGTACCAATGAAACGATTCAAAAAATCGCGAAGTTTGAAGAGGGGTTCCAATGAGGGTGTGCTTCCGTTCCTCGGTCCAGCCGGCGCTGATTGATGAATACCGTCGGCGCCACGCAGAGGTGTGGCCGGAGATGCTGCACGCCCTCGAGGAGGCGGGCTGGCACAACTATTCCCTCTTCCTGGGAGAAGACGGGCTCCTGGTGGGCTACGTGGAGTGCGACGATTTTGACGCCGTCCGTGCCCGCATGGCCCTGACGGAGGTCAACGCCCGCTGGCAGGCGGAAATGGCAACTCTTTTTGAAGATTCCGGCCAGGCGCCCGATGAGGGGTTCCAGGTCCTTGAGGAAGTCTTCAACCTCGACAGCCAGTTGGCGGCCCTCCCCTCCGTGGGCTGATCGGGGCAAAAACCAGCACGGCTCCAGTAGCGGGGCACCAACCACAATGCATCAGAATGACGCTCAAACACCGGAAAGAACCATCATGAATGACGTAGCAACGGCGCTGGGCAGGCTCGGGGAGCTTGCCATTGAGGTCCCTTCGTGGGCCTATGGGAATTCAGGCACGCGGTTCAAGGTGTTCGGCACACCCGGTACGCCGCGGACCGTGCAGGAAAAGCTGGCGGACGCCGCCAAAGTCCATGAGTTGACCGGCTTGGCCCCCACCGTGGCCCTGCACATTCCATGGGACAAGGTGGACGACTACGCCGCGTTGAAGGACTACGCCGCGGGACTGGGTGTTGGCCTGGGCACGATCAACTCGAACACCTTCCAGGATGATGAGTACAAGTTCGGCTCATTGACTTCCTCAAATGAGGCGGTCCGCCGCCGGGCGGTCGACCACCACCTCGACTGCATCCAGATCATGCACGCCACCGGATCCCGCGACCTGAAGATCTGGCTGGCGGACGGTACCAACTACCCGGGCCAGGATGACCTGCGTGGCCGGCAGGACCGGCTGGCCGAGTCCCTGCAGGAAATCTACGCGGCCCTGGGCGACGAGCAGCGGCTGGTGCTGGAGTACAAGTTCTTCGAGCCGGCTTTTTACCACACGGATGTTCCGGACTGGGGCACCTCCTATGCCCAGACGCTGGCCCTGGGGGAGAAGGCTTTTGTCTGCCTCGACACCGGCCACCACGCCCCGGGCACGAACATCGAGTTCATCGTGATGCAGCTGCTGCGCCTGGGCAAGCTGGGGTCCTTCGATTTCAACTCGCGCTTCTATGCTGACGACGACTTGATCGTGGGTGCCGCGGACCCGTTCCAGCTCTTCCGCATCATGCATGAGGTGATCCGTGGTGGTGGGTTCGGCAAGGATTCGGGCGTGGCCCTGATGCTGGACCAGTGCCACAACCTGGAGGAAAAGATCCCGGGCCAGATCCGCTCGGTGCTCAATGTCCAGGAAATGACGCTGCGCGCGCTGCTGGTGGACAGGGCCGCTTTGGATGAGGCGCAGCGTGCCGGGGATGTCCTGGCCGCCAACGGCATCTTCAACGACGCCTTCTACACCGACGTCCGGCCCATCCTGGCCCAGTGGCGCGAATCCCGCGGCCTGCCCGCGGATCCGATGGCCGCCTTCAAGGCCAGCGGTTACCAGAAGAAGATCAACGAGGACCGCGTGGGCGGCCAGCAAGCCGGATGGGGTGCCTGAGGAAAGTTATGAGCAACAAGACTGTTGAAGACCTGATTGCCCGTTCCAACCGCCTGGGCGCGGACAAGCGGAACACCAACTTCGCCGGCGGCAACACCTCCGCCAAGGGCACCGAAACGGATCCGGTCACCGGTGAGGACGTCGAACTCCTGTGGGTTAAGGGTTCCGGCGGTGACCTGGGCACGCTGAAGGAGCAGAACCTTGCCGTGCTGCGCCTGGACCGGTTGAACGCGCTCAAGAACGTCTACCCCGGCGTCGAGCGCGAGGACGAGATGGTGGCCGCGTTCGATTACTGCCTTCATGGCAAGGGCGGCGCGGCCCCCTCGATCGACACGGCGATGCACGGGCTGGTGGATGCCGCGCACGTGGACCACCTGCACCCGGATTCCGGCATCGCGATCGCGACGGCGGCCGAGGGCGAGACGCTGACCGCCAAGATCTTCGGCAACAAGGTGGTCTGGGTGCCCTGGCGCCGTCCCGGGTTCCAGCTGGGCCTGGACATCGCCGCGATCAAGGACGCCAACCCGCAGGCCGTCGGCACCATCCTGGGCGGGCACGGCATCACCGCGTGGGGCGCCACCAGCGAAGAAGCGGAAACCAACTCCCTGTGGATCATCGAGCAGGCCGAAAAGTACATCCGCGACAACGGCAAGGCCCAGCCCTTCGGGCCCAAGCTCCCCGGATACGGTGCACTGCCGGAGGCTGAGCGGCGGGCCAAGGCCGCCGCCCTGGCACCGGTGATCCGCGGCCTGGCCTCCACCGACAAACCGCAACTGGGGCACTTCAGCGATGACGCCGTCGTCCTGGACTTCCTCGAAGCCGCCGAACACCCGCGCCTGGGTGCCCTGGGCACCTCCTGCCCGGACCACTTCCTGCGCACCAAGGTCAAGCCGCTGATTCTGGACCTGCCAGCCGACGCCAGCGTGGAGGACTCGGTTGCCCGGCTGCACGAACTGCACGCGGACTACCGCGAGGACTACCAGGCCTACTACGACCGGCACGCCGATCCCGATTCCCCGGCGCTGCGTGGGGCGGATCCTGCCATCGTGCTGGTCCCGGGCGTGGGCATGTTCTCCTACGGCAAGGACAAGCAGACCGCCCGGGTTGCCGGCGAGTTCTATATCAACGCGATCAACGTCATGCGCGGCGCGGAGGCAATCTCCACCTACGCCCCGATCGAGGAATCCGAGAAGTTCCGGATCGAGTACTGGGCGCTGGAGGAAGCCAAGCTGGCCCGGATGCCCAAGCCCAAGTCCCATGCCACCCGCATCGCGCTGGTGACGGGTGCGGCGTCCGGCATCGGCAAGGCCATCGCCACGCGTTTGGCGTCCGACGGCGCGTGCGTCGTCATTGCCGACCTGAACCTTGGGAACGCACAAAAGGTCGCCGAGGAACTGGGCGGTGCCGACGTCGCCATCGGCGTCCAGGCCGATGTCACGGACGAGGCCCAGGTTGCTGCCGCGATCGACGCCGCTGTCCTGGCCTTCGGCGGCGTCGACCTGGTGGTCAACAACGCCGGCCTGTCGATTTCCAAGCCGCTGCTGGAAACCACCGAAAAGGACTGGGACCTGCAGCACAATGTGATGGCCAAGGGCTCGTTCCTGGTGGCCAAGGCCGCTGCGAAGGTGATGATCGCCCAGGGCATGGGCGGGGACATCATCTACATCTCCTCCAAGAACTCGGTATTCGCCGGCCCCAACAACATTGCGTACTCCGCCACCAAGGCAGACCAAGCCCACCAGGTCCGCCTGCTTGCCGCCGAACTGGGCGAGCACGGCATTCGCGTCAACGGCATCAACCCCGACGGCGTGGTGCGTGGTTCAGGAATCTTCGCCGGCGGCTGGGGCGCCAAGCGCGCCGCGGTCTACGGCGTGGAGGAGGAGAAGCTGGGCGAGTACTACGCCCAGCGGACCCTGCTCAAGCGCGAAGTCCTGCCCGAGCACGTGGCCAACGCCGCCGCCGTCCTCACCAGCAACGAACTGTCCCACACCACCGGCCTGCACATCCCCGTGGACGCCGGGGTGGCCGCAGCCTTCCTGCGGTGAGTGCCTTCGCTTCCCCGCCACAGCGCGGTGCCGGCGGCGGTGTGCGCACCCCGGGTGTGTTCGCCGCCGTCGACATCGGCGCCTCCTCCGGGCGTGTGATGCTGGGACGGGTTTCCGGTGAAGGGGTGGAGCTGGAAACCGTCCACCGCTTCCCCAACGGCGTGGTGGAGCGCGACGGCGGCCTCCGCTGGGACTTCGACGCCCTGTACGCGGAGGTGCTTGAGGGCCTGCGCGCTGCCGCTACGGTGGCGGCAGTGCAGGGCGAAAGGATTGCCAGCATAGGCATCGACACCTGGGCCGTGGACTACGGCCTGGTGGACGACGCCGGGAAACTGGTGGCGCAGCCGTTCAGCTACCGCGACGACCGCAGCCGCACCGCCGTCGCGCACGTCCACGGCACACTGGACCCGGCGCGCCTGTACCAGACCACTGGCCTGCAGTTCCTGCAGTTCAACACCATCTACCAGCTGGCCACTGAGCAGGACCTGGACGGGCTGCATGCGCTGCTCATCCCGGACCTGATCGCGTTCCTGCTCACCGGCGTACGAGGGACCGAAGCGACCAACGCCTCCACCACCGGACTGTTCGACGCCGTGGCGGGGGAGTGGGCCACCGAGTTCTTCACTGCACTGGGCCTGCGGAAGGACCTGTTCCCGCCGCTGATCCAGCCCGGCGAAGCGTACGGGGACCTCCTGCCGGACGTGGCCGCGGCCGTTGGCCTTCCTGCCGAAACCACGGTGGTGGCAGTCGGCTCCCACGACACCGCCTCCGCCGTCGCCGCAGTTCCCGCCGGGAATGAGGCCTTCGCCTACATCTCCTCCGGTACCTGGTCGCTGGTTGGCCTGGAACTGAAGCACCCCGTCCTCACCGAGGCCAGCCGGGAAGCGAACTTCACCAATGAACGCGGCGTGGACGGCACCATCCGCTACCTGCGGAACGTGGGCGGGCTGTGGCTGCTGAGCGAATGCCAACGGGCATGGGCCGGCGAGGGTTTCCAGCCGGAGCTTTCCGCCCTCCTGGCTGCCGCCGCGGCACTTCCCGCCGACGGGCCGCAGATCAATGCCGATGACCCGGGCTTTATCGCCCCGGACAACATGCCCGGGCGCATCCGTGCCGCTGTGCGGCGTGCCGGTGCGGACCTGGGTGATGACCCTGCGGCCATCACGCGCTGCATCATGGACAGCCTCGCGGCAGGTTATGCCCGGACCATCACGGCCGCGGAGCGCCTGGCCGACAGGCCCGTGGAGGTGGTGCACGTGGTGGGCGGCGGCTCGCAGAACGCCCTGCTCTGCCAGCTGACCGCCAACGCGACCGGTAAGCCTGTCATCGCCGGGCCGGTGGAAGCCACCGCCCTGGGCAACGTACTCGTCCAGGCCCGCGCCGCCGGCGCAGCCACTGGGGGACTGCCGCACCTGCGCGAAATCGTGGCGGCCGGAACCACCCTGCGCCGCTATGAACCGCTTGTCAGCGTTCACGAGGGGTACGTGCCGTAGAAAGAACCTGTGCAGTAGAAATAGAAGAACCCACCGCCAGCCGCTGAACAACAGAAACAGAACAGGACAACGATGCCCCTCTTCGACCTTCCCCTGGCACAGCTGCGCACCTACACCTCCGAGGTCACGCCGCCGGAAGACCTGGACGCGTTCTGGGGTGCCACCCTCGACGAAGCCCGCGCCTTTCCGCTCAATGCAACCTTCGAGCCGGTGGAAAACTACCTGACGGTCATTGACACCTTCGACGTGACCTTCTCCGGCTTCGGCGGCGCACCGGTCAAAGGCTGGCTGCACCTGCCCGCCAACCGGGAGGCAGGTGCCCGGCTTCCGGTGGTGGTCAACTACATCGGCTACTCGGGCGGCCGCGGCCTGGTGAACCAGGACACGCGCTGGGCGCAGGCCGGGTACGCACACTTCATCATGGACACCCGCGGCCAGGGGTACGGCGGCACACTGGGGCACACCGCGGATCCGCACCCGTCAGCCGGGGACGTGGCGCACGCCGGCCTCATGACCAGGGGCATCGCCAGCCGCGAGGACTACTACTACCGCAGGGTCTATGTGGACGCGTTCCGCGCCGTGGAAGCCACCCAGGCCCACCCCGCAGTCGACGCCGCCAAGGTGGTGCTGGCCGGGGTGAGCCAGGGCGGAGGCCTGGTGGTGGCCACGGCGGGGCTCACCGCCGGAAGGCTCGACGGCGTCATCGCCGCGCTGCCCGACGTTCCGTTCCTGCAGGACTTCCCCCGCGCCATCGACATCACCCCGCGCGGGCCGTACCCGGAGATTGCCCAGTTCCTGGCCCGGCACCGGGAGCGCTACGACGACGCCCTCGCCGTCCTCAACTATTTCGACGGCGTCAACCTTGCCCGGTATGCCACGGCGCCGGCGCTGTATTCGGCTGCCCAGATGGACGATATCTGCCCGCCGTCCACCGTCTTCGCCAGCTTCAACGCCTACGGCTCCGGGACATCCGCCGCCTCAGCCACGGGAGCTGCCAAGGAGATCGAGGTGTACCGGTTCAACAACCACGAAGGTGGCCAGGAGCACCAGTGGATCCGGCAACTGGTGTTTCTGCGCAAGATTCTGGGGTAGATTCCTGTTCGGGCGAGAAAGCGGTTTCTCGCCCTGGGGACAGGAAAAAATGAAGCCATTGAACAGGGCCGCGATCCTAGGCTACGGCGCCGGCGACGCAGCCAACAGCATGATCATCAGTACTGCCAACATGTTCCTGCTGGTCTACTACACCGACGTGGCCGGGATCGGAGCGGCAGCTGCCGGTACCCTGCTGGTGGTTGCGCGGGTGTTCAACGCCTTCACGGACATCGCTGCCGGCCGGATCGTCGACCGTTTTCACAGCGATCGGTGGGGAAAGTTCCGGCCCTTCCTGCTCTTCGGCTTTGTTCCGCTGGTGCTGGGCGTGGCTGTATTCCATGTGCCCGACGTCGAGCCAGGCCTGAAGCTGCTCTACGCCTACTGCACCTACTTCCTGGTCTGTCTTGCCTACAGCCTGGTGAATGTCCCCTACGGCTGCCTGGTGGGCGCCATGACCCAGGACCCCCGTGACCGGGCCAGGCTGGCCGGAGCGCGGACCATCGGCGGCCTGTCGGTAGGGGCGACGCTTGGGTTCTTCGTGGCACCGCTCCTGGGCAGGGGCGGGGACGTCCAGCAGATCTTCACCGTGATGACGCTGGTCTTCGCGGTGCTGGGCTCCGGCCTGTACGTGTTCACCGGGACCGCCTGCCGGGAACAAGTTGCCGGCAGCGTTCCCAAAATCACCTGGCGCCAAACCACTGACGCGCTCAGGGTCAATTCGCCGCTGGTGGTCCTGTGCCTCAGTTCCGTACTGCTGGTGACCGGCAATTCCGCCACCGTGGCGGCGCAGTTTTACTACCTGCGCGATGTCCTGTCCCGCCTGGACCTCTTTCCCCTGATGGCGGCAACGCAGGTGGTCATTACCCTGGCGCTTGCCGTGCTGATGCCGCGCCCGGTCAACAGATGGGGCAAGAAGGCAGTGTTCGCCGCCGGCTGCATGCTCGGCGCCGCGGGTGGACTGGTGGTTTTCCTGGCGCCGGCAGAAGCCCCCTGGCTGGCGGTGGCCGGGATGGTCCTGGCCCAGCTCTCGGCGGCGACGGTAAGTATCCTCACCTGGGCACTCATCGCGGACACCGTGGAATACGGGGAGTGGAAAACCGGCGTCCGGGTCCAGGGCATCAACTACGCCCTTCTGGCGGCCACCCGGAAGCTTGGCATGGGCTTCGGTGGCGGATTGGTCGCCTTCGCGCTGGCGTGGGGCGGCTACTCCTCGTCGGTCCAGGAGCAGGCGGCACCGGCGCTCACGGCGATCCGCGCCGCCGCCGGACTGCTGCCGGCCGCACTGGTGCTGGCCGCCGTCGTCATCATGTCCTGGTACCGGCTCACGGACCAAAAGCACGCCGAACTGGTGGCCGGCCTCCAGGAGTCGCGATGAAGCAATTGTGACGGACCCTGATTTTGCGGCCACGCGCACCCGGGTTTATGGTCTCTTCCATGACTAACCGTTGGTATGCGTATTTTTCGTTGGCTCTGGAGGGGCCCGCGTCTAACTGACACGCATCCAGCATTCCTTCAGAGCCAGCAGGGCAGAGATCATTCTCTGCCCTTCGCCGTTTCTCCGGCGGGTTCTGAAATCCGGGCCCGCTTCCCATCTGGAACAGGACCCCGAACATGAGCACCGCAACAGCAGCAGCCCCCGCTATCAAGACCAAGTCCACGTCGAACCTGCGGGTCAGCGAGTTCACCCCATTGCCCGCCCCATCGGCGCTCCTCTCCAAACTGCCCCTTGACGCCCGGGCTGCTGCCGTCGTCGAACGCGGACGCGATGAGGTCCGCGCCATCATGGACGGCGTGGACGACCGCCTGCTGGTCATCGTAGGTCCCTGTTCCATCCATGACCCCAAGGCAGGGCTGGAGTACGCCCGCCGGCTGGTCAGCCAGGCCGAAAAGCACAAGGAAGACCTGCTGATCGTCATGCGGACCTACTTCGAAAAGCCGCGCACCACGGTGGGCTGGAAGGGCCTGATCAACGATCCCCGCCTGGACGGCAGCCACGACATGGTCACCGGCCTCCGCACGGCCCGGCAGTTCCTGCAGCAGGTCACCGCGCTGGGCCTGCCCACCGCCACCGAATTCCTGGAGCCGATCAGCCCCCAGTACATGGCCGACCTCATCTCGTGGGGCGCCATCGGTGCCCGCACCACGGAAAGCCAGATCCACCGGCAGCTTGCCTCCGGACTGTCCATGCCCATCGGCTTCAAGAACGGGACCGACGGCGGCCTGCAGGTGGCCATTGACGCCTGCGGGGCCGCGGCGGCGGCCCAGGCGTTCCTGGGGATCGACGGCGAGGGCCGGGCCGCGCTGGTGGCAACCGCCGGCAACCCGGACACCCACGTCATCCTCCGCGGCGGCCGCAAGGGGCCCAACTACTCAGCGGCCGACGTCGAACGTGCCTCCAACGAGCTGGCGGGCAAGGGACTGAACCCGCGCCTCATCGTCGACGCCAGCCATGCCAACAGCGGCAAGAGCCACCACCGGCAGGCCGAGGTGGCGCTGGAGATCGGCGCGCAGCTCGAGGACGGCGGGACCGCGGCGCGCGCCGTGGCAGGCGTCATGCTGGAGAGCTTCCTGGTGGGCGGGGCCCAGAACCTGGACGTCGCGGAACACGCAGCAGGGCGCTCTGAACTGGTCTACGGCCAAAGCGTCACGGATGCCTGCATGGACTGGGATGTTTCCGCGTCCGTCCTGGAGCAGCTGGCGGCATCGGCACGGAAGCGCCGGGAGTCGAATTAGGGGACGAAATAGGGGACCCGCTACTTTCACATCTGCCACAGGAACATCTAGAGTATCTATTTAGGTGGTTGGTGGATGGCTCAGCATCGGAACACCGCATTGGCACGTACCTGGGGTCACTGTTGTCCATCCGTCAGCAAAGGAAAATAGGGAAATGTCGGCAGAACAGAACTTCTCC
>Ga0308158_10002845_pt1 | contig 15829 bp, 19 predicted proteins | sample PhyBR2_FD_201038 | JGI IMG/M metagenome (GOLD analysis project Ga0308158, IMG submission 201038) | Phyllosphere microbial communities from UC Gill Tract Community Farm, Albany, California, United States - DLSLB.R2 | ecosystem: Host-associated > Plants > Phyllosphere > Unclassified | place: USA... | reverse complement strand
ATCGTCTTTATATTCGTTCTGGCAAAGAGAAAACCGACAATGCTGATTAATCTGGGCCGCCTGCTGATGCTGTGCGTATGGGGCTTTTTGCTCACCAACCTGTTCCACCCGTTCCCCAAGCCGTTGAAGTACTTTATCGACGTCGCGCTGTTCTTTATGGTGGTGATGCACGGGCTGCAACTGGTGCTGTTGAAATCAACACAGCCGAAAGATCAGCCCATCAGCAAATGGCAGGAAACCAAGATCTTTATCTTTGGGGTGTTTGAACTGCTGGACTGGCAGAAGAAGCAACCGCCAATCAACAAAAAATAACCCTCACCTACTATGGGCGTTCGGCGGTAAACGACACAAAGCGCGTACCCTGCATTTTCAGGCTACCCTGCGCGCCCTGCTCTATCTGTTCATACTGCGGCTGTTTCACACGCACCACGATATTCTCACCGCCCCGCAGCGGCCGGAACGTGATTTCATACCGCATGGCCTCATTAACAATATGTTCGCGCTGGCGTGAGCGGTTGTTACTGGCCGGAAAGGCCCGTTTCTCGCTAACGATAACCTGCGTACTGCGCACCGGCGCACGGTCATTTTCCGCTTCCTGCTTACGCTGGCTGAAATAACGCTGCGTCGCCAGTACCACGATCAACGCCAGCACCGCTATAAACAGCATTGGGGGTTTGTTCATTCGTTCAGGTTCCGTTTGAGTTTACCGCTATAAAACTAGGTCTTTCCCCTGCCACTGTACAGGATAAACCGCGAGATAACCCAACGGCAGGTAGCAGGGGGTTGGCTGCGCATTATGCCGACCGGTTTATTTCGCCTAACCGCCGACGGATATAATTTTGCTCATCGCCGCGTCTGTTCCCCGGCGTCAGTTTTTGGCTATTACCGCCACTCGGCTAGCACGGCTGATGTTAATTAAATGTATATCCATGGTTATAAATAAAGGCAAACAGAACGGACGATGCGGTACCCAGGATGAATAATCTCTGCTGGTGGAATAGCTCTAAGATGGCGAAGATAAAACTTATTGCTCTACGTCACCTTTTTTGACTTAAGTTAAATTAACTTTTATGCTCAGCGTGTTAGGATTATTGTTATCTTCCAGGCGAGGCAATAATATGCCAGGAAAATACACCTTTATAAAAACCAGGTTGTTTAATGTCAGCAAGCAATATTTATTATTCGCGACATTTACCGTAGATAAGAAAATAATCTTATCTCCGTCGGCAAATGCAGGTCCTATCGTCCTTTTAAAACAGCAGGGAAAGGTTTTGTTGCAGAAGATATCATTAGCGTGCAAGCAAAAAATTCACCAGAGGGAAAGCGTGCCAAACGGCATTGAGCTGACGGGATGGTCATTGTGCCACCCAGATTACTGGTTAGTGCCTGGCGAGCACGCAGCGGTACGCGTATCACGCCTCACCAGATCATCACCGCCATCGCTGGCGATGATTACGCGAGTACGATCGCCCCATCCGGGTAAAAGCCATGATAAAAAACAAAATAAAACCACCGCCAACCTACGCGCCTGGCAATGTCATCACCAGCGAGTAGATAAAAGTCAGCGAGAAATTACCATTACCCTGACGAGCAAACTTTTTTCCATTAACGCCAGAGCCATTACCAACGCATCGCACAATACCGCAGGGCCCCGCCGGGGATTTATCCATAGCGCCCATTATTTAATTCCGCGGCAAAGCGGTACGCATAAATGCACTAGCATAAACACCCAACATTACATCAATATAACGTTAAAAAATGACAGATTAACTTATTGGCGCACTGCCGCCGATCGCCACAGCGTAAAATACCCTGCCAGCACCCATGGCATTAAGAATATCGTTGATTATCTCCCTATTGGCGTTTCGCTATATTATATTAAGGGAAACAGATGAAAAGCTATATTTTTGCCGCACTAAGCATCATTTTCATTGTTTTTGCTGCTTACCAACTCGGCACTTCTATGGTTCATGCTGTACCACCACGCAACATTGACTGCACCGCCGAACTGCAAATTTACAGCGAACAGGGTTCTTTTGCTGGCGTGTGGAAATTGCATGCCGCTGGCGGTAGAGGATTTTTCCGCGTGAGCGGTCGCTATAGCCACCACGCTCAGGTCGGCGGCAATCTCAACCGGACGGTATTTTTTGATTACACCCGTCACCAGAACATGCTGGATATCGTCTCGAAGCGGATCATACCCGCGATTACCGACAATGCGCAGGCAAGCGAACTGGCTGGTCTATTGCCCCGATTCCTTTACTCTGCTGCCACGTCCCACAGTTTTGAAATATACCCGCAGGCCAACGGGTATATTATTACCGGCACGGTGCTGCCATTCACCTACTGTCTACAGGCCTAGCAATCATTAGCCTCGCTGTTTTGCGCCAAAAAAACGCATCGGCTTTTTGCCTGGCAGACAGTGAGGTATTTTAAATGCATCTTGGCGGAAATACTCCGAAAGGCTTAGTCGGCAATGAGGCCTAGCATAAGTGAGCACATGAACAACTCTGACCTGCTCACTATTGATTAATACGTCGATATATGAGTAATGTATTCACCGTCAGCATAAAAATGCCAGGTTCCGGCGATGAAACCGCTTCGCCTGACGCTGCGCGGAAAACATGGCTCACAGTTCAAGCACCGTTTTATCCTTTGCTTGTTTGACCATAGACAGGAAGAGGTTAACGATGAGAACAATATTGTCATCAGCAAAAACAAGCATTATTTATAATGCGATGATAGGCGCTGTTTAAAACCATGATGGAATTATATAGGTTTGTTTTGACCACTGAACCATCACTGAAAACTATTAATGGAGTCACTCCCATTTGGTTGCGTTATGAAACCAGGCTGACTCATAGCTACGATGAATGCTAGCATCGACGCTATGGCAAACAAACATATAAGTTAAAATAATGAATTAGTTCCCTTGGTAAAAAAGGTAACAACTTTAAAGGTTAAGCACCACTGAGCGTGATGAGCATGACTATTTAACTTACCCTGATCGGTAAGCCATGAAATATCATTCGTTAGAATACTAAAATGCCGTTCATCGTTGTACGCCAATTGTTTTTATTTATTAGTCGGTTTATTAAACATTAACTCAGTGCAAAGATGGCGAGTGGACAAAACCGTATCTTCTTATAGTATGTTAGGATTTGTCTTGCCATTGCATGCAAAGGATAAGTTATGCTAGGAAAGTATATAATTAATGACCGTGTTATTTTTGATCCAGAGGAAAGAAGCCTTATTTTAACCGGGGAACATATTGGTTCAACCAGTAAGTTAATACTGCATACCCCTACCAGCCAATGCTTAGCTTTGCTTATAGAACGTCACGGCGACGTTTTATCACAGGATGAATTACTGGAACTGATCTGGCGGAAAAAAGGCGTTGTCGTTTCCTCGAGTACCGTTTACCAAAATATCAGCCTGCTGCGACGATCCCTCAATCAGCTCGGTCTTTATGATGACGTGATTATCACCGTGCCACGACAGGGCGTCACCCTGTCGCGACACATTAAAATCACCCTGCTGGCGGAGCAGCACGCCGATGTCCGCCAGCAGGATTTGTTACCGGCAGTCGCTGGCGATGTTGCTGCGCCAACCGGAACAACGCCCATTTCTCCCAGCAAAGGAAAGAAATACTTACCAGGGCTGATTGCCGGTCTGAGTATCGCGTTGATTATGCTGTGCATCGGTGCTTTCTATCTGGGCCACAATAATTCATCTAACTATATGGATAGCTACGACCTGGCGCCAACCTCGCTGAGCGAGTGCCACATTTATGTTAACGATAATATGCCGACCGGCAGGCTCGAATATATTGTCAAAAACAGCGCTTTTGATTGTGCGACGCGACCCTTTAATTACGTCACCGCCTTCGCCGGGGTGAACCGCTATTCGGTGATTAGCTGCGTACGGGACATTGCCGGAGCGCGTGCCAGCTGCCGATCAAGCTTCTACCTGGAGGGTTCCAAATGAAAAAGGGATTGCTGGCCTGCATCGTTTTTATCCTGGTGATTATCGCCTCAATGAAATGGCAGTTTTGGGCAGGGTATGCAACATCCCCCGAGTCAAAAGAGATTGATTGCCGAGCCGTTTTAAACATTGTAACGCCCGAACAGTTACATTTTACCGGCGTTATGAAGATGCATGCGGTGAACGGCAAAGGGCTGGCGTTAATCGAAGGAAACTACCATCAGGCATCAGAGGCGCCGACGGTACTCAACAGGAAGGTATTCTTTGACTACAGCCAAAACGAAGACATGCTGAGTATGCACTCCAACAAGGTTGCCAGATTGCCTTCGGACAACGCCGACGAAAGCGTACTGGCAACGCTGCTGCCAACGTTTTATTTCCGACCAGACATTACGCATAACATCGGCCTGTATAAACAGGGAAGCGGTTATATTTTTGCCGGTACCGTCATTCCGTTTGTTTACTGCGTAAAGGGGTAGCGTTCAGCGGCACTCAACGGCCGCCAATGTACAGGGTAAAGGAAGAGGGATTAGCGCCGCCAACGGGATGTGTTACCGCCCGCGTTAACGCCTGGGCATAACCCGCATCTGCGTTACTGGCACCACGCCGGGCAACGCCGGGCAACGCCGGGCAACGCCGGGCAACGCCGGTGAGTATAGCCTGAGCCGGCGGTGTGATAAAGACGAGTATTACTCGCCATAATTTACTCTTATACGAGTTATTCTTTCAATAAATATACAGCGGCATAATTTACAAAAGTAACGTATTTCCGCCTAGGCATTGCCTAATAACCAGATATGATAATCACCGTTGGTGGTTAATCACATGGAGAAAGCGATGAAACATACATCTTTTATACTGTTTTTTTGCTGGCTGTTACCTTTTTCCAGCTGGGCGGACACGGTGACTATTTGCCCAGCACAACAAAATAATAAGCTGGTAGCGATCGAGGTGTTCCATGGCAGTCCGCAGGATATGTTTAGTCTGGCTCCGGAGCCAAAGGACCAGAATAACGGTACCTGGGCAGACCTGACCGACATTTATACCGACGGAGAAAAGGTTACCGTCGGTTGCAGCTATCAAAATGGCCTGTTGCTGAATGTCGAAATCAACCCGGCGATAACTTCATGCAAATCATCAAACATTGGTGGGCTGAATATTTCATGCCAAATGAATTCGCCAAATAAATCATCAGCTAATTGATCCGCTGGTAATCTTGCCGGGGAGCATTCAGCTCCCCCGCCCCTCAACCTTACCGCCGTGGTGCGCCAATAAAACCCTCTGTTAACGCCGGAGGCAACCGCATAACACGATTTAGCATTTAGCCAGCCATTGATTTATCGCCGACGCTATTTCCGTAGGTCGATCTTCTGGCGCATTGTGTTTGGCCGCGCCACAGGGTATGACGTCAAGATTGGCGATATTCGCCTGACACCAGGCAATCATTGGCTGATTGATCGCCAGGCCGCCCGCAACGCCGTCAAACGACAGGAGAAGTTTGGCTGTATCCTTGCTGTTCCCCAGCCAGCGATGGTAAAACGCCATGCGCCTGACCACATCGGCAGGCTCGCCGTCAAATGGCATTGAGCGGCTCCATTCCAGTAACGGTCGGCGACTGTCCGCCGTTGTATAGGCAGCGGTATAGCATTGGATATCCTGCTCGGAAAGCGGGGAAAGCACCGTTGCTCGCAGCGTTTTCTCAATAAACTCATTGCCATCCAGCACAATTTTTTCGCCAAGCCCCGGCGTCTTCAACGCCTTAAAACGTGCCGCAACCTCAGTGGGCAGGCTGTCCCAACTCATCGGCCGAATAACGGCTTCCATAAAGGCAATACCGCGGACGCGTTCAGGGTGATGGGCGGCCCAGTCAAAGGCCAATGCCGCGCCCCAATCGTGGCCGACCAGGATCATGTCTTGCAACCCCATGACGTCGAACCAGGCATTCAGATAACGCGCATGATCTGAAAAATCGTAATTGAGCGGTGGCTTACCCGACTGTCCCATACCAATCAGGTCCGGTGCCAAACAGCGAAACGGCCCCTCGATTGCCGGCAGGATATTACGCCACAAATAGGAGGAGGTCGGATTCCCATGCAGAAACACCAAGGGTGTACCGACACCGTTCTGTTCATAATGTATGATTGAATCCAAAACTGAAATTGCAGGCATGGCAATGTCCTCTTGTGCTAAATAGTCAGTTGCCTGTCCAATATAGACATAGACAGTCACCTGTCAATAAAAAGATGACATGCAGGTGCCGCGTGGAACAAAGGATAAGTCGGAATGCATGACACCCCCGAAACGCCGGCGCTGGGTTTTCTTCTTCGCCAGGCGTACCAGCATTGGACTCAGCAGGTAGATTCAGCCCTTGATAAGGCCGGTTATACCGATATTCGCCCTTCTCACTCCAACGTTTTTGCCTTTACCCCACCAGAGGGGATCACCGTTAGCGCCCTGACGAAATTTGCCAAAGTGCGCAAACAGTCGATGACCCAAGCCGTGGAAGAGTTAGAAAAGCTCGGTTACGTTGAGCGACGCCCCGACCCAACGGACAGGCGCGCACGACTGATCTTTCTTACCGAGCGAGGGCAAGGCGTGCGGCCTATTGCCATCGCAGCCGGGCAGCAGGTGCAAGCACAATGGGCGAAAGCGATGGGCGAACAGGATATCGACGCGCTGACGCTGTTACTGCAGAAACTGGTATCGACGTTGCAAAACTAACGGCGGCTGGGTCTCATCGGTTGCCCAATCGTTGCAACTGGCAATCTATCAATATGCGGCCGGTACGCCGTTGCCGCCCTCACCCTGAGATGCGCAGGCCACCGCCAGCCCGCTGGCTGGCGGTGGCCTGCAACGCCGAATACTGGCCTGTCAGTTAAGGTATACGCTGTTGACATGATGGTTGACGATATTTTCCCGCAGCAGAAACAGCCCTGAATCATTTTTTACTCCCAGCTTGCGCATCGCATTACATTTATGCGCGCTGATGGTTTTAATGCTGCGCTGACGCAGGCGGGCAATTTGCGAAATGGACAAGCCGTTGAACAGGCACATCAGTACGTCATTTTCACGCTGGGTCAACGCTTCCAGCCTGGCCGGCCCATGTCCGTCGGTTTGCTCGAACATCTGGGCAAATTGTGGACTGTAGACCGTTTCGCCGGCCAGCGCGCGTCGAAACAGCGCGGCGGCCTGCGGCAGCGGCTCGTCGCGAGAAATCAGGCTCACCTGTGAGTACTGCCGCAGCGCCTGCATCACTTCACGCGGATGTTGCCGCGCATAGACGATAATCGGCATTGCCGGAAAGTGCTGACAGAGCATTTTTAGCGTATTGACGCCGTGCGTCACGCTCTCCCCCATGCCGCAAATATCGGTGATTAGCACATCCAACGGCTGTAGCTTCAACGAAATAAACACGTCATGCAGTTTGTTACTTTGCAGTTGTATCTCCACTTGTTCGTCAAGCTGTTGGCAAAAATGCGCCAAACCGTACAAATTCAGCGGATAGGGATCCATTAAAGCGATGGTTTTTCTGGTGGTGTTATTTGCATTCATTATATCTCTCCTGGTCAGGATGCCGTGCTCTCACAGGTATTACGGCGTAACGCCGATCGCTTGTCGCCCTATGTCGAATAACGGCAAGGACAGCCATGCCTGTATTCCCCTGCTGCGATGTTGCCTACAGTGGGGAATGCTAGCTTCTGAAACTAATGATTCTTTTTTTACGCATTAATAAAAAATGTTGAAAAAAAGAAAATAATGACAGCGACAGCAAGCCAAAAATAACGGAAAATGACGTTAACATAGATAGCCCATTGCAATAATCGCAGCACAAACAAAACATTACCCCGTTTGCTGATTACCCATTACTGTTAGGCGAAATGCGCGAATAAAAAATAACCGGTTAGTTTTTCTGTCGCTATGAATACCCTGGTAATGCTTGTGCCAAGGCTAATAGCTTCATTACCTCAGCGTGACACGCAGCAACTGCGGCAAGCCACCGACGCCGCTACCTGCAGCGAAAACCTCGCTAACCCATCTCGGCACGTCGCGAGATTGCCTCACGTTTAGCAGGCAACCCAGCAATTTTAATGGGGCAATACCTGCCGACGGAAAATTCTCGGCTCTTTATTATTTTTCAGCCATACCCTCAGGTACAGTGATTTAAATGATGAATAAAATAAATTCAAAAACAGATTTTATATCGTTAGTCACTTCACTCTGAATTATCTATTTTTACTTCTAATTCAGTCTAACGTAATCTAATCACCGCCAGAGGCTGGCAAATACCGTCAATCGGTTTTCTGCCCTGTGGGCTACTGATTGCCAGAACGGCCGATCGTGCCAACGCCGCTACCGCCGGTGCTTTGACATTATTTACCGGTCTAACCGTTACCCGCGGAGGGCGATTACTGTCAATAATGTGACGTGCAGACGGCTGCAGCTGGCCGGAGCTCACAGTGCGCCGATCGCCGTAGCTGGCAATCAGGCGCAATAAATACCAGACAATGGTTGCCATGCCGGTTAATAACAGCGGTGCCAATAAAGCCAACAGTAATACCTCTGGCGATAGATAGTCGTCTAACTTGCCCAAGATGCGTAATAGAATGGTGCCCATATTTATCAACCATCAGGCGTATGGCCAGTTGTTTACTGATACGTCATGCTCATCAGCACCATGCTGCTGAACTTCCCTGCGCCGACGTTGCCATTGAGGTTATAGAGACGGCCAGCCAGCGGGAAAATAGCGACCCGCTGCGCATTCACTGCCGCAGTCATACTGCTGCCCGGCCCCTGCACTTTGCTGGTATCAGCCTGCTGCGCCACCTGCAATGCAATACCGGTAGCGCCCGTCGCTAACTGGTTGGCGTACAGCGACGCATCAGTTGCAGATCGGCTACCGTCAAAGGTGACGGTCACCTGGCTGGTAGTTGCCGGGCAGCTCACCAGCTTGACGTTAACGTTTTTCCAGTCGCTGGCGGCACCGGCGGTTTTCAGCTCCGAGGCACGCAGCTGATCGAACTCCACCGTCTGGCTGACCGAGCCGCTATCAATCTGGCACGGGCTGGCAAATACCCTGCCGGTAATATTGATTTCGCTCGCGATGCTGGCGCAGCTCAGCAGGCTACCGATCACCAGACAGGTCACTGTGGTTAGGTGAGACATAGGGGTTTTCCTTCCCGTCGAAATTTATCTATACTCGAAGTTGACAAGCGCAACCGCCTTGACGCTACCGGGCGTGGCGTTACCTGTTGTTGCCACCATGCGTGCACTCATGCCCCAGCTAGCCTGCTGATTTTTGATGCCGCCACTATAAGTCACGCCTGAGGGTGGTAAAACAGTGGCACCACCGTCGGACATTAGCTCCACGGCGACTCCGGCGGCAGTACCATTATTGATGTATAAACGCGCTGAGTCCGGATCGGCAGTACCTTTGATCCGAGCGTACACGCTGCGCCCATTAAAACTGACCGGGCAATTGATTACCTTAAGCGCGAACTCATTTAACGGCCCCGCATCACCGGCTGACTGCAGAGCAGCGAGTGGAACGTCACCGAGATCGACGTCCAGGCTGGCGGCGTCCACCATGCAGGTATTGGCTACCACCACGCCGCTAATGTTGATCTCGGCAGCCATCGCCGTGCCATAAAGCAGACAGGCATACCCCAGTAACGCCACAATAATTAGATGAGACATAGCTATCCATCCCCGATTTATTGATAGGTAAGCGTGGCTATCACCACCGCCTTTACGGTGCCGGGTGTTGCATTGCCTTTCATTGCAACCATCCGCGTGCGCATCGACCAGGTTGCTGAACGGCTACTATCTACATTAACGACCCAGTTTGTTCCGTTAGGTAGATTGGTATTACTATCAACTTTAGCTAGCTCTACACCTATTCCTTTCGCCGTCCCTGTATTTAAATACCGCCATAAAGGACCATCACGATCGGGCGTACCACTAAACGTTGCAGTCACCTTAGATGTACCTGCTGGACAATTCTTCACCATGAGGTTAAAGCTTTTCCAAGGAGTGGAGCTATCGACGGCAGACAGTTCCGGGGCCGGAACTTCCCCTAAATCAACATTAATGCTGTTATTTCCATCAACCACACAAGGAGCGGCAATGACATTACCGGTAATATTGATAGTGACCGGGTCGGCGCTATTGGCAATACCTGTGGCGCCGATCCCGGTAATTAAGCAGAGCAAAGAAAAGCGCACATGCCTATTCATGGTTATTTCCTCTATAAAATATCGGCGGATATTAACGCCGCCCCATTCATCCCTGTTCAGGAGAATATTTAACGGTCTCGACCTATTGATACGTCAGGTTAAACGTCGCACTGGCGCTGGCCTTTCCTGGTTTTACTGTGCTTTTGGTTTGGTAATAGTGAGCGCCATTAGTTAACATATTGTTATACAACCAAATTTTTATTGATAGGTGAGTGTAGCTACCACCACCGCCTTTACGGTGCCAGGTGTAGCATTGCCTTTACTTGCAACCATGCGTGCTCGCATTGGCCAGCTTGCTGAACGGCTGCCGTCGACATTAACCGTCCAAGTAGCCCCATTAGCCAAATTTAGATCAGTATCTCTAGCCAGTGCGATGCTAATTCCGGTAGCTGTTCCGGTGTTTATATATCTATAGGCAGGAGCATCCGGGGCTGGCGTACCGCTAAAAGTGGCCGTGACTTTGGTTGTACCTGCAGGGCAATTTTTCACTGATATTCTGAAAGCCTGCCATAGAGAGGCTGAATCAACAGTAGCCAGATCAACTGCTGGAACGTCTCCCAAATCAACATTAACGCTGTTAGCCCCATCAACCACGCAAGGAGCGGCAATGATATTGCCGGTAATATTAATAGTGACCGGATCTGCGCTATTGGCAACACCAGTCAGGCTCCCTCCCAGTATCAAACCGGCAAGCGACATGCGAAAATTATGATTCATTATTCTCTCCATTAAATATCGACGGATATTAACGCCGCCCCATTTATCCTTGGTTAGGGAAATAACTGACGGTCTCGACCTATTGATACGTCAGGTTCAAGGTTGCCGTAGCATTGGCCTTGCCTGGTTTTACTGTGCTTTTAGTTTGGTAATAGCGGGCGCTAAACGGCAAGGTTTCCACGCCGCCGGCGGAGGTTTTTAATAACAGATTGGTATCTCGCTTTAGTGGCGCTCCATTATATAAAATCTGCACCCCAAGCCCGTCGGCTACCCCTGCCGTTCCAGCATTGGTTAGCGCCAGAATATCGCTATTAGCGATATCACTATTGGCAGTGCCGCTTAATGAGACGTTGACCTTGGCATTGGCGTCGCAGTTAAGGCCCAGGTTAAATCCCTTAGTTACCGGCGTGGCGCCAACGCCGGTGAACTTTGTCGCCAGCACGTCACCCAATGGCACGCTGATATTGCTGGCACTGATGGCACAGGCCAGGGTGGTGACATTAAAGGAAGATATAAAAACATCATGTTCTTTTTGCCATACGTTATCCACATTGGCAATACCGGCACCGACCTGTTTCGCCGAAACGACACCTGTTCCTGTAGGGCCAGTTTTATATATTCCCACGCCAAAACCAATGACAGCATTTTTTAAATATTCACTGTCCCCAGCTGCCGAATTCCAATAAAGATGGAAAAAATCATTTTGGCCGCTTATTGCAAATATATAACCTGACGCAGTCGTAGCTTCAACGCTATAAGAAATACCCGGCATGTTGGTGCTAAATAAAGACGCCGCGGTTGGTGCGGTGGCAACTTTTGTGCCATAGGCTTTAATCCCGATGTCCGTCCCCAGAGTGGAAGCACCACTGCAGCGATATATTTGCTTCGCGGGTAGCGACGCAGAGCCAATACGAGTACCAATAGGAACATCTCTTTGCACCATGATAGGCGGTATGGTTATGGTTGAACTAAGGCTGATAGGGATACAGCTCGCCGCAGTGGCATTATGCCCGCTGATTAGCCCGGCCATTGCCACGCCTATCTTTATAAATAACGTTACAAGGGTAAATTTCATATTATTCACCTGCACCGTCCATTAACCATCGTTACACCGCTCTGCGGCTGTGCCTGTGGCAGGCGGTAATCCACCCGGCACTGCTCGCCGGCGTCTTTACCCCACTGCACCTGCAACGAGCCACTGGCGTTGAGGCCGGTCAGATAGACCTGGCCGCCGTCGCCGACGATAAAGCCCTGCGCTGCCGTGGCGGCCGGATCGGTGACCGTGGCGCCGAACGGCACCGGCGTATCGCCCTGACGCAGCAGCGTCATCAGCACCCGCTGGCCGACGCTGGTGCTGTAACTGGCCCGCACCACCGCACCGCGCGTTGGTACCACCGTCTGGTTGGTTTGCGCCAGATCCACGTCATCCGGCAGCGTTTCAGTGTTCAAGCCGATGCTGTTTTTACGGTATGGGCTGACGTACGGCACAATGGCGTAACCGCGCCAATCGGTCTTCACCCCGGTCTGATTGCTAACGCCAACGCCGTCGGCGCCCGGTGCCTGCACCAGCGCGATGGTTTCCCCCAGCGGTTGGCCAAAGGTGACGCCATTGGCATGGGCAATAATGCCGCCCTGCAGGCCGTAGCTCAGGCGTCGACTGTTGCGGTCATAGCCATAACCGGCGGTGACTTCCGCATAGGTGCCTCGGTAATCGGCGTTCATATTTCCGCTGTTGCCAATGCCCTTATTGCCAAAGCCCTGTTGCAGGCTCCAACTGAGGTTGTTGTCCGCCAGCGCCGTACCATTGATGCCAGCGTTATGGGTGGTGCCACCGTGCTTGCTGGTATTGAGGTTGTAACTGGCATAGGTATTACTCAGCCAGCGATCCAGAGGAACGCTGACGTTAAACGCAAACAGCTGGTCTTTGTCATACACTCGGTTGCCGTTGCCACTGCCGGCCGAGTTGCGGTTATAGCTGTAGTTCAGGCCGTAGCTGATCCCGTTCCAGCTGTTGTTGTAGCCGGCGCCAAACGACTGCATCTTGCGATCGCTGTTCCAGTAGTCTTCACTCACCAGGCTCAGGCTGAGTGAACCGGCGCCCTCCCACAGACTCTGGCTAACCGTCATCTCCGCACGGTTGCGGCGCCGTTCCGCCAACGGCGCGTTACGGCCGTCGCGATAGGTGTCCAGCACCTCTTGCAGGCTGTAATAGCCGGCGGTGGAATAGCGATAACCGGCAATGGCGAAGTTGGTGCCGCTCTGCACGATGTTTTTGCTGTAGCGCAGGCGCCACGACTGGCCTTGCTCGCTGGGCAGATCCTTTTGAACCGACCACGCCTGGGTGGCATCGGCCGACAGCGCACCGTAATCGCCAAGGTTTTTACCCACCCCCAGCGCCAACGACTGATAATGGTCGGCAAACTGGCCGCCGCCGTAAACGGTCATACCATGCGGCAGGCCATAAATCGCCGTCCCCTGGCCAAATGGCGTTTGATCGATGCTGGTGTCATAAGAACGATACTGCCCGCCGGTCAGGCTGTATTTGAAGCGCCCCTCACGTTGCAGCACCGGCAGAGAGGCAAACGGCACCACCATTTTCTGTTCGCTGCCGTCAGCTTCCTTGATGGTGACGTACAGATCGCCGCTGCCGCCGGTCGGGTACATATCAGTGATGGCAAATGCTCCCGGTGCAACGTAACTCTGGTAAATCACATAGCCGTTCTGGCGGATAATCACCTGCGCGTTGCTGCGGGCAATGCCACGTACCACCGGCGCGTAGCCTTTCAGGCTGTCCGGCAACATATCGTCGTCGGAGGCCAGTTGCGCGCCACGGAACGGCACGCTGTCGAATACCTCCGCCGGCGAACTGCTGTCCCCCAGCGTCAACTGGCTGCCCAACGTCGCAATGTTGCGCTGCGCGTAGGTATACACCGTCGACCATTTATCCTGCCCGTCGCCGCTGCGGTTATAGGTGGTGTAGTTACGCAGCCGCCATGCGCCAAGGTTGATACCCGGCCGTAGATTAAGGAACTGACTGTTACTGTTTTTGCCTGCCCCACCGCGGGCATAATTGTTGGCGCCGCTGGCGCTGTAGTTCAGCAATAGCGCCGGGATACCGTCATCCCATTGGGACGGTGGCACATAGCCGCGCGCCATCAGCGCCAGTGCGGCCTGTGGGATGCTTAACAACAGCTGCTGTTTGCTGAAGCGAAACTGTGCGCTGGCCTGAGGGATGGCGGTTAAGTCGGCACATTGGCGACCGTCGTCGCCCAGTGCCGGGAATAGCTCGGTTCTGATGCCCATCTCTGCCAGCGCTTTTACGCTCAGGCAGGGCTGCAGGCTGGCTTTACCGTCGGCCCCTTTTTGCAGGGTAAACACCACGTCACGGGTATCGACCGGCTGGTCGTTAATAGCGATATCCACCCGATAACTGCCCGGCGCCTGGCTTTCGCCATCTTCAAATACCGACAGATCGACGCTGCCCTGCTGTGGATTGTCGAGCTGCAACAACGTCGGATTAAAGTAATCTCGCGCCTGTGCGTTCAACGGCAGTCCGGTCAATGCAAGCTGGGCAGCAATCAGGCAGGCCAGACGCGTGATTGCTAAAGGCGTGCCTCTCCCGCTGCGACTCAATGTGTTTTTCATCCGTACGTATGCTCCGTTACCTGCAAGGCGCCGATCGCGCCTGCCTCCTGCAATGCCACCGCCTGTGGAGTGCGTTGTCTTTAGGGTATGCGGGTGTCAGCTGGCTTAAATTTTGCCGCTATGCACCGGGCCGATGCCGCCGTAGTCATTGATGATCTTCCACTGCACCGCACCAGCGCTAACGCCGGCCGGCAGAGAGAAACTCGCGCTGCTCATTGGCGCAACGTAGGTGGCGTCAGGCACCTCTTTGCCACCCACGGTGACCGACTGCAGGTTCATATAAAATGGCGACGGGTTACTGACCAGCAGCTGGTTGCCGCTACGCTGCCACGTCAACTGCGACGCCAGCGCCTCCGGGTTGCCCTTCAGTCCCTTTGGCCGATAAATCAGCTTGATGCGTGTCTTGACCGCGATTTGCAGAGTGTTTTTGTTTTCGTCCTTGGCTGCGGAGGGAATGGATTTGATGTTCATCCAGAACAGCGATTCGCGATCTTCCGGCAGATTGCCGCCGGCACGGACTACGCGCAGCACGTTCTCCTGGCTGCCATCCAGCCGGAACAGCGGCGGGGTGATGATAAAGGGGGCTTTCTCAACGCCGCCGTTGTGCGGCTCGACCCAGGACTGCAGCAGGTATGGCACGCTGTCCGGGTTGCTGACGCTCAGTGAAGCCTCCTTCTTGCCGCCGTCATACACCAGTCGGGTGCCGCCGATAACCACACCAGCCTGTGCTACGTTCGCCGCCGTCAGTAATGCGGCTACCAGCGTTTTTGACCAAATATTCATTATTTACCGCTCCGCTGAAGAAATTGGGATTTAAGCAAACGGCCGACGGCATATGCCGCCGGCTCACAACGCAATGCCCCTGCACCAGGCAGGGGACAACGGGCTTAGTTGTAATTAATGGTAAAATTGGCGACGGCGTTGGCCGGGCCAACGCCAACGGTCGCTGCGGTGGCCACATAGCGCGCCACAAAGTCCAGGTTGTTAACCTCTGCTGCGCCAGACTTCAGCGGGTAGGCAGCAGATTGTGAGAACAGCGGCAAGACATTCTGCGAGACGTCAGTCAACTGGATGCCAACGCCGGTCGCGCCACCGGTCACCGCGAGCGCGTCATTGGTGTTGTCAGCTGCGGTGCCGTCGAATTTCACCGTGGCGCTCTTGGCGGTGGCCGGGCAGTCCTTCAGTTGCAGGGTGAATTTGGTCGGTGCCGCGGTGGAGCCGGCACCGCTGAACGCGGTCTTGGAGACCTT
>Ga0308158_10002842_pt1 | contig 15836 bp, 14 predicted proteins | sample PhyBR2_FD_201038 | JGI IMG/M metagenome (GOLD analysis project Ga0308158, IMG submission 201038) | Phyllosphere microbial communities from UC Gill Tract Community Farm, Albany, California, United States - DLSLB.R2 | ecosystem: Host-associated > Plants > Phyllosphere > Unclassified | place: USA... | reverse complement strand
CAGTCCTTCGGCCCCACCACCTCCGCTCAAGCTCCGCGGTCATGTTCCGACCCGAAGCAGACATCTGCACTTCTGCTTGCAGTGGTCGTCGAGCCGCCGCCGGGCCGGGGTATACGCTGGCTTGATAGGCGGACTTCGCGGCCCTAAGATCAAGCGGTAACACGGCAAGGGCGCCATACGATGCTTTGTGGGTTAAGTCGTGTAGCCGGACCCACGGGCCCGTCTATTAGGTAGTTGGCTGTGCAGGGGGAGTTCATGGCTACTGACAAGTCAGCGTTTGATGACTATCTCAAGAAAAAGCTGCATAGAGACATTTTGTTTCGCGTACTTGTTTGGGCGTTCGTCGCTGGGCTAGCCACTTACTATGCAAGTCGCTCCGCCCAGTTCACGAGCATTTCTCACCTCCAACGCGTGGCAGATTCGCTGGGGCCGATGGTGAACGCTATCGGTGTAGCCGCCATCGTGCTCGCAGGCGTCGCACTAGTGTTGAAAGACTTAGAAAATGTCTCTCCTGCCTACTGGGGCCAGTCATCCATTGCTGGCAGGTTGGGCGGCTTCATTCGTCGACTCGCTGGTGATCTAACTCTCTGGGTCGTTGGCGCGCTAGTCACAATTCTCTCAGCAGTGGCGTTCGTGGCCTTTGATGCTTATCGTGCCGAACAGATGACCACGAAGAATTTTTTGGCAATATTTATGATGTTCTTCGTCTTCATTCTATTCGCTGTGATCGTCTCAGTATTGAATGTGCTCGTCAGACGATCAGGGCCACCCCTGACCACTACCAAGAGATTCTCAAGCCTCCTCACTACAGCGCCGAGAGTCATTCTTTTTTATGCAGTCATCCTGTCGTTCACCTACTTCATTGGTCAGCACAGCTAACAATTCATTCAAGACGGACCCGCGTCGCGAGTGGGCTCAATTCTAGGGTTTCAAACGTCCGCTTCGGCCGCGAGCGGACATCGCCACGACGGTGGACTAGCGATGTTTATCGGGGGTAGGGGAGGGCAGCTGCGACCCGAAAATTGACATCCGACTAGTTGGAGTACCGCAAGTCTGGATTAGGATTTGCAGTCGCTAGTTAGTGCGGTACACGTCACATGAGATTCCTCGTATGGACAGCAAACAGCTATTGAACGTCATCGCAGTCGCACTGACTTCGGTGACGGACCCGCACTACCATGAGGGCGAGCGGGGGTTTCTGGGGGAGCTGTATGCACAACTGCGCCTGCGGCTGTGGGACTTGGTGCTGCCGGAGGGCGCGTTGCTTCGGGAGGAGTACCAGGAGAGGTTAGCGCAGCATGGCCTGCGGATCCCTCTGGACATCATTTTCCACGAGCCGTTTGATCCAGGCCGGCATCGTGGTCGAGATCAATGCAACCATGCTGTGATGGAACTCAAACGACGTGCCGCGCCCGGAGCCATCACCGACGCGTTCAGTAACCTGATTGCTACGATCGATACTCTGAACTACCCACTCGGTGTTTTTATCAACATCGATTCGTCGAAGACTTGGACTGAGTCAGTGCCCGACTCTCATCGTGACCGCATCGTCTGCCTAGCCGTCCATCTTGATGAGAACGGCAAACCCCAGGTGGTTCACGGTTGAGTCCGGGTTTGCCGGCCGTCGGAAATCGCGTCGTGTCACTCAAGCCCGCGGGCGAAGCCCTAACCATGTCTTGCCGATTCAAAGCAGTTGATGACTTCTCGGGGCATGGTCGGCAAACGCATGTTTCTTTCCACTGAAGCACGTTAAGAGTCCGGCGCACGCTTCGGGTTCCGACGGTGCGCTACCTGCAGTGGTCGCGGAGAGGTCTACCTTGAGCGCTTCCGTCTTTAGGACTCTTGGAGAGGGCGTTAGCCATAGTCGGTACAACCGCGATTAGCCATAGTCTGTGCGTGAGGTACAGACTATGCCTATCCGTACATGCAAGTTGGGCGATGGCAATCCGCTGGCTCCGTAAATATACTATCCCCCAGTACAGGATATTGGGGCCGCCATGCCGCACTCGCCCGAAGAGAAAAAGAAGGTCCTGGCCCGGGTCAAGCGCATCCGCGGCCAGTGCGATGCGCTGGAGCGCGCATTGGAAGCCGGCGCGGACTGCAACCCGGTGCTGCAGCAGATCGCAGCCATCCGCGGGGCGGTCAACGGGCTGATGTCCGAGGTGATGGAGGCGCACCTGCGCGAGGAGTTTGGCCAGCCGGCGCGCTCGGACGCGCAGCGGGCCGCGCGTGTTGCCGAGATGTCCAGCCTGATCCGTTCCTATCTCAAATAATCCCGGGCGGCGCACTGCGCCGTCCTTCGCCATTCCCGCAGGAGAACAACCATGAAATCACGTGCCGCCGTTGCCTTTGGTCCGGGCCAGCCCTTGCAGATCGTCGAGATCGACGTCGCACCGCCGAAGGCCGGCGAAGTACTGGTCAAGATCACCCATACCGGTGTCTGTCATACCGATGCCTTCACCCTGTCCGGTGATGACCCGGAAGGCCTGTTCCCCTGCGTGCTCGGCCATGAAGGCGCCGGCATCGTGGTCGAGGTGGGCGAGGGCGTTACCTCGGTGAAGCCGGGCGATCACGTCATTCCGCTATATACCGCCGAGTGCGGCGAGTGCCTGTTCTGCAAGAGCGGCAAGACCAATCTGTGCACCTCGGTGCGCGCCACCCAGGGCAAGGGTGTGATGCCGGATGGCACCAGTCGCTTCTCCTATAACGGCGAGCCGATCTATCACTACATGGGCTGCTCCACGTTCTCCGAGTACACCGTGGTGGCCGAAGTGTCGCTGGCCAAGGTCAACCCGGAAGCCAACCCGGAGCACGTCTGCCTGCTGGGCTGCGGCGTCACCACCGGTATCGGTGCTGTGCACAACACCGCCAAGGTGGCCGAGGGCGACAGCGTGGCCGTGTTCGGGCTGGGCGGTATCGGCCTGGCGGTGATCCAGGGCGCGCGCCAGGCCAAGGCCGGCCGCATCATCGCCATCGACACCAACCCGTCCAAGTTCGAGCTGGCCAAGCAGTTTGGCGCCACCGACTGCGTCAATCCCAAGGATCACGACAAGCCGATCCAGCAGGTGGTGGTCGAGATGACCGGTTGGGGCGTAGACCACAGCTTCGAGTGCATCGGCAACACCCATGTGATGCGTGCGGCGCTGGAATGCGCACACCGTGGTTGGGGCCAGAGCGTGATCATCGGTGTCGCCGGTGCCGGCCAGGAAATCTCCACCCGTCCGTTCCAGCTGGTGACCGGCCGCAAGTGGATGGGTACCGCATTCGGCGGCGTGAAGGGCCGCAGCCAGCTGCCGGGCATGGTCGAAGACGCGATGAAGGGTGACATCGAACTGGCGCCGTTCGTCACCCACACGATGGAACTGGACAAGATCAACGAAGCCTTCGAGCTGATGCATGAAGGCAAGTCGATCCGCTCGGTCATCCACTACTGAGGCTGGTTTGTGGGAGCGGTGTAAGCCGCGAAGCTCGCACTCCATCAGTCGCACTAGATCCAGCAACCCAGCAACCCAGCAACCAAGGATTCCAAACCATGCAACGACTAGAACATCGCGCCTGCTTCGGCGGCTGGCAGGACGTGTACCGGCACGAATCCAAGGTGTTGGGGTGTGAAATGACGGTAGGCGTATACCTGCCGCCGCAGGCCGCGCACGGTCCGTGCCCGGTGCTGTACTGGCTGAGCGGGCTCACCTGCACCGAGCAGAACTTCATCACCAAGGCCGGGGCGCAGCGTTATGCGGCCGAGCACGGCATCATCCTGGTGGCGCCGGACACCAGCCCGCGCGGTGACAGCGTCGCCGATGCCGAGGGATACGATCTGGGCAAGGGTGCGGGCTTCTATCTCAATGCCACCCGCGCACCGTGGGCTGCGCATTACCGCATGTATGACTACATCGTCGATGAGTTGCCGAGGTGGGTGGAAGCCAACGTGGCCGCCAGCGACGTGCGCGCCATCAGCGGGCATTCGATGGGGGGGCATGGCGCGCTGACCATCGCGCTGAAGAATCCGGGCCGCTATCGCAGTGTGTCGGCGTTCTCGCCGATCGTGGCACCGTCGCAGGTGCCGTGGGGGCAGAAGGCCTTCGCCGCCTATCTGGGCGAAGACCGCGACGCCTGGAAAGCCCATGACGCCAGTGAGCTGGTGGCGCGGGCGCAGGAAAAGCTGCCCTTGCTGGTTGACCAGGGCGGTGCGGATGAATTCCTGGAGAACCAGCTGCGGCCGCAGCTGCTGCAGGCGGCGTGTGACGCCGCAGGGCATCCGTTGCAGCTGCGCATGCAGCCGGGGTATGACCACAGCTACTACTTCATCAGCAGCTTCATCGGCGAACATATCGCCCATCACGCCAAAGCGATGCGCTGAGCCGTTTCTGGTAGAGCCGAGCCATGCTCGGCTGAGGTTCTGCCGGTAACGCCGCTGCCGAGCATGGCTCGGCACTACGGCGTGCTCCCTTCCTTTCGCGCAGCGAAGGGGCTGGTAAGGCCCCTGCCGAGCATGGCTCGGCACTACGGACGGGTTGCGTAGGCTTGGGGCGGTGATGCCGTGGCGGGGTCTGGGTCACGTTGCCGGCGTCGTGGCCGGGTTATCGTGCAGGCAATGACCTGTTCGACGGGGGATGCATGCCGCTGCTGCTGTTCCTGCTGTTCGTGGTCTGTCATGGACTGGTACTCGCTGCAGGGGCAGGTACCGCCGGCACGGGCTCTTTCGGCTTTTTGATCGCGGCGCCGTTGCTGGCCGCCGGCTGCTGCCTGTGGCGTGCCCGGCGGGATGCCGCCGCCTTGGGGTGGTGCGCGATCGCAGTGGCGATGCTGCTGTGGGCGGGCGGCATGGCCTTGAACCTGGTCGATGCGCTGGCAGCGGGCCGCACAGACCTCACGCCGCGTGCCAGCATGTTGTTGTACGTGCTGTATGCCGTGCCATTGGTGTTCGTTCTTGCCCGCGCGCGCTCCGAGCGCCCAAGCATCAGTCTGATCGACGCGATCATGGCGGGATTGCTGGGCGTATTGTTTTTCGTGCATACCGGATTCTTTGCCGACCGTGTCGATGTCGACGATGCCGCGCTGGACAACATGCGCTACATGTTCGATATCCAGAACCTGTGCATCGCCGGCTTTGCCATCGTGCGGTGGCTGGCCGCGGACACGGCGGAGTGGCGCGGCCTGTTCCGGGCTTTGGCCTTGTATGCCGTGGGCTACCTGCTGGCGGCGGGCTACATCAATCATTTTTCTTCGGAAGATTCGTTCGGCGCATACAACGACCTGCTGATCGATCTGCCCTTTCTGATACTGGGCTGGTTGGCGGTGAAGCCCGTGCGCGTTTCGAGCTTTGCGCCCAGCCCTCGCTTGTCCCGCCTTGTGCAGGCGGGCGGGCCGATGATCCTGCCCTTGTTGCTGCTGGTGATTGGCACCCTGGTGGTCGACCATGCCCGCGCGCTGGCAGTGGCCGGCTTCGTGGTGGCCACGCTGGGGTTTGGTCTGCGCAGCATGCTGTTGCAGATCGGTCTGCTGGAGCGCCAGGCGGCCTTGGACCAGTTGGCAAGGCAGGACGGGCTGACCGGCGTGGCCAACCGCCGGCAGTTCGATGCGGTGTTGCAGAGCGAGTGGAGCCGGGCGTGCCGCAGTGGCGGTGGACTGGGTCTGTTGCTGGTGGATATCGACCATTTCAAGGCGTTCAACGATGCCCATGGCCACCCCGCCGGTGACCGCTGCCTGCAGGCCGTGGCGGCCCGCCTGCAGGCGAATGTACGGCGCGCGGGTGATTGCCTGGCGCGCTATGGCGGCGAGGAGTTCGCGGTGATCGTGCCCGAGGCTGCGCTGGGCGATGTAGCGGCCCTTGCCGAAACCCTGCGATTGGCGGTGGCCGGTTTGGCACTGCCGGAGGGGCCGGTCAGCATCAGCATCGGGGTGGCCTTCGTGCAGCCGTCCAGCATGCGGGACATGCGGCAGCTGCTGGCCGAGGCCGATACTGCGTTGTATGCGGCCAAGCATGCTGGCCGCAATCGCGTCTGCATGGGAACCGTGCAGACGCCGCAACCGGCCCATATACCGCCTCCGATAGGTGCGGCGTAAGCAGCGAGGCATCGCGGCAGCGTGGTCTCTGCATACGCAGCACCTGCCCGCGGTTGAGGCTGCGCTGGCCCTGCGGCTTACGCCGCCACTGCCGGGGTGATGAAATCGGTATAGGCGTAGCGATTCTCGCGCAGCACGGTCTGGCCTTGCTGCAGACGCAACGGGGTACGGAACATCGGCCCGGCGCTGACGCAGGTGTGGAATTCGCCGTTCTCGCCGCAAGGGTCGACATCGGCGGGTAGGGCGTCCAGCAGGCCGTGGTCAAAGGCATGGCCGGCGAAACCTGCATCCAGTTGCTGGCTGTCCACGCAGCACAGCTGTGCCCGTAGTCCTGCATCGACCATCTGTCGGGCCAACGTTGCGGTATCGCGGCCGAACAGGTGGAACAGGGTCTGCCAACCAAGCGCGGCGTACTGCTGTTCGCGCCATTGGCGGATATCGGCCAGCAGCAGGTCGCCGAAGGCAATGCTGGCAATGCCGGGCCAGCGTTGTTGGGCCCGCTGCAGGGCATCGCGCATCGCGGCCATGTACAGCGCGTTGTCGCAGTCCTGGGGGATCCAGGCCTCCAGCAACGGCAAGCCGGCCGCCTCGGCCTGGGCCTGCAGCACGGCATGGCGCACGCCCTGCATGGATGAGCGCGCATGGCCTTCGGTCAGGGTGGTAAGCAGTGCCACCACCTGTACGTCATCGCGCTGCTGCAGGGCATGCAGTGCCCAGGCGGCATCCTTGCCGCCGCTCCAGGAAAGCAGAACCGGGGTACTCACGGCTCAGCGGACGTCGCGCAGTTCCCAGTGGTTGCCGGCCAGCCAGCGCATGCGCTGCTTGAACAGATCACCGGACAAGGTGGTGCTGGCGACCAGGTTGATGCGCAGGTCGGCCTGCTGGCCGGTCACCGTGGCCTGCGGATCGGTGGCGCCCAGGCCCGGGTCGACGTCATCGGGTTCGTCCTGGGTAGCCTTCCAGCGCTCGAACAGCTCTGGCGTGCGCAGGGCTGCCTGCAACTGCTCGGCAAAGGCTTCGGCACCGCTGGCGGTGAACGACAGGCGTGGGTCGGCGCCACGCGCCTTGGCCGGGTCGGGCAGCGAAATGGAGTAGTGCACGGACATGGGGACCTCCTTGATGAAGTGTCAGACTAGCGCGCCTGCCGTGGCGATGGTGTACAGATCGCGTGCAAGTCTCAGTTGCCGAAGGTATGGGGTTCATCGGCGAAGCCGATGGTGACCGCGCCCTTGCCGACATTGACCATGCCGGTCAGGCTCATCACCGCTTCCAGCAGCGTCACGCCGTGCTGGTCGCAGTTGTCGCGCAGCTGCCGGTAGCCGGGCAGCGCACGCAGCTCGTCCAGGGGGCCACCGTAGCTGATGCATACCACCGGGGTCATCAGGCCATGCGCCACACGTTTGCCGACGAAATCGAACAACGCCTGCACCGCGCTGTCGAAGCCCTTGATCTTGGCGACCGGTTCGGTGTTGCCGCGGTAGCCGTGCAGGATCGGCTTGATGTCCAGCGCGCTGCCGAGCGCGACGCTCAGCAGGCCAACACTGCGGTCGCCCTTGTGGCGGGCGCGGGCACGCAGGTAGTACAGGTCGCGGGTGACCATATAGCCGTGCACGTTGCTGGCGACCAGCTCCAGCCGTTCGCGCATCTGCGGCACGGTAGCGCCACTGTCGCGCAGGCGCACCGCTTCCACCGCGCTCACGGCCTGGGCGGCGAACAGGTTCTGGGTGTCGATGACGCGCAGGCTGAACGGCGAGTTGTAGCCGGCGGCCTGGCGGATCGGCTTGTACTCGTTGAGGATGCTGTAGCCGGCCTGCACCGCGTTGTCATGGAGCGGACTGCGGGTACGGGTGATGGTCATGCAGAACACCTGGTCGAAATCGGTGACCAGGCGGCTCAGGAACAGCTCGCGGATCTGTTCGGCGCTGTAGGGGATGGTCTCGGCTTCGGCGCTGCGCTCACTCAGCGGCCCTTGCAGGAACGCCAAGGTGGATTCCTCATCCCGGTGGTCGGGAAGCAGGGTATCGCCGATGCGTACGGTGATGGGGAGCAACACGATATTGTTGCGCTGCAAGTAACCTGCGGGCAGGTCACAGGCCGAGTCGACCACGATTCCAATACGCATGTGCTTGTGTCCCCCTGGTCGTAACAGTTTCGAAAGATCAGAACCCTATCGCAATTTCCGGCAGGCAGAGATGGTTTCTGCGGCCATCTTCGCAATAAATGGCATCTTTTTTCACCATTTCCTCATTTCCTCGCGCGGGGCTGGCCATTAAGCTACACCCCAGCAACTGCGGCGAGCTCCCCGGGTGCGACGGCATGGGTGGGGAGTGTCACCGCCTGACGGTAGGTGGTGAGCCAGGGGTCAGTAATGGAAACGGCAAGTTCGGTGGTTGAATTCTGGCGCGCGGCAGGTCCGCAGCGTTGGTTTGAGCGTAACGAGGCGTTTGATGCGCAGTTCCGGGAGCGATTCCTCGACCTGCACTATCAAGCGGCCCGACGCGCCTGCGAGGATTGGCTGGAAAACGCCGAAGGCGCGCTCGCGCTGCAGATCCTGCTGGACCAGTTTCCGCGCAACTGCTTCCGCGGTACCGCGCATTCCTATGCTACCGATGGGTTGGCCCGGCATTACGCCATGCGCACCATCGAGGAAGGCCTGGACCGTGAGCTGCCGCTCAAACTGCGTGCCTTCATCTATCTGCCGTTCGAGCATTCCGAGGACCCGCAGGACCAGGAGCGGGCGGTGGCGATGTTCGAGGTGCTCGGTGATCTGGAGTACCTGAAGTATGCGGAAGTGCACCGCGATGTGATCCGCCGCTTCGGCCGTTTCCCGCACCGCAACGCAGTGCTCGGCCGCATCCCGACCGCCGAGGAACTGCATTTCCTCGCCGAGGGCGGGTTTGCCGGTTGAGCGTTTCGACAGCTGGCGGTGTGTTGGTCGCAGACGTGGGGAGCTGCAATGCCGGCCGCGTGACCTGTGACGTTGACTTGCCGTGTGACTGCAAGCGTCACTGACTTTCTCATATGAAAAAGCATCATGCGCTGAGCGCGCATGATGCCGATGTGCAGTCATTTTCCGTGACTAGGATGAACGTCCGATCCGGATGCGCACGCAGCACGCGTGTGGTTTCCGCCGGCTCGGCTGTGTCCTCTCAAGGAAGTGAATCATGTCCATCACGCGAAGCACCGCGGCACATGCACGGCAGCTTGTACCGCATCTCCTGGCCAAGGCCATTGCCGCCACCCTGGTGGTCAGTGCCACCGCGGCCGCGCAGTCGTCAACGGACACGCTGCAGCAGCACCTCTGGCAGCGTGCCGTGCAATCCACCTTTGTGGAGGGGCCTGCGGCTGCACACGAAGCCAACGCGCCCGCCCGCGTACCTGCTGCATCTGCTGCATCTGCTGCGGATGCGAGCGATGTCACCCAGTGGCGCAACGATGAGTTCAATGCCGATTGGGGCTTGCAGGCAATCAACGCCGATGCCGCCTATGCACGCGGCCTGACCGGCAAAGGCGTGCGTCTGGGCGTGTTTGACAGCGGCAGCGGCCTGGACCATGACGAGTTTGCCGGCAAGGACAATCGCAGCCTGCACCTGGCCGACGTGCTGGCTGATGGCAGTCTGTGCAGCAACACGACAGTGTTGTCTGGGCCCTCGGCCTGCTTCAGCAGTGAGGGCGACCAGGTTGCAATCGACTATCTGTTGCTCGATCCGGCATTCACGCCGGCGCAGCTGGAGTTCCTGCATCAGAACGGCTTGTTCGAAGGGCCGCAGTTCGTTACCCACGGTACGCACGTGGCAGGCACCATTGCCGCCAACCGCGATGGCAAGGGCATGCACGGCGTGGCGTTCGCATCGGACCTGTCGGTGGCGCGCCTGTTCTTCGGCAGTGTGGCGATGCTCACGGTGGATCCGGCCAGCAACTTGACCGGCATCACGGTGGCGGGGATCGGGCCAGGCCCGGATGTATTCGATCAGCTCTATGCCCAACTGGAGGCGCAGGGCGCACGTGCGCTAAACCACAGTTGGGGGTTCAGTCACGAGGCGGAGAGCCTGCAGGAGATCGATGGGATCTTCGGCGATCCGGCGTATCGCGATTATCTGGACGGATTCGCGCAGGGCTCGCGCGGCACGGGTCTCATCCAGGTGTGGGCAGCAGGTAACTCCGGTGCTTACAACGCAAGTCCCGAGCAGGCACCCTTGCCGGATGTGCATGCTGGCCTGCCGCGTGCGTTCGACGATGTCGAGCCGTACTGGCTGGCGGTGGTGAATGTTGACCAGAACCTGCAACTGAACAATCTATCGCATCGCTGCGGCTACGCCGCCAACTGGTGCCTTGCCGCGCCAGGCAGCAACATCGTGTCCACCGTATACGGGCCGGATTCGGAGTTGCAGGCGGATCTATTGATCGATGCGGCTGGCAACGCAGTGCTGGACGTGTTGGACAGGGTCCCCAGCCATGACTATGCGGCGATGAGCGGCACCTCGATGGCGGCCCCTCACGTTACCGGTGCATTGGGCCTGCTGTTCGAACGCTTTCCTTACCTGGACAGCGCACAGGTGCGCGACGTGCTGTTGACCACGGCCACCGATCTGGGGGCACCGGGCGTGGACGAAGTCTATGGTTGGGGCCTGGTCAATCTGGCCAAGGCGGTTGACGGCTATGGGCAGTTGCGGGTGGATACCAACATCGTGATGGACCAGAAGGCGGGAGGCACCAAGGTCTGGGAGGGCGACGCCTGGGATGACTGGCGCAACGACATTGGTGGGCCTGGCAAGCTGGGCAAATCCGGCCTTGGCTGGCTGCGTCTGAGTGGTGACAACAGCTTCAACGGCGCGGTGGTGCGTGCCGGTGTATTGGAGCTGGATGGACTGAACCGCCTCACGGATGCGGTGACGGTGGAGGGTGGCCAGTTCCGTCTGAATGGAATCCTGCAGGAGACCGCACTCCACAACCTTGGCGGCAGCAGCTGGATCAGCAGCAAGGCGCAGCTGCTGGGGGCTGACCTGGCGGTCCTGGGAGGCGTTGTGTCATTCAACGGCGTGCAACGTGGCGGCAGTACGCAGGTGGGCGTCGAGGGTGCACTGTCCGGTACCGGTGAGCTGGGCGATACCCGGGTCGAAGGTGTGATCGCACCGGGCAATTCCATCGGCACGCTGACCGTCAACGGCAACTACGAGCAGACGGCGACGGCGTCGTTGCTGGCCGAGCTCGCGCCCGGTAGCCGCAGCGATCTGCTGCATGTCACCGGCACGGCGCGCCTGGATGGCACCTTGGTTGCGTTGCCCGAACCCGGGACGTACTACCTGGGCGAGGAATTCAACTTCCTGCATGCCGATGCCGGCGTCATCGGACGTTTCGCGCGCACGGACTTCAGTGCGTTTTCGCCTTTCCTGCAGTTTTCACTGGTCTATGCCAGTGATGGCGCCCGTCTCGAGGTGGCACGGGGCGCCAGCCTGGTCAGTGCAGCGGTGACGGCCAACCAGTTGCAGGTGGCCGCGCTCGCTGATGCAGCCGCCATTGAACAGGGGCTGCCAAAGCCACTGACGCAATTGTTTCCCGCCCAGTTGGGGGCCGCGCTGGAGGCACTGGGGGGTGAACTGTACGCAGCCACCCCGATCGCCTTGTTGGAAAGCAGCCGCTATCTGCGCGATGCGGCATTGCGCAGGGGCGCGGCGCAGCCGCTGGTTGACGCCAGCGATGGCGGCAGTGCGGCCTGGGTGCAGGTGTTGGGCGGCAGCAGTGCCCTGCACGGCGGTCTCAACGCCGCACGTACCGATGCCAACAGCAATGGCGTGCTGGTGGGCCTGGAGCACGACCTTGCTGCCTGGAGGGTGGGGGCACTGCTGGGCAATGGGCATAGCGACGTCAAGCAGGCGCAAGGCCGCGCCAGCAAGGCGAAGATCGATAACCGCCACGCCGGCATCTATGCCGGCAGAACATGGGGTGGGCTGGGCCTGGGCACGGGCCTGGCGGTGAGCAGGCACGACGTGGAGAGTACGCGCAGCGTCAGCTTTGCCGGTTTCAGTGATCGCCTGGCGGCGCGCCATGACGCACGGACACGGCAGGCATTCATCGAGTTTGGCTACCGCCTGGGCGATGCCGGGCGTGCGTTGGAACCCTATCTGCAGGTGGCGCGGGTGGGCGTGGACGTGGCCGGCATCCACGAACACGGTGGTGTCGCCGCGTTGCAGGGGCGGGTGAAGAACACCCACAGTACGCTGGGCACCGCTGGGCTGCGCTTCGCCTATGGCTTGAAAGCGGCAGGACAGGCGCAGAGTGGTTTACAGCTGCGTGGTGGCCTGGGTTATCGGCGGGTGAGCGGGGATCGAGTGCAGGTGGCAGAACTGGGTTGGGCGGAGACGGGACGTTTCAGCGTGACGGGCGCGGCGCTGGACGCGAACTCCCTTGCAGCCGAGTTGGGCCTGACGGCCTTGCTGAGTCCGCGGCAGCGGTTGGAGCTGGACTATGGCGGTCAGCACGGCAGTGCCAGTCGTGACCAATCGCTCAGCGCACGTTGGTCGATCCAGTTCTGAACGATTGCGTCCGGCACACCGGGTGGTTCGAAGGCGAGCCTGCCGCGCGACTGCCTGGCCTGCGCCTGCAATGCGCCAGGCAGGCTGCAAGCTGCCGATGCAGGGGATGGTGCAGGCATGAAAAACGCCGGCTATGCCGGCGTTTTTCCTGTTGCTGCGGCGTGCTCCGATCAGTACTTCGGAACGCTGTTGTCCACGTTCTCCGACCAGGCATCGATGCCGCCGGTGATGTTGAACACATTGGTGAAGCCCAGTGCCAGGAACTGCGCGGCCGCCTGCGCGCTGCGCCCGCCGCGGTGGCACAGGAAGGCCAGGGCGGTGTCCTTGGGCAGGGCCTCGAGCTTGGCGCGGTTGTCACCGTCGAAGGTTTCGAACTTGCCGTTGATCGCGGCGATGGCGCGTTCGTCGGCCGGGCGCACGTCCACCACGGTGATGGCGCCGGCACGCAGCTGGTCGTCTGCGCTGCGCACGTCCAGGTCCTGCACCGGCTTGGGGGCGTTCGGGTTGTTGATCGCCAGGCCCTGGCCGCGGATGTCGTCGACCCAGTCGATGGTGATGCCTTCGGCGCGACGCGCGCTGGCGGAATCGAACTGCACGCGCAGGCCGTTGGATTCGGCGGCGATGGCGTTGGCGTCGAACGGGGCCAGCTGGAAGTTCGGCTGGAAGCTGGCATCGATGCTCAACTGCAGCGCAGCGCCCGGGGCGTCGGCCAGTGCGCCCTTGAGCATTTCCACCGCCGCCGGGGTGACGGTGATCGACGGCGGGGTGCGGTCCGGGGCGGCCAGGCCGAGCAGGCTGCTCAGTTCACCGCTGCTGGCCATCTGCAGGATGATGTCGCTGCCGCCGATCAGCTCGCCGTCCACGTATAGCTGCGGAATGGTCGGCCAGTCGCCGTAGGCCTTGATGCCTTCACGGATCTCCTGGTCGGCCAGCACGTTGACGTGGTTGAACTGCACGCCCAGGTCCTGCAGCGCGCCAACAGCCTTGGCCGAGAAGCCGCACTGCGGCATGGTCGGCTGGCCCTTCATGAACAGGACGACGCGGTCGGCGCCGAGGATGGATTCAATGCGCGAACGCAGGGCGGGGTCCAGGGACATCGTGAACTCGTATAGGTGGTCGTAGACCAGCTGATTCTACGCTGCATGGCATCATGGGGAATGACTGCCCCGGAAACCCTGCATCGCATTCCCGTCCACCCTTGGCGCTGGCTGCCCTGGCTGCTTGTCTCGCAATTGCTGGTTGCGCTGCTGTGGTGGCAGTTGGGCTGGATCTGGGGCCTGCCCTTGCTGCTGCTCAGCCACGCGCTGTTCATCGTGCCGATCTTCCTGCCCAACAGCCGCTTCTATGCACCGGTCGTCAGCCGTGCGCCCGGCCGGGACGTGTGGCTGACCATCGATGACGGCCCGTCCGATGAGACCCTGGCGGTGCTGGAGCTGCTCGACCGGCATGACGCCAAGGCCACCTTCTTCATGGTGGGCGCGCGTGCGTTGGCCAGGCCGGAGCTGGTGCACGAGGTGCTGCGGCGCGGGCATGACCTCGGCAATCACAGCTATTCGCACCCGCAGGCGCGCTTCTGGGCGCTGGGCCCCGTGCAGATGGCGGCTGAGATCGGCCAATGCCAGCAGGCGCTCACCACGATAGCCGGGGCAGCACCGCGGTGGTACCGCTCGGTGGTAGGCATGACCAACCCGTTTGTGGCGGCCGCGCTCAAGCGCCACGGCCTGGCGCGGATAGGCTGGAGTGCGCGTGGATATGATGGGGTCAACTGCACGCCGGAGGGCGTTGTCGCCCGGATTGCGCCGGACCTCGGGCCTGGGGCCATCGTCCTGCTGCATGAAGGTGCCGCCCATGGTCACAACCTGGCCATCATCGAAGCCGTGCTGCAGCAGTTGCAGGCCCGTGGCCTTGTGGCCCGCCTGCCACAGGTAACAGCGTAGACTCGCCTCCCGCCATCCGGCGGCGTTCTGGAACCGCACCATGCCTTTCTCCCAACTCGGCCTGTCTCCCTATGTGCTGCCAGCGTTGCAGCAGGCCCTGCGGCAGGCCGGCTACCTGGCGCCGACGCCGATCCAGCAGCAGGCCGTGCCCTTGCTGCTGAAGGGCCGCGATGTGGTGGCGCTGGCGCCGACCGGTTCAGGCAAGACCGCCGCCTACGTGCTGCCGGCGTTGCAGCGTTTCTTCATGGCAACGCCGCGCAAGCCGCGCGTGCTGGCCCAGTTGATCCTGGTGCCGACCCGCGAGCTGGCGCTGCAGGTAAGCGACGTGTTTGCCACCTTGGGCCGCGAGTTGCCGCGACGGCCGCACCTGGTCTGTGCGGTGGGCGGCGTGTCGATCAATCCGCAGATGATGTCGCTGCGCGGTGGTGCCGACATCGTCGTGGCCACCCCCGGGCGCCTGTTGGATCTGCTGGCGCATAACGCGCTGTCCTTGAAGCAGGTGCAACTGCTGGTACTGGATGAGGCGGACCGTCTGCTGGAACTGGGCTTCGGCGATGAGCTGCGGCAGATCCTGGCCGAATTGCCGGTAAAGCGGCAGACCGCCTTGTTCTCGGCCACGTTCGCAGCGGATATCGAAAGCCTGGCTGCGGCGGGGCTGCAGGATCCGCAGCGGCTGGAAATCGGGCAGCAGTCAGCGCCGGAGATCGAGCAGCGCGCCATCCACGTCGATAGCGCTCGACGTGCCGAGTTGTTGCTGTCCTTGCTGGAAGATCCGCGCTGGCAACAGGTATTGGTCTTTGTCGGCAGCATCCGCGACGGTGACCGTCTGGCTGCACAGCTGCGCAAGGCCGGCATCAACGCGCAGGCGCTGCATGGTGAGCTTTCGCAGGGGCGGCGCTTCCGCATGCTGCAGGACTTCAAGGATGGTGAGGTGCGGGTGTTGGTGGCTACAGACCTGGCCGCGCGCGGTATCGATATCACGCGTTTGCCGGTGGTGGTGAACTACGACCTGCCGCGTGCGCCAGCCGATTACCTGCACCGTATCGGCCGCACCGGACGGGCAGGGGAAAAGGGGCTGGCGCTGAGTTTCGTCGATTCGGCGGCGATGGCGCATTGGCGCCTGATCTGCAAACGCCATGGCCTGCAGAGCAAGACCGAGGTGCTTGAGGGTTTTGAACCTACTCAGGCAGCGCCGTTGGCCAGCGTGGTCGCCGACGACAACGGCGGTATCAAGGGCCGCCGACCAAGCAAGAAAGACCGCGCGCGGGCGGCGGCTGCGGAAAAATCCGGGTCCTGACAG
>Ga0308158_10002841_pt1 | contig 15837 bp, 11 predicted proteins | sample PhyBR2_FD_201038 | JGI IMG/M metagenome (GOLD analysis project Ga0308158, IMG submission 201038) | Phyllosphere microbial communities from UC Gill Tract Community Farm, Albany, California, United States - DLSLB.R2 | ecosystem: Host-associated > Plants > Phyllosphere > Unclassified | place: USA... | reverse complement strand
TCCAGGGGCCGGTGGCGTTGACCACGCTGCGGGCGCGCACCGTCACTGCCGTGCCATCATCATGCACAAGGCGCGCCTGCCAGCCGTCGGACGCGCGCTCCAGGGCGGTGCAGCGCGTGCGCGTGAGTATCTGCGCGCCACGTTCGGCCGCGTCGATGGCGTTGAGCAGAACCAGGCGTGCATCGTTGACCCAGCCATCGGAATACACAAAGCCGCGTTTGAACTGCGCCTTCAATGGCTGGCCGGCCACATGGCGTTTGAGATCGATGCTGGCCGAACCGGGCAGCAGTTCGCGTCTGGCCAGCTTGTCGTACAAGAACAGGCCAGCGCGTATCAGCCAGGCCGGGCGCTGGCCCTGCGCGTGCGGCATGACAAAACGCAGCGGCCACATGATGTGCGGGGCCGAGCGCAGCAGCACTTCGCGTTCGATCAGTGCCTTGCGCACCAGGCCGAATTCATAGTATTCAAGATAGCGCAGGCCGCCGTGAATCAGCTTGGTCGAGGCTGACGAGGTATGGGCCGCGAGGTCGTCTTTTTCACACAGCACCACCGACAGGCCGCGCCCGGCTGCATCGCGCGCAATACCGGCGCCGTTGATGCCGCCGCCCACCACCAGCACATCGCAGACGAGTTCGCTCGCTGCGCTGGTGTCAGTGGTGTCGGTCAATGAACTGTTGTGCTGTGCTGCGGACATCGGGTCTCCATCGTGGTCATGGTCATCGGCGCCAGGCGCGGGCCGCGCCCGGAAGAAACACTAGGCATGGCCTGTGACTGTCGTTAAGATCAAACTATCTGTCATGCTTATGCAATATGAATAAGATACGCCAGAAGACGAACTCATAGCAACATATTTTAATGAATAATTGTTCGTTTCTTTTCGTTTTAGAGTCAATCAACCGGAATACAGCATGATCCTCAATCCACGCCAGCGCCGCCTGCTCGATGCAGTACGCCAGCAACTGACCGTCTCGGTCGACGAACTTGCCCAGCAACTCGGCGTCACGCCGCAGACCGTGCGCCGCGATGTCAAGCAGATGGAAGAAGCGCGCCTGCTGGCGCGCTACCACGGCGGCGTCGGCCTGCCTTCGTCGGTGGAAAACATCGATTACAGCCAGCGCCAGGTGTTCAACAGCGAAGCGAAGCGCCGTATTGCCGGCGCGGTGGCCCAGCACGTACCCCATGGCTGTTCATTGCTGATCAATATCGGCACCACCACCGAGGAGGTGGCGCGCGCGCTGGGTCAGCACACGGGCCTGCATGTGGTGACCAACAACCTCAACGTGGCCGCCATCCTGTCCGACAACCCGGGCTGCGAGGTGATTGTCGCTGGCGGCGTGGTGCGCGGACGCGACCGCGGTATCGTCGGTGAAGCCACGATCGACTTTATCCGCCAGTTCAAGGTCGACATCGGCATTATCGGCATCTCCAGCATCGATGAGGATGGCAGCCTGCGCGACTTCGATGCGCGCGAGGTGCGCGTGGCGCAGGCCATTATCGAACAGTCGCGCGAAGTGTGGCTGGTGGCCGACCAGCACAAGTTCGGCCGCAAGGCGCTGGTGCGCCTGGCCGATCTGGCGCAGATCGACATGCTCTACACCGACGCCGCACCACCCAAGGCCTTCGCAGCCGTATTGCGCGACGCCGCTGTCAAAGTGGTGGTGGCCGCCTGAAGCGAACTGGACGGCTCAAGCGGCGGCGCTCAATGTGTTGGTAATGTGCAGAAGCTCACTTAGCGGCACGGAAAGTGTTTTCGTTGCAAAAATAATGCTGTTACCATTGATGCAACATGAGTTATACTTTTAATCTTCCTTATTGGCAATACGATTGCGCGCATGATATTGTTTTTTACTCAATCGTATTAGCAAGGCCATCACTGAAGATTAGCTGGAAAACGGATTTGAAAAACTCATGGAACATCGCACTTCTGCCGAAATAATGTGGAAAGATTGAATGCACGACCACGATTCCCAAACAAGCCACTCGACATCGCGCGCCACGGCCCAAACCTTGCCCGAAACGCCGCCCAGTGAAGGAAATGAGATGAACCACAATTTTGAAGCTGCCGCCAAATCGCCCGTCATCCACTCCAACGCCGCCTCGGTCAGCGAGCTTGAAGCCCACCTCGGTTACTGGCTGCGCTTTGTATCGACCCATGTCTCGCACAGCTTCCAGAAAAAAGCCGAGGCCAATGGCGTGACGGTGTCGGAATGGGTGGTACTGCGTGAAATGTTCCGGCTCGGCTGTACTTCCCCCACCACGCTGGCGCAGGTCGCGGGCATGAGCAAGGGCGCCGTGTCGAAATTGATCGACCGGCTGGAAAGCAAGGGCATGGTCAGCAAATCGATCCTGCTGGCCGACCGCCGCCAGCATTCGATCGAGCTGACGGCCGAAGGCGAAGCGCTGGTACCGGTACTGGCCGGCATGGCCGACCAGAACGACGAGGAGTTCTTTGGCCAGCTGCCGGCGCAGCTGCGCGAAAACCTGCTTGAAGCGATGAAGGAAGTGGCGCGCACGCACCAGCTCAAGAGCGAGCCGCTGAACTAGGCTGTCTTGCTGCCAGCGTCGTTACCAACGTCGTTGCCAATATCATCGCCAGCCTCGATCAGGGCCACCGTATCGCGGCCCTGGTCCTTGGCCTGGTACAGCGCCTGGTCGGCCAGCGCCAGCAACTGCCCTGGCGCCAGTTCGCCGTGGCGAAACAGTGCAATGCCGATGCTGGTCGTGACCAGCAGTTCGCCGGTCGACAGAACAAACGGCAGGCGGATCGCCTCGATGATCTTGCGGCCGATCTGCTGCACCTCGGCTGCACTGGTGACCGCGTCGAAAATGATCACGAATTCATCACCCGCCAGGCGCGCCGGCAAGTCGCTGGCACGCACCTTGCGCATCAGGCGTGCAGCAAACTCCTTGAGCACTTCGTCGCCGGCAGCGTGGCCCAGGCTGTCGTTGATGCTCTTGAAGCGGTCGATATCAAGATAGGCCAGCGCCATCGGCTCGCCCGTATCGCGCGCACGCGCCATGCTCAGGGCCAGCTGCTCGTCAAAGCGGCGCCGGTTGGCAATACCGGTCAACACGTCGGTGGCGGCGGCAAACTGCAGCGCTGTGTGCACGGCCTTGACCTTGGTGATCTCATGGATCAGGCCATACACGCCAGCGACCTCGCCGTCTTCACCCACATCAGGGATGTAATTGGTCTGGAACGAGCGAAAGCCGTCTGCCGCATCGGTGGTAAATTCGTAATCGACTTCAACGCCGGAAAACGCACGGCGCAAATGCTGTTCGCGCATCGCGTAGGCCGCTTCGCCCAGCACGTCGCGGATCGAATTCATCATCCCTTCGGCAACCGAGACGCCGAACCATTTTTCAAACGTGGCATTCATGAACTGATAGCGGTGCTCGCGGTCGATATAAACGATCACCACCGGCAGATGGTCGGTCAGCAGTTTCAGACGCCGCTCGCTGGCGCGCGTCTGCGCTTCGGCCGATTCGCGCTCGGCTACCAGCGAATAGAAATCACGGCTCAAGTCGCCGATTTCATCGCGCCGCTCAATCTGCAGCACTTCGATGCCCACGCGGTCACGGCGGATGCCGTGTACCTGCCGGCGCAGGCGCTCGAGCGGCTGCAACAGGCGCAATACCACGCGCCAGCCCAGCAGGCCTGCCACCGTCGCCATGCACAGCGCCGCCAGCAGCACCTTGCTGCGGATCGCATGAAGCGGCGCGAAGGCCTCGCTGGTCGGATAGACCGAGGCCAGTATCCAGTTGGTCGAGGCAATGCGCCGGTAGGCGAACAGCGCATCTTCGCCTTTGCTGGTCTTGCCGGTCATCCAGCCTTCAAAGCCCTTGATGGCGCTGCTGGTGGGGACACTGGGCGGACACAGCGCGGCGATATGCTGCATGATCAGCGATTTGTCGGGATGCTCGACGACGATGCCGTCGGCCGTCATGATATACAAATGCCCGCCCACGCCTGGCCGCAGCGAGCTGAGACGGCCCAGAAAGTCAGGCTGGCGCAAATTGACGCTTGCTGCCAGCACATAGCGGATCTGCCCATGCGCATCGAACACGGGCTGGGTCACCACGACCAGCGGCATGCCTGAAACACTACCTTGCAGAGGTTCGGAAATGATCGAGCGCTTTTGCACCAGGGTCTGGTCGAAATACGCCCGGCCCCGCAAATTGAGCTTGACCGAACCGGTGCGCAGCTTGACTGGCGCCAGGCTGGCCAGCAGCCTGCCATCGGCACTGGCCAGGCCGGCGGTAAAAAACTCCTTGCCCAGTATGGTCTGTGCGCTGAGGAAGCGCTGCAGACCAGCCTGGTCGTCGATATCGAGCGCAGTGATGCTGTCGGCAACCACGCGCAGCACATTGCGCTTGGCCGCCAGTTCCTCATCGATGAAAACAGCGGCGCTGGCCAGCGATACATACTGCTGCTGCCCGGTGACGGCGCGCATGTCGCGCTCGGCCACGGCCAGCGTGGCCAGCGCCAGCAGCGCCAGGGCACCCAGCACCAGCAGAAATACCACCACGCTCATGCGTGCCTTGAGACTGCTGGGCAAACTGCGCCACCGCTTGCGTGTGCTCGTTATCATGACTTTTAGGTCCGGTAGTGCCTGGTGCTGCGCCCCGGCGTTCCGCATCGGCAGTCATTGACTGGCATGCATACAAATGTACTGTTATGCAACATCATACCAAAAGTAATGCGGCCTCAGGCAAAACCTGTTTGGTCTGGCTGGCGCTGTCTCGCGCAGTGTGGTTTTTATGGCTGCAGCAAGAAACGGTAGAGCTCATCGGCCGACGCTTCGACCGTGCGGGCGCGCGTATCGAGCGTCAGGCTGGCCGCCAGCGGCGCCTCGTAGGGCGCCGTGACGCCGGTAAAGCTGGCAAGCGCCCCGGCGCGTGCACGCGCATACAGGCCTTTCGGATCGCGCGCCTCGCACACCTCGACGGGCGTGCTGACATGCACTTCGCACCAGCGTTCGACGCCGACAATGCCGGCCGCCATGGCGCGGTCTTCGCGGTAAGGCGAGATAAAGGCGGCGATCACCAGCAGGCCGGCCTCGTTCATCAGGCGCGCCACTTCCGCAGCCCGGCGGATGTTTTCACGCCGGTCCTGCGGCGCAAACCCGAGGTCGCGGTTCAGCCCGTGGCGCAGCCTGTCGCCATCGAGCACATACACCGCCCTGCCCTCGCCTTGCAATCGCCGCGCCAGCGCTTCAGCAATGCTGGTCTTGCCGGCACCGGACAGGCCCGTAAGCCAGACGGTAGTTGGGTACAACGCTGCGCTGCCTGCCATGCCGCCTCCTGTTGATGTGCTGGCAATATAGCAAATGACGGCACAGAAACACAACAGTCGGCGCTACGCGTAATGCAGTTCAGTTAGCATCCCTACCCGGCCAGCCAACCTGCAAAACAATTAAAGCCCGGGTCGTCAGACCGGGCGTACCGGGCCAAGCGAGACTGAAAAATGCCGAGGGCAAGGCGCAGCGACGAAGACAGTACGCATGGTCGGCGAGGAGCTGCAACGCCGCCATCGGCATTTTCTCAGACTCGCGTCTCCGGCCCGCTTATACACCTTAAATGCACTGGACAGCCATTCCAGTGCTATGCCGCTTTCTCTTCGGCCACCTCGGCCAGCGTAACGGCAATGATCTGTCGTATCTCGGGCACACAGGAGCCACAATTGCCCCCCGCCTTGACGCAGCTGGTGACCTGCGCGCTGGTGCTCAAGCCTTGCTCGCGGATAGCGTTGCAGATGGTATTGCGGCCGACGCCAAAACACGCACACACTGTCGGGCCGGCATCCATGCCCTTGGCAATCGGCGCGCCCAGCAGCACGCCGGCACGGTCGACCGGATCGAGCTGCTCATGCGCAAACAGGCTGGCCAGCCAGGCGCGCGAGGGCAGATCCGGGCGCGGCGAAACATATACGCACTGCGCTATGCGCCCGTCTTCCAGGTGCACGGCGCGGTACACGCCGGCGCTGGCGTCCTGGTAGTCAAGCCAGTCGGCATCGGGATCGTACACCTGCAGCAGCGTGCGCGCCCACTCGCCGAGGTCGGCAATGCGGGTACGGCCGGCCAGCTCATAGCGCTGGAACTGTTCGCCCTGCACGCGCGTCCAGTGCGCCACACCATCGAGTTCGATTGGCGTGCGGCTCAGCACGAACGCATGCCATTGCACGCGGAACTGCTCGATGCGCACCGGCGTATGCTTGAATTCCGGCTCGCCCGAGACGGGGTCGACCACCGGATTGACCACTGCACCCACGCGCGCGTCAGACGAATTGGCGTCGCTCCAATGGATAGGCACGAAGACCTGGCCGCGCGCCACGCCGCCGCCATGCACCACGCGCGCCACCATCGCGCCCCAGGCGCTGGAAATGCGCGCCAGCTCGCCTTCGCGCACGCTGTAGAGCAGCGCGTCGTTGGGATGGATGTCGATAAACGACTCGGGCAAGTGATCCGACAGGCGCGCCGCCTTGCCGGTGCGCGTCATGGTATGCCACTGGTCGCGCACGCGGCCGGTGTTCAGTATCAGTGGATAGTCTTCATCGGGTGCATTGCGCGGCGCACACGGCGCGGTGGCGACAAAACGCGCGCGGCCATCGGCGTGGGCAAAGCGACCATCGCCAAACAGGCGCGCCTGGCCTTGCGGCCACTGCTGCGGCGCCAAGGCGTCGTACTGTGCTGCATCCATGCCGGCCAGGCTGGACAGATTGAAGAGGCGCGCTGTTGCGCCGTCATTGCGCCAAGCTGACAGGCGCGCATGTTCATCGAAAATGGCCTGTGGCGACGCAAAGTCAAAGCCGGCATAGCCCATGCGCTGCGCCACGTCGCACAGCACCTGCCAGTCGGCGCGGGCCTCGCCCGGGGCTGGCAAAAAGGCGCGCTGGCGCGAGATGCGGCGTTCCGAATTGGTTACCGTGCCGTCCTTCTCGCCCCAGCCCAGGGCCGGCAGCAGCACGTCGGCATGGGCATTGGTATCGCTTTGCGCACTGATCTCGGACACTACCACCAGTTCGCACCGCGCCAGCGCGCGGCGCAGCTGGTCGGCGTCTGGCATGCTGACCAGCGGGTTGGTGGCCATGATCCACACGGCTTTCACCGTGCCCGCTTCGATGGCGTGGAACAGGTCGAGCGCCTTCAGGCCGGGCTTGTCGGCCATGGCCGGCGAACCCCAGAACGTCTGCACCACTTCCCGGTGCTGCGCGTTGTCGAGCTCCATATGCGCGGCCAGCATGTTTGCCAGCCCACCCACTTCGCGCCCGCCCATGGCGTTGGGCTGGCCGGTCAGCGAAAACGGACCCATGCCCGGCTGGCCGATACGCCCCGTGGCCAGGTGGCAGTTGATGATGCTGTTGGCCTTGTCGGTGCCGCTCGACGACTGATTGACGCCCATCGAGTAAGCGGTCACCACCTTGCCGGTGGCGGCAAAGTCGCGGTAGAACGCCAGCAGCGCGTCAGGATCGACCTTGCAGATGCGCGCCACCTTGAGCGGATCGCTGCACTCTTCATGGGCCACTGCCAGCGCCGCATCGAGGCCGCTGCTGTGCTGCGTGACAAAGTCGTCGGCGATCACGCCGGCCCTGGCCAGGTAGCACAGCAAACCGTTGAACAGCCACACATCGGTGCCCGGCTTGATGGGCAGGTGCAGGTCGGCCAGCTCGCAGGTGGCGGTGCGGCGCGGATCGATCACCACCAGCTTCATGTGCGGACGCGTTTCGCGCAGGCGCACGATGCGCTGGAACAAAATGGGATGGCACCAGGCCGTGTTCGAGCCGACCAGTACCACCATGTCGGCCAGTTCCAGGTCCTCGTAGCAGCCGGGCACGATGTCTTCGCCAAAAGCGCGCTTGTGACCGGCCACCGCCGACGACATGCACAGGCGCGAGTTGGTGTCGATATTGGCGCTGCCCACATAGCCTTTCATCAACTTGTTGGCGATGTAATAGTCTTCCGTCAGCAGCTGGCCTGAAACGTACAGCGCCACCGCATCGGGGCCATGTTCGTCGATGATGGCGCGCAGGCCGCCGGCCACCTTGTCCAGAGCGCTGTCCCAGCTGGTGGGCTGCAAAACGCCATCCTGGCGCACCTGCGGCACCAGCAGGCGCTGGTCGAGCGCGACGGTGTCGCCCAGGGCAGAGCCCTTGACGCACAGGCGGCCGACATTGGCCGGATGGCTGGTGTCGCCGGCAATGCGGATGGCGCCATCGGGCAGGCGCGTCGCTTCCACGCCGCAGCCGACGCCGCAGTAAGGGCAAGTGGTTTTCACGGGCGTGCTGGTGATCATGGGGTTTCCTGTGGTGGTCAAGTCTGGGCCTGGCTGCACAGCGCCTGGCCAAACAGCAGGCGCGCGCGCAAGGCACTGATATCGCGGCGCTGCTGTATCAAATCAAAATACCAGGGGCCGTCCTGCACGTCGCCATACAGCACGGCGCCGGTCAGCCGGTTGCCCTGTACGACCAGTCGCTTGTAGATGGCGCGGCGCGGGTCGCGCAGCACCAGGTCTTCGCTGCCTTCGCCGCCGATGATGTCGCCGGCCGAATAGAGGTCGATGCCGGTCACTTTCAGCTTGGTGGCGCTGGCCTGCTGCACATAGCGGCGGTGGCCGGCGCCAGCCAGGTGGGCGCCGGCCACGCGCGCCTGCTCCCAGATCGGTGCCACCAGGCCAAAGGTGGCGCGGCGGTGCTGCACGCATTCGCCCACCGCATACACGCGCGGATCGTAGCTTTGCAAGGTGTCGTCCACCACGATGGCGCGTTCGCAGTGCAGGCCGGCCTCGCGCGCCAGCGCCACATTGGGCCTTACGCCGGCGGTCATCACCACCAGGTCGGCCGGGATGGTGCTGCCATCGACAAAGCGCACGCCTTCGACGCGCTCCTTGCCGACGATGGCCTCGGTCTGGGCCTGCATCAGGAAACGCAGCCCGCGTGCCTCGAGCGCGCCTTTGAGCAGCGCCGAAGCCGGCTGGTCGAGCTGCTGGTTCATCAGGCTGCCGCCCATATGCACCACGGTCACGTCCATGCCCTGGCGCTGCAGGCCGTTGGCCGCTTCCAGTCCCAGCAGGCCGCCACCGATCACCACCGCATGGCGATGCGTACGCGCCGCCTGCAGCATGGTGTCGACGTCGGCAATATCGCGAAAGCCGATCACGCCAGGCAGATCGTGGCCAGGCACGGGCACGATAAACGGGGTCGAGCCGGTGGCCAGCAGCAAACGGTCATACGGCACGCACAGGCCCGACTGCGACTGCACCACGCGCTGGCGGCGGTCGATGCGCACGACCGGGTCGCCAGCGTGCAGGGTAATGCCGTTTTGCGCATACCATTCGCGCGTGTGCAGCATGATGTCGTCCACCGTCTTTTCGCCAGCGAGCACCGGCGAGAGCAGGATGCGGTTGTAATTGCCATGCGGCTCGGCGCCAAACACCGTGATGTCGTACAGGTCCGGCGCCAGCTTCAGCAGCTCTTCGACCGTGCGCATGCCGGCCATGCCATTGCCCACCACCACCAGTGCCGGCCGGACAGCGGCAGGCGCAGGCGAGGCTGCGGCATTCACAGCGCCACCCACACCATGTCGGCAAACACGCGCGCCGGCCAGGCCGCCACCGAATTCTCGGGCGCTTCGATGCACTCGCCGCTGGCCAGGTCGAAATGCTGCTTGTACAGCGGCGAAGCCACCACCACCCGTTCGCCGATGCTGCCCACCAGGCCGCGTGACAGCACCGAGGCACCCGCGTTGGGATCGATATTGTCGATGGCATAGACGCGCGGCGAGGCGTCGCCGACCCGGAACAGCGCCACATGGCGACCCTTGACGAGTGCGCATACGCCCGTGTCGGGCACGATATCGGACAGCGCGCAAATGGCCTGCCAGTGCGCCAGTTGCGGCTCCTGCTGCAGTGCAGTCATGTCGTTCATGGCTCAGACCTCTACGGCTAAAATAGGAATCACGGCGTTCGGGCGGCGGCGTTCGTCGAACGTGGCCGGACGGATCTGGCCGCGCTCGGGCACGAACACCACGTTTTCGTCACCCTGGTCGCTATTGATGAAATGGCGGAAGCGCTGGCGCACGGCCGGGTCGGACACGGCCACTTTCCACTCGTCGGCATAATGGTCGACCACATGCTGCATGTCCGCTTCGAGTTCGCTGCCGATACCGAGGCTGTCGTTGATCACCACCGCTTTCAGGTAATCGAGGCCGCCCTCGAGGTTATCGCGCCAGACACTGGTGCGCTGCAGGCGGTCTGCCGTGCGCACATAGAACATCAGGAAGCGGTCGACATATTTGATCAGCGTGGCTTCATCGAGATCGCTGGCAATCAGTTCGGCGTGGCGTGGCTTCATGCCGCCATTGCCGCACACGTACAGGTTCCAGCCTTTTTCGGTGGCGATCAGGCCGATATCCTTGCCTTGCGCTTCGGCGCATTCGCGCGTGCAGCCGGACACGCCAAACTTGATCTTGTGCGGCGTACGCAGGCCCTTGTAGCGGTTTTCCAGTGCAATTGCAAAACCCACGCTGTCGGCCACGCCATAGCGGCACCAGGTCGAGCCGACACAGGACTTGACCGTGCGCAGCGACTTGCCATACGCATGGCCCGACTCGAAACCGGCCGCGATCAGCTCTTCCCATATCTGCGGCAGCTGCTCGACGCGCGCGCCGAACAGGTCAACCCGCTGGCCGCCAGTGATCTTGGTGTACAGGCCGTATTTTTTCGCCACCATGCCCACCGCGATCAGACCATCGGCCGTCACTTCGCCGCCCGGCATGCGCGGCACCACCGAGTAGGTGCCGTCTTTCTGGATATTACCGAGAAAGTAGTCATTGCTGTCCTGCAGGCTGGCGTGCACCGGCTTCAACACAAAATCGTTCCAGCACGACGCGAGAATATTGGCCACCAGCGGCTTGCACACATCGCAGCCGAGGCCGTGGCCGTGCGCTTCCAGCAGTTCGCCAAAGCTGCGGATTTTTTCCACGCGTACCAGGTGATGCAGTTCCTGGCGCGTAAAGGCAAAATGTTCGCAGACATGGTTGTTGACGGCCATGCCCTGCTTTTTCATTTCTGCCTTCATGATCTGCGTGACCAGCGGCACGCAGCCGCCGCAGGCGGTACCGGCTTTCGTGCAGCTTTTCAGTTCGACTATGGTGGTGGCGCCATTGGCCACTGCCGCGCACAGCGCACCTTTCGACACATCGTTGCACGAGCAGATCTGCGCCGTATCGGGCAAGGCGTCCACGCCCAGGCCGTGGCTGGCCTGCTGGCCGTCGGCCTGCGGCAGGATCAGGAACTCGGGCGATTCAGGCAGCTCGATTTTGTTCAGCATCATCTGCAGCAGCGTGCCGTATTCACTGGCGTCGCCCACCATCACGCCGCCAAGCAGGTATTTGCCGCAGTCGGACACCACGATTTTCTTGTAGATCTGCTTGCGCTCGTCCATGAACTGGTAGCTGCGGCTGCCCGGCGCATTGCCATGCGGGTCGCCCAGGCTGGCCACGTCCACGCCCATCAGCTTGAGCTTGGTGCTCATGTCGGCGCCCTTGAAACTGGCCTCGCCCTCTTCCTGCAGCAGATGGCGCGCCGCGATGCGCGCCATTTCATAGCCGGGCGCCACCAGGCCAAATACCAGCCCGCCCCACAGCGCGCACTCGCCGATCGCATAGATATCGGGGTCGGACGTCAGGCAGCTGTCGTCGATCGCAATGCCGCCGCGCGGGCCCACTTCCAGGCCGCAGGCGCGCGCCAGTTCGTCGCGCGGACGGATACCGGCCGAAAACACGATCATGTCCGCTTCCAGGTGGCTGCCGTCGGCAAACTGCATGCGGTGCGCAGCGCCTTCGCCATCGACGATGGCCAGCGTGTTTTTCTGTGTATGCACGGTGACGCCCAGCTGCTCGATCTTGCGGCGCAAAACGCGCGCGCCGCCTTCATCAACCTGCACCGCCATCAGGCGCGGTGCAAATTCCACCACATGGGTGTCGAGCTTGAGGTCGCGCAGCGCCTTGGCGCATTCCAGGCCCAACAGCCCGCCGCCGATCACCACCCCGGTTGTCGACTTGGCGCCCCAGGCCAACATCGCGTCCAGGTCTTCGATGGTGCGGTAGACAAAGCAGCCTTCGCGGTCCTTGCCCGGCAGTGGCGGCACGAACGGGGTCGAGCCGGTGGCAAACACCAGTTTGTCGTAGGGCAGGATTTCGCCGGTGCTGACCGTTACGGTCTTCGCGGCGCGGTCGACGCTGACGGCGCGTGCATTGAGCTTCAAAGCCACATTGGGCTGGTCAAAAAAACCGGGCGAAACCAGCGACAAGTCGTCTGCCGACTTGCCGGTGAAATACTCCGACAGATGCACGCGGTCGTAGGCCGGACGCGGCTCCTCGCACAGCACCGTAACCGACAGACGCGTATTGTTTTCCAGCGCCAGGCGCTCGAGGAACTTGTGGCCGACCATGCCATTGCCCAGCACAACGATTTTCATGGGATGTGTCATCTTGTTCTCCTCAGGCCGCAGCCATTTTCTGCTCTGCCGGCATGGCACTGAAGCGCACGGCAATGGCGCACAGTGCCGATACCACCACCAGCGCGCTCAGGATAATCAATGTCTGGCGGATGTCCCCGGTGCCTTTCATCAGAAAACCTGCCGCGACCGCACCCACATTGCCGCCGGCGCCGATAATGCCGGCTACGCCGCCCAGTGCTTTTCCGTCGATAAACGGCACCAGCGCGTAGGTGGCGCCGCAGGCCATATGGGTGAACAGGCCGAACACCAGCATGGCGATGACCGCATAGCTCACGCTGTCGACTTTGGCAAACCACAACAGGCCTATGCCTTCGCCGATCATCAGCATGAACAGCAAGGTGACGCGGCTATTGAGGTTGCCGCGCAGGGCCAGCTTGTCGGACAGCCAGCCGCCCAGGGCGCGGGCAAACAGCGCCAGCAGGCCAAAGCTGCCGGCAGCCAGGCCGGCCGATTTCAGCGACAGGCCAAAGTGGTCGACGTAGTAGACAGCGGCGATATTGTGGATAAAGATCTCGATGCCGAAGCAGGCGCCGTAGGTCACGAACAGCAGCCAGACCCGGTAGTTGCTGGCAGCGGCCTTGAAACTGGCCCAGCCGCCCTTTTTACCGTTTTCAATCGTCACGCCGGCGGCGCGCAGATCCGAGTAATTGCCTTCCGGGCAGTCCTGCGTATAGCGCCAGTAGAGCACCGCCATCACCAGCATCAGCACGCCCGGCACCAGCAGCGCCAGGCGCCAGCCCATGGTTTCCGATACGCCCAGCATCACGATAGCACCCAGCAACAGCGGCATCAGCGCCTGCGCTGCACCGCCGCCGGCATTGCCCCAGCCGGCAGCAGCTGCATTGGCGGTACCGACCACGCGCGGCGCAAACATGACCGAGGTGTGGTACTGGGTGATGACAAAGCTGGCGCCCACTGCACCGATGCCAAGGCGAAAAAACAGGAAGCTCTCGTAGCTTTGCGCAGCCGCCACGCCCAGCACCGGGATGGCGCCCAGTACCAGCAGGCCGGTGTAGGTCTTGCGCGGACCGTAGCGGTCGCACAGCGGACCTACCAGCAGGCGCACCAGGATGGTGATAGCCACTGCCGCAATATTGATATTGGCGACCTGCGCCAGCGAGAGGCCGAATTCGCCCTTGATGACCGGCATCAGCGGCGCGCAGGCGAACCAGGCGAAAAAGCAGACGAAGAACGCCATCCACGTCAGGTGAAAGGCGCGCATGGGTGGCGTGGCGAGGGAGAAGAGCGCGATGCTGTTAGCTTTGCTGGCCATGATGGTTTCCCGAAGTATCCCGTTAAAAAACGTCTATCGCACAAAAACAAAACGGCGCCCGCCCCTGCTGCATGAAGTCACTCAGCCTGGGCGGACGCCGTTGTCCGTGTGGTCCGTCGTTGGACCGTTTGTTTGTTCAGGGGATCGCCGTTGATCCGTATCCTTTCTTTAGCAAGCGCCGTGCCAGCTTTTTAAAGGGGCGCTCGCGTGACCTTGAGGCAATTACAGGCTTAGCGATGGCATATCGCAGTGCAGCAACGCCACTTGTTGGTGCAGCGGGCGCCAGAACATGGCGTTTTTCATACTAATGCGCCTGCTGCGCCATCAGTTGCTGCACCCAGTCGATAAACACACGCAGCTTCTTGCTCAGGTGGCGATTGGGCGGATACGCTATCGACATGGCCATCGGCGCAATCTGCCAGCCGGCAAACAGGGGCAGCAGTGCGCCGCTGGCCACATGGGGCCTGGCCATATAGTCGGGCAGCCACAGCGCACCCATGCCGGCCAGGCCGGCTGCCAGGTAGGCATTGCCATCGTCGATCGACAGCGCGTGCTGGCCGCGGATGGCCACTGTTTCTTCACCGCGCTGCAGGATATAGGGCGAACTGGCGCTGCTGCGCCAGCGAAAACGCACGATGCGGTGCGCACCATCTTCAAGCTCGCGCGGGTGCAGCGGTGTACCGGCGCGCGCCAGATAGGCCGGCGCCGCATAGACGCCCAACTGCAGTCGGGCCAGTGGGCGCGCCACCAGCGACTGGTCCGTGATCTCGCCGCCGCGGATTACGCAATCGACGTTCTCGCCAATGACGTCCACCATGCGGTCGCTGGCGCCCAGTTCCAGCACGATATCAGGATAGCGCGCGTGGAACTGCGGCAGCGCCGGCATCAGGATCAGCGTGGCAAAGGGACTGGGCATATCGACGCGCAGCACGCCGCGCGGCAGCGACGCGGCCCCGGGCAGGCTGCTTTCGATATCGTCGAGGTCGGCCAGCAGCGGCACGATGCGCTCGTAATATGCGGCGCCATCGGCCGTGACATTGACCTTGCGCGTGGTACGGTTGAGCAGCTTCATCTGCAGTCGCGCTTCGAGCTGCTGAATCAGCTGCGTGACGGTGGCGCGGCTGATGCCGAGGTGTTGCGCCGCTTTGGTGAAGCTGCCCGCCTCTACCACGCGCACAAAGGTTTTCATCGTATCGAGCCGGTCCATCGCCAGTGTCCTTTCATGATTGTTTGGATTATACAAACAGTCCTGTACCGTCTTGCTGCTTTTTCCAGCCAGCGCTGCCCACTACAGTGAGGTCTTGTGCAGGCACGGGCCTGCAATCACCAGAGAGACACCATGACAGCACGCGATATCGTTTTTCCACCGGGGCGCCAGGCGCTTTACGAACAAAACCGCTATTCACCAGCCATCCGCGCCAACGGCCTGCTGTTTGTATCGGGCCAGGTCGGCAGCCGCGATGATGGCTCGCCGGAACCGGAACTCGAAGCGCAGGTACGCCGCGCCTTTGACAACCTGAACGCCATCTTGCAGGCGGCAGGCTGCACTTTTGACGATGTGCAGGACGTGACGCTGTTCCTGGTCGACCCGGCGCACACTTTCCAGCGCATCTGGGATCTGGTGCAGGCAGAGTACTGGGGCCAGGCGCCCTACCCGACCGTGACAGCGGTGGGGGTGACCTGGCTATATGGCTTCCAGTTCGAGATCAAGGTGGTGGCAAAACTGCCTGAATAGTGAAATTGATAGGGGTCAGTTCAGGAAAGCGAACCTGAGAAAATACCGATGGCCGGGGTGTTGTCGGGTTACGCCCTGCGGGCTAACCCGACCTACGCCTTGCCCCCGCATTTTTCAGGCCCGCTTGACCCGATACTCCCATGCTGGCGCCTGGACAGATGCCACCTTTCACTGGTGTGCTTTTGGGGCCGGAACGCTAACTTGGTGATTTGGGCACAGCCTCTGGTTCTGTAAAGCAATCCATGGCAACATGTGCGTGCCGTTTTGACAGCAAACCGGCACAACCGTTATTGCCAAGGAAAGCCTTATGTC
>Ga0308158_10002837_pt1 | contig 15861 bp, 15 predicted proteins | sample PhyBR2_FD_201038 | JGI IMG/M metagenome (GOLD analysis project Ga0308158, IMG submission 201038) | Phyllosphere microbial communities from UC Gill Tract Community Farm, Albany, California, United States - DLSLB.R2 | ecosystem: Host-associated > Plants > Phyllosphere > Unclassified | place: USA... | reverse complement strand
GCCGCTGGCTTCGCCTCGCCATCCTCATCCGGCGTATTCACGCCAAAAGCCTCGAGATGCTTGGCGATCTCGCGGAAGTTCGCCTGCTCGGCGTTCGTCAGGCCGGGGCCGACGCCATGCAGCTGCACGATCTTGTCGGTCAGTCGGCGGTTCGGCGTTTCGACGATGCGCAGGACAGGCGGTTCTGCGCGCGGTATTTCCACGCTCTGTGTTGGAGCGGGGGCGGGCGTATCATCTTCGACGGAATGCTCTTCCTCAGCCAGGAAATCGTCCGTGGCCGCATCGGCAGCGTCCGGCGTCTCCACGGAAACGGGCGCTTCGTCGATGTTGTCCTCGGCAAGCGTCTCTTCCGCGAGCTCATCCGCCACGGTCTCGTCATCCCGCTGATCCAACGCAGCGGCGTCGTAAGCGATGCCGTCGGGGCCGAATGTCAGGCCCAGCGCCAGCGGATCTTCCGCCGCGTCGGAGAGGCGTACGACGCCGAAGCCACGAAAGCCGTCGAATTCGCGGCTGCGCGTATAGGTCGGCAGCGCCGCCAGGTCGACCGGCACGGCGAGGCTCGTGCCCTCGATCGGCCAGTGAATGGTCTTGCCCGACCATGTGTCGCGGCGCGCCAGCGCCTCGGAAATCTTGCCCTCGGGATCGAGGTTGAACAGCGCCGAGACATCGCTGAAGGCGATGCCGATGATGTTTGCCGCATGCGGACCAACCGCTTCCGCGAATTCGCCGGAAACCTCGCTGAAATGACCTTCGGCGTCGATCTTCCAGACGAAACGCGTCGCCCGGCTGTTCGGCCTGAAGACGAAGCGACCGTCCTCGGCCGCCACCTGCGTAGCCTCGGTCGCAACCTCCGCAGCGGCGGCTGTTACTTCGGCCTCATCATCCAGATCGGCGGCATGGGTCTCGGGCGCCTGTGCCGGCGCCTCATCGGCCACGCCATCGTCGCTCGCAAGCGCGCTATCGGCCAGTTCGGCAGCAACCACCGGCTCAGCAGTCACATCATCCGGCTCGAAGGCCGCGATGTCGTCATCGGCAACCGTCTCGCCCGGATGGAATGCCTCGTCGGCCTCGCCATCGTCGGACGTGACCGTCTCCTCCACAGCTGCAGACGCCTCGCCATCATCGATATCGTCGGCGGCATCATCGGCGGCAAGCAATGCCTCGGGCTCCGGATCGGAATCTGCCAGCGTCTCGACATCGCCGAATCCGTGCGTCTCGTCATCCAAGACGGGCGCCGTATCAGGCTCGATCACGCCTGCCTCGAAGGCTTCGTCGCCGGTGGGCACTGCCTCTGCCTCGAATTCCTGGGCGGCAACTGCCGAAGCCTCCGCGATGTCGCTATCGTCGGCAATGCTCTCGTCCGGCGCGTCCTCGATATCCTCGATCTCGGCGACGGCATCGATCGCGTCGGCGAATGTCGAGGCCGGCGCGACAACGGTATGGTTAACGGGGCTTGTGGATAAGTCCGGCGTATCCGTCGGGTCCAGACGCCCGAGAACGGTCTCGACCGCGAACAGCAGGTAAAGCCCAGGCTCGCTGCTGATTCGCCCGACGGCGGCCGGCAGGTAACCCTTGCCCGTCGCGACTGGTCGCTTGATCAGCCCGTGCGGATGCGCGCCGGCCATGGTCGCCAGCGCCTTGGCCGTCGGCTGCGTTACGCCGAGGGATGAAAAGCCGGGGGAGGCGGCAACGATCTCGCCTTCGCCGCCAATGACGGCCATATGCGTATCCGGATCGTCGAGCCCCTTCAGCATCTGCGCGGCGGACTGCTCAGTCGACAGCGCCCGCGTTGCGACCGGCAATGAGACCAGCACGGCCGCTTCGCCGGAAACGTCAATCAGTTCAACCGAGGCCTGCACGGCCACGCGCTGGAAACCCTGCGCGATGCGGATCATGAAGTTCCGGGTGTCGCCGATCCTTGAGAGCTGCCGGGCGGTCACTTCCAGCTGGCGATAGGTGATATCGCCGCGATTGACACCCTGATCCAGGAGATCATAGACCGCCGCATGCCCGAAAAGCTCCGCGCCCGCGCCGTTCGCCCAGAGCGCACGCGCAAGGTCCGCCGAGAAAAGCACCAGTGCTTCGCCACGGGCAAAGTGCTCCCGCACACGCGGATGCACGGCGATGTCGATGAACGGATATTGGACTGCGGGCATCAGCGGACCTTTAGTCTTCGGGCCTGGCAAATTAACGGTCTATTAATAACGACAGGGCGCAAACCGGTCCAGCACGACCAATGGCTTTCGGCCGAAAAGGTTAACGTCGGTTGCGCCGCACAATCATGTTGCACTGCACAATAAGATGCGCTATATGATGCTTACCTAACAAACGAGGCTTTCACGATGCCGAGACAAAAGGAGCAAACACCAATGGCGAAAATGGAAGACGTATTTTCTATCTCCTCTTTTGACCCCGCGAAGTTCGCTGACTCGTTTCGCGATTTCGCCGAAAAGGGCTCGCAGCAGTCGCGCGACGCCTATGCCAAGATGAAGGCAGCCGGCGAAGAAGCCAGCAAGACGCTCGAATCCACCGTGCAGACGGCCCAGGCCGGCGCTGCCGAAATCGGCCATCAGGCGATTGGCGCCCTGCGCACCAATGCCGAGAACTCGCTGACCCACATGGATGCGCTCCTCTCGGTCAAGTCCGTCGCCGAATTCTTCGAACTGCAGACCTCCTTCCTGCGCAAGCAGGCGGAACTGACGATCGAACAGGCCAAGGCCATGCAGGAAACCTCCAAGCTGGTAGCCGAAAAGGTTGCCAAGCCTTCGAAGGAAGCCGCTGAAAAGGTCATGGCCTCTTTCAAGGCTGCCTGATTTTTATGACAGACTAACGAAAAGGCTGGACCCCTCGTCCAGCCTTTTTGTATATTAAGGACAGATAGGGCTTGAATTAAATTTCAAGTCCCCGTATGTCACCCCCGTCGCGCCAAGCGACGTTTGTGCGGTTGTAGCTCAGTTGGTTAGAGCGCAGGTTTGTGGCACCTGAGGTCGGAGGTTCGAGACCCCCCAACCGTACCATCCCCTCCACTATAATGAGATAACTATCCGGCTTTCGTCTCCCTCGAGACATCGCCTCAATGCTTCATCATCACGGGCATGGTCGCGTGCGAGAGCACATAGCGGGTGATCCGGCCGAAGAGCAGTTCCAGAAGATATCCGTGCTTGAAGGCGCCGATCAGCAGGCAGGTTGCTTTCTCCGTCTTGGCGAATTCCACGATCGCTTCGCCGATCGAACGGCCATTTGACGCTATCGCCACCACCTGGCCTTGAAGCGCGAGGCGGGCAAGCATCGCCTCGGCGCTCCTCTCGGCCTTGCCGTCGGTGTCGTCGATACAGACCAGCGTGATCCGTTTGGCGGCCGCAAGCCAGCGTTTGGCGGCGATCAGCGTTTCTTCGGCGTGTCCCTGTTGTCTCCAGCCGATTACCACATGGCCGAACAGATTGCCCTGGTAGTAGTCGCGGGGGGGCGGCATCAGGACCAGTTTGTGCTGGCTGAACACGACGCTGCGAAAGGCGTCGCGCGCATCGGCGTTGCCGTGCCTCGATGTCACCACGAGTTCGCTCGCCGCGCATTCGGTGGCGACGCAGCGGGCGACGTCGCCGCGGCAATCGTCGAGAAAAACCGTGCGTCGCTGCGAGTGGCGCCGGCGCCAGGTGGCGAATGCACGGCCCACCTGCTCGAAACGCTGCCGCGACGAGCCCTCGGCGTGATCGCGCAACTGTATCAGATCGATCTCCTCAGGCGAGAAGACGAGCGTCATCGGCTCCGATCCGATATGGGCGGCGGCCATGGAGCCATGGATGGCATGCGCCGCATCCTCGGCAAGGTCGAGGCAGAGCCGGGCGGTCACCGGATCGGGCAGAAGCGCCAGAACCTCCGCGCCGCCATGCGATCGGCATAGCGGAGTGTAGCTCTCGATATCCCGGTCAGCGTCTCTGCGGTCCCTCGTGAACATGGCCATACGCGCTCCAAACGGGCGCTTGCCGGGATCAAACAATGGTCGCATTGAGGCGACCTCACCGCAGGCGCCGATAGCGTGATTTTACGCCTGCGAATGACGCTCTGCAACATGCTCCGCGCAGACAAAATCGAGCGTTCTGGCGAGTCGTCCGCCTCTCCAAGCTGTGCCTGATATGGCCTATCAAAGGCCGGTCGGCGCGCCGGACAGGTATTTTTCGTGAGTCACCCTTGTATAAAAGGTGTTGCTAATCAATATCATCGCCATGCCCCGCGCCCCCTGCGTTATATTGCGTTGCAAAATGTGAACGAGAATGCCATTTTCCCGCCGGGGGTTAATTCAGAGTGATTTTAGAAGGAGACTTATATGTCCATTTCGCTCAGCAATCTGGATAAATCCAACGCCCAGCCAATCCCTCCGGTCAACGCAGGCGCTGTTCTGAGAACCGCACGTGAGACCATTGGCTATAGCGTTGACGATCTCGCCGTGACGTGTGGTTTGCTCGTCGCTGAAATCGAGGAAATCGAAAGCGGCGAAGATACGGATTCCGCCAAGATCAAGCGCATCGCCGCTGCACTGCAGCTGCCGCTTGCTTCGCTCGGCCTGGAATAATCCAGTTGTTCTTGCGGGACCGGCGGCTTTTCGCCGGTCCTGCCGCCTCGCATCCTCACTTAGCGGTTCATTAACCGTACCGCCCGAACCTCAGGGACGGGCCGATGCCAGAGGTAGTTTTACCTCCCCCCATATAGGATAGATTAGCAACCTGAGGGCGAATGTTCTTCCGGGCGCTACATCATGTTGAGCAGCGGCCGGACGGTATCGTGGGGATGGCATCATGGAACGACGTGCATTTCGCATCGGCGACCGCTTGGTCGATGGCGGCGAACTCTTGGAACGCGGCATGCTGCTGTTGTCTTCGGCTCTGGCCGTCGTGCTTCCCATTCTGGATACCAATTTCTCGGAGACGACCGACGATATCCTGCTGCATGATGTCAGCCTGCTCGGCGCGGCCACTTATCTGTTGCTTTTGACCTATGCCGTCGGTTTCTTCGGCGTCTTCACGCGCTCCATGCGCGAGCATATGCGCTTCATCGATCTTGCTGGATTGATCATGGTGGCGGTTGCCGTCTCCCGCGCCGTCTACATGATCGGATGGGTTCATCTTCCGGTGACGGCGGGCGAGGGCGGTCTTGCGGTGGTGCCGCTTGCCGGATTTCACCTGTCCTATGGAAGCGTGCCGCTCTTCTTCTTGCTCTTCGGCAGCATATGGCAATTGCGCCGGTCCTGGCGCGGCTGATCACCAAGCTTTCCCGGCCCTTCCGGCCGGCCATGGAACTCCCGCCATCAGCACACGTTCTCCTCCTATCAAAGGAGCGCGTCTATGCCGGAAACCCATGGCACAACCGAACGACCGGAGAACGGCCTCGACAAGGCGGTCATCCCAAGCCTTGCGCAGTTTCACTGGGAGAACCGCGTCGTCGTGATCTTTCCCGACAAGGACAATGCCCGAACCGCTCGCCAGGAAAACCAGCTGATGGCAGACCGGCCGGGGTTAGAGGAACGCGACTTGGTCGTGCTCAAGGTCGTCGGAAACACCGTTCGCCCGCTGTTCGGTGCCGTGAAGGATTTGGACGCCAAGGCGCTTTCGAATGATCTCGCCGCCCCGCCGCCGGGAGAATTCATGGCCGTCCTTGTCGGCAAGGACGGAACGGTGAAGCTAACGATCGACCAGCCGATGACGGCAGCCGAGCTTTTCACCATCATCGATGCCATGCCGATGCGCGCAGGCGAAACCGCCCAGAGCTAAATTGGGGCACCCAAGCCATATGAGAAAGGAGCGGATCATGTCCGTGCCAAACGAACCCTTGCCCGGCACACCGCCGATGCCGGGACCCGATTGGGCGCCGCAGCCTCCGATCCACGAGCCGGAGCCCGACAGCTTGCCCGACGAACTGCCCAATCCGAACCCCGATGAGAACGACGAGCCACCAAAGCACGCTTAAGACGTGCCGGCGTGGCTACAGGAACATCTGCCTGTCGGCCGACACCAGTTCCTGCAGGAAATCGACGACGGTGCGCACGCGCAGAAGGTCGCGTGCGCTCTCATGATAGGTCGTCCAGTAGGCGCGCTCGATCGAAACATCGGGCAGGATGCGGATCAGTTCGGGATACTGCCGGGCAATGTAATCGTGCAGGATGCCGATGCCGGCACCGGAGCGAACGGCTTCCGTCTGCCCGGTCGCGGTCGAAATCTCGAAGCCGGCGTCCCAACTGCGCATCACTGCCGATGAGAAATTCAGCGACGCGGTGAAGATCAGATCCTCGACATAGCCGATCCGGGGATGCTCCTTCAGGGCCTCGATATCGTCAGGCGTGCCGTTTGCTTCGAGGTAGTCTTTCGAGGCGTAGAGCCCGAGCGTGTAATCGGTCAGCTTCGAGGAGACGAGCCGCCCCTGTTCCGGCCGCTCGAGCGTGATTGCGATATCCGCCTCGCGCTGCGACAGCGAGAAGGAGCGGGGCACCGGCACCAGCTGTATCCGGAGCTCCGGGTGTCGCTTGATCAGCCGGCCCAGCCGTGGCGCCAGAAACGCGACGCCGAATCCGTCAGGCGCGCCGATCCGAACCGTTCCCGCAATGCTGCTGTCGAGATGGCCGAGGCTCGCCTGCGCCCTCAGCATCTCCGTCTCCATGCGTTCGGCTGCGTGCAGAAACATCTCGCCTTCCGCCGTCAGGTCGCAGCCATTGGTGCGGCGAACAAGCAGCCGGGTCTTCAGCCGCTCCTCCAGCGTCGTCACCCGGCGGCTCAGCGTGGCGTGGTTGACACCCAGCCGCTTGGAAGCCGAAAGGATTTGTCCGGTGCGGGCCACGGCCAGGAACATTCGCACATCATCCCAGTCCAAATCGGCCTCCGGCTTTAATTTTTGCACAACGGTTGCTTAAACCTGTTCATTGATTTGTGCAAATTGAAGTGCGATGCTGGCTCATCCAATAAAGACTGTGAAACCCAGAGGAGGCACACCCATGCATGAGATTGGTCATTTCATCGGCGGCAGACACGTCGTTGGCTCGAGCGGCCGCGCGAGCAATGTGTACAACCCGGCAACGGGCGAAGTTCAGGCGACCGTAGCGCTCGCCAGCAACGAGGAGATGCGCGCCGCCGTCGAAAACGCCAAGGCCGCGCAGCCGAAATGGGCAGCCACCAACCCGCAGCGCCGCGCCCGCGTCTTCTTCAAGTTCGTCGAGCTGCTGAACAAGCACATGGACGAGCTTGCCGTCATGCTCTCCAAGGAGCACGGCAAGACGGTTGAAGACTCCAAGGGTGACATCGTCCGCGGTCTCGAAGTCTGCGAATTCGTCTGCGGCATTCCGCACCTGCAGAAGGGCGAGTTCACCGAGGGCGCTGGCCCGGCGATCGACATGTATTCGATGCGCCAGGCCGTCGGCATCGGCGCCGGCATCACCCCGTTCAACTTCCCGGCCATGATCCCGATGTGGATGTTCGCGCCCGCGATCGCCTGTGGCAACGCCTTCATCCTGAAGCCCTCCGAGCGCGATCCGTCCGTGCCGATGCGCCTCGCCGAACTGATGATCGAAGCCGGCCTTCCGGCGGGCATCCTCAACGTCGTCAACGGTGACAAGACCGCTGTCGACGCGATCCTGACGGACCCGGATATCGGCGCCGTCTCCTTCGTCGGCTCGACCCCGATCGCCCGTTATGTCTATGGCACGGCTGCCATGAACGGCAAGCGCGCGCAGTGCTTCGGCGGCGCCAAGAACCACATGATCATCATGCCCGACGCCGACATGGACCAGGCCGTCAACGCGCTGATGGGCGCAGGCTACGGTTCCGCCGGCGAGCGCTGCATGGCGATCTCCGTTGCTGTCCCTGTTGGTGAAGAAACCGCCAATCGCTTGGTCGAGAAGCTGACGCCGAAGATCGAGGCGCTGCGCATCGGTCCTTACACCGACGAGAAGGCCGATCTCGGCCCTGTTGTCACCAAGGAAGCCCAGGCCCGTATCAGCAGCCTGATCGACAAGGGTGTGGAAGAGGGCGGCAAGCTCGTCGTCGATGGCCGCGGCTTCAAGCTGCAGGGTTATGAGGGCGGCTACTTCGTCGGCGGCACGCTGTTCGATCACGTCACGCCTGACATGGATATCTACAAGCAGGAAATCTTCGGGCCGGTTCTCTCCGTCGTTCGCGCCAAGAACTACGAGGAAGCCATCGACCTGCCGATGAAGCACGAATACGGCAACGGCGTTGCGATCTTCACCCGTGACGGTGACGCCGCCCGCGACTTCGCCAGCCGCATCAACATCGGCATGATCGGCATCAACGTTCCGATCCCCACCCCGCTTGCTTATCATTCCTTCGGCGGCTGGAAGGCATCGTCCTTCGGCGACCTCAACCAGCACGGCACGGACTCGATCAAGTTTTGGACGAAAACCAAGACCATCACCACACGCTGGCCCTCCGGCATCAAGGACGGCGCCGAATTCTCCATGCCAGTCATGAAATAAGTGATTGTTAAAGTTAGGCTTTGGATACGGGCTCCGCGAGGAGCCCGTTTTCGTTCAGGGCCGCGCGCAGCGCGCTTTTATAACGTGATTCATTTTTTCATCTTTTTCTATTTTGGAATTGTTCAAAACTATCAAAGGCATTATATACGGTGCCTAACGAGAACGAATCTGGAGATCGGCATGCGTTTGACCAAGCAGACCAACTATGCTGTTCGCATGTTGATGTACTGCGCTGCCAATGAAGGCAGTCTCAGCCGGATTCCCGAAATTGCTAAGGCATACGGCGTTTCCGAGCTCTTTCTGTTCAAGATCCTGCAGCCGCTGAACAAGGCTGGCCTCGTCGAGACCGTGCGTGGCCGAAACGGTGGTGTGCGTCTGGGCAAGCCGGCAGACAAGATCAGCCTTTTCGACGTCGTCCGCGTCACCGAAGACAGCTTCGCCATGGCCGAGTGCTTCGAGGATGATGGCGAAGTCGATTGCCCGCTGGTCGATAGCTGCGGCCTCAACTCGGCGCTGCGCAAGGCACTCAACGCCTTCTTCGATGTGCTGACGCAGTATTCGATCGACGATCTGGTCAAGGCCCGCCCGCAGATCAACTTCCTGCTCGGCCTTGAGGATCATCATCACCCGAAGCCACGGGCTGTCGCGCCGGCTGCCTGAGGTAGCGTCGCGTTATTCTTCGCAACCGCAGTCACGGATCGTGGCTGCGGTTGTTTCGTTTCTGGATTCCCATTGAAAGCGCTTGGCCCGAAGCTCGGTATTTGCACTACCATTGATATGCGCAACATTAAATGTGACCAAAACAAGGGTTATCCAGCGTGAATATTGCTAAATGCGGCCCATTTTCGGCGTAAAATTACTAAAGTTGTCCAGCTGGAAAAATTTTCCGGCCCGGTCGTTGATTTAAACAATCAAATGTCGTTCCATCGGCGCACGATCGGGAGGAGCGCTCTGCGATCAGACAAACGTATAAAAGAACAAACCTGGGAAACGAAATCATGAAAAAGATCTCTGTCCTTCTGGCAGCGACCGTTTTGGCTTCGGCCATGGCGTCGACCGCTTGGTCCAAGACGCTTGTATATTGCTCGGAAGGATCGCCGGAAGGCTTCGATCCCGCAATCTACACGGCTGGCACCACCTTCGACGCTTCTTCGCGTACCGTCTACAGCCGCCTGGTTGAGTTCAAGCATGGCAAGACCGAAGTCGAGCCGGGCCTTGCCGACAGCTGGACCGTTTCCGATGACGGCCTGACCTATACGTTCAAGCTGCATCCGGGCGTCAAGTTCCAGACCACCGAATTCTTCACGCCGACCCGCGACCTGAACGCTGACGACGTCGTCTTCTCGTTCGACCGCCAGCTGAAGGCCGACAGCCCCTGGGCCAAGTACGTCGCCGGCGTTTCCTACGAATACGCTGCCGGCATGGGCTTCCCGGATCTGATCAAGTCGGTCGAAAAGGTCGATGACCTGACCGTCAAGTTCACGCTGAACCATCCGGAAGCACCGTTCCTCGCCGACCTCGCGATGGACTTCGCATCGGTCGTTTCCAAGGAATATGCTGACAAGCTGCAGGCCGATGGCAAGATGGAGCAGATGAACCAGATGCCGCTCGGCACCGGTCCGTTCACCTTCGTCGCCTACCAGCCGGATGCCGTCATCCGCTACAAGGCCAACGAAACCTACTTCAAGGGCAAGGAAAAGATCGACGATCTCGTTTTCGCGATCACCCCTGACGCTTCGGTTCGCGCTCAGAAGCTCAAGGCCGGCGAATGCCACATCATGCCTTACCCGAACGCAGCTGATGTCAAGGATCTGAAGGCCGATTCCAGCCTCAAGGTTCTGGAACAGCCGGGCCTGAACGTTTCCTACCTCGCCTACAACACGCAGCAGGCGCCGTTCGACAAGCCTGAAGTGCGCAAGGCGCTCAACATGGCGATCAACAAGCAGGCGATCGTCGACGCCGTGTTCCAGGGCGCTGGCCAGGTTGCCAAGAACCCGATCCCGCCGACGATGTGGTCCTACAACGACGCCGTCAAGGACGATGCCTACAGCCCCGACGAAGCCAAGAAGATGCTTGAAGCCGCTGGCGTCAAGGATCTCTCGATGAAGATCTGGGCAATGCCGGTTTCGCGTCCGTACATGCTGAACGCACGTCGCGCCGCCGAGCTGATGCAGGCTGACCTCGCAAAGGTCGGCGTCAAGGTCGAGATCGTCACCCACGAATGGGCCGAATACCTGAAGCTCTCCAAGGACGTTAAGCGCGATGGCGCTGCCATCCTCGGCTGGACGGGTGACAATGGTGATCCGGACAACTTCCTCGACACGCTGCTCGGCTGCGAAGCCGTCGGCGGCAACAACCGCGCGCAGTGGTGCAACAAGGAATTCGACGCCCTCGTGAAGAAGGCCAAGAAGACCTCCGACGTTGCTGAGCGCACGAAGCTCTACGAAGAAGCACAGGTTGTCTTCAAGAAGGAAGCTCCCTGGGCAACCATCGACCATTCGACGGAATTCGTTCCGATGAACGCCAAGGTTTCCGGCTACGTGCAGGATCCGGTCGGTGTTCACCGCTTCGACGGCGTTGATATCGCCGAATAACCAAAACTATGCAAATATGCCCGACAAGATCGGGCTTGGCCGGCGGTCAGGTTTGATACCTGACCGCCGGACTAATATGGACATATGATATGTTTCGTTTTTTCATCGGGCGCCTAGCGGTCCTGATCCCCACCTTCCTCGGTGTTTCCATCATCGCCTTCGCGTTCATCCGCCTGCTGCCCGGAGATCCGGTCATGCTGATGTCGGGCGAGCGTGTCATGGCGCCGGAACGCCATGCCGAAATCATGCACGACCTCGGCCTCGACCGGCCCGTCTACGTCCAGTACATCGATTACCTCGGTAATCTCGTGCAGGGCGATCTCGGTTCGTCGATCGTCACCAAGCGTCCGGTCCTGCAGGAATTCATGTCGCTGTTTCCGGCCACGCTGGAGCTGTCGCTCTGTGCCATCCTGTTCGCCATCATCCTCGGCATTCCCGCCGGTATCTTCGCCGCCGTGAAGAGAGGGACGTGGTTCGACCAGGGGGTCATGGGCGTGGCCCTTGTCGGCTATTCGATGCCGATCTTCTGGTGGGGCCTGCTTCTCATCGTTCTCTTCTCGAATACGCTGCACTGGACCCCCGTCTCCGGCCGTATCTCGCTGATGTACTTCTTCAAGCCGGTCACCGGCTTCATGCTGATCGACAGTCTGCTGTCCGGTCAGGCCGGCGCCTTCAAGTCGGCCTTCCAGTCACTGATCTTGCCGACCATCGTTCTCGGCACTATCCCGCTGGCCGTCATCGCCCGTCAGACCCGCTCGGCCATGCTCGAGGTTCTCGGCGAGGATTACGTCCGCACCGCCCGCTCCAAGGGCCTCGCGCCCCTGCGCGTCGTCGGCGTGCATGCGCTGCGCAACGCCATGATCCCTGTTGTCACCTCGATCGGCCTGCAGGTCGGCGTTCTGCTTGGCGGCGCCATCCTGACGGAAACCATCTTCTCCTGGCCGGGTATCGGCAAGTGGATGGTCGATGCGGTCTTCAAGCGTGATTACACCGTGGTCCAGGGCGGTCTGCTCCTGATCGCGGCCATCATCATGCTCGTCAATCTGATCGTCGATCTCATGTACGGTCTCATCAACCCACGCATCAGACACTAGGAGCGGCCCATGAGCACGACAAACACAACGTCTGCCCAGCCCTCCGGTCTCTCGGAGTTCTGGTACTACTTCTCCCGCAACAAGGGCGCGGTCATCGGCCTCGTCGTCTTCGTCTTCGTTCTCCTGCTGGCGATCTTCGCATCCGTCGTCGCCCCGCATGATCCGAACGTGCCGTCGGGCTTCCAGCGCCTGCCGCCGGCATGGTCGGAAGGCGGCAACAGCGCCTATCTGCTCGGCACCGATGCGGTCGGTCGCGACATGCTTTCGCGTCTGATCTTCGGCACGCGCTTCTCGCTGTTCATCGGCCTCGTCGTCGCCTCGCTGTCGGCTGTCGCCGGCGTCCTGCTCGGCCTCATCGCCGGTTATTTCCGCGGCCGCACCGATACGATCATCATGCGCGTCATGGATATCATCCTGGCCTTCCCGTCGCTGCTTCTGGCCCTCGTGCTGGTCGCCGTTCTGGGCCCCGGTCTGTTGAACGCCATGATCGCGATCTCGATCGTCAACCAGCCGCACTTCGTCCGCCTGACCCGCGCCGCCGTCATCAGCGAGCGCGAGAAGGAATATGTCGTGGCCTCCCGCGTCGCCGGCGCCGGCACGCTTCGCTTGATGTTCAAGACGATCCTGCCGAACTGCCTGGCACCGCTCATCGTTCAGGCAACGCTGGCCTTCTCGGCGGCGATCCTCGACGCGGCGGCCCTCGGCTTCCTCGGCATGGGCGCCCAGCCGCCGACATCCGAATGGGGCACGATGCTCGCCGACGCCCGTGAGTTCTTCCAGAGCTCGCCGTCGCTTGTCACTTTCCCGGGCCTGTGCATCCTCATCACCGTTCTCGCCATCAACCTGATGGGCGACGGTCTGCGCGATGCGCTCGATCCCAAACTGAAGAGGTCCTGATATGGCACTTCTCGAAATCGAAAATCTCGTCGTCGAGTTCCAGACCTCGACCGGCACCTTCCGCGCCGTCGATGGCGTGTCGATGAAGGTCTCGGCCGGCGAAGTTCTGGCCATCGTCGGCGAATCCGGCTCCGGCAAGTCCGTCTCCATGCTTGCCGCCATGGGCCTTCTGCCTTGGACCGCGAAGGTCACCGCCGACAAGCTGGTCTTCGACGGTCGCAACCTGCTCGGCATGTCGGGCAGTGAGCGCCGCAAGATCATCGGCAAGGACATGTCGATGATCTTCCAGGAGCCGATCGCCAGCCTCAACCCGTGCTTCACGGTCGGCTTCCAGATCGAGGAAGTGCTGCGCATTCACCTTGGCCTCGGCAAGGCGGAGCGCCGCAAGCGCGCCATCGAGCTCTTCGAAGCCGTCGGCATTCCGAACCCCGCCGAACGCCTCGGCCACTTCCCGCACCAGATGTCGGGTGGCCAGTGCCAGCGCGTGATGATCGCCATTGCGATCGCCTGCAACCCGAAGCTCCTGATCGCCGACGAGCCGACCACCGCGCTCGACGTCACGATCCAGAAGCAGATCCTTGATCTCCTGATGCGCCTGCAGACGGAACACGGCATGGGTCTCATCATGATCACCCACAACATGGGCGTGGTCGCCGAGACCGCCGATCGCGTGATCGTGCAGTACAAGGGCCGCAAGATGGAGGAGGCCGACGTGCTGTCGCTGTTCGAAGCCCCGAAGAGCGACTACACCCGCGCGCTGCTCGCGGCTCTGCCCGACAACGCCACCGGCGACCGCCTGCCGACCATCGGCGAGATCTTCAAACAGACGAGTGAGGGAGCGGCCCAATGACGCCAGTCCTCGAAGGCAAGAACATCGTCCGCAACTACTTTCTGCCGGGCGGCCTGTTCAAGAAAGAAAAGACCGTCCACGCCGTCAAGGGCGTGAACTTCAAGGTGGAACAGGGCAAGACGCTCGCCATCGTCGGTGAAAGCGGCTGCGGCAAGTCCACGCTCGCCCGCATCATCACCATGATCGATCCGGCAAGCGACGGCGAACTCTTCATCGACGGCAAGAAGGTGGATATTGCAGCCGGCGACCTGACGCCCGAGATGCGCCGCAAGGTGCAGATCGTGTTCCAGAACCCCTATGGTTCGCTGAACCCGCGCAAGAAGATCGGCGATATCCTGATGGAGCCGCTGATCATCAACACCAACACGCCCGCTGCCGAACGCCGCGAACTGGCGATGTCGATGTTGAAGAAGGTTGGCCTGCAGGACGTCCATTTCAACCGCTATCCGCACATGTTCTCCGGCGGCCAGCGCCAGCGTATCGCGATTGCCCGCGCGCTGATGCTGAAGCCACGGCTTCTGGTGCTGGACGAGCCGGTTTCGGCGCTCGACCTTTCGGTGCAGGCACAGGTGCTGAACCTGCTCGCCGACCTACAGGACGAGCTGAACCTGACCTACGTCTTCATCAGCCACGACCTCTCGGTCGTCCGCTACATGGCCGATGACGTCATGGTCATGTATTACGGCGAGGCTGTCGAATACGGATCGCGGGATCAGGTTTTCAACGACCCGCAGCACAGCTATACCAAGACATTGTTCGCGGCGACGCCGCGCGCCGATGTCGACACCATCAGGGCACGTCTCGCCCGCAAGAATGCGGCCATCGCGTCGTAATCTTGGGTCTCCTGACACGGCGGATCATGCCGAGGTGAGGAGAATTTCTGGAATGTCAGCACAAAACACGCGCCCCCATGCCATCATCGTCATGGGGGTCAGCGGCTGTGGCAAGTCGTCCGTGGGCGAGGCCGTAGCAAAAGCCCTTGCCGTCGAATTCGCCGAAGGCGACGCCCTGCATCCGGCCTCGAACGTCGAGAAGATGTCGAAGGGCACCCCACTCACCGACGAGGATCGCATGCCCTGGCTCGATATCATCGGCCAGACCATGAAAGCCGCGCTCGACCGCAACGAGGGCATCGTCGTTTCCTGCTCGGCACTGAAGAAAAGCTACCGCGACCGCCTGCGCGCCGCCGTCGATGGCAATCTGTTCTTCGTCTATCTGCACGGCTCCAGGGAGCTGTTGACCGCACGCATGGGCGCCCGCAAGGGCCACTTCATGCCGCTCTCCCTGCTTGAAAACCAGCTGGCAACGCTCGAAATCCCGACCGGCGAACCGGGTGTCGTCACCGTCGACATCGACGGAACGATAGACGAGATCGCGAAGACGGCGCTCCGCGATCTCAAGGCTTTGGGTATATCCTAGCCGGATCGTTTACGGATTGAACCGCTGCGGCGAGTAGGCGGAGATGTCGACGAAAGGCTTTTCGCCCGTCATCTGCTCCGCCAGCGCCCTTCCGGTCACCGGCCCGAGCGTCAGCCCGTGATGCGCGTGGCCGAAGGCGAACCACAGGCCCTCGTGGCGCGGCGCCTTGCCGATGATGGGCATCATGTCGGGCGTGCAGGGGCGGGCGCCCATCCAGGGTTCGGGATCGAGCCGCTCGCCGAGGGGAAACACGCCGCGTGCCACCTTTTCGGCGCGGTCGAGCTGCACCGGCGTCTTTGGCGCGTCGATCACCGCGAACTCAGCACCCGTCGTCAGCCGGATGCCGGTTTCCATCGGCGCCATCAGATAGCCGAGCTCCGTATCGGCCACGGTGTTGTTGAGCACCGCGTTGCCTTTCGCCGAATAGTGCATGTGATAGCCGCGCTTGACCCCGAGCGGGAAGGCATAGCCAAGCCGCTTCGTCGCGACCGCCGCCCATGGCCCCAGCGCCATCACCGCTTCGTCGGCTTC
>Ga0308158_10002834_pt1 | contig 15877 bp, 11 predicted proteins | sample PhyBR2_FD_201038 | JGI IMG/M metagenome (GOLD analysis project Ga0308158, IMG submission 201038) | Phyllosphere microbial communities from UC Gill Tract Community Farm, Albany, California, United States - DLSLB.R2 | ecosystem: Host-associated > Plants > Phyllosphere > Unclassified | place: USA... | reverse complement strand
TTTTCGTTTAGTCGTTCTGTAGATTCTCGCGCTTCACCAGCGAGGACGTCGTGAAGGTCGCTATATTCTTTCAGAACAACCGGAAGCAGGCGGAACTTGGCCAGTTCGCTATCGATAAGGCGGGTTTGCTGGCGCGCTACAAGCGTTGCATCCTCGCTCAAACGATCAAGTGCACTTGTCTCCGTCCACGACCGTGCAGTCGTCCAGAGGCCTATCGCCAGCAAGAACGCGAGCGCAATCATCAGGATTCTGTTGAGCTGCCGCCGTTTTTTCATTTGTGCAGGATTATGCATTTATTTGAATAATGTCACGCAGATTTTTGCATAAATGGCATGTTCAGAATGTGTCAAAATCGAGATTCTGCGAGTTATTTCAACAAACTAAAATTTTTAATCTACTGCTCTGGCGGTCGGCAGCCAGGTCCCGCATTTTGATACCACTTCGAAAATGGGAGTTTCGTAGGGAGGAGCTAATCCGTGCAACCACAAGAAGATGTCTTTGATCTCACCCAATTTCTTGAAAGAGACTTGGGTGTCGTGACGCAGCCGCAGGAAACTGAAAGCCAGTCTCACCAAGGGGCGCGGATCTAGAAAAAACAAATAAACCCTTTTCCCAACGGGGATTTTCGCCGTTTCAAGCCCTCTTGGGCGTTGTCGCGACAATCCCGAAGGGAAACAGAACCACCCGAAAACACGTGCAGCTACTGACGCGCTCACAACGGGTGAACCTCAAAAATCGTAAGATTTGAAGGAGTGACCGCATGGTCTCAATAACGTCCGAACAGAGTGATGTGCAGAGCACCAATAGCCGACTGAAATCCATTATTGGTGGATCGACAGGCAATCTTGTCGAATGGTTCGACTGGTATGTGTACGCAGCTTTCACGCTCTATTTCGCGCCGCATTTCTTTCCATCGGAAAGTCAGACTGCACAGCTTTTGAGCGCAGCTGCAGTTTTCGCCGTTGGTTTCGTCATGCGCCCGATCGGCGCGTGGATCATGGGCATCTATGCTGATCGCAAGGGCCGCAAAGCGGGCCTGGCGCTGTCCGTGACGTTAATGTGCGCAGGTTCGCTGATTATCGCTCTGACACCCGGCTATGAAACCATTGGCCTTGTCGCTCCGGCGCTTCTGGTTCTTGCGCGACTGATGCAGGGCTTGTCTGTTGGCGGAGAGTATGGTGCCAGCGCAACCTATCTGTCTGAAATGGCTGGTAAGAGCCGTCGTGGCTTCTTCTCATCCTTCCAATATGTGACACTGATCTCCGGACAACTTCTGGCAATTCTGCTTCTGATCGTACTTCAGAGCACGATGGAAACTTCGGCGCTCGAATCCTGGGGCTGGCGTATTCCGTTCTTCATCGGTGCATTGCTTGCCGTTGTTGTTTTCTGGCTGCGTCGTGGTCTTGCTGAAACCGAGAGCTTCAAGAACGCGAAAACCAAAGATGCACCGAAATCTGGCTTCTGGACACTGATCAAGTATCATCCAAAGGAAACTGCACTGGTCATGCTTTTGACCGCGGGGGGTACACTCGCCTTCTACGCATACTCGATTTATATGCAGAAGTTTCTGGTCAACACGTCCGGCTTCAGCCGCGAAGTGGCCAGCCAGATCAACGCGGTCACGCTGTTCATCTTCATGTGTCTTCAGCCTATCGCGGGGGCTTTATCGGACAAGATTGGTCGCAAGCCGCTGATGATTGCCTTCGGTGCAGCAGGGGTGCTGTTTACCTATCCGATCTTCGCTACGCTCGAGCAGACGCGTGACCCATGGGTTGCCGGGATGCTCGTCATGGGTGCTCTGATCATTGTAACTGGTTACACCTCGATCAACGCAGTGGTGAAGGCAGAACTCTTCCCGGCTCATATCCGTGCGCTCGGTGTGGCGCTGCCTTACGCTCTTGCAAATACCCTGTTTGGCGGAACAGCAGAATATGTAGCGCTGAGCTTCAAGAATGGTGGCTGGGAGCGTGGCTTCTACTGGTACGTAACTGTCATGATCGGCATTTCGCTGGTCGTCTATCTGCGGATGCGTGATACCAGCAAAGACAGCATGATCAAGGAAGACTAACCAACACAAATACCGGGCATTCAGCCCGGTATTTTTTTATTCCGCTTCCGCTTTTCTGCTGCCAAAAGGCGAGGATTTTTCTGAAATTGTTTGGGCTGCGTTCTGAATGAGCGGCCCAAAGCTCTCACTGAAAACTTCAGCCGTCCATTCCTGCAGGCTGCCCGCCACATGGATTGCGCCGACAGGAGCGCCTTTCCAGTCCAGAATCGGGGCACCAATGACAACTTCATGATTGAGAAGCTGTTTGCACAATAGGGAATGTCCACGTTCACGCGTGGCGCGAACATATTCCATCACGCCTTCAAGGTCGCGGACAGTATGCTGCGTGAATGGTGTCATATCCGACCGGTTGACGATGTCGGCGATTGTCGTGTCTGGCAGCCGCGAGAGAATGGCCACGCCGCCTGCCGTGCAATAGGTGGGGACTGCATTTCCGACGATTGTTGCACTGAAGACTTCGTGCTTTGACGGCATACGCAAGGCGTAAATAACACGAACATCGTCAAAAAGAGACAGATCAACACGCTCGCTGACCCGGCGCCTCAGTTCCAGCATAACCGGATTTGCACGCTGCAACATAGGGTTGAGCCGCAACAAATCGTGGGTCATGTCGAGAATACGCAAACCGGGTAGATAACCGCGATCTTCAGGGTCGCGCGCCAGCATATTCAACTTCAGAAGCGAGTGAACAATGCGCTGGGCAGCACTGCGATCAATGCCTGCTGCGGTTGCAACCTGACTGAGTGACAAGGGATGTCGCGCGCTTTGAAATGCAGACATGACTGCAACCGTTCGTGCGACCGAGCGCAAAAACAATGGATCATCCTTGAAAGCTTCCGCTTCATCCGGATCGAAAGTGGATATGCCGCGCAGGTCTCGAAATGTGTTCATGGGAAAAAGCTTTAATCCAGATTCAAGGATTGACAAGGATCAAAATTGATCCCTATCATGAAAAATCAATATAGATGTATCGCTGACAGATACACAGCATAGCCCGAGGGGGCAAATCAGAAAATGGGAGTACGCTCGTGTCAAAACGCGTGGCTGTAGCTGGCTTTTTGCATGAAACGAACACTTTTGCTGCCGCTCCGGCAACCATGGAAGCGTTCGTTCAGGGGGGTGGATATATCCCGCTTTCGCGTGGTGACGCGATTATCGAGAATGCTCAAAACGTCAATCTAGGCATTGCTGGTGCGCTCAAATTTGCACAGGAGGCGGGTTGGGAAATCGTGCCGATACTGTGGGCTGGCGCTATCCCATCTGCACCGGTTACCAAAGATGCCTACGAGACAATCGTTTCCGAGATCGTTGCCGGGTTGAAGGATTGCGGTCCGCTCGATGGCATTTTCATCGACCTGCATGGCGCGATGGTTGCTGAACATTTGGACGACGGCGAAGGCGAACTTCTTGAGCGCGTGCGTGCGGTCCGCGCAAGTGAGCCGCTATCGGTAGCGCTCGACCTGCATGGCAACATCACGCGTCGTATGTTCAAACATGCCGATGTCATGGTTGGTTTCCGCACCTATCCGCATGTCGATATGGCCGAGACCGGTTATCGTTCCGCTCAAGCCTTACAGGCATTGATGGACAGGTCCGATGGTTGGCACAAGGCGATGCGGCAGGGTGATTATCTCATTCCTATCGCATGGCAATGCACGGACGAGCAGCCCGCCAAAGGCCTGTATAGCATGACGGTCGATGTACCGGAAAATGTGCTGACAGCTTCTCTTTTCATGGGCTTTCCCGCTGCCGATTTCTCTGAATGCGGCCCTTCGGTCTTTGCTTACGGATGGGATGAACAGGCGGTCGAGAATTGTGCAGATGATATTATGGCAGCACTTTCCGCAGCTGAGTCGTCTTTTGCCGGCATCTCTTATCAACCGAAAGAAGGGGTTGAGAAGGCCATTGAGCTGGCACGAGAAGCATCTCGCCCTATCATCATTGCGGATACGCAGGACAATCCTGGCGCTGGCGGTAGCTCTGATACGACAGGGATGCTGCGCGCGCTTATTGCCTGCGATGCAAAACGAGCCGCTATCGGTTGTATCCACGATCCTGAAGCGGCAAACATTGCGCATCAGGCAGGTGAGGGCGCGGAGGTTAAAATCTCTCTTGGTGGCAAGTCGGGAATTGATGGCGATGAGCCATTCGTGGCCACGTTTACTGTAGAAAAGCTCTCCGACGGCAAGGCCCATGCGACCGGGCCATATTACGGCGGCACCTGGTTAGATATGGGGCCATCTGCCTGCCTGCGTCTTGGCGGGACACGTGTTGTTGTCACGACAAATCTGGCGCAGATGGCGGATCGAGCGCTCTATCGCATGGTTGGCATTGAACCGGAACAGCAAGCCATTCTGGTCAATAAGAGCTCAGTGCATTTCCGGGCCGACTTCGCACCCATTGCTGAAAAGCTCCTTGTTTGCACAGCCCCCGGTGCAATGCCACTCAGCCCGGCACAATTGTCATGGAAGCACTTGCGCTCAGGTATCCGCCTTGAGCCGTTGGGAGAAGAATTCAAATAAAACAATAATAACAACCTTCAGAGGAACCAAGTAGATGCAGTTTTTCAAATCACCTCAGCCTGGCCCCATCCTTCGCAAACTGAAATATGGGATAGCTGTTTCCCTGATTGCGCTTGGCGCTGGTAATGCATGGGCGGAAACAACGCTCACTGCAGTCATGCATTCCGATTTGCGTATTCTCGATCCGATCATCACCACGGCTCATATCACGCGCGATCATGGATATATGATCTATGACGTGCTGATTGCTGTTGATGAAAACTTCAAGCCACAGCCGCAGATGGCAGATTGGGCTGTTTCGGATGACGGTAAGACTTACACTTTCACACTGCGCGATGGTCTGAAATTTCACGATGGTGCGCCGGTAACGGCTGCAGATGCCGTAGCGTCGCTGGAGCGTTGGGCCAAGCGCGATGCCGGTGGCCAGCTTATCATGGACATCACAGATTCCCTCAAGGCCACTGACGATAAAACCCTTGTCTGGACACTTAAAGAGCCGTTCGCTCCCTTCCTCGATACGCTTTCCAAGCAGGCAGCTTTACCTCCGTTCATTATGCCCGCACGGATAGCGGCAACGCCCGCTGATACCGCGATTACCGAACATATCGGCTCTGGTCCGTTCAAGTTCGTACCAGCAGAGTTCCAGCCCGGTGTTGGCGTCAGCTATCTCAAAAATGAAGATTATGTACCGCGAAGCGAGCCTGCCAGCTGGATGGCGGGTGGCAAGATTGTCAATGTCGACAAGGTGCGCTGGGTTACAATGACCGATGCCCAAACCGCCGTGAATGCGCTGACAAGTGGTGAAATCGACTATATCGAACAGGTCCCGGTTGATCTTGTGCCACTGTTTGATGGCGATGATTCCGTGGTTCTCGAACAGCGTGATCCGCTCGGTTATCAGACGATGGGACGCCTCAACTTCAAACATCCTCCTTTCGACAATCCGGACATTCGCCGTGCGGCCTTTCTGGCCATGTCGCAGGAGCCAGTGCTTGCGGCGCTGATGGCTGATCCGAATTACTACAAGGTTTGTGGCGCGATTTTCGGCTGTGGCACACCCAATGCAACCAATGTCGGCGCGGACAGCATCATCGCGCAGGGCAATGTTGAAGAAGCTAAGGAACTGCTGAAAAAAGCTGGTTATGATGGCAAGCCGGTTGTGTTGATGCAGCCGACCGATGTTACCAGCCTCTCGCCTCAACCAGTCGTCGCAGCACAGCAACTCCGCGCTGCTGGCTTCACCGTCGATATGCAGCCGATGGATTGGCAGACGCTCGTCGGTCGTCGCGCTTCAAAAGATGAGCCATCAAAGGGCGGCTGGAACATCTTCTTCACGAACTGGCAGATTCCAGAAATTGCGACACCACTTAACTCCGTGATGTTGAATGGCCGCGGTGATCAGGGTTGGTTCGGCTGGCCAAACGACGACAAGATTGAAGATTTGAAAAAGGAATATATCGCTGCCAAAACGCCAGAAGAGCAGAAGGCCGTTGTCGAAAAGATACAGGCTCATACGTTGGAGAACGTGCTCTATATTCCGCTTGGTGAATATAACCCACCACAGGCACGCCGCTCCAATGTCGTTGATATGCTCGGCTCTCCCGTTCCGGTCTTCTGGAATGTGAAAAAGACCGAGGAGTAATCTGCCCGCCGCTATCGCGTTTAACGCGGTAGCGTCCAGTTCAACGCGGAACCGGTTTTGTGCCGGTTCCGCCTCAAGCGGGAAGCGCATATGGCTGTCTATCTGTTAAAACGTATCTTTGCGCTCGTGCCGGTGCTGCTGCTGGTATCGGTGTTCGTGTTCCTTCTTCTCAGACTGACGCCGGGTGATCCGGCGGCGATTCTGGCGGGGGATGCCGCTACCACCGAACAGCTCGAACGCATTCGCGAGGCAATGGGTCTTAATGAGCCGATCCTCACTCAGTATTTCACCTGGATGGGCAAGATATTGCAGGGTGATCTCGGTGTTTCGCTGATTTCGGGCGTTCCTGTACTCGATATGGTTTCACAACGTATCGGCCCGACGATTTCGATCGCTGTTCTCACGATCATCATTGCAGTTCTCGCTGCAATTCCGATGGGCGTGATCGCCGCGTGGCGTCATCGTTCATGGATCGATTATCTTGTCATGAGCTTTTCGGTTCTGGGTTTTTCCGTTCCAGTCTTTCTGGTTGGCTATGTTCTGTTGCTGATCTTCTCGGTCAATCTGGGCTGGCTTCCGGTGCAGGGCTTCAAACCGATTTCATCTGGCTTTGGCGGGTTTATGGAGCGCGCAATACTGCCCGCACTGACACTGGCTTCGATCTATATCGCGCTCATTGCCCGCATGACCCGTGCGGCAATGCTGGATGTGTTGGGCGAAGACTATATTCGCACAGCACGAGCAAAAGGTGTCAGTGATCGCCGTCTTCTGTTTGTGCATGCGCTGAAAAATGCGGCTGTGCCGGTCGTGACCATTGTCGGCACTGGCTTCGCATTGCTGATTTCCGGCGTCGTTGTGACGGAGAGTATCTTCAATATCCCCGGTATCGGGCGCCTGACGGTCGATGCTGTGCTGGCACGTGATTATCCGGTTATTCAGGCCATGATCCTGCTGACGAGTGCGCTCTATGTATTCGTCAACCTTCTGATCGACCTTTCCTATACATTGTTCGACCCAAGGATACGCTATTGATGCGCTCAGAACCGACATCGGCAGGCATGCACTGGATGCTCCGCCTGTTCTCGCTGCCGCGCGTTACACGTGTTGGTATCGGGCCACTGATTGCCGCGTTTCTTCTCGCCGCAATTCTCCTTTTAACTCTTGCTTCTCCTTGGATCGCCCCCCACGACCCGCTGGCAATGAATCCGCTCATGCGGCTGAAACCGTCTTCCGATGATTACCTGCTCGGAACCGATAATTACGGGCGGGATCTTTTCTCGCGCATGATCCTTGGTGGCCGTATCTCACTGCTGATCGGATTGTTTGCTGCCGGCGCTTCAATTGGTGTTGGCGTGTTTATCGGGTTGATTGCGGGCTTCTTCCGCACGGCGGATGCAATTATCATGCGCATGATGGATGCCTTGATGGCAATGCCGTCGATCCTGATCGCTATCGCGCTGGTTGCGTTGAATGGACCGTCGATTGGTTCAGTCATTGTCGCCATCACAATCCCGGAGATTCCGCGCGTGGTGCGCCTTGTGCGTTCAGTCATCCTGACTGCGCGTGAGGAGCCTTATGTAGAAGCGGCGCTAGCGCTCGGTTCAAGCGCGCCGAAGATCCTGTTCCGGCACCTTCTGCCCAATACGATGGCACCACTCATCGTGCAGGGCACGTATATCGTCGCTTCTGCAATCCTCACCGAAGCGATCCTGTCGTTCCTGGGTGCTGGCATCAGTACGGAAATTCCAACCTGGGGCAATATCATGGCCGAAGGCCGTCAGTTCTTCCGCATCAAGCCCTCGATCGTACTTTGGCCGGGCCTCTTGTTGACGCTCTGTGTCCTTTCCATCAACCTGCTGGGCGACGCTGCACGCGACACACTCGACCCACGTCTGAAAAAGCGGGAGGGCTGATATGGAACTGCGTAATCGTGATTTCACGGCAGAACCTGTCGTGCTGGAAGTTGAAAATCTCGTTGTAGCGCTTCCGGGTGGAACGCCTGTGCTTCGCAGCGTAAGCTTCGACATTCGCAAAGGCGAGACTGTCTGTCTTGTGGGCGAGTCCGGGTCCGGAAAGTCGGTGACTTCGCTCACAGCCATGGGACTTTTGCCGAAAGATGCCCTGCTGGTCAAATCTGGCGCAATAAGGCTGGATGGCAATGATCTGCTGAAGCTTTCGTCAACGGATATGAAAAAGATGCGCGCCACGCGCATCTCCATGATCTTTCAGGAACCGATGACTGCGCTTAATCCGGTTATGCGAGTGGGCGAGCAGATTACAGAAGTTCTGGACGTTCACACCAGCCTTTCGACCGAGGCTAAACGTGCCAAAGTCATCAACATCATGGAGCAGGTGCATCTGCCGGATGTGGAGCGCATTTATCAAAGCTATCCGCATCAGCTTTCGGGAGGTCAACGTCAACGCATCATGATCGCCATGGCGCTCATTCTTGAACCGGTGGTGCTGATTGCTGACGAACCGACCACGGCCCTTGACGTGACGACACAGAAGCAAATCCTGTCGCTTATTGCGGAACTACAGGAAAAGCATGGCACCGCTGTTCTGTTCATCACGCACGATATGGGCGTGGTGGCGGAAATCGCCGACCGTGTCTGTGTCATGCGCAATGGCGAGATCGTGGAGCGCGGGACAATCCGGGAAGTTCTGTCGTCACCGCAGCAGCAATATACCAAGGATTTGCTGGGGTCCGTTCCAAGCCTCATTCCGCGTCTCGCGCGCGAGCCACAGGGTCAGGAAGCTGTGATCCGCGTCCGTGATCTTGGAATGACTTATCGTAGTGGTGGAATCTTCAGCACAAAACCGGGGGTACATGCATCGCGCGAGGTGAATTTCGAGCTTCAGCCTGGGCGTACACTCGGCATTGTAGGGGAATCCGGATCAGGTAAGACCACCGTTGCCCGCTCGATCATGCGGTTGATCGAGCCGACAGAAGGTGAGATCGTCGTAGATGGTCGGGACATTGCACATCTCGGCAAACGCGAGATGAAGCCGTTTCGAAAGAAGCTTCAGGTCGTGTTTCAGGACCCGTTTCGCTCGTTGAACCCCCGCTGGACGATTGAGCAAAGCCTGACAGAAGGACCACTTAATTACGGTGTTCCGTATGAGGAGGCAGTAGCGGAAGCGAAGCGTTTGCTGAAGATTGTCTCGCTGCCCGAAGATGCTCTGAAACGTTATCCGCACCAGTTCTCTGGCGGTCAGCGCCAGCGTATTGCCATCGCACGTGCGGTCGCGCTCAGGCCGGATATTCTGGTGGCTGATGAGGCCGTCTCTGCGCTTGATGTTTCGGTACAGGCGCAGGTTCTCGATCTGCTTGCCGAGTTGCAGCGCGATACCGGCATTGCCATCATTTTCATCACGCACGACCTGCGTGTTGCGGCGCAGATTTGCGATGAAGTGCTGGTGATGAAACGCGGAGAGGTGGTTGAGCAAGGCGACGCCGCCGACGTGCTTGGTAATCCATCGCATGAATATACGCGATCATTGATTGAAGCGGCTCCCGGTCGCTTCTGGGACTTTGCGGCAGGACGTCCTGCTGCCTGATCGAAGGGCCGCACGCTGCGGCCCCGGTTATCTTCAATATTTCAAACAGGAATGAAATCATGCCCATCATACCGTTTATTGAGGAGAAAGCCGACGAGATGCGTGCGGTTTTCGAAGACCTTCATCGTCATCCGGAAATTGGTTTCGAGGAGCAACATGCTTCTGGTGTCGTGGCGTCACTATTGGAAAAATGGGGCTTCGATGAAATCCATACCGGCATCGCCAAGACTGGTGTTGTCGGCATATTGAGAGGTCGGAACGCTGGCAACCGGCGTATTGGTCTGCGCGCCGATATGGATGCGCTGCCGATTGATGAGATTTCCGGTGTTCCTTATACGTCGCAAAACCCGGGCAGAATGCACGCCTGCGGCCATGATGGCCATACAACCATGTTGCTTGGCGCTGCGCAGTATCTTGCCGCGACACGCAATTTCGAAGGGACAGCGGTTTTCGTCTTCCAGCCAGCCGAGGAAGGTCTTGGCGGCGCGCGCGGCATGATTGCGGAGGGCCTGTTCGAGCGCTTTCCTTGCGATGAAATCTACGGGATGCACAACCAACCGCTCGGTACGCTTGGCAAAGCTGTCATCCGTAAGGGTGCCGCCATGGCCGGTGCCAGCTTCTTCGATATCAAGCTCACTGGTAAAGGCAGCCACGCAGCACAGCCGCACAATGCCCGTGACGTTCTGGTGATTGGTGCCGATCTGGTCGGACAATTGCAGACGATCGTTTCGCGCAACATTCCCGCAACGGATGCGTGTGTGGTTTCCTGCACGCAGTTCCACACGGGCAGCGCCTATAATATCGTGCCGGAAGTGGCGACGATCACGGGGACAATTCGCTATTTCGAGCAGCGCGTCTGCGATCTTGCAGAAAGCCGTCTGCGTGAGATTTGCGCAGGCGTGGCGGCGGGTTATGGCATCAAAGTTGATGTTGAACTGCGCAATGTTTTCGATGTTCTTCGCAATGATAATGAACTTTCTGATGCCTATATCGCGGCTGCGTGCGATGTGCTGGGCGAGGAGAATGTAACCGACGACTGCCCGGCTTTTATGGGCAGTGAGGATTTTGCCGACATGCTGGCGCGTGTACCCGGTGCATACATCAATGTGCTGCACGGCGGCAAAGCGGCCTTGCACAATCCCGCCTTTATGCTCGAACCGGAAACGCTGCCAATCGGCGCGTCAATCTATGCCCGGATCGTGGAAACTCGCCTGCCAGTAAACAAGGATCTTGCAGCATGAGCGTGCATGAATTGCCATTTGATCTCGATGATATGATCACGCGCCTGCGCCCATGGATCGAAACGGAAAGTCCAACATTTGATGCGGCTGCGGTCAATCGCATGGTCGATGCAGCTGCCTATGATTTTGCGGCTGCAGGTGCCAGCATTGAGTTTATTCCGGGACGTATGGGCTTTGGCGGCTCGTTGCGTGCGCGCTTCCCGCATAAAGATCAGGGTAGGCCCGGCATTCTGGTGTCCGGCCATCTCGATACGGTTCATCCGATTGGCGTGATCGACGTTAATCCGTACCGCCGCGAAGGTGGCAAGATTTACGGCCCAGGCATTCAGGATATGAAGGGCGGTAATTTTGTAGCCCTTGAAGCCATGCGGCAGATTGCAAGAAGTGGGCTTGCGACCAAGCTTCCAGTTACATTTCTGCTGACACCGGATGAAGAAGTGGGAACGCCTTCCACGCGCGATTTGATCGAGCAGGAAGCACTCAAGAACAAATATGTGCTGGTGCCAGAACCTGCGCGCCGTGATGGCGGTGCTGTCGTCGGACGCTATGCGATTGCGCGCTATAATCTTGAGACAGTTGGCAAACCAAGCCATGCGGGCTGGTTGTTGAAGGAAGGTCGTTCTGCAATCCGGCGCATGGCAGAGCAGATTATCGAAATTGAAGCGCTCACGACCGATGACTGCACGTTCTCGGTTGGCGTCATTCAGGCTGGTCAATGGGTCAATTGCGTTTCATCGAGCTGCAATGCCGAGGCACTCAGCATGGCCAAAACCCAGAAAGATTTGGAAGACGGTGTTGCGCGCATCATGGCTCTTGCGGGGACTAAAGATGATGTCGACTTGATCGTCACACGGGGTGTAACGCGACCTGTCTGGGAGCCGGGCCAGCCACAGGATATGAAGCTCTTCAACTTTGCAAATGAGATCGCGAAGGAAATCGGTTTCACAATGACTGCTCAAAGTTCGGGTGGCGGATCGGACGGTAATTTTACCGGTGCGCTTGGTGTCCCAACACTCGATTCCATTGGTGTTCGTGGCGAGGGCTTGCATACATTGGGCGAGCATATTTTCGAGGACAGTCTGGTTGAACGTGCGCGTCTTCACGCAGGCCTGTTTCTGGGACTCGCATAAATTGTAAGAGAGCGGTTCTTGATAAAACACCATGATCGGAGCCGCTCTGCCTGTTTGTTTTACTTGTTTTCAGGAAATGCCTGAGGTGGGGTCATGTCCGATTCAACGAGATTAACTGCGGCCCGCCTTGCGGGTCTGCAGAACGATGTCACGATCAATATAGATCAATGGGGCGTTGCTCATATCAGGGCAGAAAACCTGCACGATCTCTTTTTCGCGCAAGGCTGGAACGCTGCGCGTGATCGTCTCTGGCAGATCGATATTGCCCGCAAGCGCGGGCTTGGTCTGCTGGCACGGGATTTCGGTCCAGGTTATCTGGAACAGGACAGGGCCGCTCGGTTGTTGCTTTACCGCGGTGATATGGCGCCGGAATGGAAGGCATACGGGGCGGACTCTGAAGAAATTTGCACGGCTTTTGCCAAAGGCATCAATGCTTATGTTGATGCCTGCAATTCGGGCGAAATACCGATTCCGCCTGAATTTACGCTGCTCGATCAAAAGCCTGATCGATGGGCACCGGAAGATGTGGTGCGCGTGCGCACCCACTCGCTGACGCGCAATGCATCGTCCGAACTGCTCCGTTCGAAGGTCATGGCAATCGCGGGTGTGGAACTCGGCGCAAAGCTTGATCTGCTGCGTAAGGAGCTATCGCATGGTGTGGTGCCAAAGCCGGTCGATGGTTTTGATCCCAGCATCATGACCGATAGGGTATTGCGCGATTTCCAGCTTGCCGTCAGCCCGGTAACCTTTTCCAGGGAACGTCTCGCCGCAACCTTGGATGAGGCGGATCAATGGACCACGATCACTTCATCCGGGGAGATTGTTCGGGCCTCTTTTGAAGAAGGCTCAAACAATTGGGCCATATCGGCAGAAAAGACCACGACCGGTCGCCCCATACTAGCTCTTGATCCGCATCGCACACATGCTTTGCCGTCGATCCGTTATGTGGTTCACTTGACCATGCCGGGGCTTGATGTAATTGGCGCAGGCGAACCCATGGTGCCCGGAATATCCATGGGCCATAACGGAACCGCCGCGTTCGGTCTCACGATTTTTGGCGCGGATCAGGAAGATATTTATGTTTATCGAACGAATGAAGAAGATCCCGATCAGTATGCCTATCAGAATGATTGGGAGACCGTTAAAACGATAACGGAGACGATTCCAGTCAAAGGACATCCGGATCAGAAGATCGAGTTGAAGTTCACGCGCCATGGGCCAATTCTCTATGAGGATAAAGAGAATAGCCGGGCATTCGGATTGAGGACTGTCTGGATGGACGCGGGCATGGCGCCATATATGGCGAGCCTGTCTGTGATGAAAGCGAAGTCCTATGCCGACTATGCTAGTGCGCTGGAAGGCTGGGGCTGCCCTTCCGTCAATCACATCTATGCTGACACAACGAACACGATTGCATGGAAGCCATCAGGTGCCACACCTGTTCGCAACAATTGGGATGGTCTTTTGCCTGTACCCGGTGATGGGCGTTACGAATGGCAAGGCTACCTGCCACCAGAAACCGGCCCGTATGAAATCAATCCATCACGTGGCTTTGTAGCGACGGCGAACGCCATGAATGTGCCGGATGATTGGACTGCCTCAAACCCAGCTATCGGTTATGAGTGGTTGGATAGCAGTCGTCATGACACGCTCTATAGTGAATTGTCCCGTAAAGAACCCATTTCTCTTGAAGATTGTGCGCGACTGCAATGCTCAACATTTTCACCAATCGCCGCACGCGTGTTGAAATGTGTGAAGGCTTTGCCTGTTCAAGACGATGAAATCGAGGCTTGGAAGCTTCTTCAGAATTGGGACGGCAATTTGTCTGCCAATTCTGCAGCCGCCGCACTTTTCGAGATATGGTTTAGCAAACATCTTGGCCGGCTTGCAGCAGGGGCTGAGGGGGCTGTCCCCGAGGTCGTGCCGCTGCTGATGCCATTTGATTCACCAAGCATTGCCTCATGGATAGAAAACTTAACCCCGACAGCCAAACATATAGATGCCCTCCGTCAAAGTCTCATTGATGCATGGGCGGAGTGCACTTCATTAATGGGTACAGATACGGGGAAATGGGCTTGGGGAAGCATTCATACGCTCAGGCTTTATCATCCACTTCAGTCACTGACGGACAAGAACTGGTCGATGGAATCCATTGCATTGGGAGGCAGCAGCTCTACACTCAATTACGCCAATTATCGATTGAGTGATTTCTCGGTTGTCGTGGGGCCATCGGTGCGAATGGTTATCGATGTTGGGGGTTGGGACAACAGTTTGTTTGTCAATAATCCGGGCCAATCGGGATCGCCATTGTCGCAGCATTATTCCGATCTTTTGGAGAGTTGGCGCGAAGGAAAACATGTTCCGCTGCTCTATTCGAAAGAGCGGATTGATGAGGCGACTGTCACGAGAATAATGTTGAGCGCGGGCTGGTGATGCCCGCCTCTCAATAGGATTACTTCAACGTAATGATGACATAGGTCGGATAGACCTCGACGAAAATCAATGGTGTCGCGTTGATGATTGTCGCCTGATCGATTGGTGAAATGCGGAGATTGACGAGCATGTTTTCGAGCTTCGCGCGGTTGTCTTTGCTGCTGAAGAATTTATCTTTTTCATCTTCTGCATCGACTTTGCCAAACTGGTGAACGTTGGCGCGGTCCTGCCTGACGATGCCCGCCACTTTCGTGAGGCGCTGACCGGATGAGCTATAATGATCGCGCTCGCTTAAACGGGCGTAATAAGTGTCGATTGGTTTCTCAGCGGCTGTCGCCGTTCCCGTAACCGCCAGCACCATAGCTGCCATGATCGTCGAGCGCATGATATCTCCTTGTACCCACGCCAATCACTAGCAGTTTCAGGCGCGTTATTCAGTCTATTCCTGGCGTTTTACCCGCTTTTTTATAGCAATGCAGCAACGGGTGAATAATCAGCGCTATGGCAGGTTGTTGCAGGGCAGTTTATTCCGCCTGTACTGGTCCGAATGATCAATGGAGAGGCAATTACCGATTGCTGATTGGAATCTGACCGCTTTCAATGCGGGCTATTTCGATGATCGCAGCGATCTTTATTTCCGGCTGGATACGGTCTGACGCTCGATGAGTTTGAAGCCGACATCAACGAGCGACGATGTTACGGGACGTTCTTCTGCATCGCCTTTCTCGAAAAGATTGAGCAGCAATTCACCCGTTTTCACGCCAATTCCGATCGCATCGACACGTATTGTTGTTATCGCAGGAACCGACTGACGGGCGATATCGAAATCGCCAAAACCCATCAACGACAATTGCTCGGGCACTTTAATGCCACGGCGATGACATTCCATCAGAGCGCCGAAGGCAGAAATATCCGACACAGCAAATACGGCTTCGACATCGGGTGCGCGTTCAAGCAGGATTGATATGGTTCGTGCGCCGTGATCATGCGAAACAGGTGCAGTCCCTTCGCGCACGATCAGTTCGTCACTCACCCCTGCTTCGCGCAGTACGGAGGCAAAGCCCATCAATCGGCTTTCACCACGCAAATCGATAGCATCGGCGTCGGTACGAGAACCGAGTGCACCAATGCGTCGATGTCCGAGCGATAAGAGATAACGTGCAGCAGCGCGGCCGACTTCGTAGTTGGAAAAACCGACCGAATGGTCAATAGGCTTATCAGGCCTGCCCCATATTTCAACGATTGGAATATCGGCACGTAGCAACATTTCAGTAGCAGCC
>Ga0308158_10002833_pt1 | contig 15887 bp, 16 predicted proteins | sample PhyBR2_FD_201038 | JGI IMG/M metagenome (GOLD analysis project Ga0308158, IMG submission 201038) | Phyllosphere microbial communities from UC Gill Tract Community Farm, Albany, California, United States - DLSLB.R2 | ecosystem: Host-associated > Plants > Phyllosphere > Unclassified | place: USA... | reverse complement strand
ACGACGCGAAGTTCACCTTCGCCGGCAACGCCAAGCCCCGCATCCCGGAAATCGCCCCCAGCGTCTAAGCGCCACACTCGAAAGCCCCGCCACTCCACAAGGAGCGGCGGGGCTTTCGCGTTGCCACTTCAGTTCCCCCGGCTGCCTGGGACGCAGAGGCGCGTGGCGGCTGTGACGGGCGGCACAAGCCGTGTTGAATCGGGGCATGGCTAATCAGAATCCGGCGATCCCGGACGAGCAACCACTGACCCCTTTCCACGACCTTGACCACTACCTGTCCATCCCGCGGGTAAGCGGCCTGGCCCTCAGCCCGGACGGTTCGCGTCTGGTGACCACCGTCGCCACCCTGAACGGCAACGGCACCAAGTTTGCCACTGCCCTGTGGGAGCTGGACCCGGCCGGGCAGAAGCATGCCCGGCGCATCACCCGCAGCGCCAAGGGCGAGGCGGGTGCGGCTTTCGCCGCTAACGGCGACGTCTACTTCACGTCCGCGCGGCCGGACCCCGACAGCCCGGACGAAGAGCCGGTCAACGCACTGTGGCTCCTCCCCGCGGATGGCGGCGAAGCCCGGGTGGTACTCAGCCGTCCGGGTGGCGTCAGCAGGGTGATGACGGCCAGGGATGCCGATGCGGCGTTTGTGACGGCCGAGGTGCTGGCCGGATCCGCCGATGAAGAGGACGAGGCCGCGCGGCGCAGGTCCCGGAAGGACATGAAGGTCTCGGCAATCCTGCACAGCGAGTACCCGGTCCGTTTTTGGGATGCCGACCTGGGCCCGGGCCAGCCACGGATTTTTGCGGTGGAACCCGGGGAAGGCAAGGCGTCCGGGAGGCCGGGGACCGTTGACGCCACCGCGCCGTTGGTACTGCGCAATCTCACGCCGGACGCCGGTCCGCGGCTGAGGGAGGCAGAGACGGTGGTCAGCCCGGACGGGAAAACGGTCTACAGCAGCTATGCGAAACCCCTGGCCAGGGCGGACAGCCGTTCCATCCTGGTGGCGGTTGATGTGGCATCAGGGAGCCGCAAAGTCCTGCTCGACCACGAAGGCGTGAACTACTTCCCCGGCCCGGTCAGCCCGGACGGCAGGACCCTGGTGGTTGTCAGCGAGAGCGATTCCACGCCCCGGCGGGCTCCTGAGATCAGGATGCATCTGCTGGACGTCTCCGGGGGCACCGGGAAGGCCAGCGGCCTGCAGCCACTGGCCCACGACTGGGACCGCTGGCCAAAGCCCGCGGCGTGGCTTCCGGACGGCTCCGGCATCCTGGTCACAGCGGACGACGACGGCGCGTCGCCGGTTTTCCGGGTCAGCCTTCCGTCGGCTGCCGCTGAAGTGGGCGTCACCCGCCTGACGCAGGACGCCGCGGCATATTCCGACGTCGTGGTCTCCCCTGAGGGACGCTTCGCGTATGCCTTGCGCAGCTCCTACGAATTCCCCGCCGAGGTCGTGAGGATCGACCTCGCCACGGGGGAGACCACCCGCCTTCCTGCCCCCGCTGACCGGCTGTCCTGCCCCGGCCGGTTGGAACGGATCGCGGCCACGGCCCGGGACGGCTCCCGGGTCCCCGCCTACCTTGCCCTCCCCGAGGGCGCATCGGCGGACAATCCGGCGCCCCTGCTCCTGTGGATCCATGGTGGTCCGCTGGGGTCCTGGAACGCCTGGACCTGGCGCTGGAACCCTTGGCTCCTCACAGCAAAGGGATACGCCGTGCTGCTGCCGGATCCCGCGCTGTCCGCCGGTTACGGGCAGTCCTACATACAGCGCGGCTGGGGCTCCTGGGGCAAGGCGCCGTTCACGGACCTCATGGCCGTTACCGATGCGGCCGTCGCACGTCCAGACGTCGATGAGACCAGGACTGCCGCGATGGGCGGCTCCTTCGGCGGGTACATGGCCAACTGGGTGGCAGGCAACACCGACCGGTTCAAAGCGGTTGTCACCCACGCCAGCCTGTGGGCGTTGGACCAGTTCGGACCCACCACTGATGCCTCGCAGTACTGGCTGAAGGAAATGACCGAGGAAATGGCACTGGAAAACTCACCGCACCTGCACGTCAGGAACATCAGCACCCCCATGCTGGTGATCCATGGGGACAAGGATTACCGCGTCCCCATCGGCGAAGGCCTGCGGCTTTGGTACGAGCTGCTGTCCAAGTCCCGCCTCGCGACTGACGAGGACGGGCAGACGCCGCACCGCTTCCTTTATTTCCCCGACGAAAACCACTGGGTCCTGCAGCCACAGCACGCCAAGGTCTGGTACCAGGTGGTGGAGTGGTTCCTGGCCAGGAACGTCCTGGGCCAAGAGACCGAGCTGCCGCCCGAACTAGGCATCTAGATTGATGGTCTTCGCGCCGTCGGCCGAGACATTTGCCGGCGCCTGCTCGTTCCTCGCTTTGACGGAGCCTACACAAATGCCTGACCGCCGACGCTTGTGGGCGGCCCACCATTAGCGAAGTGAGGGTGCCGGTGCCATTTGTGTAGCTTGCGTCAGAGCGACGAAGGAGCAGCAAGCGGCAAATGGCGCCGGTACCCGAACGCCCCAGCCCGTCCGCAACCAATAGCAGCCGTCACGCCTCGTAGGATGGCTTTGTGACCGACTCCTTCCACATCCGCCCAGCACGCACCAGCGACGTCCCTGCCATCAAGAGGCTGGTGGCGCCCCTGGCCGAGGAGCGCATCCTGATGGCCAAGGAGACGGTGGCCTATTACGAGAGCCTGCAGGAATTCCGAATCGCAGAATCCAGCGACGGCGAAATGATCGGTTGCGGGGCGCTGCACGTCATGTGGGAGGACCTCGCCGAAATCCGCACCTTGGCAGCATCCGGGGAGTGGCGCGGCAAGGGCGTGGGACATGTCCTGGTGGAGAGCCTGCTGGAGGAAGCGCGTGCGCTGGGAGTTTCACGGGTCTTCTGCCTCACTTTCGAGGTGGACTTCTTCCGCCGCCACGGGTTCGAAGTGATGGCGGACCAGTCCGCGGTGGACCCCGAGGTCTACTCCGAGCTTCTTCGCTCCCATGACGAAGGCGTGGCGGAATTCCTGGACTTGGCACGGGTCAAGCCGAACACCCTCGGCAACACCCGGATGATCCGGACCCTCTAGCAGCCTGCGGGGTCCCCTTCCTGCGGACCCCTCTTGGTTTTATTCGAATTGATGGATAAACTAGTTGCGGCCGATATGTGGGGGCCTCAGGAAAGGGACAGTCATTGGGGGCTGTCCCTTTGCTGCGTCCGGCCCAGCGCTCCACTGTTGCAGGCGAAGAACCGGGCTGACCGAACCTACCGCGCGTGGTGACCCCGGTAGTAGGGTCGGAAACACATCCTTCAGGAGCACAGCCAGGAGCACCGCCGTGAAGAAACTCATCAACGATCCAAAAGCCGTTGTCCAGGAAACCGTCCAGGGCTTTGCCCTGGCGCACGCCGGACTGGTGAATGTCACTGAAGACCCCATTTACATCACACGCAAGGACGCGCCCGTGGCCGGCAAAGTGGGCCTGGTGTCCGGTGGCGGCAGCGGGCATGAGCCGCTGCATGCCGGTTACGTTGGGCAGGGGATGCTCGACGCCGCCGTGCCGGGGGCGGTATTCACCTCACCTACGCCGGACCAGGTCCTTCCGGCCACCCTCGCGGTGAACTCGGGCGCCGGGGTGGTGCACATCGTCAAGAACTACACCGGGGACGTCCTGAATTTCGAAACGGCCGCCGAGCTGGCGGAGGCGGAAGGCGTCAGCGTCCGCACCGTCCTGGTCAATGATGACGTAGCGGTGGAGGATTCGCTGTACACGGCAGGCCGCCGCGGCGTGGGCGGCACGGTGCTGGTGGAAAAGATCGCCGGCGCCGCCGCCGAGCGCGGTGACGATCTCGACGCCGTTGCCGCCATCGGTGAACGGGTCAACGCCAACGTCAGGACCATGGGCGTCGCCCTGTCTGCCTGCACCGTTCCGCACGCAGGGACGCCGAGTTTTGACCTGGCCGAGGACGAAATCGAGATAGGCATTGGCATCCACGGTGAGCCGGGGAGGCACCGGATCGCCATGGAGAACGCGGACAGCATCACCAACCGCCTGCTGGAACCCGTCCTGGCCGATTTGAAGATCGCATCCGGCGACAAGGTCCTGCTGTTCGTCAACGGCATGGGCGGCACCCCGCTCAGCGAGCTCTACATCGTGTACCGCAGGGCAGCGCAGGTACTCGGCGACGCCGGCGCCACGGTGGTACGTTCGCTGGTGGGCAACTACATCACCGCCCTCGAAATGCAGGGCTGCTCCATCTCGGTCCTCCGGCTCGACGACGAGCTGACGGAACTATGGGATGCGCCCGTGCACACCGCCGCGCTGCGCTGGGGCGTGTAACCATGCCCCTGGACGTTAATTGGGCCGTTAAGTGGCTTACGCTGTGCGCGCAGGCCATGGCTGAGCACCGTGTTGAACTCATTGAGCTGGACCGTGCCATCGGGGATTCGGACCACGGCGAGAATATGGACCGGGGCTTCCAGGCCGTCCTGGCCAAGCTTGGGGAATCTACTCCGGAAACGCCGGGGGCAGCGCTGAAGATGACCGCCATGACGCTGATGTCCAAAGTGGGAGGTGCCGCCGGTCCGCTGTACGGCACAGCGTTCCTTCGCGCCGCCACCGCCCTCGGCGATGCAGCCGAGATCGATGCCCCAGCGCTGGCCGCTGCCCTGGCGGCCGCGCGCGACGGCATCGTGGCGCGCGGAAAAGCGGAGTCAGGGGACAAGACCATGGTGGACGCGTGGACACCCGCCGTTGATGCTGCACGGGCGGCGGCCGACGGCGGCAGCACCAATGTTCTCGGCGTCCTGGTGGCGGCCGCCGAGGCTGCCGAAGCTGGGGCAGTATCAACCGATCCCATGGTGGCCCGTAAGGGCCGCGCCAGCTACCTTGGCGAACGCAGCGCCGGCCACCGGGACCCCGGTGCTGTCTCCAGTGCGCTGATCCTGCGCGCCGCCGTCGGGGCGGCTGCGTGACCGTCAGCATCGTCGTGGTGTCCCACAGCGAAAAAATTGCCGACGGCGCGGTGGAGCTTGCCGCCCAAATGGCGCCCGACGTCGTCATCCTGGCCGCCGGAGGCACCGATGACGGCAGGATCGGCACCAGCCTGGAGAAAGTCCTTGCTGCCCTGGAACAGGGGGGCGCCAGCGGGACCGGGACGACCGGGATGGGTGCAACCGGGACAGTGGTCCTGACCGACCTGGGCTCGGCCGTGATGACCGCCGAATCGGCGCTGGAGTTCCTGGAAAACCCCGCCGGCGTCCTGCTTGCCGACGCGCCGCTGGTGGAGGGGCTGGTGGCCGCGGCCGTCGCCGCGCAGGGCGGCGCGGACGTGCATGCCGTCAGGAAAGCTGCTGAAGCGGCCCGGGGTGCGGCGGCGGCCCAGCCTGGGCCGGGAGGGGCGGACTCGGGGATGGAGTCCGTCAGCAGCGCCGCCCCGGACTGCACGGGGGACTTTGAGCTGGTGAACCAGGCGGGCATGCATGCGCGGCCTGCCGCAAAGGTGGCAGGAGGCCTAGCTTCCCTTGACGCCGAGGTGACCATCAACGGCGTTGACGGCGCCTCCATGACCGGACTGATGACCCTCGGCGCCGGCAAGGGCACGGTGCTGCATGTGGAAGCGTGGGGGCCGGATGCGGAACGTGCCGTGGAGTACGTGGGTGGCCTGGTGGAGGCCGGCTTCGGCGAGCCATAGGCTCCCCGGCCGTTCCTGGGAATAAGCTCGATGGCATGGAACGGCCGTTGACAGAGAACTCCCAGGAAATTGAAGTGCTGGACGGCCAAATCTCCGTGGAGGAACTGCTCGCTGAACTGGGCTTCGACTGGAGTGCCGAACCGGCGGCCGGCGGCGGGGCGCTTGAAAATCCGGACGGCGAAACCTTCACCCAGCCGGCGCTCTTCTAGCCCTGCGTCTTCCGGGACGCCCGGTTTCCTAACCCAGCGGGAAGATGCCGATGAACCAGAGCGAGGCGATGGCAAACACGGCGAAGAACGCAATCAGGCATCCCATGGCCGTGCGCGGCTCGGATGAAACCTGGAGCGACTCGTTGGGGTTGGCGGGGTTGTACGCCACTTCGAACACCGAGCCGGGCAACGGCTGGTTCACGCCGGAAATCTCGGACTTGCCCATGAAGAGGGTGCCTTGTGGATCCGTGAACTGGTAGGTGGGGAAGTAGCGGAGGTTCCGGCCGGCGCCGCCCACGCCACCGGTCCAGCCTGTGGTGCTGCCGGTGACTGTAGCCTGCGCCTTGGGCCACTGAGCCATCAACCGTGCCTGACGCCTGGTCCGCCGCCCCGCATAGACCAGCGAAAAAATCGCGGCAGCAATGAACAGCGCCCACACGATGTACAGAATGGTTTTCATGGTTCCCCCGGTTCCGGTCACCAAGAAGTATGCCATCCCGGCCCGCGCGGCCGGCCGGTCAGGCTGGGAGGCGGAAGCCGCCGTCGTGCATCTCCGCCAACCCGTCCGCCAGCAGCCCCGCCAGCGCCCGCTCCAGCTGCTCCGGGGCGGAGTTGAGCCGGTGCAGCGCGGCGAGGGGCACGCCTATCCCTTCCGCGGCGTAGCCAAGGTCGGCAGGTTCACGCTGGAACATGTCCGGGTGCACCGGTGCCTCAGCCAGCCGCAGCACGGCCATGACCGCGCCCCGCACCTGCCGGTCCGTGCCGTGCCAGGACTGGCCCTTGGGAACGTACGACGGCGGCGGCTCGCCCGCCGCGAGCCAGGCACAGGAATCCTTCACCGGGCAGGCAGCGCACTTGGGTGCCCGGGCAGTGCACACCAGCGCCCCCAGCTCCATGACTGCTGCGTTCCAACGCACTGATGTTTCGTCGTCGTCCGGCAACAGGGCTGCGGCCAGGCGCATCTCCGCCGCCGTCAGGGCCGGAGCGGGAAGCGCGGCGCCGGAAACCAGCCGGGCGTGCACCCGGCGGATGTTGGTGTCCACCACGGTTTCCCGTCGGCCGTAGGCGAAGGCTGCAACGGCCGCCGCCGTGTAACTGCCCACGCCGGGAAGGGCCAGCAACTCCGCATAGGTGTCAGGGACCTTGCCGCCGTGGTCCTGCACGATGGCGGTTGCCGCGGCGTGCAGCCGAAGCGCCCTCCGGGGGTACCCCAGCCTGCCCCAGGAACGGACGGCCTCGCCTGCAGGTTCCCCCGCGAGGGCGGAGGGGGTGGGCCAGCGTTCCAGCCACTGGTGCCAGACGGGAAGCACCCGGACCACAGGGGTCTGCTGCAGCATGATTTCACTGACCAGCACGCCCCAGGGAGAGCAGTCAGGCTCGCGCCAGGGCAGGTCGCGTGCGATGCCGTCGAACCAGGAGTTGATCCGGCGGTGGAGCGCCTGCAGGTCTGCATGGCCCGTCGCGGCGTCCGCGGCAGTGGTGGAGGGGGAGGTTTGAGTGTCGATGCCAACACTGTAATGGAAGGGCTCCGGCGCGCCGAAAACCCGGTGTGACCAGAGCAATGGGCGCGCGGCGGCGTGGTGGCAGTGCAGAACCGGCGGGTTTCCCTAGCCTAGGAGGATGGGCAGGCAAGGCAATTCACCAGCACGCGGCACGGCAACGGGTTCCAGCACCGTTCGGAAGCCCAGCGCCGCGGTCTACCGCCGCCGCCGGCTGGTTGTTGGCGGCGCCCTGTTGCTGGTGATCGTACTGCTGGTCAGCGGTTTTGCGCTGGCGGGTGCCTTCACTGGCGGCTCGCGGCAGGCGTCATCCACGCAGCCCTCCTCGCCCGCCCCTGCTGCCACCGGCGCAGCCACCTCCTCTGCTGCCGCCACCCCTTCCGCTTCAGCATCGGCACCGTCCGCAGCGCCGTCGCCCACCGCTTCCGCAACGCCCACCTGCAACCAGAACCAGGTCACGGTGGCCGCTTCCACGGACAAGCAGGCCTACGGCCCCGGCGAAAACCCCATGCTCACGCTGACGGTGACCAACGGCGGGACCGTCCCCTGCGAAGTCAACATCGGAACGTCGCAGATGGAATTCCTGGTGACCAGCGGCTCGGACCGGATCTTCTCGTCAAAGGACTGCCAGGCCTCCAGCGAGGACCTGGTGAAGGTGATTGCTCCCGGCGCAAGCGAAACCGCAAACTTCCCCTGGAGCCGGAACCGCAGCACGGACGGCTGCAAGGCAGTGGCAGCAGCTCCCGGCGGCGGGGGTGCCTACTACATCTTCACCGCGAAGCTGGGCTCCCGGGCAAGCCCAAAGGCCGTCTTCCAGCTGAACTGACTTTTCCACCCATCGATTGCTCCGTAGTTGTAGTTTTGAGGGGTGAAAACGACAACTACGGAGCAATCGATGGGGTTTAGCCGTGGCGCTGGGGGTAGTGCTGCAGGGGCCGAACCGGCACGGTGCTGGGTTCGGCGGGGCAGGGACTTAGAGGAAGCGGTCCAGGAGGCTGGCCTCGGCCATCCGGCTCAGGCCCTCCCGCACGGTGCGGGCACGTTGGTCGCCGATTCCGTCCACTGTCATGAGGTCGTCGATCGTGGCGGCCATGAGGTACTGCAAACCACCGAAATGGTCCACCAGCCGGTCCGCCACCGCCTTGGGAACTGCCTTGAGGCCGGACAACAGCCGGTAGCCGCGGGGCTGGACCACCGCGTCCAGGTTGGCTTCACCACCAGCGAACCCTACGATCGCCGAGATCTTCCCCAGGTCAATAAGTTCCGTGGGGCCCAGGCTGACCAGTTCGTGGACGGCTTTTTCGATGTCCTCGGCGGAGGCGTGGGGGCTGGCATAGTCGCGGATGATCACGTCACTGCCCGGGCCCCGGCCCACGGTGAGCTCGTCGAGCTGGAGGGAGAGGAGCCGGCCGTCTTCGCCCAGTTCCAGGACGTACTGCGAGATTTCCTCGGAGATGCGGCGGACCATTTCCTGCCGCTGGAGGGTCACGGCCACATCCCGCACCGTCACCATTGCCTCGATTTCGAGGGCAGACAGCGAACTGGTCACCTGGTCCAGGCGGGCGCGGTAGCGCTCCAGCGTGGCGAGAGCCTGGTTGGCGCGGGCAAGGACGTTTTCTGACCCCTCCAGGACGTGCCGCAGGCCGTTGACGTACAGGGCGATGATCTGCATGGACTGGCTTACGGAGATAACGGGGACACCGGTTTGCTTGGCCACCCGTTCGGCGGTGCGGTGGCGGGTTCCGGATTCCTGCGTTTCGATGCTCGAATCAGGCACCAGCTGCACCGCGGCGCGCAGGATGTTGCCCGCGTCCTTGTCGCAAATGATGGCACCGTCCATCTTGGCCAGTTCGCGCAGCCGGGTGGGCGAGAATTCGATGCCGATATCGAACCCGCCGGAGCAAATGGAGTCGATGGTGCGGTCCGAGCCCAGGACGATCAGGGCACCGGTACGTCCCCGGAGGATGCGTTCCAGGCCGTCGCGAAGGGGAGTTCCGGGGGCAACCCTGCCCAGAGTTGCCCTCAGCGATTCTTCGGGGCTCCGCGCCATAGGTGTTTCCCTTCAAAGGTGCGGACCGCCGCCCGCAGGAATGCCGGCTTCTGCAGTTGGCCGGCAGGATCGAAAAATGCTCTGATTCCCGCAAGCTCAATGATAGGGGTAAGAAACCCAAGTTCCGCACGGGCAAGCCCCAAAGTGCCCCATTAGGGGGTACCCGGAACCGCTGGCAAAACGCCGTTTTCACACCGTGCCGGACAGGCACTTTTGTCCCTTTCAGGTCCCGGATGCGGCGGCACGTGCCCGGATGCCCACGGGTGGGTTTACAGCGGAGTGACCGTCCTGGTGCTGCTGTCCCAGAGACGCGCGGCCGTGCACCGTCCTGCCACGCGCAGGTCCAGTAACTCCATGGCTGTTCCCAGTTGCCCGGCCGGGATTCGGCTGGAAAGAGTGACGTGCGGCGTCCAGCCACCCGGAAGCGTCAGCGGCAACGCGCCGGTCAAATTGCAGTGGACCTGCCGGTGCAGTTGCAGCAGGGGAGTGCTCAGCAGTACCGATCTGGCCAGGACGTACTTGCCCGTGCCCGCTGGAAAAACGATCACTCCGGAGAATGCGATGTCCAGGGGAAGCGCCTGCCACGGACCGCCCTCCGCCAATTCCAGCTCCCCGCCGGCGGCAAGCGTGATGTGCGGACTGTTGCTGGGGGAGGTGTGGGCTGCCAGGCTGGGCACGCCCGCTGCCTGGAGCCGCGCCCAGTCCGCCCTGATAAGGGAATCGGTGGGTTCGTCAAAGACCAACTCGACGCTGCGCATGAACCCATCATGCCGTCACCCGGGGTTTAGTACGCCGGAGAAGGTGCCGGCGGCCAGGATCAGCGCCTGCGCTCCCTGAGCATCCGCTCCAGGTCCCTGCTGACTTTCGAAAGGGACGCTGCCCTCAGCGCCCTGTGTTCCGCGGGCGTCTGGACCCCGGGCTTTCCGGTGCCAACTGATGATGCGCCGGAGGGGGAGCCCTGGCTGCCAGACGGGCGGGGACCGTTGGCCAGGTTGGTGGCCAGGGGATCGAAGAAAAGGTTGCCGGAGAAGGTGGCGCCATGGATCATGCGCACACGCTATCCGGCCCGCATTTCGCAGCCTTGAACGTCCCGTTTCGCCCGCGTTAAGCGGAACCGGTCCCGTTTGCGGCCCTGCGATAAACTTGTACTTTGGCCGTTTGCCAATGACATTCCCGCCCTCGAGTCGCACACCGCCCCGGGCAGAAACAACCGCAGCGAAAGTAGCACCGTGTCCCAAGATGTCCTGACCCCCGCCCGGATCTCCGCGATTCACAAGGAAGCGGGCCGCCGCAGGACCTTTGCCGTTATTTCGCACCCGGACGCCGGAAAGTCCACGCTCACCGAAGCGCTGGCCCTGCACGCAAAAGTGATCGGTACGGCGGGTGCTTCCAGCGGCAAGGCCAACCGCAAGGAAACTGTCTCCGACTGGATGCAGATGGAAAAGGACCGCGGCATCTCCATCAGCTCGGCCGCCCTGCAGTTCTCCTACCGCGACACTGTCATCAACCTCCTGGACACCCCTGGCCACGCCGACTTCTCGGAAGACACTTACCGCGTGCTCGCCGCCGTCGACTGCGCAGTGATGCTCGTGGACGCCGCCAAGGGCCTGGAAACCCAGACCATGAAGCTCTTCGAGGTCTGCAAGCAGCGCAACCTGCCCATCATCACCGTCATCAACAAGTGGGACCGCCCGGGCCTGGATGCCTTGGCACTGATGGACGAAATCACCGAACGCACCGGCCTGCAGCCCATGCCGCTGACGTGGGCCGTGGGCATCTCCGGCGACTTCCGCGGCGTCTGGGACCTGCGCAACGACCGCTTCGCCCGGTTCCAGCGCAATAACGCCGGGGCGCAGATCGCCATCACCGAGTACTTCACCCCCGAGGAAGCCGCGGCGGACCAGGGCAGCAACTGGTCCGACGCCGTGGACGAAGCCGGTTTGGTGGTCGAGTCCAACCTCGAGTTCGACGTGGAGGCGTTCCACGCGGGCCAGGCCACCCCCATCCTCTTCAGCTCCGCCGCCCTGAACTTCGGTGTGAAGGAACTGCTGGACGCGCTGGTGGACTTCGCCCCGCCGGCCGCTCCCCGGCCGGACATCGACGGCAACGCCCGCCCGGTCGAGTCCCCGTTCTCCGGCTTCGTGTTCAAGGTCCAGGCCGGCATGAACAAGGCCCACCGTGACCACGTTGCCTTCATCCGGGTCTGCTCCGGCGTCTTCGAACGGGGCATGGTGGTCACCCAGACCCGGACTGGCAAGTCGTTCGCCACCAAATACGCACAGCAGGTGTTCGGCCGCGAACGCGAAGTCATCGACGAGGCCTACCCCGGGGACGTTGTGGGCCTGGTCAACGCGTCATCGCTGCGTGTAGGGGACAGCCTGTTCCTTGACGAAGCCGTGGAGTATCCTGCCATCCCGCTCTTCGCCCCCGAGCACTTCCAGGTGGCACGCTCCAAAGACCCCAGCAAGTTCAAGCAGTTCCGCCGCGGCATCGAGCAGCTGGAACACGAGGGCGTCATCCAGCTGCTCCGTTCCGACCTCCGCGGGGACCAGGCGCCGGTGCTTGCCGCCGTCGGGCCCATGCAGTTCGAAGTGGTGGAGGACCGCATGGCGCATGACTTCAGCGCCCCCATGCGCCTGGAGCGCCTGCCCTACTCCCTGGCCAGGATTACGACGGCGGATGCCATGCCGGCGCTGGCAAACGTACCGGGCGCCGAGGTGCTTTTGCGCTCCGACGGCGAATACCTGGCGTTGTTTAACGACGTGTGGGCGCTGCGCCGGATCGAGAAGAACCATCCGGACCTGACCCTCGTGCCCATCGGCACGCACAACCCTGCGAAGTAAGGCACCGTGAACTCTTCCGCACCCCGCGCCGTCATTACCGGTGCCGGCACCATCAACCCCCTCGGTGCCGGCGTCAAGGAGACCTGGGAGGCCCTGCTTGAGGGGCGTTCCGGCATAGGCAGCCTTGAGCAGGACTGGGCAGCCCAGCTGCCGGTGAAGATCGCCGGGCAGGTCAGGGCGGACCTTTCGGAGCACCTCAGCACCCGCGAAATGAAGCGCATGGACCGCTGCGGTCAACTGGCCCTGATCGCCGCGCGCGAGGCCTGGTCCCAGGCAGGCGCACCGGAAGTGGATCCCGAGCGGTTCGCCGTGGTGATCGGCTCCGCGTACGGCGGCCTCGGGTCCACCATCGAGCAGGACCGCACGCTGAACCAGTCGGGTCCGCGCAAGGTCTCGCCGCACACCCTGACCCGGCTCATGGCCAACGGTCCTGCCGCGTGGGTGTCCATCGACCTTGGAGCCCGCGGCGGTGCCCGAACGCCCGTCAGCGCCTGCGCCTCCGGGGCTGAGGCGATTGTCCAGGCGGCCGAGCTGATCCGCTCGGGCGCTGCCGACGTCGTGATTGCCGGCGGCGTGGATGCCTCAGTGAATGACCTGGTGATCAGCGGGTTCTCACAGATCCGGGCCCTGTCCACCCGCTCCGGCGATCCGCAGCTTGCGTCGCGTCCGTTCGACGCCGGCCGGGACGGCTTTGTGCTGGCCGAGGGCGCCGCCGTGGTGGTGCTGGAGAGCGAAGCGCATGCCCGTGCCCGCGGCGCAGCAGTGCTGGGGGCCGTCGCCGGTGGGGCCGTGACCTCCGACGCCAACGACATCGTCGCTGCCGATCCCGCCATGCAGCGCCGCGTCATGGAGAAGGCGCTGGCCTCTGCGGGCCTGCAGCCGGGGGACGTCGGATTCGTCCATGCGCATGCCACCTCCACGCCCGTGGGGGACCGGCTGGAGGGCCAGGCCATCAGCGACGTCTTCGGGGCTTCCGTTCCGGTGACGTCCACAAAGGGGCATACAGGCCACCTGCTGGGCGGCGCAGGCGCGCTGGCCGCCGTCGTGGTTCTTGAAGCCCTGCGCACGGGCCAACTTCCCGGCACCCTGAACGTTGACACGCTGGACCCGGAGGTGGACCTCAACGTCATTACCGCGGCCACCCACGAGCTTCCGCCGGGTTCTGCCCCCGCAGGCTTGGTGAATGCCTTCGGCTTCGGCGGCCACAGCGTGGCCCTGGTCCTCACCGCCGGTTAGCCAAGACGCCGGAACGCTGCGAATACGCCGCACCGTTCCGGCGATCCGGATGCAGCAGGGCGTTCCAGCGGGTGAACTAGTTGGCCGCCATGTCCTCAACCAGTGCGTCGAGGACGGGCAGCTGGCCTTTCACGAGCTTCAGCCGGGCCTCCTGCTCCGGAAACCAGCGGGCGTCGTCAATCTCGGGGTAGTGCTGGATCCTGCCGGACCCCTTTGGCCACTCCAACGGAAAGGTGTTGCTGCTGATCGTCTCGGGGGCGAAATCGGCCTCCGCCGTGAAGACGGTGATGAGTTTCCCGGAGGATTGCCGGAACTCGCCCAGCAGCCGGTAGGCGGTCTCGGGGGCGGCAGTTCCCATCTCCTCTGCGAACTCGCGCAGTGCTGCGGCCAGTGGGTCCTCACCGTCGGCATACTCGCCCTTGGGAATGGACCAGGCGTGCTCGTCCTTTCGGGCCCAGAAAGGGCCGCCCATGTGCGCTATCCACACCTGCAGCGCGTCCCGTGTGCCCCCGTGGCCGGCCGCGTCCTGCCGGTACAGCAGCAAGCCTGCGCTTCGAACGGGCATCGATCCTCCAAACGGGTCACTTCGCAGACGAAGTGCAGTTGCCTTCCGCCGTTAACGTGGCGTTCACGGCGCTGCTCTAGGTTATTCCCTCAGGCACATTGCCAGGCACTCTCCTCGAAAGGGACGGGACCACCCATGGCCAACATTGCTGAAGTTTTGGGCCGGCTGACGCCGGAAGAAGTGGATGAGCTCCGCAACCTTGGTCCGCAGGGCCACCTGCCGCGGCATCTGGTTGATGCCCTGGACCGGGCGGCAGGGGGAGCCGGCTCGGGCCGCGGTTACTACGTCTCGAACGGAAGCGTCAGCGCCACCGGCGGCCCGCTGCTGGTGCTGCGCAGCGACGTCTCCCGCTGGCTGGCGGACCCGGCCTCCTGACTCCAGCCCGACCCGGACCCGGCCTCCTGACTCCAGCCCGACCCGGACCGGGCCTCCTGAATGCCGCCCGACCCGGACCCGGCGCCGGGCCCGCGCTGCTGCAGCGTGGCCAGGCGGGCGCGGTCAGGGCCACAGGCTGCCGAAGACCCCATCCAGCCGGTGGGACACCACCGGCTGTAATGGCTTCCTGCGTCCATGGTGAACCGCGCGGGCGGTTCCCTGCTTTTCCCCGATTACCCACGCTGCCCGCGGCACAGAAGAGTAATCCTCCGTCTGCGAGAAGGTTCTGCACCTGCATTACCGGGCAGTAACGGGCTTGCCGGGACCGGCTTCCCCTGGCGTCAACACGACACCGCTGCTAGCCGATCAGGAGGCTGAGGGCTTCCGTCAGGTGCTCTACTTCGCGCACGGAAAACCCTGCGGGCACCGGCCCGGGTCCTGCATGGCTGGCGGGAACCACCGCGTGGGTGAATCCCAGCCGGTGGGCTTCCTGGATGCGCTGGTTGATGCCGGGCACGGGGCGGACCTCCCCTGCCAGCCCTACCTCACCGAAGGCAATAAGCCGGATGGGCAGTGGTTTGCGGGCCTTGGCTGAGGCGACCGCAAGGGCAACGGCAAGGTCTGTTGCCGGTTCACTGAGCTTCACTCCGCCCACGGTGGCAACGTAGGAGTCGTCCTTGTGCAACAGGGTCCCCGCACGCTGCTGCAGCACGGCCAACAACATGGAGACCCGGGAACTGTCCAGGCCGCTGGTGGCCCGCCGGGGCTGAGAGTTTGGGCTTTCGGCAAGCAGAGACTGCACTTCAGCCAGCAGGGGGCGGCGGCCCTCCATGGTGACGGTGATGCAGGTGCCGGAAACCGGGTCCTTGGTACGGCTCACGAACAGCCCGCTGGGATCAGCCAGGCCCTCGATGCCGTTCTCATTGAGGTCGAAGCAGCCGACATCATCGGTGGGCCCGTAGCGGTTCTTGACCGCCCGGAGCAGACGCAGCCGCGAATGCCGTTCACCCTCGAACTGGCACACCACGTCCACCAGGTGCTCCAGCAGCCGCGGGCCGGCGATGGAACCGTCCTTGGTGACATGGCCCACCAGCAGCGTTGTCATGTTGCGCCGCTTGGCCGCGGCAATGATGGAGGCCGCCACCTCCCTCACCTGGGACACGCCTCCTGCGCTGCCGTCCACATCAGCACTGCTGAGCGTCTGCACTGAGTCAACGATCAGCAGCCGCGGTTCGATCTTCTCCACCTGCCCCAGTGCCTGGCCAAGGTCCGTCTCGGCGGACAGGTAGAGGGATTCCGCGACGGCGTCGATCCGCTCCGCGCGCAGCTTCACCTGGGCGGCCGACTCTTCCCCGGTGACGTAGAGGACGTCCTGGGCAGTACGCGCGAACTTGGCTGCCACGTCAAGCAGCAGGGT
>Ga0308158_10002831_pt1 | contig 15896 bp, 15 predicted proteins | sample PhyBR2_FD_201038 | JGI IMG/M metagenome (GOLD analysis project Ga0308158, IMG submission 201038) | Phyllosphere microbial communities from UC Gill Tract Community Farm, Albany, California, United States - DLSLB.R2 | ecosystem: Host-associated > Plants > Phyllosphere > Unclassified | place: USA... | reverse complement strand
ATATAGCAGATAAATGCTGCAGTATCAGATCGCTTAATGTTCTTAAAAACTGTAAGTTGAAAGATGTAAAAAATAACTATCGGAAGCAATTGATACAAGCCAAAATAATTGAAACCCAAGACCAAAAAAGCCACAGTGGAACATGATAGACACAGTATAAGTGCAGTGATATTATTCATTATCAAATATAGGTATTTATTTTTGCAAGATCATCATGAATAGTATCAAATTCTACCTCTGATACTGCTTACGATGATTTTTTATATAGTTGATTGTACTTTAATATTTCAACTGTGAAGGAACAACCAAAGTTGCATGTTATAGAGCCAAAAAAAACCAATTGCTTTCTTTAGGATTACTGGGATAATCTTCAAACTCGTTTTTGACAATAAATTCAACTTTCGTATATTACAATCTTATTATTACTTCCTATAATTATTAAAAATGAAGTTTGATAAATTAGATAATCCGGCTTGGTATTCTTTAACAGAAACTCATATCAATTTTGTAATTGATAATGACGATATAAAATTTTATAATCCCGATTGTTGTCCCTTTGGCGGTGCATTAAACAATGATAATACAGAATCTGGAATTGCCGGATATTCTTCACTCGCTGAAAGTTTTTTTGTAATTGGAAACAAACCTTTGATCGATCACAAAGTTCGGATTGAAAGTGAATTGGTTTGCTATCAAATGATTCTTGATGAACGGATTGACATTGATATCACTGAGAATATTATTGAACTTGAAACAGAGGATCATCAGGATGATTTGTTCAGGCTTGTTAATTTGGTACAACCTGGTTATTTTAAAACCAAAACAGCTGAACTGGGAAGTTATTATGGTATTTACAAGGATAATCAACTCATTGCAGCTACAGGAGAGAGAATGAGAATGGACGGATACACAGAATTAAGTGCCATCGTAACACATCCTGAACATACAGGAAAAGGGTATGCAAAACAGTTGATCGTGCATGCGAGCAATAAAATATTCGACGAATCCAAAATTCCTTATCTCCACGTTGCTGATGCTAATTTTAATGCTATAAGATTATATGAGAAATTAGGGTTTCATACAAGACGGAAAATAAGTTTTTGGAGATTACTTTCAAATAAGGATTAAAAAAACGAACTGGAAGCTTTGGAGAATATTGTTAAAAGGTGAAATAGAACGATAAATGGATATACTACTTGAAAAGATTAAGAGCATTGAACACGGCTTCAAACATATTATTGAGGCGGGCGACATTATTCTGAAGGATTCTTCTATCAATCATTTGAAATTTGCAGAAGAACTGCTGGATGATGACGCTTATCAGGTCCGAATGTTAGCCACTTATCTGTTAGGACAACTATCAGTTGAAAATAAAAAAGCGCTTGAGATACTTGAAACTCAAGTCGCAAAAGATGGCAATTGGAGGGTTCAGGAAATGTTAGCTAAAGCATTCGACTATTACTGTCAAACTGTTGGCTATGAGAAATCACTAACAAAAATCGAAAGTTGGATCAACGATAAAAATCCTAATCTAAAAAGGGCTGTCATTGAAGGTTTACGTATTTGGACAAATCGACCTCATTTCAAAGAAAACCCGGAAGTTGCCATTCGGCTAATTGCAAAAGCCAGATTCAATGATAGTGAGTACGTAAGAAAGTCCATCGGCAATTCTTTACGTGATATCAGTAAGAAACATAAAGTTTTGGTGGATAATGAGGTTTCTAGTTGGAATTTAGCAGACAAAAAAATTATGTTTATACAGAAATTGATCTACAAGTAATGAATTCCAAAAAAACAGTTCAACAAATTGACACTGAAATAATTTATTTTATTCCTTCTAATAACACTTTGATAAATAGGATGTAAGAAAAAAATGAATGGTCTAACAACAACCTCTTTAAAAAAAGTTTATATTTTTCAAATATTTGATACTATTAAATGTTGTAAATTATTTTTTATAATACAAGCCACATTTTTAATTTTAAACAATACGATCAATGACCATATCCCTCAAATTTCTTGCTACCGGTATTTGATGAGAATCAACTTTCAACTGATTTCCATCAATAGCAATGATATGATTTAAATTGACAATGTAGCACCGATGAACCTGTAGGAAAATATCCTCTGGTAGCTTTTCCATCATTTTCTTTAGAGTGATATTTACAATTTCTTTAGAATAAGGTGTATGGATGATCACATAGTTTTCCATACTTTCAATGAAAAGCAGATCTTTGATTTGTATCTTTTTTAACTGTTTATCACTTTTCACAAAAATATACTCTTTCTTATCTGCTTTTTGCTCTCTCTGAAAAATCTCATAAACTTTATTCACAGATTTAAAGAACCTTTCAAAAGATACTGGTTTCACAAGATAATCCACTACATTGAATTCATAGCCTTTGAGTGCATATTGCTCATAAGCCGATACGATGATGACCTTGGGAGAGTTTTCAATGGTATTCAATAATTCCAGTCCGGTCATGTCCGGCATCTCAATATCCAGAAAAATAAGATCCACAGATTGATTTTTCAGCTCGGCACTGAGTTGTAAGGCATCTTCGCACTCGCCAACCAAGGATAGAAATTCTATTTTTTCAATATAGCCTTTCAATCCTCTTCTTGCCAAAGGTTCATCATCTGTGATAACACATTTTATTTCCATATTACTCTATATTAATTTCCAATTTTGCAATAAATAGATTGCTGATATTTTCTGTGTAAAAATTATACTTTCCAGGGTATAAAAGATCGAGGCGCTTCAACAAGTTGTCCAGACCAATTCCTGGATTACTATGTTTTTCATTTTGCCAAATTGAAGATGTTGTGTTTTCAACATAAAACACGATCTTATTATTCTCCTTTCTAAGCTCTACCTTTATTTTATATTCTCCACCAACATATTTAAATGCATTTTCTATGATCGGTTGAAAGAGCATAGGATGTATTTTTTGTTGTTTCAACTGAGGATCAAAATACACATTCAGTAAAAGTCTGCTGCTCATCCTTATTTTTTGAAAAGCTATATATGCCTGCAGATAGTTGATTTCCTGTTCAAATGTTACTTCCTTTTCGATGTCGTAAAGCTGATACCTAAGAAGATCGGATAAAGTCTCGACGCTTCGTTTGGCCTCAATATTATTTTCATCGATCTGGAAATAAATAGTGTTTAAAGCATTAAATAAAAAATGAGGATGATACTGTGATTTTAAAAATTTGAGCTCCGATTCAGATTTATCAAATTTTAATTTATCCAGCATCAATGTTTTTTCTTTGTAATCTTTAGATACTTTGTCATTCCGTATCAGCGTATAGTAGATTAAAAGAGATGGTATAAAACATACGTTGATCAACATATAATCAATCCAACCGCTTCCCATATAGAATATCTCTGCATATTGTCCTGTCAAAAGGAACATATTAATGCCGGATAACTGCAAAAGTATCTTTAAGTATTCTTTTATTATTGACTGATCACCTGTCTGAAAAGCAATATTGCTGAGCTGTCTACGCCACAGGAAATCATAAAAGTAGCAGATTGAGATTGTGAAACCAATGCCTATCAAATGTAGTGCTATACTGCCTGACCAAAAGACCTCGTGTTTGGTGAGGTCTGTAATTGCGCGTAACGTATTGAATACTATAAGCCCGAGAAAAAAAGGATATAGTAAGGGCAATGATTTTTTCATTTATTACAGCAGTATATAGAATGCGTAAAATTACAAAATAGGAATATTATTTCTTTAATCCGAATAATGGTCGTATCCATTTATAACGTCTTATCCCAAATTCGTAGATAAATAAACTAAATCCGAAGGTGCCTAGAACCATTAATGAAAATTTTAAGCTGAGATTCCATCCTGTATTCTTCAAATAATAGCATAGAACCACGATGACCGTCTGGTGTAAAATATAAAGTGGGTATACAGATTCATTGGCATACTTGACAAATTTACCGGGCTTATTGAGATAGGCAGATCCGTATCCGAATATGGTAAGGATCCAGGACCAGAGGTTAAATACCTTAACGAAAGATGAAATATAGGACTTTCCTTGGAAATCATCAATCGCAAACCATACAACCATTAAAATCGGAAATGCTATAAAACCAAAATACAAGTATAGCTTTCTGTTATTCATTACCGTTTGCCAAAATATGTCCTTAAAAGAGATCAGCAGAAACCCGAAAATAAAAAAGGTTCCGTAATTGATCAGGTTATACCAATCTCCGATCAATGCGTGAGTAGAAGGAAAAGTAGGAGCAAGATATTGTTCATAGAAAAATAATGGTACAATAAATAGGTAAAGCCCAATAGTACTTCTGCTTAAAGATTGTAATTTTCTGATCAGCAGCGCTTCAGGATTCTTTCGCAGATATTGAAAAACTGGAATCATGATCAAAGAAAATATAAGAAGGTAAAGTATGAACCACAGATGATGCCAGGAGATGGCCCCGCCTTCCGGGTAAGGTCGCCAAAATGATCTATCTGTATAAAATTCAAGGTAGTTCCCTTTAAAAATCCCTTTGTCAAGCCATTCGAAATAAACTTGTGGCGGTACAATAAATGCCATTCCGAAGAGTAGGGGTATTAGCAATCTCTTTAACCGTTCTTTAGCCAATTGGGTTCCACTTCTTCGTGACATTGCAAAATAGGTTCCCATGCCGGAAATTACGAATAAAATAGAAAGCCTCCATTGATTTAGAAAAAGCATTGGGAAAACAAATCCTTCATAAGTTTTAACGTCTTTTATATGGTTGTTCCACGGTACGAAAACCATTCCAACGTGGTAAAAGATAAGCAGGCCGAAAGCGATAACCCTGAGGTTATCCAGATCATATCTACGCATAGTGAATTCTTTATTTGGCTCAAAAATAATTCTATGCCTAAAAAAACAATAATAAATATGACCAAAGGGCTGATTTTCTTGATGAACGGAAAGTGGCTTGCGCAAAAAGATGGATAGCTTTTCAAAAGCTGAGCTATCTGCCAATTATACTGTAGGTCTTTTGAAGTCTTGCTAATTAAGTATTGAGCATATCGGCGGCAACTACCTTATTATTATTACGATCATATAACTTTCAACTAAATAGAAACAGTAAAGTGTTCATTTTGGAAGCGAGTCTCACTTCACTAAGCTGCAATTTCTCTGTTTTTCCTGATTTTCTACCTTAGGTGCTTGGAAAGGTGATCAAGTATTTCAGTCAAAATCTGTTGGTGTATTACGTGTCTATCTATTGTTTCATCATCTTGATAATAAGTTGATTCTTCCTTTTGTAAGTACGGATTTCCCTCGTTCAAAAAGATGTAGTGGCCTGTCTTGCCAGCCAGCTTGACAAACTTTGAAGTTGGAATGACTGTACTGTATTTTATTCCATTCGTTTCTATCGGGGCGATTTTATTATCATTCGCACCTATTATCAAAACAGGAGAAGTAATATTCTGCCTCCACGTCGGAAGTCCCAATCCCAATGCCGGAGCCAATGCAATATGAACTTTGAAACGACTGTCTTTTAAAGTTATTGGTACCTCTTTACAAGGCATGTTATTGACCAATTTACTCAGGTCTCCGAGCTCTGGAACAGTAAATTCTTGATGGCCCTGTTCAGATGATGCGTTGATTTTTAGTAACTTGCAGTCTAACTGAATGCCGGCCAGTGCCAGTGTTGTATATCCACCTAGTGAAAAACCTATCGTACCAATTCTATTACTATCCACATAATGGTTAAACCGTTTGTCCTGTAAAAATGAAGTGAGCAGGAAACTCATATCCAGAGGCCTTTCCCAATAGCGAACAAAATATTCCGGGATCTTATTATCAAGGGTATTTCCCCAATGGTCAGGTGCGATGACAATGTATACCTTTTTAGCCAGCTCAATCGCCAGCCATGATAAACTCAGGCTGTTTCCTCCTGTACCATGCGATAGAACGATCAGTGGATGTTTCTTATTAACAAATGTAGCATTCCTTACCGTAGGAGGTAATAAGAACGGTAGCTCTGTATTCCCTGGATCTGTATCGTTTGTTGGATACCATAACTGAGTCTTTACGAGGCGCTCACGTGTATCGTCAGTATAGCTGATTGTCTGTTCGCCGACATTTTTAACCTGAGCAGTACAAAATACCGATATCAAGCTCAGCAATAAAGCATTCCATGTAAGATTCATATTTTAATAAATTTTAATTTTAGTATGACGACTTTACTTTATCAATTTCAGTTTTCAGAGCCTCATTGATATTGACCTTAGCTCCCATAAACAATAATATGGCAGTGCCGTGTTCCCTTGCATAAGGGTTCGTCACAGAATCAACTATTGTTGATTTGTGAAATGCGGAAGATGTCTTTTTCCATTCATTATCCTTTTCCCAGGCACCTGTCACCCGAATCAGGTTCTGATGATCCATGCTGAAATCGAACCAGTCAATGTAATCTGCGCTGAATGAAACGGCGCTAATTCCGGCTTTTGAATAGTAATTTATGGCAGCTGCCTGACCATAATTATCACATAAGACCAATGTGTGTTTTTTGTTTGGGATACTGCGGTAGGTACTGTCCACTTTTTCTGCTAGTTCTTTCCATCCCAGCATATCAGCAAAATCCTGGGGCAACTGATGTTTTTGACCATCTTCCCACGTAAGCATTCCGAATTCACGGTATTTCTCCGGATGTTCCGCAATATGCTCTGGACTCCTGTTGGGAAATACAACATTGAACATAGGTATAAACAGAACAATAACACAGATAATCAATACGGGTCCGATAAACTTGGCATATTTGTTTGTCATAATTTTAGAAATATAGACAGAACCAAATGCAAAATAGATTGGGTAGATCCCAATAGCATAGTAGTCTTTTGCCTGAAGCACGAGAAAGATTCCCAAAGTTATCAGGAAAGACCACAAAAAAAGGTTGTATTTTTTTAACTTTTCATCTCTTAGGAGTGCATAAAGCCCTATTAATATAACAAGGAAACTTCCCGGAAAAAATAGGAATTGCGCACGAACAAAATTCCATCTCTTTACATGTTGGAGCTGTGTCCCTGAAAGCTCGTTAAAGTGATGGATCACTGGCAGATTGTTGTTGAACTGCCACGTTAGGTTTGGAAGAATTAACACAAAAGCCAAACCTCCAGCAAAATACAGATGTTTATTTCTAAATACCCTCCTTTCAGAGGTCAGTATAACGGCAGGCAATATTCCCAAGATCAAAAAAGCGATATTATATTTATTTAAAAAGCCAATTGCGAAGATCACCGCAGTAAGATGTAGCCATTTTATCCGGTAGCTGTCTACATATTTTAAAACAAAGTAATAAAGTGCAGTCCAACAAAGTACATCCAATGAGTTAGGCTGATAGAGCATATTGATCCGAAAAAGGGCCGAGAATGTTATGCAGGTTGCACCAAGGATCAGGGCGGAGAGGTTGCCTTTAAGTTCTTCAATAGCCTTCCATACAACCACAATGGTCAACGCCCCGAACAATGCCGGAAAGAACTTGATCCAGAAAATACCATTTCCTAAGATCTTGATCAGAAAAGATATCCATGAAGTTACCGGCGGTACCGAAGTGTAACCCCAAGCCAGATGGTTTGCTTGATCTAAATGTAAAAATTCATCTCGTTGCAGGTCGTAATCCGGAGCTATTAAAAAAAAGTGGATCGAAAATTTGAGAAGTATAAAACATAGCAGAATTGCATTGTTTTTAAGATTGTCTTTTAACATAGGATAAACATTAAAAAGTTTTGAACGCAGATATTTGTTGTTGATAATAGAGCGCAAATAGGACCTTATGATTTTTTATGTACCGAAATGGGCTAATGGAGACGTCCTTATTTAGTTCATTCTTTTCCATTTGTTGCATTGGATTTCTGAATGTTATAAACATAAAATCCACGTTATTTTAATTTACTATGACTTGATCTTTTCCAGAAAACAAAATTGGTATAAAGTGCAGTACCTACCAAAATAACTAATGCAATGACATTGACGACTTTGGATATCATATCTGTCTTCGGACCCAAAAAGCATAGGATGAGTAGGGTAGTTATATAAATGACACCAGCATTGACCCAAAGCTTTGATACCTTTGGAGCATACTGTTTTTTGGGTAAATCATATTCAGAATTCAGTTCTGCTATTCTGTTTTTATCCCAATAAAGCAGAATTAAACCTGCACACATCATTAAACTCGTGATGATCCACGTACCTGTAAAGTTCAGGGAAATTGTAATCATCCAGATATTAGTTGTTATCGCCAGAAAGAAAAATGTTCCAATTAATGCAAATCGTTGTGTCATCAGAAGGATTGCGGTAATGATCTGGGCTAAACCTATAAAGTTATAATAGAAACTGGAAAGATAAAGCACTTCAAAAAACTGGCCTATAGCGCCGGTTGTTGGTAATTGGGTAAATCTTTCGCCAACCAATTTGGTAAATCCGGAAGGAATAAATGCCAATGCAATAAGGTATCTAATGTGGATGATCAGCCATTGGACAAATTTAATCTGCTGTAGTTTATAGAACATAGTAAAGGTATTAGGTTATACAAAGTAATTATATAAAAAAAAGGTCTGTTTTCCAGATCTATTTTGACACATTATTTATTACATATTTTTTTAGAAGATTATTTCTTAAATTTTAACATCATTTTTTTAACTATAAAAGTCGGATACTGTATAGATGCAAGCCAGATGAAACACCTCTGCAAATAACTTTCTGAACGTTTTTACCTGCCAGATGATTGAAAAGGGGAGCGATATCTGCGTAGATGAATATTCTATCCTGCGTATTTGTCTATTGTGTTATTTAAAGGCAAATTTATCCAAATTGGGCAGATCAAGTCAATGGTTATATTTAACCAAAAGATAACCTGATCCAATAAATTTCTTCTCGATAATGCTGCAATCCATCCTTGATCATAATTCTTTCCAAAATTCAACTATATCTTTTCGATGGTCCATAAATTTTAAAGCCGAATAGTAAAGCATTACAAGAGCTGACATAAAAACAAAATGCCAGAACTTGACAGGACTCTATTCAAACCATTTTTAACAAAATGTAATTTGCAAATACCACTGCTGATTGCATCGAATAGAGATGGTTCAGTCTAAGATTTGCTTTTAATCTTTTGCAATTCCACTTTCAATGCCTCAACAGCCTGGACTAGTTCTGTTTCGTTCATTGAGGCAAAACCAAACCGGAAAGCATTCTGCTCCATATTGCATCCGATAATTTTAAACTGTGTGGCTGTAGCAAGTTGGCTAATGGGAAAATCAATTTTAAGTTTTAACCAGATAGCCATTCCGCCCGTAGGTAAGATATAGGTAACAAATTCACCTAACTTTTCTTTCAACAACGCATCCAGAAAATCCCTGCGCCCGTGATAACATTTCTTTGCCTTTTTTAAATGTCTTTTCAGTTCACCATCTTTTATCAGCACAGCCAAGGCATTCTGCATATAGCCGTCGCCTCCAATATCTATGATTTTTCTCAAAGCAGTGCATTGTTCAATAAAGTTTTTCGGAGCTATCATAAACCCGATTCGCAGAGACGGATCCAATATCTTTGAAAAAGAACCTATATAAACCACGTTCCCATTGTGATTTCCACTTGCCAAAGGTAAATAAGGAGAAGACGTGTAATGATAATCGTAATCATAATCATCTTCAATAACGGTAAATTTGTACTGTTTGGAAAGTTCCAGTAATTTCACTCGTCTTTCTACACTTAATGTTACAGTTGTAGGATAATGATGATGAGGTATTACATAAACAGCATCAATTTTTTTGCGTTTACAGATTTTTTCGATAGCATCTGTATCAATACCTTTGTCATCTACATTTACCTCAATAATATTCGCTCCTGCTTCCTCAAAGGTTTTGTTGGCAACCGGATAATTAGGCTTGCCTACAATGATTTTAGACGAATCCTCTAAAAGTAGATGGGCCGATAAATAAATACTCATTTGCGCACCGTGTGTGATTAAAATGTTATCAGCCGAAATGTTCAATCCCCTTGTTACCGACAGATAATTAACCAACTCTTCCCTAAGTTTCAACGTTCCCTGTGATGTTCCGATATTGGCATTTTTAATGGCATATTTTTTTGAAGTAAGTGAGCGGTATGTTTTCAATAAATCATCTATTGGCGATAATCTAACGTCAGGATGTCCATCATCTATTATAATATCGGAATAGGAAACGCTGTTTTCATCCATAGAGGTTTCTTCTATCATTCTAAAAGGTACATTCAAATCATTTTCATAGGGTGTCTGTATATTAGGTTCACTCCATTTTCGAGGTTTAAGCAACGGAATATGTTCCGAAACAGCAACGTGCTTTCGTGGAACAATCATAATCCAATCCTGTGCGTTCAATTCTTCATAGCCGGCAATTACCGTCTTGCGATGTACACCTAAGGTTTTGGCTAATTCACGGCTACTTGGTAAATGCATACCGGCTTTTAAGGTGCCATTTCTGATGGCATTGATTATCGAAATTGCAATTTGCCTGTAAACGGGAACTTTGCTCTCTTTCTCTATTTGTATGATACGCTCGTATGGAAACATTATGGACTACCTTTTATGTCAAAACTGGACTACAAAGGTAGCCCTCTTTAGAGGTAATTTTGCTGTCACAATCATAATAATTTTTAGCAATGGATTACAACATCAAGAAAGTAGGTCTGGAAGACTTAGACACAGTGGCAACACTATTTAATCTTTACAGGTTTTTTTACCGTCAGGCAGACGATTACGAAAAATGCAAACAGTTTATAAAAGAACGGCTAGACAATGAGCAATCCAATATTTTCATTGTTTATGTAGGAGACAAGGCAGTCGGCTTCGTTCAGTTGTACAAGCTTTACCATTACATCAAACTAAAAAAACAGTGGTTATTGAGCGATTTGTTCGTTCATCCCGATTATCGAGGCAAAGGACTATCAGTAGCATTGATTGACCGCAGTAAACAATGGTGCGAGGAAACAGAAGCCTGCGGATTGATGTTGGAAACTGAAAAAACAAACGAAGTAGGCAACAAGCTTTATCCACGTTGTGGTTTTGAATATGATGGTGATCATAACTATTACTATTGGTGGAAATAAATCAGATATGGGCTGTGATCGCAACAAAAGCCATAGCCTTTGAGGAAGCCTTACAAAATATTCCTGACTTCAATTATTACTCATTAATGACAGAGAATAAGACCATTATAATTCACAGTAGGGTTGCCATCGGATATGTGGGTAGCAATACAACAGCTTTAACGGGTTACCGATCATTGGGGCAATTGTATATTTTTCAGAGAAAAGGAACAAATCACTTCATCTGAAAAAATAATCAGGAATTAACAGATAGGCTGTCTTATGGACAGCCTATCTTATTATCTTTTATGTTATTTTATGCTGGCATTTTATTTGTTCTTTCTCATCAAAATCACATTATGGCAGACAATAAATCAAAAAAAGACCAGCGTGACCGCAGTCAGGTCAGTGGTTCTGAAAATTATGAAATTCAATATTTCAAAGATAAGCTGGACGTAAGCTCACAGGCAGTAACCGGAGCGATACGGGCAACGGGATCGAATGACCGCAAGACACTTGAAGCTTATTTAAAAGGTAAGCATAAATAATAATTTAAAAAGCCAGCAGCTAACAGCAGAAAGCTTTTTAATGATCTGATCTTTCTGGCATTGTCAGGGAGATTTTTTTTGTTAAAGAAATTAATATGAGCTTATCAAACTATCAGAAAAAAAGATCTCAAGATAAAACACCTGAACCCTTCGGCGGTGTTCCGTCAGGAAAAGAATTGAGATTTGTTGTTCAGAAACACGATGCTTCACATTTGCATTATGATTTTCGTTTGGAAATGGATGGCGTCCTGAAAAGCTGGGCGGTACCGAAAGGGCCTTCAATGGATCCGGATCTCAAAAGGCTTGCGATGATGGTAGAAGACCATCCGTATGATTACAAAGACTTTGAAGGGATTATTCCTAAGGGTCAGTATGGTGGCGGAACGGTCATTGTATGGGATGAAGGAACTTATGAGGCCGCAGAGACTATTGAAGGAGACCTGAAGAAGCAGGAGAAAAATCTGCTGCATCAGCTTTATTCAGGCAAACTGAAAATTAAGCTGAAAGGAAAAAAACTGAAAGGGGAATTTGCCTTAGTGAAAGCCTACGGAAGAGGGGAGAACGGCTGGCTATTGATGAAGCTGGAAGACCGGTATGCCACTACAGATGATATTACTTTAAAAGATAAATCGGTGATCTCCAAGAAGACCATTGCTCAGATGGAGAAATCTCCTGATCGTGTGTATGGCAAAAACATCATAAAGGAGGACAGCACAAAAAAGAATGACCCTTCGGTTTCCGAGGAAGCATCAGAAATTGTAAAATTGCAGCTTGATGCTGATCCACCCAATAAAAAGAGTTCAGCAAGGAAAGTGAATACGATCATTAACAAGGCTTCGGCTGAAAAATTCTATGACCATGTGGAGCCTATGCTGGCAACTTTGGTTGATAAGCCTTTTGACAGCGATGAATGGCTTTATGAAATCAAATGGGACGGGTATCGCGCCGTAGCTTTTATGGATGGTAAAAACGTAGAGCTTAAATCAAGAAATAACAAAAGTTTTTCTGAAAAATTTTATCCCATACAGCAGGAGCTTGAGAAGATGAATTTGAAAGCAATTATCGATGGGGAAGTGGTTGTACTGGGAAAAAAAGGATCAGCAGATTTCGGCTCTCTGCAAAACTGGAGAAGTGAGGCAGACGGAGATCTTGTTTATTATGTATTTGATATTCTCTGGTATGACGATAAGGATCTAAAAGATCTTCCGTTGACAGAGCGGAAGAGGATTCTTGAACATATTCTTCCTAAAAGCGATTCCATTCTTCTCAGCCAGAATTTTCACACTTCAGGCATTGAATTTCTGGAAGCTGCTAAAAAGATGGGTCTCGAAGGCATTATGGCAAAAAGGAAAGACAGTCAATATCAAACAAAGAGCCGAACGAAAGACTGGCTGAAAATTAAATCAAACAAACGTCAGGAAGTGGTTATCGGCGGCTTTACGCTTAATGATGATTCCAGTAAATTATTCAGCAGCCTGCTCGTGGGAGTCTACGAAAATAAAAAGCTGATTTATACAGGAAAGGTCGGTACCGGTTTTAATGCAAAAATGCAGAAAGAAATGATGGCGCTTTTCGAGCCTTTAACGACGGATAAAGTTCCTTTTTCTGAAGAACCGGATGTCAACAAACCATCCCGTTTCCGACCCAATCCTCCTCATGCAACGGTAACCTGGCTAAAGCCGGAATTGATAGGGGAAGTCAGCTATACTGAAATGACTACTGACGGCGTGATGAGGCATACGTCATTTGAAGGGATGAGGTCTGATAAAAAAGCTGCGGCAGTAACGCTGGAGAGAGAAAAGCAAACCAATGATATCGTAGAGCAAAATCAAGCTCTAGTAAAGCCAAGAAATAAGACCGCCAGAAAAACACTTCTTAATCCTACGGAAAGTACCCAAGTCAAAAAAATAAATAAGCATGAGCTAAAGTTCACCAATCTTAAAAAGGTATTTTGGCCCGATGACAACATAACAAAAAGGGATCTCATCAATTACTATTATCAGGTAGCGCCTTATATTCTGCCTTATCTTAAAGGACGTCCGCAAAGTATGAACAGGTTTCCAAACGGGATTGCTGAGGAAGGATTTTACTTTAAAGATATCACAGGCAAAGCTCCGGAATGGATTGAAAGGTATCGATACTTTAGTGATACCGACAAGAAAGAAAAGCAGTATCTGGTGGGAAGTGATGAGGCTACTTTACTGTATATGGCTAACCTTGCCTGTATTGAGATGAACCCATGGAACAGTACCATAAAGAAGCCTGAACATCCTACCTACTGCATTATCGATCTCGATCCTGATAAAAACACCTTTGATCAGGTTATTGAAACTGCATTGGTTACGAAACAACTGTTGGATGATATGGGCGTGCCGTGTTATTGCAAAACCAGTGGTTCAACCGGATTGCATATTTATATTCCGTTAGGTAATAAATATACTTATGAGCAGAGCAAGGAGTTTGCAAGGATTATCGTGAAAATGATACATAATGAGCTTCCAAAGATCACGACGATTGAAAGACAGATTGCAGACAGGAAAGGAAAGATGTATCTCGAATTTCTCCAAAACAGGCCTCATGCTACGATCGCATCGGTCTATTCGGTAAGACCAAAACCTGGAGCCACTGTTTCAATGCCGCTTCACTGGGATGAGGTGAAAAAAGGGCTGAAAATGTCTGACTTTACTATTTTCAATGCAGTCGAGCGTTTAGAAAGTGTAGGTGACATCTTCAAACCGGTATTGGGTAAAGGAATTGATATGATGAAAGTATTGTCTAAGCTCGAGAAAGAATAAACGGAAATTCCAATATACAGCAAATGATTTAATACAATAAATTTAAGTATGACCGATTTAGAAAAATTAGATAAGATTATAGAATTTGCAGATCATGCCCACGGTGATCAGATGAGGAAATATACTCCTGACCGGTACATCGTTCATCCTGTAAGAGTCATGAGAACTTGCAGCCAGTATACCGACAGCCTTTCTGTTCTGGCGGCGGCGGTACTTCATGATGTGCTGGAGGACACCCCTTACACACAAAATGATCTGTCAGTATTTTTACGTAACTATATGAGTGAGGAAGAGCAGGATCTTACCGTGAAACTGGTAACAGAACTTACCGATGTATTTATCAAAAAAGATTTTCCTGCTTTGAACCGTTTCCAAAGAAAGAAGAAGGAGCTCGATCGACTTAAAGCGATCAGTCCGGAAGCCCAGACCATCAAATATGCTGATATCATTGATAATGCGACCGAGATTTCGCAAAGCGACCCGGATTTTGCCGGGAGGTATTTGCAGGAATGCTATGATATCGCATCTGCGTTAACAAAAGGAAACCCGGAGCTCCGAACGATTGCCCTGGAAGTCGTTACTGCAACAAAAAAATATAGTTAATAACAATTTACCTTGCTTATGAAAACATACATTGGCTACCATTGTTCTTTAGAACGGTACACACCGGCAGAGCATCTTGCAAATATTAAGCTGGCAGCATCTAACGGATTTAAAGGGATCATGTGTTCCGACCATTTCTATCCATGGAGTGTCCGCCAGGGAGCTTCCATTGCTTCATGGCCATGGCTTGGCGGTGCGATGAATACTGTCGATCTGCCTTTTGGCGTAGTCACATCACCTACAGAGCGCTGCCACCCGGTAGTTATTGCTCAATACATTTCCACATTAGCATCCATGTACCGGGACCGGTTGTGGATTGCCTTAGGAAGCGGTCAATTGCTGAACGAGCATATTACCAACAATCGCTGGCCGGTAAAAAGTGAACGAAATGCAAGACTGAAAGAAGCCATACATATTATCAGAGCATTACTCAGTGGGGAAACCGTTACCTTTGAAGGGAAATATTTTCAGGTGTATGAGACAAAGCTGTTTACCGTGCCCTCAGTTCAGCCAAAACTTATTGTGGCAGCACTGTCAAATGAATCTGCCTACGAACTTGCGGCATGCAGTGACGGCATCATTACAGTTGTAAAGCCTGTTGAAGATCAGAAAGAATTCATCGATGCTTATCGGCAAGGCGGTGGTCATCAGAAACCCTTGTATTTGCAGGCCATTACGTCCTATCATGAGGATCAGGGAAAGGACTGACAAATTTTCCAGCCTGGAAAGCTTCTGCGATTTCATCTTCTATAAAATTATCCGCCATACAAATTGAATATAATTTGCTACAACGCACTGCAGATAGAGAGTTTATTGCGATGGCAAAACATTTTGGTCTCGGCACAATGATGTACTCTCCCTTAGCAGG
>Ga0308158_10002826_pt1 | contig 15912 bp, 11 predicted proteins | sample PhyBR2_FD_201038 | JGI IMG/M metagenome (GOLD analysis project Ga0308158, IMG submission 201038) | Phyllosphere microbial communities from UC Gill Tract Community Farm, Albany, California, United States - DLSLB.R2 | ecosystem: Host-associated > Plants > Phyllosphere > Unclassified | place: USA... | reverse complement strand
CAGCCTGCGGCTGCGCACCCTAGTCACGGGCGCGGCGCTCAGCCCCGATGGCCGCCGGGTAGCGCTGCTGGGCTACGGCGGGCTGTTTTTGTTTGACGGGCCGCCCGGCCCGCGGCTTTTCCAGCAGGTCAAAACCTACCGTCGGCTGCCGGCTACGGGGCAAGCCGAGGGCGTGGTTTTTCTGGATGATAAAACCCTGCTGCTCAGCAACGAAAAAGGATGGCTATTTCGCCTGGCGCACCCTAGCAAAAGCGAGCGGGCCGCTCGCTAGCCTCACGCACCAGCCCGTTGGCAGGGCTAGCCTGCGCCACTAATAGCTGCCTTGCTGCGACGATTCGCGCACGAATAACTCGGGCTGCAACACCACCTGGCGCTGCATAAAAGGCGCATCGGGCGCGGCGGCCAGCTCCAGAAACAGGCGCACGGCGGCCTGGCCCATCTCCTCGCAGCGCTGGTCTACCGACGTGAGCCGCGGCTCCGTGATGGCCGTGAAGCCCTCGTTGCTGAAGCCGGCCAGGGCAATATCCTGCGGCACCCGGATGCCCTGGGCCTTTAGCACTTGTAGGGCGCCGAGGATGGCCGAGTCGCCGGCCGCGAAGATGGCGTCGAGGGGCGTGGGCAGGGCTAGCAGCTGGCGCGTGGCCTGGGCACCATCCTCCGTCGTCATGTTAGAGGTGATAATCAGCGCCTCGTCGGGGGCAATATCGAAGCTGGCTAGGGCGTCGAGGTAGCCCTGGCGGCGGTGCTGGTAGATGTTGAGGTGCGGCGGCCCAGCTAGGTGCGCCACGCGGCGGCACCCTTGCTCCAGCAGGTGGCGCGTGGCCTGAAAGGCACCCTCCCGGTCGTTGAGTACCACCGAGTTGACTTGCTCAGTGGCCGGAATACGGTCAAAAAACACCAGCGGCACGCCCCGGCCCCGCACCTTGTCAAAATGGTGATAATCCTGGGTGTTGCGGGCCAGCGAAACGAGCACGCCCGCCACCTGGGCGTTGAGCAACGTCTCCACGTTGCGGCGCTCCAGCTGCACGTCTTCGTGCGACTGGCACACGATAACGCTGAAACCAGCCTTGCTGGCCGCCGTCTCAATTCCTTGAATAACAGAGGGAAAGAACTTGCCTTCGATATAGGGCACCACTACGCCCAGCAGCCGGCTCTGGCCTTTGCGCAGGGCGGCGGCCAGGTGGTTGGGCTGGTAATTCAGCTTTTTGGCCAGCTTGAGCACGCGCTGCTTGGTAGCGGCCCCAATGCTGTGGTGGTCGCTGAGGGCGCGCGAAATGGTCGTCATCGATACGCCCAGCTCGCGGGCCAGGTCGGCCATCGAAACTGCGGGCGGGTTGGCGCCGGGCACCGGCTTTTTGGGGGAATTCATGCGAATGGTAACCACCAGCCGCTGCGAAAAGGCAGTGGCTGGCTTCTGCACAAATCTAGGCGCATTTCTGCTAATCGTACGCTGCCCCCGCCCCTGGCCCAGATTTCGCGGCTAGCTTGCTGCCGTTTCACTAGGGATTATTTACCCGTATGCTTCCGCTTTTTTGCAGCGCGCTGGCCCTGGTGGCCTGGGGTGCGGGTGCCAGCCCGGCCCCAACGGGCCAGATTGATTTCAACAAGCTGCGGCTGCACCAGCTGGCCTTTATTTCGAGCCGCAGCCAAGTGCAGCAGCGCCTGGGCCAGCCCCGCACCGTGGTGGAGCCACACTATGAATGCGGAGCTTACTTCAGTGAAGAGCAAGGTCAGAAATTCTACGAGCTGCGCTACCCGCAGGTGCGGTTTATCGGCAGCAGCAAGCTGGGGTATGCGATTGAGTACGTGTATTTTTCTACCAAAAGCCCGGCGCTGACCTATGGCGGCCAGCCCCTGACCAACCGCACCACGGTGGCCGATTTGCGGCGCCTCTTTGGCCCGGGCACGCACTCGGAGAAGATTAAGACCGCCGAGATGCCCCAGGGCCAGGAAGCCGTATCCGTCAGCTCCAACCACGACGACGGCGCCATCTTCTGGTTCAGCCGCGGCCGGCTCGTCAAGTTTGAGTACTGGTCGCCCTGCTAGGCTAGCCCCGCCGCGATTATCGAGGCCGGCGGAAACCCCCGCCCCGCCCGGCGGGTTATCTTTGCAGCTACGCCCTTAGCGGCGCCTTTGCATATGCCGGAGATAACAATAGATGCCGTTCGCCACGCCCTGAGCTTCGTGGAAGAGCCCGATTTGGGCCAGGACTTGATTACGCTCAATATGGTGGAAGGCATTCAGGTAGATGGCCGCACGGTGTCGTTTACCGTGGTACTTACTACCCCCGCCTGCCCGCTCAAGCAGCTCATCCACGATGCCTGCGAGCGCGCCGTGCACACCATGGTGGACAAAGACGCCAACGTGGTGATTCAGATGACATCGCGCGTAACGACCATGCGCAACAACAACACCATCTTGCCCGGCGTGAAGAATATCATCGCTATTGCCTCGGGTAAGGGCGGCGTGGGCAAAAGCACCGTCACGGCCAACCTGGCCGTAGCGCTAGCCGCTGCCGGGGCCAAGGTGGGCCTCATCGACGCCGATATTTCGGGGCCGAGCATGCCGACTATGTTTGGGGTTGAGGACGCCCGGCCGCACGTGTACCAGTCGCCGGCCGGCAAAAACCTCATCGAGCCCATCATTAAGTACGGGGTGAAGCTGATGAGCATCGGCTTTTTGGCCCCCAGCGAGCACGCCATTGTGTGGCGCGGGCCGATGGCCTCGTCGGCGCTCAAGCAGTTTATTACCGAAGTAGACTGGGGCGAGCTGGATTACTTGCTGCTCGATTTGCCGCCCGGCACCTCCGATATTCACCTCACGATGGTGCAGACCGTGCCCGTGACCGGCGCCATTATCGTGACCACGCCGCAGCCCGTGGCCCTCATGGATGCGCAAAAGGGCTTGCAGATGTTCCGCCAGCCGCAAATCAACGTGCCGGTGCTGGGCATTATCGAGAACATGGCCTGGTTTACGCCAGCCGAATTGCCTGAAAATAAATACTATATCTTTGGCGAAGGCGGTGGCCAGCGGCTAGCTACCAAGCACGACGTGCCGCTGCTAGGCCAGCTGCCGCTGATACAGGCCGTGCGCGAGGCCGGCGACGATGGCCGCCCGGCCGTGCTGGCCGACGTAAATTCGCCGGCAGCGGCCACCTTCCGCGACCTCGCCGAGAGCCTGGCCCGGCAGGTGAGCATCCGCAACAATGTTGCTCCTAAAACTTCCGTTGTGCAAATGAACAGCTAGGTAGCACTTGGCAACCTATTGCCCGGTAATCGCCACGTGCACATTTTGCTACCGAACCCTGTTCCCAGCTCATTGCTAACCGTTAATTGATTGAAAATGGATTCTGTTTTGTCCCGCGTCGAGCAAGCCCTTGATTCTCTGCGACCTTACCTGGCCACGGATGGCGGCAACGTGCGCGTGGCCGAAATAACCGATGCCGGCGTACTAAAGCTGGAATGGGAAGGGGCCTGCGGCGCTTGCCCCATGTCGCCCATGACCCGCGCCGGCCTCGAAGACACCGTGCGCAAAGCCGTGCCCGAAATCACGGCTGTGGAAGCCCGCTAGGCTTTCTTTTTGTTGTTTTATCACCGCCTGTCATGCTGAGCTTGCGAAGCATCTTGCTCGCACCACTAGGGTTAGTACCTCTAGCGGCGCAGTAGAGATGCCTCGCAAGCTCAGCATGACAGACGTTTTTTTGGCCGATTCGTAAGCTGAAGCTCAGCTTACACTACCATATGCCCGCCTCGCCCGCCAACGACCCTAGCCTGCGCTCCTGGATTGACATCCGGCCCACCGACGATTTTCCGATTCAGAACCTACCCTTCGGGGTGATGGACGTGCCGGAGTGGGGCCCGCGCCTAGCGGTAGCCATCGGCGGCTACGCCCTCGATTTGTACGAATGCGCCCAGCTAGGGTATTTCGACAGCATTGCCGAGGACGTACCAGCGCTGGGCGCGGCGCTACCCAAGGTGTTTCGGCGACGCTCGCTGAACGCGTTTCTGCGGCTGGGGCCGGCGGCATGGCGCGCTGTGCGCGAGCGCGTGAGCGAGCTATTGCGCCACGACAACGCCAGCCTGCGCGACAACGAGCTGGCTATTCAAACCTGCCTGCTGCGCCAGCGCGATGTAACGATGCTGCGCCCGGTGAAGCCTACCAATTACGTCGATTTTTACAGCAGCCTGGAACACGCCACCAACGTGGGCGCTATGTTTCGGCCCGATAATCCGCTGCTGCCCAACTGGCGGCACCTGCCCATTGCCTACCACGGCCGGGCCAACTCCATCGTGGCCAGCGGCACCGCCGTGCGCCGACCGCAGGGCCAGTATCGCCCCGCAGGCCAGGAAACGCCCGTTTTCGGCCCCACCCAGCAACTCGATTTTGAGCTGGAAACGGCCTTCATCGTGGGCCAAAGCACCGCCCAGGGCAGCACCGTGCCCCTGGCCGAGGCTGAAAGTCACATCTTCGGCGTCGTGCTATTCAACGACTGGAGCGCCCGCGATATCCAGAGCTGGGAATACCAGCCGCTAGGGCCGTTTTTGGGCAAAAACTTCGCCAGCAGCGTTTCGCCCTGGGTCGTCACGCTCGATGCGCTGGAGCCCTTCCGCGTGGCTGGCCCGGCGCAGGAACCCCAGCCCCTGGCCTACTTACAAAGCACTGGTGAGCAGCATTTTGATATTCAACTCGAAGTGCTCGTTCAGCCCGCCGGCGCCACGGCGGCCCCACTGGTTATCAGCCACACCAGCATGAAATATCTGTACTGGAGCATGGCCCAGCAGCTCACCCACCACGCCAGTAACGGCTGCCCGCTCGAAGCGGGCGATATCTACGCCTCGGGCACCATCAGTGGCCCCACACCGGGCGCGCTAGGGTCTTTGCTGGAGCTGACGCAGCGCGGCACCCAGCCGCTAGCCCTGCCGGGAGACTTGCAGCTCGGCTTCCTGCGCGACGGCGACACGGTTATTCTGCGCGGCTTCGCCGAGAAGAACGGCGTGCGCATCGGGCTGGGCGAGGTGAGCGGCACGGTACTGCCGGCGGTGGCATGACCATGTTGAGGTACTTTCTGCCAAACTGGGGCGCGTTGAGCAGGCAGCTACTCACGCGTACGTCCAGCATGGCACGCCTCTTATTATGCGCTTGCCTTTTAGTAATCAGCCTCTCTTCCTGCGTGGGTTTCGGTGACATTTTTGCGCACGAAACAGAAATCTACGGGCCGTACTACGTTGCTGATGACCCAGCCGCCTCTTATAAAACCTTGTTCTATCGTTAGCAGGAGGGAGTTGATTTATACCGCTTTGAGAACGTAACACAGGTCGGGTATAGTGCGGGACGAATTTTTATAGAGTCTGAAAATCGGTATTATTGGTTTGCCATAGCAAGCGACCCTGGCACGGACTTAAGCGACCCAGCTACACAGCAAATGTTCAGCAAACCGTTGATGGAGACCGACTTTAATCGGGTAGTAGATTCACTAGGCGTAAAAAACCTGATTTTTCAATTTCAGGAGTAACTCTAATTTAAAAGCCAGCTAGCCCATGCATAGGCTAGCTGGCTTTTGAGTTTTAGCCGCAGATTTTTTAGTGAAAGCTTACTTCTTGCCCGCCAATATCTCGTCCATAATCAGCGGGTCGAGTAGCGTGGTAGTATCGCCCAGGTTGGCGGTTTCGCCCTCGGCTACTTTGCGCAGGATGCGGCGCATGATTTTACCCGAGCGGGTTTTGGGCAGGCCGCTCACGAGCTGGATTTTATCGGGCTTGGCAATGCGGCCGATGGCAGCCACCACGGCTTCGATGATGCTGGCCTCGGCTTTCTGAATTTCGATATCGGTGGTGGGCACGCCGTGCTGGCAGATAACGTAGGCGTAGATGCCCTGGCCTTTTACATCGTGCGGGTAGCCCACCACGGCGCTTTCCACCACGTACTCGCTTTCGTTGATGGCGTTTTCGATTTCGGCGGTGCCGAAGCGGTGGCCGCTCACATTTATCACGTCATCGACGCGGCCGATGATGCGGTAGAGGCCCTGCTCGTCGCGCCGGGCGCCGTCGCCAGTGAAATAATAGCCCGGGTAGGGCTGGAAATAGGTCTGGCGCGCGCGCTCGTGGTCGCCCCAGGTGGTGCGAATTACGCCCGGCCAGCTAGCCTTTATCGCTAGGTACCCTTCCTGGTCGTTGCCCTCAATCTCGGTGCCGTCCTGGTTCAGCAGCACGGGCTGCACGCCGGGCAGCGGCAGGCCAGCGCGGGCGGGCTCGCTGGGCGTGATGCCGGCCATGGCCGAAATCATGATACCGCCGGTTTCGGTCTGCCACCAAGTGTCCACGATGGGGCAGCGGCCCTTGCCCACGTGCTGATGGTACCAGTGCCAGGCTTCTTCGTTGATGGGCTCGCCTACCGAGCCGAGGATGCGCAGGCTGCTGAGCGAATACGCCAGCACGTGGTCGAGGGGCGCGGCCATGAGCGAGCGGATAGCCGTGGGCGCGGTGTAAAATATCGTGACGTGGTGCTTGTCAATCACTTCCCAGAACCGGCCCGGCGACGGAAACGTGGGCACGCCCTCAAATAGCAGCGAGGTACTGCCCGCCAGCAGCGGGCCATAGAGACCATAGGTGTGGCCCGTGACCCAGCCAATGTCGGCGGTGCACCAGTACACGTCGTTTTCCTCGATTTGGAACACGTTGCGGAATGTGTAATCAGCCCACACCATATAGCCGGCCTGGGTGTGCACCACGCCCTTGGGCTTGCCGGTGCTGCCCGAGGTGTAGAGGATGAAGAGCGGGTCTTCGGCGTTCATTTCTTCGGCAGGGCACTCTTTCTCAACGTCTTTTACTTCGTCGTGGTACCACACGTCGCGGCCTTCTTCCCACTGCACCGGCCAGCCGGTGTGCTCCACCACGATGACGCGCTGCACGCTAGGGCAGCTAGCCAGCGCCTCATCCACCACGCTCTTCACCGGTATTTGCTTGGCGCCGCGGTTCAAGCCGTCGGCCGTGATAACGCAGGTGGCCTGCGCATCATTGACGCGGTCGGCGATGGCCGAGGCCGAGAAGCCGGCGAACACCACCGAGTGCACCGCCCCAATGCGGGCGCAGGCCAGCGTGGCCACGGCCAGCTGCGGTATCATGGGCACGTAGAGCACCACGCGGTCGCCCTTGCGCACCCCGTTCTTTTTCAGCACGTTGGCAAACTTACACACCTGCTCGTAGAGTTCGCGGTAGGTCAGGCGCAGGTGGCGGGTTTTGGGGTCGTTGGGCTCGAAAATGATGGCCAGCTTGTTGGCCCGCTGCTCGAGGTGGCGGTCGAGGCAGTTCTCGGTGAGGTTGAGGCTAGCCCCGGCGTACCAGGTGCTGGTGCCGGCCGGCGAAAACTCACCGCCGCGCACGGTGTCCCACTTCCGGCGCCAGGTAAAGGGCTCGGCGGCGGCGGCCCAGAAAGCGTCGGGGTTTTCAACCGATTGCTGATAGTCGGCGTGGTATTCTTCGAGGGTGCGGGTGCGAATGGCGGACATGCGGTAAGTTGGAAAATTGTGGTGAGGTATAACACCAAGCTCCTGCTTGGTGCGGGCGGGGGCGCCGCCTGGGTTGTGCACCCGAGGGGCAGCGAAGCTAACGGTTTGCCAAGCTGGTGCTTGGCATTACTTGCCCAGCAATTCATGCACTTTTTGCATGAGTTGGCGGGTGCTGAAAGGCTTGGGAATGTAGAGGTCGGCCCCGGCGGCGTAGCCCTTTTGTACGTCGGCTGGCTGGCTTTTAGCCGAGAGGAAGATGACTTTGGTAGCGGCGCGGTCGGGGCGCTGGCGCAGCTGGCGGCACACCTGGTAGCCATCCACGTCGGGCATCATCACATCGAGCAATATCAGGTCGTAGGGCGTTTGGTCGATGGCAGCCAGGGCCTCAGTGCCATTGCGGGCGATGCCGACCTGGTAGCCATTCTTACGCATCAAGAACTCGAGTGACATGACGATATTAGGCTCATCATCAACCAGTAAGATGGCGGGCGTATTCATAGCAGAAAGGACGAAGAAAAGGGTACTGCCGCCCGCGCCGGCACGGCCAGCGGCAGCTCGATAAAGAAGCGGGCGCCCTGCTCGGGGGCACTTTCTACCCAGATGCGGCCCTGGTGCAGCTCCACTATTTTTTTGGTAATGGCTAGCCCCAGGCCCGAGCCTTCGGGCTTGCGCATAGTTTGGTGGCGGGCCTGAAAAAACTTGTCGAATATCTGGTGCTGCTCGGCCAAGGCAATGCCTTTTCCATTGTCTTCTACGCACAGCAGCAGAGCGTCGGCGGCGGGCCAGGCCAGCACCGCAATGCGGCCGGGCCGGCCGGCCACCGTGGCTTTTATGGCGTTGGAGAGCAGGTTGATGAGTACCTGCATGAGGCGGTCGCGGTCGGCGGGCAGCGGCGGTAGGCCAGCGGGCACATCCACGCGCAGCTCGGTGCCGCGCTCGCGGGCTAGCTGGGCCACGGCTTCGGCGGCCTCGTGCGCCACCTCGGCCAGCGCCAGGGGCGTGCGCTCGAGGCTAGCCTGGCCGCTCTCGAACCTCTCCAAGTCCAGCACCAACGAGATGAGGCGGGTGAGGCGCTCGGCTTCCCGGCCGATGGTGAGCTGGAAGCGTTCGCGCTCCTCGGCCTCCAGGTCGGGGTTGTCGGCCAGGATTTCAGCCAGCGCCCGGATGCTGGTGAGCGGCGTGCGCAGCTCGTGGGTTACGGTGTAAAGAAACTCATCTTTCTGCATATCCAGCACTTGCAGCTGGTCGTAGGCCTGGCGCAGCTCGTCGGTGAGGCGCTGAAGCTGGCGGCTTTGCTTTTGCAGCTGGCGGTTGGCTTCCAGCAGCTGCTGGCTTTCCCGGAGAATACCCACCACGCTGTCGTAGCTGATTTGCTCGGCCCCGGCCACCGAGGCCAGCAGCATCCGGGCGCTGGCCGGGCCTAGCGTGCCGGCCAGCAGCTTTTCGGCGTAGGTGAGCAGGCGCGGGTCGGCGGCGGGCAAGGCCGGCATGGGAGGCTGCGCGGAGGGGAGAACCGCCTTTTCGGCCGTCGGCAGCGCGTCGGGGAAGCGCTCGGCGAAGGCGCGCAGGGCCTGGTTGGTGCGTTTTTTTCCCAGGAAGCCCAGCAGCAATGCGCGCACATCGGGCAGCGGCGGGCGGCCCGGCCAGCCGGTGATTTCTTCGGCTAGGCTGCGGCGGCGAAAAACATCGACAAACACGTCGGCCTGGCGCAGCTCCAGCGCCGTGGGTGGCCAGGCCAGCGACAAGCCCACGTAGAGCCCGATGTTGAAAAACCAGCTCCAAAACAAGCCGTGCGACAGGTAATCGAGGCCGTCGAGCCCGAACAGCGCGCCCGGCCGCAGCCAGGCTAGCCCCCCCACCCCATCGCTGAGCACGCTCACCGGCAGCCGGCCCGGCCCCACCAGCGTGGGCAGCACCAGGGTAAAAAACCACACCCCGAAGCCCGCCAGCAGCCCCAGCGTGGCCCCGCGCCGGGTGCCCCCTTTCCAGTAGAGCCCCCCCAGCACGGCCGGCAGAAACTGCGCCACCGCCGCAAACGACACCAGCCCGGTATTGACGAGCGGTAGTTGGCGGCCCACCCCAGCGTAGTAGACGTAGGCCAGGCTCAGCACCAGCAGCACGGCCAGCCGCCGGCTCGTGAGGGCCACCCGGCCCAGGTAGGCAAACCAGCGCCGCTGGCCCTCGGGCCGGGCGGCGGGCACCCGCACCAGCAGGGGCATCAGCAAGTGGTTGCTCATCATCACGCTCAAAGCGATGGTTTCGACGATAATCATGCTGCTGGCCGCCGAGAGGCCTCCCAGGTAGGTGAGCAGGGCTAGCCACGAGTGGCCCATAGCCAGCGGTAGCGCCAGCACGAAGGTGTCGGCATCGAGGCCCCGGCCGCCGAGCTTCAGCAGGCCACCAAAGGCGATGGGCAGCACGAATAAATTGATAATGAGCAGGTAGAGCGGAAACAGCCACATGGCCTTGCGCAGGTGGTCCTCATCCACGTTCTCGACCACGGCCACCTGAAACTGGCGCGGCAGCAGCAGCACCGCCGACATGCTGAGCACGAGCAGCGTGAGCCACTCGGCCCCGGTGGTGCCCGCACTTTTAAAGGTGAACAACTGCCGCAGCGCCGGCTCGGCCGCCGCCTGGTTGAACAAGTCGGCAAAGCCCCCAAACAGCCCGAAGGTGACGAAGGCCCCTAGCAGCAGAAAGGCCAGCAGCTTCACCAGGCTCTCGAGGGCCACGGCCAGCACCACGCCCTCGTGCCGCTCGGTGGCTTCTACCGAGCGCACGCCGAAGAGCACCGTAAACACGGCCAGCGTGCCGGCCGCAAACAGGGCGGCCCCGCTAGCCCCCGCCCGCTGGTCGCCGCCCGTGAGCACCACAAACGAGCTGGCAATCGCCTTGATTTGCAACGCAATGTAGGGCACCACGCCCAGCACGCACACGGCCGTCACGAGCGCCCCTAGCGCGGCGCTTTTGCCATAGCGAGCCGAGATAAAATCGGCAATGGAGGTGAGGCGCTGCTGCCGGCACACCCGAATTATCTTGCGCAGCACCAGCCACCAAGCCGGCGCCAGCAGCCCTGGCCCCAGGTAAATGCCCACGAAGCTCAGGCCCTGGTGCGCCGCCCGCCCCACCGAGCCGTAGTAGGCCCAGGCGGTGCAGTACACGGCCATGCTCAGGGCATACACGTAGGGATTGGCCACCAGGCTTTTGCGCGCCGCCGAGCGCCGCTCGGCGGCGTAGGCAACGCCGAAAAGCAGGGCCAGGTAGCCAAACGAAAACGCGATGACGAGCAGCTTATTCACCTATCAAATTCGCCGCGAGGCTCCGCGGGACAAGTAAGAACATTGCGTGGAAGCGCGCCAGGCTAGCCAGCTTTGCGCGCGAGCCAGCCCGTGAGGCCGATGAGCAGCAGCCACGTAAGCAGCACGTAGAGATACAGCACTGGCACGCCCGCCACCCGGCCGCCGCGGTCGAAGGCCGCCAGCAAGGGGTAATTGAGCAGCACCACAAAAAGCCCGGCCACAAAAAGCAGCCGCTGGCCGCGCTGCGGGTCGCCGGCCGCCGGCTTGGGAGTAGGGTTCATGGCGGGGGCTAGCTAGCGGGTAGAAGGCAAAAACCCGCCCGGCGGGCTGCCTGACGGGTTTTGACTGTCATTCAAACAGTTATTAGCTGTCCATCAGCTTCACGTTGCGGGTGTCCTTCATCAGCGCCATGCCCACGACGAAGCAGATAAAGGCAATGACCACCGGGTAGATGAGGCCAACGATGCTGCTGTGCTCTTTGGCAAAGGTGCCGGCCGGCTGGGCTGCGGCCCACACGCCAATGGAAGTAGCCACGAGCGGCACAAAGCCGCCAAATATGCCATTGCCAATGTGATAGGGCACCGACAGCGAGGTGTAGCGCACGCTGGTGGGGAACAACTCGACGAGGTAGGCGGCGATGGGGCCGTACACCATCGTCACGAACAGCACCAGGCAGAAGGTGAGCGCAATCATGGCCGGCAGGTTGGGGTCGAGGGCCTTCATCACGGCGGGCACGGCCTTGCCGGCGGCATCGACGGTGGCGGGCGTCACTTCGCTAATCGGGCCGGCAAAGGCTTGCAGACCGTGGAAAAGTGGCATCGTAAACAGCGCCCCGCAAATCATGCCGGTCATGATGATGCGCTTGCGCCCGATACGGTCGGAGAGCGAGCCAAAGTACACGAACAGCGGCGTGGCCAGCAGCATCGACACCACCATGATAATGCTCGAATGCACGGTATCGAGCTTGAGCGTGGCATTCATGAAGGTGAAGGCCTGAAACTGGCTGGTGTAGAAGATAACGCCCTGGCCCATTGTCACCCCAAAGAGGGCGATGAGCACCAGGCGACGGTTGACAGGGTTCACGAACGAGTCGCGCAGGGGGCTTTTGCTGGTGGTGCCGGTGGCCTTGGCCTTGGCAAACAGCGGCGACTCGTGCAGGCGCTTGCGAATGAAATACGAAGCGATTACCAGGAAACCCGAGAGCAGGAACGGAATGCGCCAGCCCCACTCCTTGAAAGCGGGCTCGCCCAGCAGCTTGCGGGTAATCAGGATGACGGTGATGCTGAGAATGAGCCCGCCAGTGGCCGTAATCTGGATAAAGCTGGTGTAGTAGCCGCGCTGCTTATCCGGCGCATATTCGGCTACGTAGGTAGCCGCGCCGCCGTACTCGCCGCCCAGGGCTAGCCCCTGCAACAGGCGCAGAATCACGACGATGATGGGCGCCGCGATGCCGATGGAATCGTAGCTCGGGATGAGGCCGGTAATGAACGTGGCCCCGCCCATGATGAGCAGCGTAACCAGAAACGTGTACTTGCGCCCAATCATGTCGCCGATGCGGCCGAAGAACACCGCCCCGAACGGCCGCACCACGAAGCCCGCCCCGAAGATGGCCAGTGCCCCCAGCAAGGACTTGGTCAAATCGCCGGACTGCCCAAACAGCACCGGCCCGATAATGGCCGCCAGCGAGCCGAAAATGTAGAAGTCATACCACTCGATAACCGTGCCTACCGACGAGGCCGTGATAACCTGCCAGATGGTTTTCGAATCGACCTGGTTGTTGTCGTGCGCCGCCGGCGCATCCGCGGCCGCGCCGTAGGCGTTGGGGTTCAGGCTCTGTTCCATAAGATTGGGTGGGGAAAGAAGTTGCTGGATGAATAGCCGCTAGCCTACAAAAACACCTGCGTTTGCAGCGTTACCTCGGGGCGATGAGTCACGTCGCCGGCCACGCCCACGCCGTTCACGGTGGTGAGGTTGAAGTCGGGGCGGGCGCGGTAGTTGAGCGTCACCTTGGCATTGTGGCCGTCGATGTAAAAGTTGAGGCCCGCGTCGTAGACGTTCACACCCTGCACGTCGCCGGCGGCATTGCGCAGGCCCTCGTAGTTGCTGTGCAGGTAGGCTACGTAGGGCTGCAAGCGCACCTTCTGGCCTAGCGTGTTCTTACCCATCAGGAAGCCGAGCTGGCCGTAGACCGAGCCGCCGGTACCCGACTGCGGCACGGCGTTGCCGCGGGTGGCGCTGGCGCCGTAGCCGGGGTTTTCGGCTCCCACAAAGCGCACGTAGTTGGGCCCGAAGTTGTAGTTGTAGTACACCCCGTAGAAGGTAACGGCCGTACGCTTGGCCGTGTCGAGCGGCGCATCGTAGAACACGTCGGCCCCGAAGAGCTTGATATCGTGCTTGGTAGTAGGTACGGCCGCGTAAAGGTCCGGCGTTGCCGTCGTATTCGACAGGGTCACGACGTTACTGGCAGAGCGCGAAAACATGCCATTTTGATTGTACATAAATCCCGCCCCCAGGCTCAGCACCCTCTTGGTGCCTAAGTAGGTACCTTGCGTGTAGGGCAGCAGGTTGGCTTCTGGCTCAAGGAAATTGTAGTTGAAATAACCTTGGTACACATGGCCATCGTTCTGGGGGTTGTAGTTGGCTACGTTGGTGCCCGTGCTGGTTATGCTTACCGCATTGCCCAGCGCATCGCGGTTAGTTACCGAGGTGCCCAAGCTCAGCGGGTTACCGGTTTGTACGCCACCCACCACGTAGGCCGTGTTAGTAGGTAGGTTGGTCAGGAAAGGGTCGCTCATCGACAGCTTGTAATCGAACTTGCCTACCCGGCCCTTGGCGTACACCCCAATCCAGCGCGCAAACTGGTCGATGGCGTCGATGGTCGGGAAGTTGGTGAGCGGCAAATCCATCGTCATGATGCTCGTGGTGCTGGCGGTGCTCAGGCGCGAAATGCCGTTGTAGTAGTGCAGGCCAGCCCCCAGGTTGAGGTACTTGTTGACCTTGTACTCGGTCACGGCCTCGTGAATGAAGAACTGCGGCTTTTTGCCGTCCACCGTCGGCGACACGCCGCCGCTCACGTTGTTTTGGTTGTTGATACCCAGGTGGGTATAAATCAGAAAGCGCGGGCTAAGCTGGGCCAGCAGCACCATGCGCGAGCGCCGGATGCCAAAGTCAAGCTGGCTGCTCTTGGGTAGGTTAGGACCGCGCAGCGTGCCCGTGTTGTTCTCGTTGTAGCGCACGTACACCTGCGTCCAGGCCATGAGGCGCACGTACTTCTGGCCGTCGGGCGAGAGGTTGAACTTCATACCCGCCCCATAAGGCACGGGCTTGGTAGGGGCCGGGGGCGTGGGCGCCGGCGCCTGGGGGGCGGGCGGCGGGGCCGGCGTGCTAGGGGCCGGCGGGGCCACCTGCGCCTGGGCCGCGCCGGCTAGTAGTAAGCCACTCAGGGCAAGCGCGTAGCGAGATGTAAGCATCAGTATGAAAAGGAACGGGTGACAAATAAAAAAAGGAAGCTGGCCCTACGGGCAGGCCTAAGCTTGGGGCGGCTAAGTAGCATTGCCTTCGGGCCAGTTGGTAAGCGCACGCAGTAGTTTTGCTAAGTCAGTATAGCTAGTTTTCCCGTTCAAAAACGCCCTTTCCAGCTTAATCTTAGCTTCTGCTTCGCCTTTCACCCAGCGCTACGGCCAGGCGCTTCCTTTGCAACGCTTCATTTTCTGCATTTTATGAAGCCACAAGCCCGTGCAGGTTTGTACAGCCAGCCTGGCTATAGTAGATAAGCAAACCTATATCAGTTTAGCGATAAAGGGCTCGCGAAGCGCTTCAGCCGCCACTGGCGCCGCCCGCAAGACAAAGGGGCAGCCTCCCCTCGGAAACTGCCCCTAGCCAGGCACTTACTGCGCGCTTTGCGTAGTTACTCTACATAATCCAGGTCTTTAGCGTAGGTGTCGGGCAGGGTGCTGGCGCTGAAAAAGGCCAGCCCCAGCGTAATGGCCCCGATAATGGCCGCGCCGCCCACCATGCCCAGCGCCGGCTGACTCTTAAAGTACTGAAACAGCGGCACTATAATGACCGTGGCGCCCCGCGCAAAATTGGGAATGGTAGTAGCCACCGTAGAGCGCAGGTTGGTGCCGAACTGCTCGGCGGCCACCGTCACAAACAGTGCCCAGAAGCCACTGGCGTAGCCAATCAGAAAGCATACCGTGTAAAAGATATTGGGGCTAGCCCCTTGCAGGGCAAATAGATACACGCCCACCATGCTGGCCGTGGCCACAATAAAAATGCGGAGCGCCCGGGTGCGGCTGCGCATCCACTGGCTCACGGCGCCGCTGGTGAAGTCGCCGAGCGTGATGCCGAAGTAGCACCAGAAAATGCTGAGGCCGCCCGTCACCGGGCCCGTCAGCCCGAACTGCTTGCCAAACTCGGGCGCCAGCGTAATGAGAATACCCACCAGAAACCAAAACGGCACGCCCACCAGCAGGCAGCGCAGGTACTTGTAAAACCGGGGGCCATTGGTGAAGATGCTCAAGAAGTTGCCGCGCGCCACGTCGGTGTTTTTGGTATTCTCAAACATCCCCGATTCCAGCACGCCAGCTCGCAGCGCCAGCAAGGCCAGCCCTAGCCCGCCCCCAATAAAGTAGGCATTGCGCCAGCCAAACTGCTGGCCCACCAGGTACGCCACCATGGCCCCGCTCACGCCCACCGTGGCTACTATCATGGTGCCGTAGCCGCGCTTCTCCTTGGGCAGGCTCTCGGCCACCAGCGTGATGCCCGCGCCCAGCTCGCCGGCCAGCCCAATGCCCGCGATGAGGCGCAGCCAGCCGTACTGCTCCACGGTTTGCACGAAGCCGTTGGCAATATTAGCCAGGGAGTAAAGCAGAATGGAGCCAAATAACACGGATAAGCGGCCCTTTTTATCGCCAAGCACGCCCCAGAGCACGCCGCCCAGCAGCATACCCCACATCTGCATACTCAATAGGCTGAGGCCTTGCGCCGTAAGCGCCGCCGGGTCGGTCACGCCGATGCCCTTAAGGCTATCGACCCGAATGATACTGAATAACACAAGGTCGTAGATATCAACGAAGTAGCCGAGCGAGGCCACGATTACTACGGCGC
>Ga0308158_10002824_pt1 | contig 15918 bp, 14 predicted proteins | sample PhyBR2_FD_201038 | JGI IMG/M metagenome (GOLD analysis project Ga0308158, IMG submission 201038) | Phyllosphere microbial communities from UC Gill Tract Community Farm, Albany, California, United States - DLSLB.R2 | ecosystem: Host-associated > Plants > Phyllosphere > Unclassified | place: USA... | reverse complement strand
GACCTCGTACGACTCCCGGGCGGCGGAGGCGTACCCGAGCGGCGGCAGCACGATCCGGGCCGCGTCGACGCCGTCGGCGATCCGCAGCGGCCGGGCGTCGAGCCCTGCCCCGAAGGGGATCCGCTCGGCACCCACCCGCTCGATGCCCGCAGTCTCGCCCAGCACGTCGGGCTGGAACATGATCCAGTGGAACCGGATCCCGACCTCACCGTCCGGTATGCGACGCAGCCGCGGCCCCAGGATCTCCGCGGCGGTGCGCATCGTGGTCTCGGCGTCGTCGTAGTTCACGCTGCCGACCAGCAGCGCTCCGCGGGGATTGGTCATGGTGAAAGCGTAGAGCCGTTCCTGTGGGCCGGTCGGGTGCCGGCGCCTCGTACGCAGGCAGGCATGCGCTCCGCGAGTGCGGGTCAGCCGGCACGGACGAGACGGATCCCCGCTGCGGAGAGCTCGCGGAGCGTCGGATCTTCAGGATCCGCATCGGTCACGATGCCCGCCGCCTCATCGAGCGCGATGACGCCGTACCGGGAGGCCGTTCCGATCTTCTCCTCGCTGGCGAGCACGAACGTCTCCGCGGCCCGTGATGCCAGGGCACGCTTCATCGCCGCTTCTTCCGGGTCACCCGTGGTCAATCCCGCGGTCGGATGCACGCCGGTGACGCCCAGGAAGAAGAGGTCGGCGCCGATCCGCTGCGCGGCTTCGACGGCCACCGCCCCGCAGGCCACCGCGGAGTGCTTGAACAACTGCCCGCCGATGAGGAACACATCGGCGGCGTGGTCGAGCAGTGCGGCGGCGATCGTCGGGCTGTGCGTGATGATCCTGCACGGCAACGCCGTCGGGATCGCCGCGACCATCGCGAGCGTGGTGGTGCCGCCGTCGAGGATCACGGTCGCATCCGGCTCGATGAGGGCCGCCGCGGCGGCGGCGACGCGGGTCTTGCTGTCCAGTGCCACCGCGCGACGCCGTCCGTAGTCGACGATCGCCGGCGATGCCGGTAGGGCTCCGCCGTAGACGCGTACCGCAAGCCCTGCGGCGTCGAGCTCGCGCAGATCTCGACGGATGCTGTCTTCCGACAGCCCCAGTTCGGCGGCGAGCTCCTTTGCGACGAGCCGACCGTCGCGATGCAGCCGCTCGAGCAGCATCTCCTTGCGTGCCGCAGCCAGCATTCCGACTCCTTCCGGTTTGTGCATGTTTCTGCTGTATCGTACCGCATATGACGAAGCCACTCATGATTCTCATCGCCGGCCCCTACGCCTCGGGCACCGGGGGCGATCCCACTCTGATGGCGCGAAACCTGGCTCGACTCGAAGAGGCCGCCTGGCCGATCTTCCGTGCCGGCCACATCCCGATGATCGGCGAGTGGGTTGCCCTGCCCGTGCTCTCCAGCGCCGGTGCGACCGGCCCGGATGATCCCCGCGCGGCCGAGGTGATGTATCCGACCGCCGAGCGACTGCTGCAGCACTGCGACGCGGTGCTGCGCCTGCCCGGGGAGTCCCGCGGAGCCGACCAGGACGTCGCGATCGCGGAGGGTCGCGGGATCCCCGTCTACCATCGCCTCGCCGAGGTTCCCGGAGTCGCGGCCTGACCCCGCGCTCCGACGGCTGACGCGGGGCACGCCCGAGCCGACGTCGCCCCCGGGGCTTCAGCCGACGGGGAGGACCCTTCCCGCGTCGAGGCGCACGGTCCGGTCGATCGTTCCGGCGGGCGGGTGCACGTGCGAGACCAGGATCACGGTCTGCGTGCCGGCGGCGCCCAGCAGATCGCGCAGCAGCGCGTCGGACGCGTCCGGATCCACGCCCGCGGTCGGCTCGTCCAGCACCAGCACCGGGAAGCCGCGGAGGATCGCCCTGGCCAGCGCGATCCGCTGCGCCTGGCCACCCGAGACGAGGGCGCCGCGCTCCCCCACCCTGGCGTCCAGGCCGCCACGCTCGCGCACCCAGGTGCCGAGCCCGACCCGGTCGAGCACGTCGAGCAGTTCGGCGTCGGTCGCGGTCTCCCGCGCGAACAGCAGGTTCTGCCGGATGTCCTCGTCGAAGAGCATCGGATCCTGTTCGCACAGCCCGACGTGGCGGCGCAGTTCGGGGCCGGAGACGCGCCCGGCGTCGGCGGCGCCGATCCGGTACGACCCTCCGAAGCGCAGGAAGCCGACGAGCACAGCGGCGAGCGTCGACTTGCCCGCGCCGCTGGACCCGGTGACGAGGATCCGCTCGCCCGGGGCGACGTCGAGATCCAGGTCGCGCAGCGCCGGCGCCCCGGCTCCGGGCCAGGACGCGGTCACGCCCCGCAGCCGGAGCGCACCCTCGCCGATGCGACCCTCGCCGTCACCCTCGCCGCGGCCGATCCTGCCCTCGACCTCGCCGTCGTCGATGCGGCGCTCGCCGTCATCGCCGCGCACCTCGGCCGGGACCGTGGCGGGCAGCAGCGCGTGGATGCGCTCCGCACCAGCGCGCACTCCGCGCCAGGCCGAGGCAGCCTGCGGCACCGCGGCGAACACGTCGAACACGGCCATCGGCAGCAGCACGGCCACGGCGAACCACGGCGCGTCGGCCGCACCGCCGGGCTGCCCGGGTGCGGCTGCGGCGAGCGCCCAGATCGAGGCGGCGCCGGCAGCCAGCGACACGACCGCCGAGGACAGCGCCTGGGCGACCGCTGCCCGGGTGGTCGTGCGTCGGAGGGTGTCATCGGCAGCACGGATCCGGTCCCGCGTGAGGTGTTCGGCGCCGTAGGCCCGCAGCACGTCGAGCGCAGTCAGCTCGTCGACCAGGGCCGCCGCGAGCGCCGCCCTGTCGCGACTGAGCGCGCGTTCGGCTCGGGCGCCGGCGAGACCGCCGAGCGCGACGGCCCCGGCCACGGCGATCACCAGGCAGACCGCGAGCGCAAGGGCCGCCGCAGGGGCGATCGCGGCGAGGACGCCGACCGAGACGAGGGCCACGACTCCGCCGGTCAGCAGCGGCTGCACCACGCGCAGGGGCAGGTTCTGCAGGTTCTCCACGTCGTCGACGAGCGCGGCGAGCACCGAACCGCGGTCGGTGGATCCGAGCCCGGCGGGGGCGAGCGGCGTGAGCCGGCGCACCACCGCCGCCCGCAGATCCGCAAGGCGGCCGAGGGCGGCATCGTGGCCCGCGAGGCGTTCGAGGTACCGGGTCACCGCCCGCGTCACCGCGAAGAAGCGCACCCCGACGATCGCCGCCGACAGCGGCACGAGGTTGTCGACGAGCGACGCGGTCACGATGAGCCACCCGCTCACGAGCAGCAGCCCGACTGCGGCCGCCGCCGAGGCGATGCCGGCGAGGACCGCGGGCAGGAAGCGGCGAGCGCGGGGCATCGCCAGGCGGAGGATCCCGCCGACGGAGCCGGGAAGGTCGGAGATCGGATCCGGATCCGGATCCGCGGATCGTTCCCCGGTGGGTCGTCCCTCCGCGCGCGTCCCCCGCGACGCGCTCGGCTCTGAGGACTCCGCTTCTGCCCGCTCCGGTCGCAATGCTTGTCGCTCTGCGCGGTCTTCGGCGACAACATCTGCGACGGGAGCATCATTCTCGGGGTCGGCGGAACCGATCCGCACCACCTGATCCGCGATCGCGCGGGCCGATTCCCGGTGCGAGACCAGCAGCACCGTCGCACCCTCGTCGGCGGCACGGCGCAGCGACGCCCACAGGCGCTGTTCGGTCGCGGCGTCGAGGGCGCTGGACGGCTCGTCGAGCGCGAGCACGCGGGCTCCGGATCCGAGCCGGTGGAGGGCGCGGGCGACGGCCACGCGCTGCCCCTGTCCCCCGGAGAGCCCGGCGCCCTGAACGCCCAGTCCCTGGCCGGGATCCAGCTCGTCGGCGGCCGCGTCGAGGAGGGCGGCGCGCACCCGATCGCCGTCCACGACGCTGTCTCCGAGCGCGATGTTCGCGGCGATCGTGCCGCGGATCAGCCCCGGTCGCTGGCCCGCCCAGGCAAGCCAGGACGCGCGATCCGGATCCGTCACGCCCTCGACGAGGATCGTGCCGTCGTGCACCGCCGCTCCGCGCAGCGCAGCGAGCAGGCTCGACTTGCCGGATCCGCTGCGCCCCTCGATGAGCGTGACGGTGCCGGGGTGCGCCGTGAGGGAGACGGGCGGCAGGATCCGCGAACCGTGCCGTACGGCGACGTCGCGGAAGACGAGGCGGACGCCGGGTGGCGGGCTCGGCGAGGCGTGCGTCCCTTCGCTCCCCGCTCCCCCCTCCAGCCAGCGCTGCGCGCCGTCTCGAGCCTCCGGGGCGCGGGGGCCCGGCTCAGAGACCGGGCGAGGCGCCGCGCCGTGCCCGTCCGGATCCGTCTCCAGGATCTCGAACACGTCCTCGGTCGCGGCGACGCCCTCGGCCGCGGCGTGGAACTGCACGCCCACCTGGCGCAGCGGCAGGAACGCCTCGGGCGCGAGCAGCAGCACGAACAGGCCGACGCCGAGACTCAGCTCACCGCCGAGCAGGCGCAGGCCGACCGAGACGGCGATGATCGCCACCGCGAGCGACGACAGCAGCTCGAGCGCGAAGCCGGACAGGAACGAGTACCGCAGCACGCGCATGGTCTCCCGGCGGTACTGCTCCGCGGTCTCGCGCATCCGCGCCGCGGCACGTCGCTCGCGCCCGAACAGGCGCAGCGTGGCGAGGCCCTGCACGGTGTCGGCGAAGCGGGCGGCGAGGGTCTGCAGCACCCGCAGCTGGGTGCGCTGCACGCCACGGGTCGCGATGCCGATGAGGATCAGGAACAGCGGGATTAGCGGCAGCGTCACCAGCGCGGCGAGCCCGCTGGGCCAGTCCTGCCACCACATCACGGCGACGATGATCGGCGTCGCGATCGCGGTGAGCACGAGCTGCGGGATGTAGCGGGAGAAGTACGGATCCAGGGCGTCGAGCCCGTGTCCGGCGGTCACGGCGAGAGACGTGCGATTGCGCGTGCCGAGCCACGCGGGCCCCCGCCGGGAGATCGCGTCGAGCAGCGCCGCACGCAACTGCCGCCCGGTCTCCGCCGCGGCACGAGCGCCCCACGCCTCGGACACCCACAGCAGTGCCGCCCGCAGGACCACCACGAGCGCGAGCCACGGCACGGTCGCGAGCGGCAACCGGCCCGCCGCGACGTCCGTGATGCCCGCGGCGAGGAGCCCGGCGAACGCGAGCGTGACCGCGGTCTGCCCGACCGCGATGGCGGCCGACACGGCGAGGTACGTCCGCGCGGCGGGCGCCCACCGCAGCAGCCGCGGATCGATCGGCTTCATCGCGGCACCCTGATCCGGGATGGCCAGATCTGGCGGATCCAGGTCCCTGAGCTTGTCGAAGGGACGTCGTTCAGCCATGTCCCTTCGACAGGCTCAGGGACCGAGAAGGCGACGAGCTCAGGGACCGACAGCGAGCCGGTCTCTGAGCGAACCCAAGACGAGACGAGGGGCATCGGGATCATGCGTGCGCGGGCGCGGCCTCGATCGCCGACCGGCGGACCCGCTTGCGGAACACCCAGTACGTCCAGGCCTGGTAGGCGAGCACCAGCGGCATCGCGACGAGGGCCGTCCAGCTCATGATCTGCAACGTATACGGCGTGCTCGACGCGTTCTGGATCGTGAGCGAGTTCGCCGGGTCGATCGTCGACGGCAGCACGTTCGGGAACAGCGCCGAGAACAGCATCAGTACGGCGGTGAGGATCGTGACCACCCCCGCGGCGAATGCCCAGCCGTCGCGGCCGCGCAGCGAGAAGATCACCGACGCGATGAGGAACATCGCCGCCACCGCGCCGAGTGCGACGACCGCCCCCAGCAGCGAGGGCCGCCCGGCGGCGATCGCGATGGTCCAGATCACCGTGGCCGCCGCGGCGACGACCGTCGGCACGGCCGCACGCCGCGCCGCACTGCGCGCACGCTCGTGCACGACGCCGTCGGTCTTCAGCGCCACGAAGTAGAGCCCGTGCAGGAAGAACAGCAGCAGCGTGGTGACGCCGACGAGCAGGCCGTACGGGTTCAGCAGATCGAAGACCGTGCCGCGGAACACGTGCTGGGCGTCCAGCGGCACGCCCTGCACGATGTTGCCGAACGCGACGCCCCAGAGCAGTGCGGGAACGGCGGATCCGATCACGATCATGGTGTCGAAGCGGCGCTTCCAGCGCGGATCGTCCCGCTGGTGCCGGTACTCGAACGAGACGCCGCGCAGGATGAGGGCGAGCAGGATCAGCAGCAGGGGCAGGTAGAAGCCGCTGAACAGGGAGGCGTACCACTCCGGGAACGAGGCGAACAGGCAGGCGCCGGCGACGATGACCCAGGTCTCGTTGAGATCCCAGACCGGGCCGATCGTGTTGATCACCTGGCGCCGCGACACGTCATCGCGGCCGAGGAACGGCAGCGACATGCCGACGCCGAAGTCGAAGCCGTCGAGCACGAAGTAGCCGACGAAGAACGCGGCGACGATCCAGAACCAGAGCGTTGCGAGATCCATGTCCTTCTCCTTCCTCAGTACACGACCGACGGGACCGGCGCGTCCTCGTCATGCTTCTCGGTGACGTCCGGGCCCTTCTTGGCGGCACGGACGATGAGCCCGACCTCGACCACGGCGAGCGCGGCGTAGATCGCGGTGAAGGAGATCAGCGAGATGAGCACCTCGACGCCGCTGACCCCCGGCGAGACACCGTTCTTGGTCGTCATCAGGCTGAACACGATCCACGGCTGCCGGCCCATCTCGGTGAACACCCAGCCCACGATGTTGGCGCCCAGCGACAGCGGGAACGAGTAGATCGCGATGGTCCACATCCAGCCCGCCGGCGCCTTCTTGGCCCCCTTGCGGGTGAACCAGAGCCCGGCCACGGCGACGAGCGCGTGCGCCATCCCGAGCCCCATCATCCACCGGAACGCCCAGTACGTGATCCACAGGACCGGGTTGAACTCGGTGAGCCCGGTGGAGGCGAACTGCTGCGCGTACTGCGCGTTGAGGTCGTTGATGCCCTCGACGCACCCGTTCAGGTCGTGCGTGGAGAGGAAGGCGAGCAGGTACGGCACCCGTAGCGACCAGATCTCGCCCGTGCCGTCGGGCGTGCCGATCGAGAACAGGGAGAAGGAGGCATCGGCCCCGCAGCTCGAATTGAACATCGCCTCGGCTGCGGCCATCTTCATCGGCTGGGTGCTCACCATCGCGAGGCCCAGCTGATCGCCGGACAGGAGCACTCCGGCCGTGGCGACGAGGATTCCCCAGAGTCCGAACTTCAGGGACTTCCGCATGATCTCGACGTGCTGCCCGCGGGACAGGTGCCAGGCCGAGATCGAGATCACGACGCCGGCGGCGAGCATGAACGCGCCGAAGATCGTGTGCGGGAACGCGGCGAGCGCGACCTTGTTGGTCAGCAGCGCCCAGAAGTCGGTGAGTTCGGCGCGGTTCGTCGCGGCGTTGTAGGTGTAGCCGACGGGGTTCTGCATGAACGCGTTCGCGGCGATGATGAAGTACGCCGAGAGGATCGTGCCGACCGCGACGCCCCAGATGGTGGCGAGGTGCACCTTCTTCGGCAGCTTGTCCCAGCCGAAGATCCACAGGCCGATGAACGTCGCCTCGAGGAAGAAGGCCAGCAGGCCCTCGAACGCGAGCGGCGCGCCGAACACGTCGCCGACGAACCGCGAATAGTCCGACCAGTTCATGCCGAACTGGAATTCCTGCACGATGCCGGTCACGACGCCCATGGCGAAGTTGATCAGGAAGATCTTCGAGAAGAAGCGCGTCAGGTGCAGGTACTCGATCTTCCCGGTGCGCACCCACGCGGTCTGGAAGAGCGCGGTGACCGTGGCCATGCCGATCGTGAGCGGCACGAACAGGTAGTGGTAGACGGTCGTCAGCCCGAACTGCCAGCGGGACAGGACGAGTGGATCAAGCCAATCCATGTGCGGGTCCTCCTGCGTTCGCGGATCCGGTTCGGGATCCGGGTACGTTCGCGGATCCGGTTCGGGATCCGGGTGCGTTCGCGGATGCGGTTCGGGATCCTGTGGCGTGAGCGGATCCGGGGACGATCGCGGCTTCCCTGCGATCGTCGGCCACGGAACCGGATCCGGTCACGCGGCCCAGCTCCACCGTGCACTCCGCGGGCAGCGTCGCCGAGCGCACGCAGCGCGCGGTGAGCGGGCCGCCCGCCTGTGCGAGCACGCCCTGCATGAGGCCGAGGTGCACCTGGCACAGCACGGGACGGTGTTCGGGGCGGGCGGCGGCGTGCGGGCACGGGGTCAGCTCGACCGTGAGCCTGTCCTCATCGATGACGGGCTCGAAGCCGCTCTCCTCGAGGTGCTCCACGAGAGCATCGAGCTGATAGGTCGCGCGCTGCCCGAGTCCGGAGGGGTCGCTCTGCAGCATGCGGCGCAGCAGGTCGCCGCGGCGGGCGGCGCCATCCGCCTTCTGCTTGGCGACGGGGCTGGACGCGTCCGGGGCTCCGGTGGCGACGTTGTAGAGCACGCGGGGGCGACCGCGGGTGGTGCGGTGCTCGGTGGCCTGCACGACGTAGCCGCCCTCGATCAGTCGCTGCAGGTGCTCGCGCACGGTGTTCGGGTGCAGTCCGGTGGCCTCGCACAGCTCGCCGATGGTGCAGTGCGCGCGTGACGGCGAGGTGCTCGCCTCGAACAGCAGATGCAGGATCCGCACTCGCGAGTAGCTGGAGATCGGCCCGCAGACGGGCCCGGCGCTGGCCATGGCTCCATACTCGCATCGCGCATCGACGCGGACGGGGACTTCGGCCGTGAATAATGCCGCGCGCGATAGGAGGTTCGGATCAGGACCATACGGATCCCGGATCCCGGCGCCTTGTTGCGGATCGGTGTGTGGATGTGAGTCCGGCTGCCGGGGGCTCAGGCTCCCGGTTCGGTGCGATGCGCGAGCGCGAGCCGGGAGATGGCGGAGACGGCGCCGCGCACGTCGCCAGGGCTTCCGCCCGCTCGTCCGGCGACGAGTCCGGCGATGAAGGCACTGAACGGCGCGGCGGGGCGCGCGACACCGTTCGCCACGTCGCGGGCGAGGTCGAGGATCAGGGCGATCTGGAGGTCCTCCTCCGCGAGGCCGAACCGCTCGCGCAGTTCGGCGGCCCATTCGTCCAGCGCCTCGGGCGGCAGGGTGCGGTCGTTCTGCGTCATCAGGGCTCCTCATCGTGGACGGACGGATCGGCGAGCGCCGCACGCGCGCGCTCCAGGTCGGCAGGAGTGTCGATGTCGGCCGTGATCCCATCCTGGTCCGGGATCCACCGCACCGGAAGCCCTCCGAGCAGTCGGTGCGCGGCCGCGCCCGACGGCTCTCCGATGGCGGCCAGCGCGGCACGCACCGCCTCGACGCGGTAGGCGCCCGCCAGCCACTGGGCACGGTCCCCGGCGCGGAACACGACCGCCTTGGCGAGGTCGTCCCCGACCGTGGACTTCACGTCGCGGGCACCGGCCTGCGCCACCGCGTCGTGCAGCCGCCGCACCACGTCGCCCGGATGCACGAGGTCTCCGGCGAGCAGCAGCACCCATTCCGTCCCGGCGAGCGCGGGCAGCCCCGCAGCGATCGCGGCGACCGGCCCGCCGAAGGGCGGATCCTCGCGCACCCACGTCACCGCAGGAGCCGCCATCGCCGACAGCCCGTCTCCACCGCCGGACGAGGCACTGTCGGACGAGGCTCCGGCGGACGAGGCTCCGTCCAGGGCGGGTCCGACCGCGACCACCGGTGCCGCCCCGCGCTCCGCGAGGGCGGCGAGGGTGCGCTGCCACGGCGTCGCCCCACCCACCTCGAGCAGCGGCTTGGCCGCGCCTCCGAGTCGTCGGGCCCGGCCTCCGACGAGCACGATCGCGCCGATCGATGCCGATGCACGGCCGGCTCCGTGGCCCGAGACCGACGCTGCGCCCTCGGGCCCGGCGCCGACACTCGCGGTCACAACCGCAGAGTCATCGGATTCGGATCCGGCACCGGCACCGGCACCGGCGCCGGCACCGGCGCCGGGCGGGACGGTGGCGGCGCTCAGCCCAGCTCCATGACGTCGACGAGATCCCCGACGACGACCTGCTCGACCTCGGCGGACACGATCGCGTAGGCCGTGGCGCCGCCCAGCCCGACTATCAGGTGAGAACCGGATCCGCCCCGCGTGGCGGGAACGACCGTGCCATCGACGATCACGGCCGGCAGGTACTGACGCCGTCCGGGTGGGGTGCGCCACGCGGTGCCCGCGGGTACGCGGCGCAGTGGGCGCTGCACCTCGGCACGCCCCTGCAGGCGCAGCAGCGCGGGGCGCACGAACGTCTCGAACGACACCGCCGCGCTGACCGGGTTGCCGGGCAGGCCGAACAGCAGCACGCCGTCGGCTGTCACGCCGAACGCCTGCGGCTTGCCGGGCTGCATCGCCACGGCGACGAACTCCATCGCCTCGCCCATGCTCAGCCGCACCGCCTCGTAGGCGCCGGCGCTCACCCCGCCGGAGAAGATCACCACGTCCGCGCCGAGGGCCGCGGCCCGTGCGGTGGCCTCGGCGGGACCGTCGCCCTCGTCGCCGACGACCTCGCGCAGCACGATCTCCGCCCCGGCCTCGGCGGCGAGCCCGGCCAGCAGCACGCCGTTCGACTCGGGGATCTGTCCGCGCTGCAGCGGAGCCCCGGGCGGCACCAGTTCGGATCCGGTCGACACGATCGCGACCCGCGGGCGCGGCGCGACGGGCACCTCCGCGATCCCGACCGAGGCAAGGGCGGACAGCTGCCGCGGACCGAGCAGCGTCCCCGCGGCCAGCACCACGGCACCGGCGGCGGCGTCGCTCCCGGCCCGGCGCACGTGGGTGCCCTCTGCGCGGGGCGCGCGTTGGACGACCGCGGTCTGCAGCGAATCCGCGAGCCCACCGGCGGTGTCTTCGAAGGGCACGATCGTGTCGGCCTGGGTGGGCAGGGCGGATCCGGTCATGATCCGCACGGCGCAGCCCGGGGCGAGCGGGGGATCCTCAGGACTGCCGGCCGGCAGGTCCGCCGTCACGCGCAGGGTCACCGCATTCGTCTCCCTCGCGGCCGCGACATCGGCGAAGCGCACCGCGAAGCCGTCCATCGCCGAGTTGTCGAACACGGGCACCGGGTGCACCGCGATGGCGTCGGCGGCGAGGGTGGATCCGCCCGCCGCGTCGACCGGGACGGTCACCGCGGGGCGGGGACGCACGGCGGCGAGCACCCGTTCCTGCTGCTCCTCGACGGTGCGGAAGGTGGTGCCGTGGCTCATGCGTGCTCCTCAGGTGGTGCTTCGAGGCTACCGGTGCCGCGGCTCGATCGACCCGGCTCGGTGGACTCTGCGGGATCGGCCTCCCACACTCGCTCCCGTCGCAAAAGATGTCGGGTTCTGCCGCAACGGGCGACATCTTTCGCGACGGGAGCGGATCCGTACCGGCCGCATCGGGAGCGGATCCGTACCGGCGAGCATCTCGAGCGGATCCGAGCCCCGCGACGGGAGCGGATCCGTACCCGCCGTCGAGAGCACGTCAATGCCCGCCGGCGGCGGGAGCGTCGGCACCCCCGGCTAGCCTTGCTGCATGGCCTCCCGGAAACCCACCGCACCCGCATACGTCTGCACCGAGTGCGGCTGGACGACCGCGAAGTGGGTGGGCCGGTGCGGCGAATGCCAGCAGTGGGGCACAGTGACGGAGCAGGCCGCGCAGACGGGCATCGTCCGCCGCGTCCAGGCCACTGTGCCGACGGCCGGCCGGCGGGCCCGCCCGATCACCTCGCTCACGTCGCAGGACTCGCCGCGCTATTCGAGCGGGGTCGCCGAGTTCGACCGTGTGCTCGGCGGCGGCATCGTGCCGGGAGCGGCGATCCTGCTGAGCGGCGAGCCCGGTGTTGGCAAGTCCACGCTGCTGCTCGAAGTGGCCGCCGCGGCGGCGCGCGCGGGCCGGCGGGTGCTGTATGCGAGCGGCGAGGAATCCACGGCGCAGGTGCGCCTGCGCGCCGAGCGCACGGGCGCGCTGCACGACGAGCTGTATCTGGCGGCCGAGACGGACCTCGGCACGATCCTCGGCCACATCGACGAGGTCTCCCCCGGGCTCGTCATCGTCGACTCGGTGCAGACCATCGCCTCCGCCCTCTCGGACGGGGCCGCCGGTCAGCCGGCCCAGGTGCGCGAGGTCGCGTCCGCGCTCATCCGGGTCGCCAAGGAGCGGGAGCTCCCGATCGTGATCGTCGGGCACGTCACGAAGGACGGGTCCGTCGCCGGTCCCCGGGTACTCGAGCACCTCGTCGACGTCGTGTGCCATTTCGAGGGCGACCGGCAGACCTCGCTGCGGTTCATCCGGGCGCTCAAGAACCGGTTCGGGCCGACCGACGAGGTCGGCTGCTTCGAGATGACCGGATCCGGGATCGCAGAGGTGCCGGATCCGTCGAGCCTGTTCCTCTCGCGCGGGCGCCCCGAGCCGGGCACGTGCGTCGCGATCGCGCTGGAGGGCCGGCGGGCGATGCCGGTCGAGGTGCAGGCCCTGACGATCCCCACGCAGGCGCCGAACCCGCGCCGTGTGGTGAACGGGCTCGACTCCTCACGCGTGGCGATGGTGCTCGCGGTGCTCGAGCGCCGCGCCGGGATCAAGACCAGCGACAAGGACGTGTACGTCTCGACGGTCGGCGGGGTGCGCTTCGTCGAGCCCGCGGCAGACCTGGCGATCGCGATCGCGGTGGCCGGATCCCTCACCGAGAACGCCGTGCCGCGCACGCTCGCGGCGGTGGGCGAGCTGAGCCTGGCCGGCGAAGTGCGGCCGGTCACCCAGGCGGCACAGCGTCGCTCGGAGGCGGCTCGACTCGGCTACGCGCACGTGATCGACGACCGCTCGGCGACCCTGCGCGGAGCGCTCGGCGACGTCAAGGCGCATCGGGCGCCGCGTCGCCTCGACGACGAGGTCCCCGCGTTCTGACGGACGCTCACGCCTCCAGGGCGCGCAGCAGCTCTTCCGGAGGCGCCTGCATCGGATGCGGGCCCGCGATGTCGAGGAACACCGTCGTGATCAGCTCGCGGTGGGTGCTCAGGAACGAGCGCAGCCATACCGGCGAGTAGATGCCGACGCCGGGCGGAAGGTTCGCGGGCTTGTTCTTCGCATCGCTGAACAGCAGCAGCGCCACCTCGCCCGTGCCGGGATCGCGGTAGGTCCACACCTCGCCGCTGTCCCGCGGGTCGTCCCTGGCGCCGGGCCGGATCAGCGGCACGACGGTGTTGCCGTTGCGTAACGCGAGCGCCACCGCGGCCATGTCCTGCTTCTCGAGCGCCTGGGCGAGGGCCTCGGAGCGGAAGTCCGCCGCGGCCGGTGCCCTCTTCTTCGACTTCTTCACGGCCATCGTTCCAGCATAGAAGAGGGCCTCTTCGCTCATCGCTTGGGGACAGACGATCGAAGAGGCCCTCAGAGTCTTCGACGACGGACGACGATGCGCTGGGGACGCTGAAGATTGTCGAAGCCACTGGGGATGGCAACCGTCAGATCTCGAAGACTTGATGTCTATGGTATCCCAAAGGTTGGACCCGGGCGACAAATTCCCATGTTCCGTCCAGGTTCAGTTGAGCAGGAACTGCATCGGGTTCGTGCTCTGGAACCCTCCGATCGACACCGTCAGGCGATACGCCGCCCCGCCTCCGGGGGCGCGCTGCCGGTCGGTGGCCGCACAGGTGTCGACGCTGGAGCGCGTGCGGTCCCACACCACGGGCGTGGAGCTGGTGATGGTCGCGCCGGCCTTGATGGTCTGCACCGCGTCGCTCGGGGTCTGCTGGCAGTCGGTGGATCGCCACCACGTGTCGCTGCCGCTCGTGATGGTGAACGACTGCGTCGTGGTGCCGACGTTCATCGTGCAGTCCTTGCTGCTGCGGTTGGTCAGCGAGATCGACAGCTGCGGACTCTCGTCCGCGGAGTAGCTGTCGTGATCGGTGACTGCCGTGACCTGCACCTCTGACGCCGTGCACGGAACCGGGCCCGCGTCGGCGGTGCTGGTCGGGGCCGGCGTCGTCGCGGACGGGTCGGGGCCGGCGTCGGCGCTCGGATCCGGCGAGGCGGGCGGAGTCGATGTGGTGGGCGACGGCGTGGATGAGGTGGTGGGAGTCGGGGTGGGAGTCGGAGCCGCTCCGCCGCGCGCCATGAGCGCCCACACGAGTGCGATCAGCAGCGCAAGCATCACGACGATGATGCCGAGGACCACCATCCGGCGACGACGATAGACGGCGGCGGACTGGCGAAGGCTCATGCCTCCAGGTTAGACAAGGTGCTTGAGCATACGCGTGTTGCCGAGCGTGTTCGGCTTCACGTGCGCGAGGTCGAGGAACTCCGCCACGCCCTCGTCACCGCTGCGCAGGAGCTGCGTGTAGACGTCGGGATCGACGACCTGCTCGCCGATCGGCGCGAACCCGCGGCGCTCGAAGAACGGCACCTCGAAGGTCAGGCAGAACAGGCGGCTGAGTCCGAGTTCCACGGCGCGCTCCTCCAGGCGCTCCACGATCGCCCGCCCCACGCCGTGGTGCTTCCAGCCGTCTTCGACGAGCAGGGTGCGCACCTCGCCCAGGTCCTCCCACATCACATGCAGCGCGCCGCAGCCGATCAGGCGCCCATCGGCCTCCGCGACCACGAACTCCTGCACGGCGCCGTAGAGCACCGCGATGTCCTTGCCCAGCAGGATCCGTCGCTCCACGAGCGGCTCCAGCAGCGCGTAGATGCCCTGGACGTCGGCGGCCCGCGCGGGCCGGACGAGATAGTCGCTCATCCCTCCAGGGTAGAGGCGCAGCGCGGTACCGGCGGGCATCGGCACGGCCCGAGGTGCGCGTGTCCGCCCGCTCTGCTAGGGTGGTGGATTGCGCGCATGGCCTGCCGACGTCTCTTCGGCGCCGCGCCACACTCGGTCCTGACTCAACGAAGGACCACCCCGCCCGGCCCCTGCACTTTCCGCAGGGCCTCGAACCGCACCGATGCGCGTTCGCGTGTCCGGGCCGGATCCGATTCTCCCGGCGGCCGCGCGCCGCCGGAACGCACGAAGAAGCAACATCATGAACATCACCTGGAAACAGGCGGACCACGACGTGTACGTGGCGACCCGAGACGGCGAATACGCCGGATTCGTGGCCGTCGACGGCGCATCGCACGTCCTGCACGACCGACACAGTCGCCGTCTCGGCAGCTACCCGTCCCTCTCCGCCGCGCGCAGCGCGCTGGAGTCCTTCGGTGCACCCGCGTCCACCGCGGCGCACCGCGCCCGTCGCTCCGCCCGGAGCCGGCGTCGCCCTTCCATCGCGCGGAGCCGCTGACCCCGCCCTGAAGACGGGGGCGTTGAGCGAGGTCGCCGAGGGTGACTGGGACGAAACGCGGTCATCCGCGGGATTGTCGGGTTTCGCCGGCACCCTCTCATCGAGATGGATTTCGCTGCTACCGACCTCCGGCAAGCGACGTTTTCCAACTTCCGGATCCGGCAGCCGCACTCAGAAGATGGATTTCGCTGCTCAGCCCGCCCCGCAAGCGACGTTTTCCAACTTCCGGATCCGGCAGCCGCACTCAGAAGATGGATTTCGCTATTCAGCCCACCCGGCGAGCGACGTTTTCCATCCTCCCGCGCCAGGATCCACCGGCCTTCCGGCGCGAAGCTCACCACCGAGCGTGAGCACCCGAACACGCGAACGGGGACGAGCACCGAAGTGCTCGTCCCCGTTCGGCATATCCGGATGCGAAACCGGATCCGATCAGGCCGCGCCCGCCGCGATGTCTGGCGTGGTCGGGATCGTGCCGGCGGTGTTGACGCCGACCGAGACCTTCTCGCCGCGCGGACCCGTCGTGAAGACGAACTTCCCGTCCTGCGAGTCCACGTGCACGTGGTCGCCGGGGTTGAGCTCGCCGTGCAGGATCCGCTCGGACAACTGGTCCTCGACCTCGCGCTGCATCGCACGACGCAGCGGACGGGCACCGAGCGTCGGATCGAAGCCGATCTCGATGAGCTGGTCCTTGGCG